>Ga0307508_10001806_pt1 | contig 23712 bp, 32 predicted proteins | sample 9_EM_MG_FD_203089 | JGI IMG/M metagenome (GOLD analysis project Ga0307508, IMG submission 203089) | Populus trichocarpa ectomycorrhiza microbial communities from riparian zone in the Pacific Northwest, United States - 9_EM | ecosystem: Host-associated > Plants > Roots > Unclassified | place... | reverse complement strand
AGAATTTCCCACATAATGACCTCATGGTCCGAGCCGGTCGCTGCTTCGCTGTCGATACTCCAGTTCAGCTCGACACCAGGTGAGGAGAGCGTGAGGTCGATGATTGAGTGGTTGTCACTGCCCACCCGGGTCACCTCCTCGGAGTTCCACACTACCAGGGAGTGGTCACTTATGAGGTTCTCCCAAAATGGCGCATTCCGTCTCGATGTTGCCCTCCCGTTCCACATCTGGCTGTGGGCATTCATGTCCCCCGCGATGATCACCTGGCTGTGCCTTGTGATGGCCTCCCAGTTCACCCGCTGGGCTAGCCGCTCTCCACTTCCCCCCTGCCGCCCGCAATCATACACGTTAACAATGATGATCGAGGCACCGCCCGGAGGCTTGACCTCCAGGGCCTGCGCATAGTTTGCGCAGTCCCGGGTCAGGTCCTTCAGCTCCGTTACCTGGCACTAAGACTCCCGGTTGATTGCCACCCAGCACTTGGCCGCCTCGCCCTCCTTCCCTCTGATAAATCGGAAGCTAGGGTGCGACCTTGTGCTATCCTTCTCTGTCTCCCCGCGTGGTTCCTGGATCAGGACCAAATCTGCTCCCTTCTGCACTGCCGTCTCCAACACCGCCTCCAATACTTGTCCCCCCCTGGCGCAGTTATGCTGGAGCGCCACCAGCTTGGGAGCCTGTAAGCCCGCCATCAGACAGCTACGGGTGGGGCGGTGCCACTTGGTTCCATTCCAGTTGCCGTTACCTCCATTCCATCTTCTGTCCAGTCCGGAGAAGTCTCTGCTGGCTCACCTCCTGGGACCCAGTTCAGCCGGGCTGATCCGCCAGAGCTGCAGGTTGCTGCTGGGGGCGTCAGAGTCTTTAGGTGGGGTCGCATCTATTACGGTCTCCATGGAATGGGGTTGTGTTGTGATGGTGATGGACTGACAGTACGGTACATATAAGAGAGGAAGAAGTTGTGTACCGTAAACGTTTACAGAGTGGGTTGGTAGCGAGCAACCAAGCCCTAAGCCCTACATCACACCCACAAAACTGACAGTTCACACAGTTTTCCCAGTTCAAAGCTTGGCAGTTGGTCTGGTTTCGCAGTTGGTTTGGTTTAATGTCCGATTTGTTCCCAGTTCGAACCGTTGGGAGGTCTGAACTGTACACGCAAGCAACCCCTACGCCGATCGATTAGTTCTGCATTTAAGCTGGGCTCTTAACGGTCAGATCTAGGATCTATATCAAGTCTTGAATTACTTCACTTGCCCAAGAGAGTGGGTTTTGATTCACTTTCGGGGATACAAGAACAGTAATGCCCCAACCTATTGACCTATGGGCAGTAAATGAGCTTGTTTTTTTTTCGTTTGTTCGATAATCGCGTGCGACCTAGCTAGATCACCGTGATATATACACACCGGTTCCCGTTCACTGTCTAAACCCCGCTCTCGAACAGTCCGCATGTGGCTCGCTGCGGTCCCCGCTGCCCTCCGCCCTGGCCCCTCCCGGGGATATAGAGCACCAGGGAAACTACAAAGGAAAGACAAATGGAAGCGCCTCCGCAATTCCCTTCCGCCAAGACCGGGAAAGAGGGCATGGGGGGTTGCTAATTGCAACAGGTAAGACTGCCAGCCATCGCCGACAGCAATATTGCTCCGATCAGCTGAAACAACTTTGATTCGCATCGTACGGTACGTACAACCGCTCCAAGCGTTAGTCGACAGTTGCTGATTTCAGAACATTCTAATAGATCACCCCCATCGGGTTTCAACGTATTGATGTGCCATTTAAATCTGGGTTTACAGGAAAGTCAATATCAAGCCAACACACTTATATGGTATCGCTATCACATATCCTGAGGGCGGTATCGCTAACTTTCATATTACCTCCCCCCCCCTCTCTCTCTCACTACACAGTTGTTTACATAAGAAATGCGCTATCCTTGTATGAAATAAGATAATAATTTATACGGCTGTTAACACGGCACCTGTCAATATGTGTAGATGGGTGTACAGTGTATATTCAGTATGGAGCGAACGTGTCCCGGTGTGGGACGCCCCATAATATCGGTCTCCGTTTCTATTCTACCGGAGACCGGTTGCCGATGCTATCGGTCTTGGTGGCTAGACCACTGGACGATACGCTCTTGCTAACCTCAAGCGGGAAATCTCGGAAAAGAAGTGGACGGAGGCGCGGTCATGGGCTGGTGGGCGCATCTCCAAGGCCAAGTACCGTATGCCGAAGAACCAGAAGCCAGACGGCGTGATAGCTGACAGCACCAAGAGGCTCGCCTCTAGGTTCTACCAGCTGAAGACAGGCCACGCCCGGACCGGACAATGCCTGCACTGGGCTAAGGTTCACCCCGATGCCCAATGCTGGTGGTGCAAGTTCCCCTCGCAAACAAGAGACCACCTCTTCAAGGTGTGTCCGGAGTGGAAGATGCAGCAAAAGGTGCTGTGGGCGGAGGTGCAGAAGGAGACGGGGAGGTGGAAGAGTCGCTGGAAGATCCGGGATCTACTCGCCGACAGGAGATGCAGACAGGCGGAGGAGCTGGATCTGCGGGAGGATCGGGCGCCGAGGAGGAACGGCCGCTGTTCCTTCCCACGCCGTCCTTCATGGCGTCCGCGGGAGACGAGGAGTAGGGGGGAGATGTGCGCTTTTCCTTTGTCCATCACGCTCGCTTGACGGTACTTTCCTATGTAATTTCCTTGGTGCGATTTACATCCTCTGGGGATAGGCCTGGGCGGAGGGCAAAAGGGGAGCTTGCAACGAGCCGCCACCGCGCGGACAGCAGACGGGAAACCTGGGTAAGATGTACGCCGCCATAGTCTAGATAGGCTGCACGCGAGTACGAGCGGTGGGCAATGGACCTCAATGAAGAATGAATAAACAAAAAAAAAACTGGACGATACGCTGACGCTATGATGATGATGATGATGCTTCATTAATCGTGTGCGACCCTATTGGATCATGACGATATTATATACAGTCCTTTCCCGTTCGCCGTCCGCTGCGCCCTCGAAACGCTGACGCTATTGATGATGATGATGATTCATTAATCGTGTGCGACCCTATTGGATCATGACGATATTATATACAGTCCTTTCCCGTTCGCCGTCCGCTGCGCTCTCGAACAGTCCGCCAGCGGCTCGCGGCGACTCCCCCTGCCCCCGCCCGGACTGTCCCCCGACAAGAGAAGAGATGAGAAAGAAAGAAAGAAAGAAAGATAAGGAGAAAGAAAGAGTGACAAAACCACGCCTAAGAGGCCGTCCCCCCCACCGCCCTTGCCCTACTTCCACCTTCTCATCCCTCCTGTCTCTCAGCCCACTCCTGCCACCGTTGCCTTCGTTCTAGGTCCCACCCTGCTCCCCACCTCCGTGGTCCGTAAGAAGTCCAAGATGGCGCCTGTGCACCGCTCATCTGCGAATAGGTCTCGGATCGCATGGCGGTCCTTCCCTTTCCCTGTCTCCTTTCGTACTTCCGCCCACAGGACCTTCTGCTGTCGCTTCCATTTCCTGCAGTGCTTGAACAAGTGTTCCCTCGTCTGCGTCCGGTATTGGCACCACCCGCAGGCCGCGCTGTCTGCGTTCTTCGTCCATTCCAGGTATTGCCCAGTGCGGCAGTGCCCCGTTCGGAGTTGGTGAAAGCGTCCCGCCAGGTGCTTTGGCGCTCGCTCCACCATCCGGTTTGGCCGTTGGTCTCTTGCCAGCCTGTACTTTCTTCCCCTGATCCGCTCTTCAGTCCAGCTCCTTGCTTCGCCCCACTTCTTCTCTGCTATTTCCCTCTTTAGATTGGCCAGGGACCTGGGTGGGGGCATCCTCCGTACCCCGTACCGATCCCCATATCTCAGCCACTCCACTCCCCGGGCATCTGGCTCTTCTGCTGCTTGCTTTGCCCACTCATCCGCTTTCTCATTGCCCTCCACTCCTTCATGGGCCGGGCACCATCTGATTTCAATGCGCACCTCAGGCCTCGTCTGCTTTAGGGCTGCTACCCACTTCCTGGCCAGTACCGCGTACTTCTGCCCTGGCCCTGGTTCATCGGCCACTATTCTTCTCATTGCCGCCTGTGCGTCTGTGTAGATGGTGACTGCTTCTGGGGCTGATCTCCGTCTTGCCGCCACCTCCAGCGCACGCGCCAGGGCTGCGCGTTCTGCATCGAAGGCCTCTTGGTTGTAACCTAGGTGGGTCTTGACCCCCACCCACTTGCTTCTGCTTTTCCATGTCACTGCGTACCCGGTCGCTCCGTTCCTGGCCCTTGACCCATCCGTAAAGATGGTTAGTCCTGCCCTTTCCCTTCCTGCTGTCCGCTTCGCCTCCTCTTTCTCCTCCACTATCGTTTCTAATTCGAGCCTGTTCGCCGCAAGCGGCAACGTTATTGTCTCCTCCATTCGGCCCGAGTAACCTAGGGCCTCCTCGAGTCTCCTTCCAATGCCCGAGGGGGCCCCTACTATTTTCCTTGCCTCGTCGCCCCGTGGTAGCGCCAAGAGTCGTGCGCCGAACCGTCTTTGCCTGTTGTTGAGTTGTGCTACCGCTGGCCTTAAGCCCGCCTCATTGCCGAGTGCTGCTTGGTTCGTCGTTCGAAAGCAGCCGGTGACTGCTCGTGCCTCCAGGTTGACCAGTTTCTGGAGCTCCGCTGCTCCTCCCGCCATACCCTGCTTTCCCTCCGCTGACGCTATTGGTCTCATCCGAGAATGTGCTCGGGCACCGTCCGAGCCACATCTCATGATCCTCCCAAGTCCAGCTCGCGCACGTGAGTACACGCTAAAATCCCCCACTACACGGTCAAGCCACCCCTTCGGCCCCCCCCCCCACCCCCGGCCCCTCGTCTACCGTCCACCACCCCTCTCTCTGTTTCTCGCCCCACGCGACCGCCACAAGCCACAACCAACCGCCTTACTACCAATGAGCACAAACGAAGACGAGCCACGCGATGCAGCAATCGCCGTGGGGATCAATTTGCAACATTCACTGAGTTCAAAGCTGTAACTAATGGTCGAGTGGTCTGCACGAGAACATTTCGACACCCGGTATAAGAAGTCAGACAGCACGGTGAACCCAGTCGTCTGTTGGGTAGAGGAATGCGCCTTCCAGATGCGAGCGCAGAAGAAGGCAGAGATTGGATACGTCGAGGTTACCGTCTAGAAAAACACCCACACTGCCTGTGTTAGGCTCCTTCCTAGCAAGGAAGCACATCGCGGCACTATGGAGGGCCTGCCCGGGTATCATCACCGAGATTCGCCGCGCACAAGGGAGTCCCAGGGGACGAGAAAGCCGATGAGTGGACAAAGCTCGCGGCAGAAGAACCGGACGCACATGGTACAGGGCGGTAAGTGGCCAATGCCACTCTCCCGCTCTCTCGCACACCTCGAGAGGGAGATCTCGGAGAAAAAGTGGGCTAAAGCCCGCCGCTGGGCGAGAAACCCGGCTTCAGCCAAGAAATACAAGATGCGAGCGATGGCGAGGGACAGGCGGGTCCGCGAATTCAAGGAAATGCTGGTGCTGGAGCACGTATACGAGGCGAAGCTGCCCCAGGAAAAGACTGCCACGGAGGATGAGGGTGCAGATCGTGTAAGCACAGAAGGCGATGGCTTGCGTTGGAATAGCTGTGCGTGTTAGTAATGGCGGCTGCAGTGGTCGGGCGGCCGGCTACCCGCGCGAACTAACCAACACCGGTTGAACCGATTCAGCTGGTTAGCCTTGGAGTGTCTACCGGCACTAGCGCGAAGCTCCGCTGATCGCCTTCGCCTAGGGAGCGCGATGCTCGACGGCAGCAGTCTCGGACCTCCGCGCTTGAATGCTACGTTGTAAGGGTCTTTCGGAAAGTGGGTAGGCGGCTTGTCCGCGGTCCAGTGGCGCAGCGCTGCCATGACTGCGCCCGACGAGGTGGGTAGAGAGCCCGGTAAAGGCTCACGGCGTCACTCGGCGCCCAACACTACACGGCGGCATTTCGACTGGCCTGTCCCGGGGATTGCGGGAAGCGCACCGAGAAAACGACACACTGGAAAGACAGGAAAGAACTCCATTATCGCCCCCTCCCCTTCCTGTTCAACTCCTCTACCCTCCGCCTCCCGTCCGCCTCTCCCTCTTCCCCGGCCCCTGGATTCCCAGTTCCCACTCGGACACCTCACTTTGGGCGTCTTGTTCAGCCGTGGCCGGCGAGAGAGTGGCCCGCTTCAGCTGGTAGAACCTTGCGACAAGTCGTTTGTTTGCCCCGGCCGGGATCGTGTCTGGTTTCCGGCGAGCCTTGCGGCTGTACCGATGCTTCTTGGGGTACCCGTTATCCCGCTTCCTCCACTTGGCTCCGACCGCAGCCTCGAGAGCAAGAGACCCACACGCACCACGACTCCGCAGCCGAGTGATACGCCATGGACGTACATCGTTGCACTACGTATGCACCCACAATCCCCCCGACGCCTCGAACTCCACAACGACGCGGCCATACACTTCTACCAACAGGGCGACACGCGCACACGTCTTACCTGTAGCCTGCCGACTCTCCGACCCCCAACTCGGCACCTTGAGTGCGCGGATGGCCACTGCTGCTGCTCCGTGGACGGTGGGCTGGAGCAAGGACGGGGCGATTCTGGGCGAGTACCTGCTGCGTGGACACTTGCTGAGATGAGAGAGCAGCGCGGCCTCAGCGACGGTCCGGCATTGCCGCGCTCCCCGGGCTGACTGAGAGAGAGGGAGACTCGAGAGCAGAGGACTCTTCATGACGCCGTCCGATGGCGGGTGTGGACCGAGGCACTGCTGCTGGCTGTGTGGCGGACGGGGCAGCTGCTCGTCGCTGACTGGAGAGACGGTGCATTAGGAGTGGAGGTGTCTTCACCACGTTTCTGGCGGCCGCCTCTGTTTCCCGCTTGCCTCTCCCTTCAGGCGATCCTTCTGCGGAGGGCTGTTTCTCTCCATCCGACTGCTGGCGACAAGTCCGTGTCCGTGGATGCTGCTCGCTCGCTGTGGCGGCCACCCGAGAACCGAGGCAGTCGCAGAAGCCAGGTGCCAGAGGTCGGCCGCTGCAGTCTCGACTGCGGCGTGTATATATATCTAGCGTGTGGTTCGTGTTGGAAGCGAGCTGGCAAGCACATCGAATAAGCTCGAGATGAGCACTGCAGCACAGAGCAACGTGGTAGTATGTAAGCCCCGCAGCGTCTCTCGCACGACCGTGCAACGTGGGTGCTGCAGTGGTACGGCCGTATCCAACGACCACAGCCAGCAGTCGGCAGTCGGCAGCCAGGAAGTGTCAGACGGCAGCCACCCGTCGCCGCTGCACTCGGATCTTCTGCATTGCTGCTGGTGGCGTCATGTGCCATCGACGTACTTCCCACCGGGTGGAATATATTTATCCGTCGACCAAGGCTCGCACCCTGCCCCGCTTGTGCTCCCACCACTCTCATCTCCGGCGGTGCCGAGCGCGTGGCCTCGATGGCATGAGCACTGCCAACCGCGACTCTCCCCATTCCACGTGGAGGGCACGCAGCAGTGGATGGTGGTGATTCCGGCGACGACGCTGACTCGCTTGCCGGCCGTAGCATAGCCTGGGCGATGGGACGAAAGCTGGAGATATGTCGTGAGCGTGCGTCGGTGTGTTCCTGCAGGCGTTTGGCGGGGCTGCGCCGGGATGGCGATGGGAATCCGTTCCGGCTGCTGGCATCGGGCCGCGGCAGGTGTTAAGCGCGGCATTGCGGCAAAACACGAGGCTAAGAATAGATCTCGTAAGCCGGGCCGGGGTCAGAGCCGCAAGCCTCGCCCCCAGCCACGGTGGTCGGGGTCTAACCCTAACCCATGCGAAGAGAGCTGTCAGCGAAGCCAGCGAAGCACACTGGGCGCACACGGTATCACTCGCGATGCGGTTCTGCTCGCTGTGATCCTTATTCCACCAGCAGCGGCCAACGACCCACGCCACGCCTCGGATGGGATCGCACCCGCCGCCCGCCCACAGCAACTCGCTCGCTCGCTCAGGACCGCGCGCATGCATCCGCCAGCGGTCTCCGCCGTAGTTTGAACAGGCTGGCGGTGTGAAGTAAAACCAACGCGCTCCATACGTCATCCGTGGACTGACTCCATCCCAAGTCCCGGTAGTCGGTCTCATGCGGGCCTGCGCGCGCAGGGATCCTCTAGGCCGATAGCGGCGGCGGCGGCACGCGAGCCGATCTCTCGGCCGAGATGGTTAGCGCGTCGCGCCCGCTACTCTAGATATGTAGAGTATGTACTAGTACACCGCACACGATAAGCCGTTGTCCCCCCATGGCGTGGTTGGCGGGGAGGGGGGGTCGGCGAGGCCGAGCATGCAGCCGCAGCGGCTGGGCGGCCACAGATGCGCGACGAGCAGCGGCGGGGGCCGAGACTGCCCGAGCTTCCGTTCTGGCGTCCGCGCGCATGCAACGACTCCGCTGGCATTCGCGCTGGGGACGTTCCACGACGGGGCCGCCAGCTGTGATTGGTGTTGGGTGTTGGGTGTCGGCGCGAGAGTCCGCGTGAGGACGGGTCTTGGAGCGGACAGCCGGGAAGAGCGGCGGTCGGTCGGGTCGGGACGGTGGAACCAGCGTCCGGCTGTGCCTCCTTCCTCCGGCTCGTGTGCGGGGGCAGGTGTGTTGGGGCGGGGGACAGATGGCGACGCCCGAATTAGAAATGCCGACAAGCTTTCTGCGCAGCAGTCAGCAGCGTCCAGTGAGCTGACGGCGACAGGCCCTGGAGCCGAGCAACACGGCGATCGCCGGCGATGGGCGTCCGCTCGTGGGAACAAGCAGTGCGGGTGTGGGCCCGCTCGCTTCCCGCACAGGCCTTGGTGGCGATACCGCCAGCAGTGTGCAGTCGAGCCAAGTCCGCCTGGCCAACGGCGCGTTCCGCGGACCCAATGGCAGCAGACAGACACCCCGCAGAAGGGGCCGGCCCGCCCCAATCCGGATCCGGGAGGAGCACGCCGCCGCGTGCCGTGAACAGCAACGCCAAGCTGCCCGATGTGGCGATCTCCCGCCGCTCGGTACGTATCTATCATGTACTCTACATACATGTCTGGATACATGGCTCCTCGCTGGGCGGGGTCGCGCTGGCCTGTCTTTCCGCGCCGGGCTGAACGGGCGAGAGACTTGGCGGCTGAAGAGTAGATACCTGCACGGTACCACATGCAGCCAGCACATGCACCCCCCCCCCCCCCACTCCGGCAAGAGCACCATTGGCCACGGCCGCTGGGCGTACCGCCTGCGTCCCGGCTATGTCCTCAGCGACACGACGCTATCATTAGCGCATGCGAGTAATGATTAAACCAAAAAAAGAAAAGCAAAAGACGCTATCATTAGCGTCGCGCGCCTGGCAGTCCACGCCAAGCCATGAGGTAAGCGGAGCGCTGTCCACTCGCTGCCGAAGATCTCTGCTGACCGCTTCGCTTCCTCCGTCCACACGGATACGGCAGCCTGGGGCTGAGCGTGGGGAACCAGTGTAAAAAAAAACCCGCACCCTTCCCCACCACCACCACCGCCACCACCACCACCACCACCACCGCTACTACCACCTCATCCTTCCCACCAATACCACCACCTCATCCTTCCCACCACCACCACCACCACCACCACCATCACCACCACCACTACGGCCACCAACCACGCCTCGGGCGAATCGCACCCCTACATACGTTCTCACGCCCGCGATCTCAGTCATCGATGTTCCTCTCCTCCATGCGGCTTCTATTTCCGGCCCATGCAGTGCGTGTTGCTGGCTGGCTAGCCTACAACAGCAACTGCAAACTGCGGCCCGGTTCGCCAGGTTCCCGGGCAATGTTGCATCGCCCACCTTGGGCCCGCTCGAGCAGCCTGTTCAGCCCTCCACCACATCGTCGCCGACAGGCACACTGCCAGTTCCCCTCCCGCTCTCCTCCGGGAAGCCGGCTGCAACCCAGTGTGTGTTTGCCTTTGTTCGGCGGCTTGGCCAGTCAGGCACGAGCAACAGCTAGTGCGGGCTTCCTTCGGACGACACATATATATGGCCGTGTCCGTGGGCGCTTTCCATTCGACTCCACAAGCAGCTGTTCTCGAGAGGAAGCGGAGACGAAAACCAGCGACTCCCCTTCTGGCTGCTTGAATCCCCCCTTCCCCCATACTATCCTCCGCGCGACCGCTCGTCGTCCACGATGAAAGGCTGCACGATCTCATGGCTCTCGGCCCTCGCCGGGTTGGCCGTCGCCTCGACGACCGCATACGTACCGACGACATCGGAGTACGTGCCGACACCGACGCTGGAGTCCTACGCGCCGTCGCAGACCTCCGACTACGTCCCGCCGGAATCGCCGTCCCCCTACCCCGAATCCGGCAACTTCACGGCCGTCGTCGGTCCCGAGGGCGTCGAGCTGCGGCTGCCCGTGCACGTCATGCAGCAGCAGCAACCCGACTCCTTCAACCTGTTCGTCCTCGCGATGGACGCGTTGGAGAAGCTGCCGGAGAGCGCTACCCTGAGGTAATGCGTGCAGATTGCTCCTGTTTCGCGGGCGAGCACCCTCGCTGACGCGCCAGCAGTTACTACCAGCTCGCCGGGATCCACGGTCGTCCATGGGTCGCCTGGGAGTATCCCACCCCGCCCACAGGCCCCCTCCCATACGGATACTGCACGCACGACTCGGTCATCTTCGGCACGTGGCACAGGTGAGGACCCCCCCGCCCCCCCTCCGGCGGCTGGCTGAGCGCGAGGAGAGGAGATCCGGTGACTAACCCGGCGCAGGCCGTACCTGAGTCTGTTCGAGCAGCTGCTGGTCGACCATGCGGTCAAGATCGCGGCGCAGTTCAAGGGAGAAGCCGGCAAGAGGTACCGCGATGCGGCGAAGAAGGTCCGCCTGCCGTGAGTGCGATCCGCTCCCCCGCCCCGAACGCAGTCTTGTTGATCCGCGGCCGCAGATACTGGGACTGGGCGTCCGACGACACCGGCGGTCGCATCCCGGACGTGGTTGCTGCCCCGCAGGTGGAAGTGACCAGGCCTGGACCTGATGGAGAGCCGACGACCGTGACGATCAGGAACCCATTGTACTCGTACATCTTCACCAACGACCAGTTCCGCGCCACCTACTTCGCCGGCATCCCCCAGGCGATCTGGAACGAGACGTACAGGCGGCCCGAGGGAATCCCGCCGGTCTCGCGCAACGATCTGTCGAGCGCCGCTCTCGCCAGCACCTTCACTGCGTACGCGCACCTCCCCGTCTCCGTCGCTACGTTCGGCTAACCCCGCGTCGCAGCCGCAAGCTCGCCACGTTCCAGCTGTTCTCGATCGGCACGTTCAGCCGCTTCTCGACCACCCGGTACATGAACGCCACGTCGCCCATCGACTTTGCGTCGGTCGAGCAGATCCACAACACGATCCACGGCGCCGTCGGCTTCGGCCCCAGCTTCGGCCACATGTCGTCGGTCCACGTTGCCGCGTTCGATCCCATTTTCTGGCTCCACCACGGTCGGTGCCCGTCGTCCGTTCCCCCCCCCGCCGGTGGCCGCGTTACTGACCGTCCCCCCCAGCCCAAGTCGATCGCCTAATGGCCATGTACCAAGCCATCTACCCGGGCAGAATCGTCGAGCCACTCGTCCGCACCGAGCTCAACTTCGCGTTCCCGCAGCCCGCCGGAATCGAGGACGTGGACACGAAGCTGTACCCATTCCGCCACCCCAACGGCGAAGAGTTCACCTCCCGCGACGTCAGCTACGCGGACTCGACGTGGAAGTACGGCTACGCGTACCCGGAGGTGCCGTTCTCGTTCCGGGGCCAGTCCGCCGCGGCCCTGACCGCCTTCACCGCCAGGGCGATGCAGAAGTTGTACGCGCCCGCGGGTCAGGGGTTCACGCCGTCGCCGGGCACCAACGGAACCTCGACGCGGAACGAGTACCTGCTGCATGTGACATTCGACGAGTCGCAGATCGACGGCACGTTCAACCTCCTGGTGTACGCGGGCGATTTGCCGACGGGCGACGAGGTGGTCGCGCACGCCAACCTCGTCGGTGGTGTCACCTCGTTCACCGGCGGTCACCAGAGCCACCGCAGCATCATCTCGGGCACCGTGCCGCTGACGCAGGCGCTCATCGAGAAGGACGTCGCCGGCAACGGCACGTCGCACTGCGTAGGGTACCTGCGGGATAACCTCCGCTGGAAGATCATGAGAGTGAGTCCCCCCCCCCCCTTAGTAAGAAACGCGGCAAGAAACTCTCCTCCCTGAGATCTACCGTCGGGAATCATCATCGTGCACCAACGCTGACAGCAGCACCAACAGGGAACAACAGAAGTCCCATTCGACCAGCTGCCGTCGCTCCAGGTCGGCGTCTCGCGCAGCGTGGCCACGTATTACGACGACCACTCGAAGCTCCCCACGTACGGTGACTGGGAGATCCACTACAACATCACGAACAACAAGCAGGGCGGCCTCCGCAACGGATACCACGACCCGTCGTACAACGGGCAACCCACCGCCGTGCCGACGAAGAAGGTGCGCCGCAGCTTTTCGTCGTAGACGCGGCGAGACGGTGCGATTCGGGAGCATACGAGCATTTTTTTCTCACTTGGCATTTTCTACACGGGGCATATTTGTTTCCATTCTAGGAGTTTTGTTTATTTTTTGCATGTTTTTTTTTTCCTGATGTTGGTCTGTACATGTTGCATGTGTGGGAATCATGTTTTTCGCTTCTACAACAGACAGAAGAGTAATGGATCGGGCAGGCGGGAGGAAGAGGATCATGTTTCGAGACTGCTTTGGCGTGATGGGACGGAACGGATATAGTTAGTGGAGATTGCAAGCAGCTTAGACGGGGGAGGGAAGCGATCTTTAATCTAGTGCAGTTGGCCACGCTTCCCGCGCGAGAGAGACCTCCATCCGTGCGTCGTGCGAAGCCAGGATCATCAGCGCTTACTCACTGGATCGGAGCAGGTTACACACGTGGCCCGGACGCGGAGGGCGGTCAACCACGTGCGCCGAACGACGACCGCGGAAGCGGCTGAGAGACTTCCGGGATCGGGACGCGGGCGGAGTGGACGAGCGTCGGCAGTTGTCGGTCGTGTGATCGACGAGTATCCCGTGCCGCCGCACCGACGGGTTGACTTTATCTACGTTTTGAGTCGTACGGGAAGTGGAGGCGGTCTGGCTCTCCCGCGGAGAACTCCGGGGAGCGAGTGCCGTACGGGCGCACGTTTGTGCATACTTTGCATTGCAATTCATAGATTGTGCACGCTCGTGGCGGGGACGATCGAGTGCGCATCCAAAGCCGCCTTTCCAGCGGCCATTGGCCCGCGCGCCCAACCCCTCCGACCAGCCTGATCTCTAGGAGGAACTTCATACCGCTTTGCCATCGCAGAGCTTCTTTTCCGCACGCCGGCTGTCGCCAAATGCACCGTCTATACATACACTTCTGTTTGTCGCCCTGACAACACCGTCGTCAACTTGCCTCACCCTGACAACGTCCTACCTAACATCCTATCGACATACCCCACCGACCACCTTCCAGGACCCCGTCCGCCTCAGGGCCACTGCTACCGCCCCTCTACAGTTGAAGCTTGTCGGCATGAAGTGCAATTCTTACGGGAGGTGATGGCGGGTTCGGATGCTAGGGATGCGTGCGGATGCTGCCGGAATGCTTGGATCTCCCCGCCCTCGCTGACGAGACGGACGCTACAGACTGCTGTGGAGCACGCACACGCAGCCGGCGGTGCAACACGGGAGTTACAATGTTGGCCGGTCGGTCACAGTCGCCGCGAAGGTTGGCGTTCATATGTTCGAAGGGGCTGGCAGTGTAGCGGCAGTTGCAGAGAAGGGGCTGCTGCAGTTGCCGCAGTCCGCCACGGGAAGGTCAAGCAAGGAGGAGCCATTCTTACCTTCCGCAACCATCCCAGGAACGTGTTTGGACTGTATCCGCGAGCGGAAGCTCCGAACACATTAGACACATCTATCCCCACGCAAAAACGTATTTAGCAGGCGCTGCAAGGTCCGGGCGGCAAAGGAACGATATCGCCTCGCGCCGAGGAACCAGACGCGGGAGCATTTCTTCAAGTGCTTTCCGCACTGGAAACGCCAGCGGAAATTCCTATGGGCAGCGTTGCAGAGGGGGGACAGGGAGATGCAAGGACCGGTTTCGAGTTCCGGAGCGACTTCGTTGACGAGCAATCCAGTCAGGCGATCTTGGACTACCTCGCCGCCCCCCGAAGCCGGCCGAGGAAGACGCCCCGAGGCATCGGAGTGGGAACTCCGGGAGCGGAGCGAGAGGAAAGAGGAGTAGGATGTCGCATTTTGACTGGGCTTTTCTTGTGTCTTTCCTCTGTAAGTTCTTTGGTGCTCTATCTTTCTCGAGACAAGCCAGGGCGGAGAGCCACAACGGGCCGAAAGGATAGTGGACTGAAACGAACTGCTGTGTATCGCCATGATCCGGATGGTCGCACGCGATCAACGACAAAACAAAACAAAGGGCCGCAGCAGCGGCAGCGGCGCTTTACCTGCTTGTCACCCCAACCCCCCCCCCCCCCCCCCCCCACCCACCTCCCCCACCCACTCGCCCATTGGCTGCGGCACCGGATGACGCCGGATCTGGCGTGTCGAAGCGTCCGTCCACAGGCATCTCCGCCACGATCCGTCTCTCCGCGCTACGGGCCGCAAGCGGCGACCAAGCTATGCATGTGCCACCCCCCTAGCACCGGCGCGACTCGGGCCCATCCATGCACCACGGCAGATCTGCAAGCGCGGATGTGCAGCTCTGTGGTTGACGAAACGCGCGGCGGCAGCTAGCAGGTCTACGGCGACGTCACAACTGCCCCCGACAGCATAACCCCCACGTGGCCTAGTGGTATACGGCCAAGGCCGTAACCGGGAACGGAGGAGCTGCCTGCTAGCAGTCAATTACGTACCCACGATGCCAGACAGCAATACCAGCCATATGATTCCCATCCGATTCTGCCTACCCAACACGCGGGAACCCACTCAAAACCCAAGAAATGCCCACATGTTTTCGCCTACAACTCTACCATAACTATCTTCGACCAACAGATTTTTAGATAATGTTGCTCCTCTTCTCTCTCCAATACTCCTCAACGTGAGCACAATTCTCTGTTTCTTGTGATGGCGGCCGATCGCTCACCGCTAAAGCCAACAGGACGCAGATGAATCATGAAGTATCATTCGTTTTCCCGGCTAGACCAGTCCGGCTCCAAAAAAAAAGCCCGTGGATGGGGCGAACCCGTTGAACACCGGAATCTCTCAGGGCTCGGCAGCGGAGCAGCCAAATACTCGGTCGTGTGGGAAGAATAGGCAACGCTGGGTGGGTGTCAATTCGCACATGGGTTACAACTAGGAATCCTCGACGCAGAGTGTGCTGCCCTCGCCATGGCACTGGGAAAGGCCTGGACGGAGTGCAAAGGGAAGCTTTCAGCAGGCCGCCTGCAGACTGATCGAGGTCGGGGCGGACTACAGATTACGGATTACGGAAGCTGCTGGACGGTAACCTGATAGTGTGTGTATCGCCATGATCTAGGTATATACCTAGGTCGCACGCGATCAACGACCAAACAAAGAAAGAGCCCGTTGACGATATCTCCAGTGGACGAAGGATCGGACTACTGCTCGGTGTTGGTGGTGTCCGAACAAGACACAGACGCGGGAGCACTTGCTCCAGTACAGTACTGTCCGCGGTGGAAAAGGCAGCAGAAGACCCTGTGTGCCAAGGTGCTGAAAGAGACGGGAAGAGAACCCAGGGCAGGAGGAGGCGGGCGAAGAGTAGTACGCTTTCTCTCTTTCTTTGGTAATAGGATAGGCCAGCGAGGAGGGCAGGGGGGGCGTTGCGTGTCGCCTTGTAGACTGATCGAGGCCTGGGCGGACGGCGGCACCTAAGGCGTGCCATTCGAGGATCTGGACGGGGGTCCAAATCGCCAGGCCATGGCCTGAACCTGCGCCAACTGCCTTTCAGCCCCTACCCCAACCACAACCACATACCTAATTTAAAAATTATTCCAACATAAGAAACACTAGATAACTATCTGGAATTTCAAAGTCTGGCGTCAGATTAAAAAAAAAAAGGGTTTTTCGTTGCGTGGCGAGCGGCGTGGTGGGCGGACTCGTTTTCACCTCACTTTTAACGCCAAGCCAGTTGACTAAATTTCCTCCACAATGGAAGGACGGCGGACAGGAACGGACTGTGGCTACATGATCCGACTAGATAGGTCGTATGCGATCATGAAGCATCGTCGCCACCCATCGATAAAAGCCCGTTGGTCCGCGGGCGGTGCACTAGTGTCGCACACTAATCCACTGCAGTTGAGATCCCTGTATGGAATTGTGCGGCTACCTCCCGCTCTATTATTGGCGGCATGCGAGAACCGCTTGATGACCTAGCGCGCTGCGCACCTTTCCTATCGTACGTACCTCAGCCGCAAGCTTTCAGTCGGACGAACATCCCCACTCTCCAGCTCCTCTTCATCAACCCAGCGGCAAGTCGCCACCAAAGTATAGACAAACAATTCGCCCGACACTTCCACCGTCCAACATGGACACTAGTGAGAGCACAGAGAACCAACGGATCTACCAGCGTTCCACGCATACCGAGTTACGAGGAGTGTTTCATGGTCCGATCACCGTCGCCACCGGCGGGTAAGTACCTGAAATCCGGCGAAGAGCGATTCGACAGGATCTTGCGGTTGGCTAACGAGACCTCTCTAGTAGAACCAAGAGTAAGCGCCTCTCCATCGGAAACATGTTTAGCCTTCCAATATTTTCCACCCCCGACTAACGCTGGAACTAGCCAAGAGAACCGAGATCCTGGAATGGATGTCCACGGTCCCGTACACAAATCACCACAAGCGTATCAGTGATGACCGTCTAGCAGGCACGGGAGAGTGGATCTTGAAGAAGGAGAAGTACCGCACTTGGAGAGCATCAACGGACTCGATGCTGTTACTGTTGCGGGGAATCCGTAAGTCTCCGCCATCCTCAACCGAAAGGAGCGCTCTTCTGACCAGTTCGTCTAGCTGGAGCTGGCAAAACGTACATTGCATCACAGGTCATTGACTGGTTCCTTTCCAATCCAACACCCGAATCCAAGTTGGCGTACTTCTACTGTAATCGAGCCGAGGAACGTCGCCGAGATCCCGAGAGCATCCTGCGCACACTTATTCAGCAGCTTGCGAAGACTCCATCTGAAGACAATCTCCCCACGCCAGTCCTTGACATTTACAAGGACTGGGAGAAGGGGGGGCAACTCTCTTCGCGTTTGACTCTTAAGGAATGCCAGGATCTCCTTGTTCAGCTCATGGCTGCATATCCTCAGACGATGATTTGCATTGACGCCCTAGACGAAGTCGATCACAAATTGCGGTTGGGATTACTACGGGCGCTCAAGTACGTCGTAGAAAGATCAGACACTCTGGTCAAGATTTTTGCAACCACTCGAATGGACACCGATATCCTCCTGCAGTTCGAGATTTTTCCCAGGATTGAGTTGGAACCCGATGACAATATCGATGACATCAACCGGTTTGTGATGGAGAAGGTACAGGAGGCAATCGAACAGAAGAAACTGCTCCACGGCAATGTCCCAAATGCGCTCAAAGACGAAATATGCCAAGTTCTTTGTGAGCGATCCAAGGGAATGTACGCTCACCTGAACTACTGATAAATAGATATCACAGCTGACGGTTGGATGAAGGTTTCAACTTGCCGCTCTTCAGATTACCTTGCTCTGCGACCTGATCCTTGCAGACGATGTAAGGGACAGCCTGAAAGTCCTTCCAGAAACCTTAACGGATGCGTACGGCGAAATATACAACCGCATTCGCAACCAGAGTCGTCGCGCTTCTCAACTAGCACTCAACGCCTTCCGGTGGGTCCAGTGCTCTTACGAACCGTTGCGATCTGAAACGTTGCTTGACGCAGTCACGGTCGAAGTCGACGGCTCGGGGGAATTTTCCCACAAATGCACGGCTGTAAGGGCGACTGATTTGTTGAAAGCCTGCCAAAACCTCCTCATTTTGGACGAGCGCCTGAACGTTTTCCGGTTTGCCCATCTTTCGGTGGAAGAATACTTGGAGACCCAGCTGCTCAGGGTCGATTCTGATACCGAAATCGCCAAAATCTGCCTTTCGCTGGTTTGCTCTTCGAGGTCTTGGACAGACTATGACGTGGCCCTTGAAACACGAGAAGGGCGATACCGCGATCGTCACCTCTTACTGTACTCGGCAGTATTTTGGCCATGGCACTTGAATCGTAGCGAAGACAGCTGTCAAATCTTGGCTGTCCTTTGGGAAGCTTTCGTATCAGAAGCTACATTCCAGCACTGGATCGACTATCATTGCAACCGTGTTCGAACCGCGGGTTCTGCAGACACTTTTTGGGCTAGGTCAGGGGCTCTGCAAGAGGGAAGGGACCGCCTTTCCACAGTCTGCGTGTTTGGATTAGGGCGGAAGCTTACCAGCATATCCAAATCCCAATTTGGGTGGACGGCCTGTATAAAATTGAAGTTCCCCGCCACCTCCATTTCCGAGTCTGTACAGAGGAGCCGTGTAGACCAACTGCTATGCCGCGCATCCCGGTTTGGAGACCCGGATATTGCACAGCATCTGCTTGGCGCGGGCGTCGACGTCTCGGCGACGGCCGACGACGTCATAGGGCGGACACCGCTACATCACGCGGCGGAGAACGGGCACGAGGCGCTGGCCCGGATGCTTGTGGGTCGAGGCGCCGGCGTCTCGGCAACCGACCTCATAAGGCGGACACCGCTACATCTCGCGGTGGTAAATGGGCACGAGGCGCTGGCCCGGATGCTTGTGGATCGTGGCGCGGACCTCTCGGCCGGCATAGGGTGGACACCGCTACATCTCGCGGCGGTGAACGGGCACGAGGCGGTGGCCCGGATGCTCGTGGATCGAGGCGCCGGTGTCTCGGCAACCAACGACATAGAGCAGACACCGCTACATCACGCGGCGAAGAACGGGCACGAGGCGCTGGCCCGGATGCTCGTGGATCGAGGCGCCGGCGTCTCGGCAACCGACATCGACGGGTGGACGCCGCTACATCACGCGGCGAAGAACGGGCACGAGGCGCTGGCCCGGATGCTTGTGGATCGAGGCGCCGGCGTCTCGGCAACCAACGACATAGGGCAGACACCGCTACATCACGCGGCGGAGAACGGGCACGAGGCGCTGGCCCGGATGCTCGTGGATCGAGGAGCCGACCTCTCGGCAACCGACATCAACGGGCGGACACCGCTACACCTCGCGGCGGAGAGCGGACACGAGGCGCTAGCCCGGCTGCTCGTAGATCGAGGCGCCGACATATCGGCGGTCGACGATCTCTGGTTGACGCCGCTGCACTACGCGGCCATGAACGGGCACAAGTCGCTGGCCGGGCTTCTCGTGTGTCGAGGTGCCGACGTCTCGGCAGCCGACATCTTCAGGGCGACGCCGCTGCGCCTCGCGGCGGCGAACGGGTTCCAGGTGCTGGCCCGGCTGCTTGCTGCCACCACCACTCCGCCCTCCTACCAGTAGATTTGCTTCTTTTTAAAGTATGATGTAGTATTAGTTAACTGTTAGTAAACGTAACTCACCGCAGAAGTGCTGTGACCAAACGTCTGTCAATGTGAACCAGAATCACTTTGATAGCTTTTTTGCTGCCAGGTAGGCATGCACCCCTCAAAAAGACATCCTGCCGGTCGGCTACTGGCGGTCGGAATCCCTCAGAATCGTCGATCGCACCGAACCGATGCCCAGGGGAAGCCCAGCGGACGGGAGAAGCTGCGCGCTCTCGAATCGGGGCATCACGGCCAACACTGTCAAACGTGAGGACGGAGTATGGAGACCCACGGCAATCAACCTGTCATGTTTCTCAACATTGACGAAAATTAAATCACGTAGCACTGCAACCCGAAAATTCAAAAACTCAAAAACTCAGCAACCGTGCAGTAGGAAAAGTTGAGCTGCGCGCTAGGTTGTCAACGAGTTCTCGCATCCCGCCATGGCAATCAGCGCAAAGAGCACCGACAAGACCACACGCTGGACGAACAAGGAGGTTCCTCGCGCTTTTCAATCGTGCATCAACGATCCCCGGCGTCCCCCGCCGGAGGAAAGCTGGCGGCCGTCCCGACGTCGATCGGCAAGGTGGATCCATGGTACCGGAGTGTCGTACCTGTTCACCAGGTGTTTCGTTGACGGAGGATACATACACGAGCACTCAATCCAGTACATCAATCGACAGCAACGGGGAAACAGACCCAATTCCTCGTGATAGGCATGTACTGCATGCCGTCCGCCGGACTATAAGGCCCCACTCACCGCTTCCAGAATACGGGGCCCTCCCATCCTCCCCGTGTTCCCGGGACTTCATTGATTTTTTTCCCATCTCCTCGTGGAGACCCGGCTGGGCATCCCAGCACTGCCACGGTAAGCAAGCACGAGCCATCCGCGCTCCGACGGAGAGGCGGCGACAGGTGCGCGCGGGGTCCGGCGCTGGTGTACTCGCCAGCGGCGGCGGTGGCGAGGGATTCGCTCAGCCCTGACGCACAAGCTGCGCTTCGGCCGCGTCGAGGGGATGTGCAGCGAGGACCCGTACCTGTCCGGCGAGCTCGGCCACGCCTTCGTCTGCGGCCAGCAATGACACAGCGTCGCCGCAACAGCCAAGCACCTCGCCCGCCTTCGGCACGCCCGATGGCGGCCTCAACACCGCGCCGGTTCACGGCGGCGAGAGCGGCGCACGTAACCGCCCGCGTTCAAGCGGTCCACCATCGACGCTGACGCGAGGAGCGTCGCACCCGCCTACCACTCGTACGGTGGTGCCCCGGCCGTCGCCGACCACCACCTGTTCACCGAGATCCTGCAGGAGGAGTGGGGGCTTCAAGTGCCACGTGATGAGAAACGACAGTTCATCTCGCGGTCATAGAATCTCACTGAGGGGAAGGAAGGAAGCACGCTGACACTTCTCGTCCAGGCCCGGCGCAACCGACAGGATCTGCAACGGCCACGGCCTCTGCAAGCGCGGCGATATGGAGGCCATCACGCAGCACTCGCTCGGGGCCGGCAACCACGTCGACGAGATGAGTGGCGACTCGTTTAACTACCAGACGATCCCGAGGTTGCTCGTGGCTGGCAAGCTGGCGCCGAGTGTCGTCGACGAAGCAGTCACGCGCATCCTGCGGATCAAGTTCGCGAGGGGTCTCCTCGAGAACCCGTACCCGCCCGTGCCCGCGAGCCGGCGGAAGGAGCTGATCCCGAGCACGCCGGGAGCTGGCGGGCAGGACCGACGCCGAGACCGCTTGACAGGAAGAAACTCAGGATCGTCGCCGTGCTCGACCCCATGTGGCCGACGGATCCATAAAGTAAGTCGCTCGCCGTTAGTTGGGCCCCCCGCCCGACGAGTCCCGATCACTGATCCCGACTCGAGGAACGCACAACTACGGCCACCGGAGGGATGGGACGCATCCCCCGCTCCGACCCCATTTGCTAACACGTATCCCCGGCAGAGCGCGTCGAGGTGCACGACCTCGGCCCGGCCGGCGCGCGGCACGGGAGGCGGGCCCGAACGCGGTGGTTGTGTGCTGGCCGGGCAAGCGGACGGCGGTGCTGGCGCAGCAGTTCTACCCGTCGGAGGAGGGCAGCAACTCGCTGGCGGACGTGCCCGCCGGTGCGCACAGCCCGTCGGGCAAGCCGGCGGTGTCGGTGCCGCACGACGCCGAGCCATTGCGACTTCCTCGGGGGCCGCGTGCGAGAACGGCACTGGCGTTCGGCCACCAGTATCAATTAGTGTTGTCGTCGCCGGTGTCGCTGCGCCACGGCAAGGGCTGCACCACGTTCACGTCGCGCAACCTGGCGATGTCGGCGACCAACGTCACGGCGACCGTCGAGATCACGAACACTGGTAGGCGCGCCGGCGGTGAGGTCCAGTTCTACACCGCTGGCAATAACTCAAGGGTTTCAATAAGGCCCTCCTCGCGCCCGGTGGGGCCGAGAACGTCTCCGTCGCCATCGACGTCAGCACCCTCGGCGTCGGGGCCGTGCGCAACAGGTACGCCGTCGAGGACCGGCCAGGGCAGCAGCGCGGCGGGCATCCGTCTTGGTCGGTTGCCGGGGGCTTCCATGTTGCGGACAGCGGCGGCGCCGATCCGGAATCATGCTACCTGGGGCATCGCTATGTCTCGCTTTTTCCGTCCGGGGATGGGAGCCTCGGATCGCAGTTCCGCGGCCGAGTGCAGCAGAGTAGGTATGGTAGCAGTGGTAGAAATGGGTTTAGATATGAGAAATGGTGCACAATGCCCGTCGTTATACTAAACTGGTACCTGATACAAGGACTATAAAAGTGGAGAAAAACAGAAGGAACTCGGGGCGGCAGCACCCAGACAGGAAAAGATCGATAAGATAGATAAGCACCTGAACGGAGAAGCGATAAGAACTGATATAGTTCACGAGATTTTTCCTCAATTTGGCTGGATAATATTTCCTTTTTTTGTCTGCATTGTTTCCCTCGCTCGACTTCTTTTCGCGAATTCATGGTACTTTTTGATCTTGCGACCACCGAAACCCCCGGCTGGCACTGCACGAGAAACGAGAAGAACTGCACGAGCATATGTTACTTTCCATTGTGGTGTCGGAAGTGAATCGCGAATGGCGCGAGTCAATGAACGTATCGTGTTGAGTCGGTAAATTCTCGTGTCGTCGTGTCAATAAACTTGTAGTGAGGGGTCAATAAATACTATGTAGATATGTATAGTGAAGACTCAATCAATGTTTTTGCACCCGTTCGCTAGGGCCATTCCGTACATACATACATACTCTACACACTCTCTTGGCGTCCATCTCTTTTTTATAACTACATACAACTATCTAGACCATATTCCGGGCAGAGTGGGTATCGGGTACCACTTTAGCAAGACAACGGGCATTGTGCATCTTATCTCGAGTAGATATCGACCTCACTCAGCCGGAGCGAATGGAGGCGGTGGCGGGGGGGTTGGAGCACACGAGAATTCCGCGCGAGCGAGGTGGACAATTCCCACATTGGCTCTTGTTTTCCGCACGGCCTGTGCTCCTCGATTTTCCGATCGTTTGAGGGGGCGGGGAAAATTCACATCCGACACAATCGAGCGACCGGCCGACGGGCGTCAACGCCCCATCCATCTCTATCGTCCGACATCCACGTCGGGTTCCGGCTGCCAGATGACTCTCTCGGCGGAGGGTTGACGTGAGGGATCGACACGACGGGGTGGCGGAGGAGCTGTTCTGTGGCCGGTTCTTTCCCGTTTTGGCTGGTAGCTACCGGCATTGGGACGGACAGGACGGCACCAGGCCCAAGTATCAGCTATGTATGTACCCCGGGAGCGACCGCTGTACGTATCTATACATATAAGTGGAGAGAGCATCAGCCAACGGGCGGCCGTTTGATCGACAGGAGGCAGAGGCAGAGCGAATGTAGGTACGGTGGAACGAAACGACCGACCCGCTCTTTCTTTCTTTCTTTCTTTTTTATTTCCCCGCGAGGGCTATGTACATATCGCAGACCGCACCGAGCCGGGCAGGCGGGCGACGGGAGAGCACTGGGCGGAAGAGGAATGCCGTGGATGGTGGTTGGTGATCGTCAGCGACGGCTCACAGTCATCTCGGTATCACACACGACGTCACACCGCTTCTTACACGTTGACTAGCGGTCCGCATTTGGTCGAATCGGTCCCGATTTGAGCAGGCTTGGAGCGATCGTATGATTTTCGCATGGCGGGGGGGGGGGGGGGGGGGGGGGGGCGCGTGGTAAATGAAGAGC
>Ga0307508_10001805_pt1 | contig 23723 bp, 17 predicted proteins | sample 9_EM_MG_FD_203089 | JGI IMG/M metagenome (GOLD analysis project Ga0307508, IMG submission 203089) | Populus trichocarpa ectomycorrhiza microbial communities from riparian zone in the Pacific Northwest, United States - 9_EM | ecosystem: Host-associated > Plants > Roots > Unclassified | place... | reverse complement strand
GTTCGCAGCGCCGAACACGGATCCGTATAGGGCACCGCGAGATCCGCGATGTCCCGGCGCCCAACAAACCTCCCGATCTCCCGATCTCCCTGTAAGAAAATCTGGGGCCTTACGCCGCCGTTACGATTCGTCTAAGAGCCCGCGCAGGCGGGCGGGCGGGATACGGAATTCGCGTTTGCAGTATTCACAGGCGATTTCCAGCACGTCGCCGGTCGAGAGCAGGTGCTCGATGTCGTGCTTGGGTAAGGTCGAGATGGCCGAGACCACGCGCAGCTCGTTGCACCAGCATTCGAAGCCCACCTGGCTTTGTTCGAGGCGCGTGAAGGGCATGCCGTAGAGCAGCTCTGCGAGCAGCGCGTCGGGCGTGAAATTGGGCTCTTTCAGCTGGGCGTCGATGGACTCGAAGTCTTTCAGCCGCTCGGTCATGACCATCAGTGGACCGCGTCCGACCTCGGGCAAAAGCTGCACCAGGTAGCCGCCCGCCGCTGATACGCGATCTTCGTCGAGCAGCGTGCCCATGGCCAGCATGCTCACGACTTGCTCGGAGGTTTGCATGTACTCCATCAGCGCGCGTGAGATGCCGCCTGAGCCCGGCACTTCGACGAAGCCTTGGTTGATCTTGCCGTCCGGCAAGGTGCGCATCATTTGCATGATGGCGCCGGGGCCGACGGCGATCTCGCTGACGCCACTGCTGAGCTGCACCAGGCCGCGCGTTTTGCCCGAAGGGTGCGAGTCGGCCACCAAGCTACCCGAACCGCCGGAGCCTTTGAGGATGCCCTGCACGCGCAGGTTCGGCGCCATGGTCTCGCGGAACAGCACGGCGCCAGTCACCAGGTCGCCGAGGTGCCTACCCGTCGGCCCCTGAGCACCCTGCGCTTTGAGCACGTTTTGGACGGTGTCGGTGGTGCGCGCGACGATCACGCGGAAAGCACCGTCGTCGGTGATGGCACGTAAGACTGAGTCGGTACTGTCCATGGTTCAGGAGAGCGTCTGGTCGTCCGCTTCGGGTGAGCCGTCTTCGTCGCTGGCCGCCGGGATGCGATAGGTCTCACTCAGCCAATTGCCGAGATCGATCATTTTGCAGCGCGCCGAGCAAAACGGGCGGGGGCCGAAGTCGTCGGCCGCGTCGGCCACGACTCGTTTGCAAATCGGACAATCGATGCGCATCTAGCGGCGAGCCTAGCACCAACCAGCGCCAGGCTCACGTCGGCCCTAGCCGCGTTGGCCTCTTCTCACGTATTCGGCGAGGGCGCGGGCGTGCGATGGAAAGGCCAAGTCTTTTTCGCCGAGCGAGTCGGGCGGCGCCCACACGATTTCGGTGACGTCGTCGAGCGGGCTAGCCTCACGGCCGCTGACGCGAGCCGTGAAAAACAGGTCGATTACCGGATATTCGACGCCGCGGTAGGCGTACAGGTTGGGGAAGCTCGCCATGAACTCGACCGCCGCCAGCCTGACGCCCGCCTCCTCGCGGATCTCGCGGATCGCGGCGCTCTCTGCGGTTTCGCCGCGGTCGATGAAGCCGCCCGGCATCGCCAGTTTGTGTTTGCCCGGATCGCGGGCACGGCGAATGAAGAGCGCCGAGCCTCCCGGGTCCAGAATCAGGACCGCTGAGGAGACGGCAACGTTGTAGTAGTAGACGAAGCCGCAGACCTCGCACACGAAGCGCACCGCGTCGCCCTCGTTTTTGCGCGCTGCCGAGCAGCGGGGGCAGTGTTTGAACAGCGCGCTCGGCGGCTCGCTCGGCTCGCTCGTCGTCACGCCGGCTCCTCGAGCGCGGCGCGTGCGGCGTCGACTGCGCGGTCGATGTCGTCGTCGCTGTGCGCGGCCGATACGAACGCAGCCTCGAATTGCGACGGCGGAAAGTAAACGCCGCGCGCAAGCAGGCCGCGATGAAAGCGCCCGAAACGCTCGCGATCGGACTCGGCCGCGTCTGTCCAGGAGCGCACCGGGCCGCGGTGAAAAAATAGCGTCAGCATCGAGCCTACTCGTTGCACCACGCCGTCGGTGCGCGTGTCGCGCAGCGCGCGCTCGAGCCCGACCTGCAGCCTGCTCGAGAGCGCCTCCAGGTGCTCGTAGACGTCGCCCGTGAGTAGGGCCAGCGTGGCCAGACCCGCCGCGATGGCGAGCGGGCTGCCGCTCAGCGTGCCGGCCTGGTACACGGGACCGAGCGGGGCGATGCGCTGCATGAGCTCGCGCTTGCCGCCGTAGACCGCCAGCGGCATGCCGCCGCCGATGACCTTGCCCAAGCAGGTCATGTCCGGAGTCATGCCGAACAGACGCTGCGCACCGCCGGCCGATAGTCGCGAGCCGGTCATGACCTCGTCGAAGATCGAGACGGCGCCGTGGCGCTGGCACAGCTCGAGCACGCGCTCCAAAAAGCCCGGCTGCGGCGGCACCAGCCCCATGTTGCCGACCACCGGCTCCACGATGACCGCCGCCACACGGCCCGGCTCCCGCTCGAACAACTCGCTGAGCGCGCCTGCGTCGTTGAACGGTAGGCTGGCAGTGTTGGCCACGACTCCCGCCGGAACTCCCGCAGAATCGGGATTGCCGAAGGTCGCAAGTCCGCTGCCTGCCTTGACCAGCAAGCCGTCGGAGTGCCCGTGGTAGCAACCGTCGAACTTGACGATCACGTCGCGACCGGTAAACCCGCGAGCGACACGCAACGCGCTCATCGTGGCTTCGGTGCCACTCGAAACGCAGCGCAGCATTTCAATGCTGGGGTAGCGCTCGACGATGGCTTCGGCAAATTGCACCTCGAGCTCCGTCGGTGCGCCGAAGCCGAGCCCGCTTTCGGCGCGCGACTGCACGGCGCGCACCACGTCGGGGTGTGCGTGGCCCAAGATGGCCGGGCCCCAGCTGCCGACGAAGTCGACGTACTCGGCGCCATCGGCGCCGAAGAGCTTCGAGCCCTTGGCAGCGCTGATGAAGATGGGTGCACCGCCGACGGCTCGGAACGCGCGCACGGGTGAGTTCACCCCGCCGGGTAAGAGCCGTTCGGCGCGCTCGAGAAGGCGGGCGGAAGTCTCGTCGCTCATGCGCTGGTTGTACCTCAGCGCGCCCTCTGCACACGCATCAGAAGGACGCCGCCCTACATTAGGCGACAGCGCCCCACGTGGAACGTTGCGCGTTTCCGCGTTACGCTAGGAGGGCGTGAGCCGCCGGCTCTCATCGAAGTGCTGCCGCGCATTTCGACGTAGTGCTGGCGGGCAGCAGACACGACGTTATCGCCGCGCCCGGGTTGTCGTTTGGTTGTTGTAACTAATTGAAATCGTTCAGTCGAGGATGACCAGCTTCGGATACAAAACCGCGCGCCGCGCGCTGGCCGCGCGCCTTTGCGCGCTGGCCTGGGGGCCGTTCATCGCGACGGCCGCGTGCAGCGTCTACGACAACTCGATGGTCGGCGGCATCGCTGCACCTTTGGGCGGCTCGGACGCCGCGGGCGGCAGCGGGGCGACGAGCGGTTCCGTCGCCAGCGCCGGCGGCGGCGCAGCGGCGGCGGGCACCGAATCGATCGGTGGGGTGTCGGGCACGGGCGGTGACTCACCCGATGGCGGCAAAGCGGGCGACCAGGCCGACAAGGCCGGCGGCGCTGGTGTCGCCGGCAGCGCGGGCAAGGCTGGCTCCGGTGGCAGCGGCGGCTCTGGTGGCTCTGCCGGCAGCGGCGGCTCCGCGGGCAGCGCGGCTGGCAGCGGCTCGGTCACCCACGACAGCGATCCCATCGACGACATGGAAGATGGCGACGCGCAGATCGAGGTGACGGGCGGACGCGACGGCTTCTGGTACGTCGGCAGCGACGGCACCGTCGGCGCGACCACCGTGCCGATGGGCAGCTTCACCATGTTGGCGCTCGCCACGGGCGACCACGGCACGAGCAAGTACTCCGCTCACCTGAAGGCCACGGGGTTTACCGGCTGGGGCTCGGTAATGGGCTTCAACATGATTGAGCAGCTCGGGACTGTGAAACCGTACGACGCTTCCGCCTACTGCGGCGTGCAGTTCTGGGGCAAAGCGGCGGTCGCAACCACGGTTCGCGTTCGCCTGCCTGACGGCGACACGCATCAAGCGGGCGGCGTCTGCAATGGTAGCGCCAGTCCTCCCGCCAACACCGCCTGTTACGACCACTTCGGCGCGTATGCGCAGCTGACCACGGCGTGGCAAGCCTTCCCCGTGAAATTCAGCGATCTGGCGCAGCTCGGCACCGGCTACCACCCCGCCGACGGCAAGCTCAAGGCCAACAAGCTCTTCGCCATCGAGTGGGCGCTGCCCGGCGGCGGCCCTACAACGTACGAGATTTGGATCGACGACGCCGAGTTCTTGAAGTGTAACTGAGTGAGGCTGCCCTTAGTCATGGGTTCGCCCTAACACGAGCATCCGAGACCCAACGGGTGCTTTAGTCGGGTAGGCTCGATCCGAGACGCCGGGGGTGTACGCGAGGCAATGTGTCTCGCGGTCGGTGCGCGCAGCCTTCGCGCCTTAAGCAGCCTCACATCGGGTCGTTCGTTGAGGCGAGCGTTGCGCGCGTGTTGGGGGGAGCGGCAGCTGCGCGACGCCGGGGAACGGAACATGCCAGTACGCCGCAGTCAGCCAGCCACCAAACATCGCAGCAGCGCGTGGAGCTCCGCCGCCGAAACCGAAGCGCCTGTTTTCGCCGAGTCTTCCACGCGTTTGAAGCGAGCGGACACCGACGAAACCGAGGAAGCCATTCAAGCATCGTTGTCGGCGGCGCTCGCCGAGCTAGACAACCTCGAGCTCTTCGCGCCCGAGCCGGTCGCTCCGAAGCGCGCGCCAGGGGTGATGCCGAAAATCCCGCGAGGCATGCCGCCGCTTCCTCACGGCAGGCAAATTCCTCCCATGCCCGTTGCGCGCCTGAGCCTCGTGCCGCGGCTGATCAAATCGTTGAGGCCCAAAATTGTCAGTGAGAAATTCCGCGAGCCTGCGCTCCCTGCCGCCAAAGGGCTGGTGGCAGTACGGCGGCGCCGCTGGCCCGGAATCATGCTCGCGGTGCTGACGGTCGGGCTGCTCGGCGCAGGGCTGTGGTGGATGCAGCTCCGGTAATCGGCACGACTCATGAGTGGAACCCGCTCGGCAGAGCGGGCGGCCTGCTATCTCTTGGCTCAAAAATAGAGATACGAGGCGAATAGGCCCTCGACGGACAACGGCTGCACTGCGGCTTCGAAGCCGAGCGCCACGTCTTTTGCCAGCTCTGCGCGTAGCGTGGCGCGGACGTCGTAGCTGCTCTTGAGGTGCGCGCCGGGCAGGTACGACCAACTGGCAGTGAGTAGCGCAATGCTGTCGCTCCAAAGCCGGGCACGCGCGCCGGCAAGGGGACCCACGCCGGCCCGGACGAAGTCACCGCCGATGCCGTCGAGGTGAGGTGAAAAGGCCGCATAGGTGTCGGCCATGATGAACACGGCCACGTGCTCGTTTTCGCTGGCCAAGGTGGCGCCGAGCGAAAAGTCGAGCCCGTGTGCGAAGCAATCTGGGCAGGCGGCGTCGTGCAAGCGCACGCCAAAGGCGCGCGCGCGCCAAGACAGCGCGCGTTCGTAGCGCGTGAGCGGGTTCAGCGCGACGACCTCTGCGAAAGTCAGCCGGTCCAGCGTGAACGAGCGTTGGCCCGGGTCGTAGCGCAGGCGGGTATCCAGAAATTGCAGCTGGGAAAGCTCGGGTTCGCCGTCCGGCGGATCAGCGAGGTCGTGCAGGGCCAAGCGGAAACCGAGGGTGTTGAAGCTGCTTCGGTACTGCGAGGTAATGCCGCTGCCCACGGTCGCGCGTAGCGAGCCATGCGCGCGCTGAGGGGCCTTGTCGGTCGGCGCAGGAATGCTAGTGGCGGGCGGCTTCGTCGACGGCACAGCTGCGCTCCGCAAGCGCAGCTGTGCGCGCAATTGACTCCGCAGCGAGGGGAGATAGTCGATCTTTCGCACCAGGCCCGGCACGCTGAACAGCGCCTTGATGGTGTCGCGTGGCAGCACGAACAAGTTGAGATGTGTCACGAGGTCGATGCGCGGTGCTGCGGCCTCGATGGTAGCGAGGGCGTGGTAGGAACAATTCTTGGTCAAGTAGTAGTAGTCGAGATGGGTATCGGACAGCTCCCACAAGTGAAGCGTCAGTAGCTCGACCTCCGCCTGGTTCAGGTTCAGGTCGTATTCCCAGAGATCTCTGGCTTCGGCGTTCTCGTATTCGTGGGCTTTGGCTGCGAAGGAATGAAAGCGAAACACGCCCGGGAACAAGCCCGTCAGGCCTTTGAACGCATACAAGAACGGATTGTCGGTGTCGGTCGTGGCGGTGTATTCGACGCTGTGGTCGAGCTCGGCACTCGAAGCGCGGGAGCCGGCGGGGCGACGCTTTTTCAGACGTAGGAAGGTGTGACCGAAGGCCGAGGCGGGGTTGTCGAGGTAATTGGCAACGTACACCAAAGATACCGAGACTGGGTCGAGGTCGAGCCGAAAGCGAGTGAGCGCGGGACACACGACTTGGGGCAGGGCGTTTCCGAAGTGCAGCTGATCGTCGAGTAAGCGGCGACGTGCCGGGAAACGACACAGCGCGTGCTCGTCCTCGTGGCCCGCCGTTACTGGCTCCGCGAACGCGACCAGGGTCGCGACGAGCTCGGCGTCTGGATCGTGCGCACCATCGGGCGCGAGAAAAAAGCGCCTGCCGTCCACCTGGCTGACGGCTGGTCGCGGGCCGCGTTGACGGTAGTGCAGCAAGCGAAACCAGCCGCGAGAGTGCGCGATGTCGAGCTCGCGCGCGCGCTTCAGCAATTGGGCCGTCGGGGCAGGAACGAGGGCGCGCCCGGCGACTACTCCGGGCGTCTCGGCTAACGACCGCTGCGACGCTGCGAACAGCGAAAGCGAGCATAGGGCCCCACGCGTAACGCGTCGTGTGGCGAACCAACGCGCGAGGCAATCCGAGCTAGTTGGTGATCTGCTCAGCGACGGAAACCGGAACAACCTGACCTCGGGCGAGCAGCACAAGCGCGTCGCCGATCTCGTCGACCGTTAGCGCAGCAACGACGATAAGCGTATGTCATTCCCATTCGGCTCGTGGGCGGACTGCTGCAGTAAGTTGGGGTTCTAGCAAAGGTTGCCGGGTCTTCATCGAGGATTCCGACGCGCACGATTTGCGTCGCTTGGGGCCAGCTCCCTCTTCTGCCGCTGCCGGCAAACGCTCCGTCGCCGAATTCCCACTTGTCGCGGGTGGTCCAGCGCTTGCACAGCACACAGCATGAAACACCCTCAGGCGTTTGTCGTGCTGCTGCTGATTAGCGCCGTGGCGTTCGGGATTGCGTTGTGGTCGGAGTCGCTTTGGGCCGTGCTTGACGTCCTGCTTGGTGGATTCGTGCTGGCCTTTGTCGTGTCGATGGCTTGGCTGTGGTCCCCACGCTCTGGCATCAACAGCAAGCGCAAGCCGTCGAGCGACTCGCTCTCCGGGCTGCGCTGAGGCGCGCTTGAGCAGGTACGCCACACCCGGGCAGAACGTCCCATAGTCCACGCGCTCGCTTCCACACCTCAACGCTTAGTCGTTGGCAATGAGCAGCAGGGGACCAATCGTTCTGCGGCGGCATGGCTCGCATCTTGCGCTCCGAATGCACCGACCAACCTACTGCACTACATCGCCAACCCAGCGACGCCAGGTGTTGTCAGGAGCAGCACAAGCACCAGTGACGCGCTCTCGCCTTACGCCGGCGCTTGGCAGGTGACGCCTGGCGCGCCGGCCCACTATGGCCACTTGCAGGCGCGCGTGAGCGACGATGGCAGCCACGTGCACGTCTTCGGCCCGAGCGAGGCGCTGGCGCGCGAGCTGGTCGTCGAGCGCGTGGTCGCCGATCGGATCACGCTGCGCTCCGGAAGCTCGGTTTGGGTGGTGCGGCTCGAGCAGCTCGGGCAAGGTCACCTGCGGCTTTCCGGCCCGCGCGGTGTGATCGAGCTGCGGCGCTGAAAAGCCCTGGTTTGCGGGTTTCCAATCAACCCTGACAATACACTGTCACTCGGGCGTGGTGTCCTCTGAACGACAGCGAAAAAGCGCTGCCCATCACCAGAGAATCGTAGCATGAGCCTGATTTTGTATTACGCCCCGTTCTCGACCGCCGGCACCACTCGCGTTGCGCTTGAAGAGTTGGGCATCCCGTATCAAAAGGTGCGCCTCGATCTTTCGACCCGAGACACCGACAGGCCGGAGTTTCGCCGGCTCAATCCGAACGGGCAGGTGCCCTTGATCGTGGATGACGGTCAACCCATCTTCGAGTCGGCGGCGATCGCGCTCTACCTGGGCGAGACCTTCGGTGTCGAACGCGGCCTCTTTCCCGCGCCAGGCCTCGCGCGCGGAGTAGCCATGCAGTGGATCGTCTGGGCTAACGTGAGCCTGGCCGAGGTAGCGCAGCGTTACCGCATCGCGAGCTCACCGAGCTCGCCGAGCGAACGTCACAACCAAGCGCTGGCAAGCTGGGCCAAGCAAGCCGTCGCCGACCGTCTGCGCATCCTCGACCAGGCGCTGAGCGATCGCCCGTACCTACTCGGCAGCGACTACTCATTGGTCGACACCCACCTCGCCGCTGCGGTGCACTGGATCGCTTCGCTCGAGCTCGTCCCGGGCGATTTACCCGCGCTCGGCTCCTGGCTGGAGCGTTGCACAGCGCGCCCCGCTTTCGTGCGGATAATGAGCGGCGACGCCTAGCCTCGGGCGCCGCCGGCGGAACTCGACTGGATTCAACGCTCACAGCCGATGCGGTTCGAATCGAGCGCGACTTCGTCTAGGTACACTTCCCAATTGGCCGAGTCGTTGTGCCAGTCGGTCCAGCCGAGCCACAAGTAGCTGATGGGCTGGAACGTGTAGTCGGGGTTCGAGTGATCCCAACTCGCGCCGGGCATTGGCGCGCCGTCGAGCCACATGCGGTAGCTGTTGGCGTCGACGTCGAGCGACCACTCGAAACAGAACCACTTCTTGGCGCCAATGTTGACGTTGTCTTCGCGCCTTCGGTCCTCCCCCGGTGTGATGAGGTCGAACATGGCGCTGTCTTGCTTGGTGATGTCGTTGGCCTTGGCGCCAATGTTGGGCGGCGTTTCGCCACCGAGGACGCGCAGAACGGGGCCGTTATTCGGGTGCATTTCGACAGTCACCCAATGTCGGTATTCGATTTTGGCGTCGGGCAGCTGCTCAATCCATACGAAGATGCGACCGTAGTTTTGGCGCGACAGCTTGGGGAATGGCTCACTCGTGCGCATCCAGTGAGTTTGGCGCGGGTTGTCTTCGAACTTGATGTGGAGCGAGCGCTGGCCGCGCGCCGGTTTGGTCGAGGTAACGACGACCTGATCGGCGCCTTGCGTCTCGGTCCAGCGCGCGTCTTTCGGATGCGCGCCGTCGGCGTAGCTCTCGAAGCCTTCGCAGAATGCGAAAGTGCACGGCAAAGAGGGTCCACCCAGCGTGACCGAGCCGCCGCCACCACCCGCTCCGGCAGCGCTTCCTCCGCCTATTGCAGGCACGCCCCCTGAACCGGCTCCGGGTAGACCGCCGTCATTTCCGGCGGCGCCACCACCACCCGCAACGCCTGCAACGTCCGACCCGGCGAGCGTTCCGGCCGAGCTGCCCCCGCTCGGCTGCGTTGCTTGCCCAGCTGAACCTGCCGCGCTGCTGACTGATGTCCCCGCAGAGCCGGACGCGGCTTGCGCACTCGTGCTCGGCGCTGCCGTCGGACCACCTCCGCAAGCGCCGAGCACGGCCACGCAAGCCGCGAGCGTTCGAATAGTGAGATGGCGCTCCACGACGACCTGGATGTCAATGGCGCTCCCACTCCGACTGCTTCAAGCGAATCGCGCGGCGTGGCCCAATTGACCCGCGTACCCGCAGGCGGCCGAAATGGGTCAATTGCTGGCGGCTGATGTTCGGCGACAGGTGCTGAAGCCGGCTAGGGCCCGCGAATGGCTAAGTCGGTCGATGATCGCGGCCGAGGCGCCCGGATGGCGAGGCGCGACGAAGGCGCATACTGCAGTATGTAACTGAGGAGCAACGAAGCCAGCCGGGACTCATGATCCATCACATTTCAGCCGGCCGCCTCGCAAGCTTGGGTTTTGGCGAGGTTTTCGCCAGCACCAAGTGGGCGGGCCCACCGCCCACGGAGCGTACTTGAGTACGTGAGCATCGGAGCGCAGCGAAAACGAAGCCAAAACCCAAGATCGCGGGGCGTGGTCCCAGACGTGACGAATCCTTAGAGGCGGGATGCATCGGCCGCGAGAGCGATCGACTTAGCCTTGCGCGCGCCCTTAGCCCTCGCCCGTCTGCAATCGCCAGAGGCTCGCGTACACGCCGCCGCGCGTCACGAGCTCGTCGTGTGTGCCTGACTCCACGATGCGGCCGGCGTCGAGCACGTGGATGCAGTCGGCGCGGCGCACGGTGGAGAGACGGTGGGCGATGATCAGGCTGGTGCGGCCGACGACCACGCGTTCGAGCGAGCGCTGAATGGCGGCTTCGGTTTCGTTGTCGACGGCGCTGGTCGCTTCGTCAAGCACCAAAATGCGTGGGTTTCGCACGATGGCGCGCGCCAGCGCGATGCGCTGGCGTTGGCCGCCACTCAGCTTTTGTCCGCGTTCGCCGACCTCGGTATCGTAGCCGTTCGTCAGCTCGGAGATGAAGTCGTGCGCCTCGGCCGCCTTGGCGGCCGCCACGACGGCGGCGCGCGACACTCCCGAAAGGCCGTAGCTGATGTTTTGCGCGGCCGTCGCGTCCGCCAAGAAGCTGTCTTGCGCGACGTAGCCGATGCAGCGGCGCAGCGCTTGTAGATCGAGCTCGCCGATCGGCCTGCCGTCGAGACGGATCACGCCGCGCGTCGGCTCGTAGAAGCGGAGCAGCAGCTTGACCAGCGTGCTCTTGCCGCCGCCGGTGCTGCCCACGAAAGCGATGGTTTGACCCGGCAAAATACGCAACGAAATGCCTTGCAAGGTGGGCACGTCGCCATACGAGAAATCGACGTCGTCGAAGCGGAGCTCACCCTTCACGTCGGCGGGCGCGATGGCCGCGCCTGCGTACGTGATCTTCACGGGCGTCTCGACCAGGTTCATCACGCGCTCCACCGAGGCCATCGAGCGTTGGTACAGGTCCGACATGTCGGCCAGCCGTGTCATCGGCCAGAGCAGGCGTTGCGTGAGGAAGACCAGTACGGAATACGAGCCGACGCCGATCTCGCCGCGCAGCGCCAGAAAACCGCCGTACAGCAGCGTGACGGTGAAGCCGGCCAGAATCGCCATGCGGATCACCGGCGTGATCGCAGCCGAGAAGCGAATCGCGAAAGCGTTGGCGCTGCGGTACTGGTCCGAGCTCTCGTGAATGCGCTGTGTTTCGTAGTCTTCGGCGGCGTAGGCCTTGATCGTGGCGATGCCGAGTAGGTTGTTGTTGAGGCGCGCGTTCAAGGTGCCGGCGGCTTCGCGCACCTGTGCGTAGCGCGAAGCCAGCCGCGCTTGAAACCAGAACGCGCCGTAGATGATGATCGGGATCGGAATCAGCGCGAGCGCGGCAATCTTCGCGGTCAAGACGAAGAACACCGTGCCGACCAGCGTGGTGCCGGTGAGCACCTGAATCAGATCGTTGGCGCCGCCGTTCAGGAAGCGCTCCATCTGATTGATGTCGTCGTTCAAGATGCTCATCAGCGTGCCGGTGCGGGTGCGCTCGAACCACGACAGCTCCAGCCTTTGCACGTGGGCGTAGCTTTCCATACGCAAATCATGCTGCAGATTCTGGGCAAGATTGCGCCAGCGCACCGCGTACATGTACTCGAACGTCGACTCGAACACCCAAACGAACACGGTGATGACGGCCAGCAAGAGCAGCTGCCGATGCGGTTCCGAGACGCCGAAACGCGCGACGAACGACGCCTTGCGGCTGACCACCACATCCACCGCTACCCCGATCAACACCTCTGGCAAAACATCGAACAACTTGTTCAGCACCGAAAACAACGACGCCAGCAGCACCTGCCGCCGGTACTGCTGCGCATGCTGAAACAGTCGCCGTAACGGATGCATGCGTCTCTAAGCGGCTCGAGATTTTACAGGGAGGATGGGAGGACGGGAGGTCCGCGAGGGTAGAAGCGCATTTTTTGATTTGGAGGACCAAATCAAAAAATCATTTTCCTCGAGGCGAGCACGCGCTCGCCAAGGGCTCGCCAAGCCCGCGGGCGGCAGCGCGGACCCAGAAATTCTCGCCTCGCGGACCTCCCGTCCTCCCGTCCTCCCTGTGAATCTCGCTCGCACGGGGTGGCCTGGATTCGTTACGGAAGCTTCTGCGAGGCAGGCTGCACTGTGGCAGCCCAATCAGACGGGGATGCCGGGAGCCGGGAAGCTTCGGCACATTTCGGAGACTTCGGCGGCGACGCGCTCGATGAGTTTGTCGTCGCCGACGTTGGTGACGACTTGGTCCATCCAGGCGGCCAGGCGCACCATTTCTTCTTTGCCCATGCCGCGCGAGGTGATTGACGGCGTGCCGATGCGGAAGCCGGAGGGGTCGAAGGGCTTGCGTGGATCGAAGGGGATGGAGTTGTAGTTGCCGACGATGCCGGCGCGATCCAGCGCCTTAGCGGCGATCTTGCCGGTGACGTTTTTGCTACGCAGGTCGAGCAAGATCAGGTGGTTGTCGGTGCCGCCGGTGACGAGCGTAAAGCCCTTGGACAAGAGCGACTCGGCCAGCACCTTGGCGTTCGCGACGATGTTCTGCGCGTACTGCTTGAACTCGGGCGTCGATGCTTCTTTGGCGGCGACGGCGATGCCGGCGGTGGTGTGATTGTGCGGGCCGCCTTGCAAGCCGGGGAACACGGCGCGGTCGATGTCTTTGGCGTACTCGGTCTTGCACATCACGATGCCGCCACGCGGGCCGCGCAGCGTTTTGTGCGTGGTGCTCGTCACCACGTCGGCGATACCGATGGGCGACGGATGCGCGCCGCCGGCAACCAGGCCCGCGATGTGCGCGATGTCAGCGCACAGCTGGGCGCCGACTTCATCGGCGATTTCGCGGAATTTCGCGAAATCCAAAAGGCGCGGATACGCCGTCGTACCGCACCACAAGATCTTGGGGCGATGCTCTTTGGCCAGCGCGCGCACTTCGTCGAAATCGATACGCTGATCGGTTTGCGTGACGTTGTAGCCGATGGCCTTGAAGTAACGGCCGGTGATGCTGACGTGCGAGCCGTGGGTCAGGTGCCCGCCGCTCGGCAAGCCCAGGCCCATGATGGTGTCGCCGGGCTGACAGAACGCGAGATAGACTGCAAGATTCGCGGGACTACCGCTGTATGGCTGCACGTTGACGTGCTCGGCGCCGAACAGCGCTTTGAGCCGCGAGACTGCCAGCTCTTCCACCTGATCGATGATTTGCTGACCCTCGTAATAACGCTTGCCGGCGTAACCTTCCGAGTACTTGTTCGTCAAAATCGAGCCGGTGGCCTCGAGCACGGCGCGCGACGCGTAGTTCTCGCTCGGAATGAGCCGCAGCTTGACGGTCTCGCGAACCTCCTCTTCTTTGATCAGGCGGGCGATCTCGGGATCACGTTCTGCGAGGGTCGGGTCGACGAGCTTGGAGGGCGGCATGAGGTCGCGCAGCCTAGCTCCCGTTATCGAAGCGCGCCAGATGAAGATAACTCAAGGTAACTCCAAAGGAATTCAACCCGCCCTCGGCCTAAGGCTGCGGCCCTGTTGGTCGATGGGGCCGCGACCCCACCTCGGTGCCCCCGCGCGGCGGCATCCAGCTCGGCTGGACGGGTGGTGCCGGGGCATTGCTTGTCCGGCGTCGAAATACGTCCTCTCGACGTAGGGTGAGGGGTGGCTAAACTCACGCCCTTGCGATGGCGCGACCTAGCCAAGTGAACAGCCCGGGGAAGCCTGATGAGGCTTCCGGGCCTTTGGACCGTCGCGCGCGGGCGGACCTTCCGGGAAACCTAACCGCCGAGACCCCGAATCCGAACGCGATCGAGTCTAAACGTGAGAAGCCTGCACTGAAGACGGATCCCCAAGCAGTGGCTGACGAAGAAATACTGGCGGACATGCGCGAGCCCGAAGAGGCCATGCGCGAGCCCAACGAGGCCGATAGCGCGCCCCCGAGCATTCCCTCGGCGGCTGCCGTGTTTTCGGAAGATTCGACCCGAGCTGCGACCAGCACGCCGGTCTTGCCCGGTCACGTCATTGCCAACCGCTACGAAGTCTTGAGCGTGCTGGGCGAAGGCGGCATGGGCATCGTCTATCGCTGCCGCGATCAGGCGAACGGCGAGCAGGTGGCGGTCAAGCGTGTCATTCCGCCGCCGGGCAACCTCGCCCACGACTACGTGATGTGGTTTTACAAAGAGGCGCGCGCGCTGGCGGCTCTGGACCACCCGAACATCGTGAAGGCCCAAGATTTCGGGCAATTGCGCGATGGCTCGCCGTACCTGGCCATGGAGCTCGTGTCCGGAGCGTCGCTGCACGAGCTGGCGCACGCGCGCATCAAGTTTCCGCTGATCTGGGTGGCCGTCGATCAGATCTTGTCGGGGCTGGCGCACGCGCACGCGCGCGGCATCGTGCACGGCGACTTGAAGCCGTCCAACGTGCTGGTCGAGCGCATCGACGGTGAGACGCCGCGCGTGCACATCTTGGATTTCGGGTTGGCGTGGTTGCGTCAAGACGCGCACGACGAGCGGCTCGACGGCAGCAAGGCGATGGAGTTTGCGCCGCACGCGGGCGCCGGCACGCCCGGCTACATGGCGCCCGAGCAGATTCAGCACGAGATGCACCACGTGTGCGGGGCGACCGACCTGTACTCGCTCGGTTGCATCTTGTACCGATTGCTCGCCGGGCACGCGCCGTTCACCGGTGAGTCGAAGGAGCTGCTCAGGGTGCACGCCTTCGATCGCGTGCCCAAGCTCAAGCTCGCCATCGACGCGCCCGAGGGCTGCATCGATTTCGTGACGCAGATGCTGGCGAAAAAGCCGTGGGACAGATTCGAATTCGGCGCTGGGGCGCGTCGGCAGTGGCAGCTATTGAAGCCCGCCAGCTTGCCCAAGATCTGGGAGTTTCCGTCGCTGGCGCGTGCCTCTGACGTGCAGGCGGCAGCCCCGACGCGCCGCACCGGCACGCGCGGGCCGAATCCGGACTTGGCGCCGGCGCCCGAGCACGCGCCGGGCTTGCTGAGCATTCGCCCGTCGCCCTTGGTCGGCCGCGACGAAGAGCGCAAGAAGCTCGAAGCCATTTGCCAAGAGATGGTCGATGGTGTCGGCCCGCCGCACCGCTTGGTGATTTTGGTGGGGCCTGCCGGTTGCGGCAAGAGCCGGCTGGCGGAGTGGCTGTGCGAAACCATGCACGAGCGAGGCACAATGGTGCCGCTGCGCGCCCGCTACCGAAAGCTGCGCAGCTCGGTCGACGGCATGCTGGGCGCGGCCGCGCATTACTACAACTTCGAGCGCACCGATCGCGACACGATCGAGCGCTCGCTGCTCGAGCGCTGGCGCGTGCGCCGCGACGACAAGAACGGCCGCGCCTGGGTCGCCGGCGCCGCCGAGTGGATGAAGCCGGTCGGTGGCTCCTCGAGCGATCAGCCGATCGGTCCGTCCGGCATCCGCTTCACGCTAGATACGCTGGAAACGCGGCGTATGGTGATCCGCTACACCCTGCGGAAAATCTCGGCGCAGCGTCCGCTGCTGTTTTGGCTCGATGATCTGCACAACGGCGGTCCGGCCACGTTCGAAGGCTTCATTCGTATTCACAACGAAGAGACCGACGTCAAGATCGTGATGGTGGCGACGGCGCGTCACGAAGACGTGGCGCTCGGTACACCTGCGGCCGAGCGCCTGCGCCAGCTGCGTGACGTGATGGACGGCACCGTGATCGAGGTGCAGCCGCTGCCACCCGAAACGACGAAAGAGATGCTGCGCGCGTCCTTGCCGCTGGACGACGCGGCGGTCGAAGAAGCGGCGCGCCGCAGCCGCGGCAATCCGCTGTTCGCGCTGCAGCAGCTGCACGCCTGGGCGCTCGGCGGCAACATGGAGTTTTTGAACGGCACCTACCGCGTGCCGCCCGAAGTGCTGGCGACGCGCCCGCAGACGACGGCCGAACTGTGGGACAGCCGCGTCAACACCGTGCCCGAGCAGTACCGACTGGCGGCCGTCGCGGCCGCGACGCTGGGCGGTGAGATTCGGCGCAACGTGCTGCGCGAGCTGATCGCTTCGCTCGGCATGGCGCCCGATGCGGCGATCGTCGCGCTGCAGAACGCGGAGGTTTTGATCCCGCGCTCGTCCGGACGCTATTCGTGGCCGCACGAGCTGCTCCAAGAGCATTTGTCCGCGCAGCTGTCGGAGCGGCCCGACAGAGAACGCTTCTATCGCGCCGCGGCGGCGGCGCTCCTCACGCATCCGCAGGCCAACACCCGCCGTATCGTGCGGCAGCGTGTCGTCAATCTGATTCAAGCCGGTGACCACGATCCGGCGGCTTTGCTCCTGTTCGACTTCTTGCAGCGCGGTTGGAACGGCGCGCGCGAGCCGCTGGCGACGCTGTCGGACCTCGACTTGCTCAAAGGCAAGCTGACCGGTCGCATGCTCGCGCTCAAGAACCGCTGGCAAGCGGAGGCGATGCGACACGTCGGTCGGCTCGCCGAAGCCAGCACGCTGGCAGAGCTGGCACGCACGCGCTTCGAAGACGCGAACGACGAAGAAAACGTCGCTCACTGCCTGCGCTTGCAGGGTCACTTGATGAGCGAGCAGGGCAGCTCGGCCGAGGGCCTGGAGCTGGTGAAGAAGGCGCTTTTGGTCTTCGAAGAGCAAATCCATGTGCTCGGGCAGGCGCTGTGCGAGGCGGTCGCGGGCGAAATCGAGTTTCAGCTCGGCGACTACGAGAGCGCCAGGCTCACGATTCAGAGCGGCGAGCGCAACTTTGCGGCGCTCGATCAGCCGGTCGGGCGCGGGCAATGCTTGCTCTTGCTCAGCTGGATCGAGCATTCCGAGGGCACGACCGATCGCTCGCGCCGTCTGGCGCAAGAGGCCCGGAACGAGTTCGAGCGCGCCGGCTATCGCCTGGGCACTGCGCAGTCCGACGTGTCGATCGCGCACGTGGAGCACCGCTTGATGAATTTTCACAGCTCGGAGGCAGGCGCCTTCGAAGCACTGCAGACGTTCGACGTGCTTCGGACCCCGCGCGGGCAGGCGGCGTGCGACCGCCTGCTAGCCATGATCGGCATCGACACCGACGACCTCGACATGGCCGAGCTGCACACCGATCGCGCGCACAAATTGTTCGTGAAGATGGGCGATCCGTGGGGCGTGATGGAGTCGAAACTATTGTTCTGCCAACTGGCGCTGATTCGGCATCAGCCCGACCGAGCGCGAGCGTTGATCGAAGAGTGCTCGCGCATCGTGGTCGAAGAGGCCGAGGCGAAGCAGCACTACCTTTTGACCTGCGCCTGGTACGAACACTCGCGCAAACGAGAAGACCGCGCCTTCGAGTACATCGAGGCTGCAGCAGACGTGTTCGGCCCGCGCATCCGCGCCGGGGACCACACTCCGCATCTGCTAGCGCGCCTGTCGCGGTTTGACTGGCCGGAGCACGCCTTGAACCGCATCGAAGCTTGGCGCGCTTTGTTGAACGATCGCGCGCGACGTAAAGTCTCTTAGCGGCTCCGGCACGACCGCTGTCCGACCTCGCTTCGTCCTGCCCCTCGGTAGCGGGGAGGGGTCACGGTGCTGAAATGCGTGTCCGAAATCGGACAGAGATTGTTCAATGAATTCGTGGATGCGAAGCGTCGCGCGGGCGCTGTGCGATTTCGGACACGCATTTGCCCCCGCGAAGGGCATTCGCCGACGTCGGCCGTCGAGTCACGAGCTGGCACCGCGCAGCGTTCGTGCCGGCGCGGGGACGGCTTCGTTGGCCAAGCGCCTCGGTAGGCTCGCAGCTCTAAGGCGGCGTCGGTGAATAATGGAACCGATCGGGCGCATCGATGGACTGTTTCAGGCTGCCGCGTGGGAAAAATCGGTTCGGTTGTTCATGGACGTCGCCTAAGAGCACCGAACATGAGCGATCTTTGCTGCGCTGCGGCAGCCCCAAGCTCAGTCGAAGACGACGGTTTTGTTGCCGTAGACCAAGACGCGGTCGTCGAGGTGCGAGCGTACGGCGCGGGCCAGTACGACTTTTTCGAGGTCGCGACCTTTGCGCACCAGGTCTTCGATGGCGTCGCGGTGGGAGGCGCGCACCACGTCTTGCTCGATGATTGGGCCCTCGTCGAGCACGGCGGTCGCGTAGTGGGCGGTGGCGCCGATCAACTTGACGCCGCGGGCGTAGGCTTGGTGATAGGGCTTGCCGCCGACGAAAGCCGGTAAGAACGAGTGGTGAATGTTGATGATGCGCTGCGGGAAGGCTTCGCAAAAGCTCGCGCTCATGACTTGCATGTAACGCGCCAGCACCACCAAGTCCGTTTCCAGCTCCGCCAGCAGCGCTCGCTCTTCTTGCTCCTGGGTGAGCTTGGTTTCCGAAGTCTTTTCGAAGACGTGAAATGGCACCCCGAACTGCTCCGCGATCGAGACGAGGTCGGCGTGGTTGCTGATGATGGCAGCGATGTCGCCGTTGAGCTCTCCGGCGCGCTGGCGCAGCAAGAGGTCGTACAAACAGTGGTCGTATTTGGAGACGAAAATGGCGAGGCGCTTGCGCTTCTCCTGATACAGCAGCCGATAGTGCATCTGAAAGCGCTCGGCGAGCTCGGCCAGCGAACGTTCGAGCGCCACGCGATCGGTCATCAGCTCGGTCAGATCGAAGCGCAAGCGCTGAAAAAACAGGCCCGCCACGCCGTCGGTGTGCTGATCCGAATCCAAAATATTGGCGCCATGCCCGTACAGCACCTGCGCCAGCGCCGCCACGATGCCGCGCCGATCCGGGCAGGAGACGAGCAGCGTAGCGAGAGGCGAAGGCGGCGCGTCCATGCGCCTTTTATACTCACTCTGCGCGAGCCACGAAAGCGCCCGCAGAAAGCCCCACGAAGAAGGCGAACGCCGCTGCTCGCACGGCACCCGGGCCGCGGCCCCGCGCCTCGCGCAGCACAAGCCCAATCTTCACGCCGCGTAGACACAGATCGAAGGCGTACGCCTCGTCACTCGAGAGGCACAAGGCCGTCCGCAGCGCAGCGCAGCCCTGCGAAGGGCTGACTGCCGTTCTTTCGAGTCCGCCGAGCAAGGCCAGAAGCTCGGCTTCCGGGTAGGCGGCGCGCAGCGCTTCGACCAGCGGTCCGAGCGGTTTCTGCGCCGGTTGCAGCGCCGGTTCGCCCGAACGCGCGCCTTCGATGAAGAACAGCTCGCCCGCACGCGCAGCGCACAGCGCGCTCAGGCGACGAATGCGCTGCTCGGTAAGGCTGAGCTGCAGACGCTCGTTCGAAATCAGGTTGGCGCGCACCAAGCTTTCGCCGATGGAGCAGCCCGAACGATAGCCGCTCTCGAGCACCCGCTCCATGTCCGCTGCGCTGACGTGGCCGCCCTGCACGAGCTGATCCCCCAAGAGCTCGCTCGGCTCCGTCGACGCTGCAGCCGCCGGCACGCCATCCTCGAAATACACGCGACGCTGCTCCGCGCCGTGCCGGTGCACCAGCAAACCCGTGCGCCGGAGCGCCGCCAAACGCAGCAGGTGCGCCGCCAGGTTGCCTCGCTCCACGGGCTGACGCTCCGTGGCCAGCAGCGCGACCGGATCGAAGAAACGATACAGCGGACGCGACGCCAAGCGTGTCAGCTCGAAGGCCCGTGATAGCTTGAGGAACGGCCCGTCTTCGCGAGCCAGCTCCGAATCTAGACCCGCGCGCGCCGTGGCCAGCAAAGCGAGCACGCTGGCTAGTGACAGCGGCCCGATGACTTCGCCGCCCGGTCGGCGCAAGCGGTAGCGCAGCGTGGGCGTGGCGCTGCCAGCGGGGCGATTCAGCGTCGGTCCTTCGTCGGGCAGATTCGGCGCGGGAAGCGCGATCACGATCGGCTTGAGCGCGTCGGCGTCGACGAGGGTCGCAAAGTCGGCGCGCGGGTCGGACAGCTGCCCGCTGGGCGGCGGATACGGCGAATCGTCGCGACTCGGCGTGACGCGCAGGTTGCTGTCGAGGCGCACGATGCCCAAATCTGCGAGCCACAGGCTGAGTGCGCGCGGCGACATGCGCACGCCGTGCAACGTGGCGAGCCTGTCGAGCTCGGCCGCGACCAGCCGAGCGCTCTCCGGCCGATTGCGCGGCGACTTGGCGAGCAGCTTCTGCAGCAGCAATATCACTTGCGCCGGCACGTGGCCGACCAGCCCGGACAGGCTCTCCCAACTGCGCGCGTGCAGGTTGCTCAGCACGGTAAGCTCGCTGCTCCCGGGAATCAGCGGCGCGCCCAGCAGCATTTCTGCGAGCACCACACCGAGTGAGAACAAGTCGCTGCGCGCCTCGACAGCCTGTCCTTGCGCCTGTTCGGGCGAAACGTAGCCGACCTTGCCGCGCAGCTCGCCGGGAGCGGTGCGCACTTCGGACCAGGTCGAGTGCACGATGCCGAAATCGGTGAGCTTTACCTCGCCGGAGCGACCGAGCAAGATGTTGTTGGGCGCCACGTCGCGATGCACGACGCCGAGCGGCGCGTCGTCTTCGTCACGGTATTCGTGGGCGTGCGCCAAACCCGCCGCCACCTCGCGCGCCATGAACAGCGCCGGGCCGAGCTCGATCACGCGCTTGCGCGCGCTCACGGCACGCAGCACCTCGGCCAGCGAAACGCCGTCCACGTATTCCATGACCAGGTACAGCTCGCCCATCGCCTCGCCGAAATCGAGCACGCTGACCAAGTTCGGATGCTGCAGCGCAGCGTGCACGCGCGCCTCGGCGCAGAACATGCGCACCAGACGATCGTCCATCGCCAGCTGCGGCAAGATGCGCTTCAGCGCGACCCGCTTGGCGAATCCGCGCGGCCCCGGACGGCGCGCCTCGTAAATCTCCGCCATGCCGCCGGTGGCAATGCGGCGCACGAGCTCGTATTCCCCGAGCCTGACCAGCGAGTGAGACGAGCGCGTGTGCACCAGCCTTTGAAGCTATCAGGTTCGTGTCGTTCGTCGATGTAGTCGCATGTCGTCGGCGCCATATCTGACTATCAACCTACGGGGTGATGTGCGAGGCGAAGCGCAGCGCGTCGCGAAAATCGTGAGGCGCTGGAAAATCGTGGGTATCTAAACGTGCGACAACGTGGGCGGGACGCGGCCGTCGCGTCTGCGCCGCAAAGGTCGGGCGCCGCCCCAGGGACATTTCAAGGTGCCGCGTTACTTGATGCCGCGAGCCAAGAGGATGCCCGTGAAACCCTGGCTCGCGTGGTGCTCCAGCTCGCGCACCTCGACTTCGACGCTGTCAGCTCGGAAGTCTTGCAGTAGCACCCGCCGCAGATCGTCCTCGTCGATCGACGTCGCGGGGAAATTGCGGTTCCCCGATTTGTAGTGCTGACATTTCCGAACCGCAGCCGTCAGAAACAGGCCACCTTGGCGCACCAGGCTGGCGATGTTCCGACAGAGCAGCGTCCACGTCGCTACGTCCGAAGCGGCAGCCTCCGCGCAGTAGGGGCTTAGCACGGCGGCAAAGCGCTCGCGAAACTCGGCTCCGAGCGGGTCAGTCAAGTAAGCGTCGGCGGACACCAGGCCGACGATTTTCTCGCGCAGCAGCTCGGTGCGCGCGTTGATTTCTGACGCGCTGGGCTCGACCCCTGATTCGCAGACGAGCGTGTAGCGGACGAACGGCGACCAATCGTGGGCGTCTGGATCTCGCTTTCGAAAGCGCTCAATCTCCGCCAGATTGGCGGGCAGGTAGTCAGCCAAATAGATCTCGGCGGTGTGCGGTGCCGCGAGGAACACGTGGTGCAGCGTCGGCCCACAGCCGAAGCACAGCACGGGACCGGGCGGCGCGGCGCGAAACTGTTCGACGAAATAGCGCAAGGTGCTCGTCTCGTCCTCTTGCAGCTCGTTGTAGTACTCCGCCAAGTAGTCGCCCGGAACCCACTCGTCGAACGCGCTTTTTCCGGCCATCGCTCCCTCCTTCAGAATTTGAAAGACAATGAAGCCAGCACCGACCGCGGACGCTGGCGAATCGTACGCTGCGCATACTCGGTGCTAGGTACCGTGTCGTACGACCAATCCATGGCGTTATACAACCCCACGGCATAGTTGGCGTCGAAGCGCTCGACGGCACCGGTGAAGACGATGTCCCAAACAGCGCCCGTCTGAGTTGTGCCCTGCGGCGGGCAGGTCACGGCGGTCATCGCCGCTGGGTCGCACGCCACGTCCTTGCGCAGCAGCGCGTTATCGTAGCGCGGCCCTTCGATGCTCAGGCGAGTGGCCAAGTTCAGCGTGCGACCGATGAGCGGCATCATCGCCTTCACGGCGCCCAGTATCAACGGCGAATTGGGCACATTGCGCCGGTTGGGATCGTCCAAATAGCGTGCCTTCTGCAGCGACGCGGAAGCCGACAGCATCCAGCCCTGTTGCCACTCGTGGCGCAGCTCGGTCTCGGCGCCCAGCACCAAGATCGGAGCGTTGGAGTTCGTTTCCTGGTTCACGTCCATGCCCTGATACGATGTGGTCCCGAGCTCGATCAGGTCCTTGACGTAGTTGGTGTAGCCGGTGACCAAACCGCTGACGGCGCTGCTGAACCGATGCGTGAATTCGGCCTCTGCCGAGTACACCTGCTCTGGCCTGACGTTGTTCGATGCGATCTGCGTCTGCGAGCTGTAGAAGCGCTCCAGCTGGCTCGGCGAACGGAACGCCTTGCCAGCAGTCAACTTCAGGTTGCCGCGCGCGTAAGGTTTCACGACCACGGCGAGGCGCGGGCTCAATGCCGAGCCCGCTTCGAACTTCACGTTGGTGAAATAGTCGATGCGCGTACCGGCGGAAATCAGCAGCGCCCTCGAGAGCCTCGCGTCGGCCAGCAGGTAGCCCGCGACGTTGTTGTAGGGGTTATCGGTGTCGAGGATCGGCCCGACATCGGGCCCTGGGTAACCCGGGCGTGCGCGGTCGTCGATGTTGTACTGGTGAGTCTTGAAATGGCGGGTGAAGTCGCCGCCGACCGTCAGCTTGAAGCCGACCGAAGGCTTGAACACCAAGCGCTGCTCGATGCCGCCCCACAGCCCCGTAAACCGGTCGAGCTCAGTGCCAAACGAGCTGGGGTCGACCGAGTTGGGGGTATACGGAAAGTTCCCACGAAAGCTGTATGAGTCGAAGTGCGCTCGCGTTAGCGACTCGACATGCTCACTCTTGGGCTCGAGTTGTACGTCGACGAAGCTGCGGGTGTCTCGGTTGGTCGCGCTCGGATCGCCGAACGAGGCGAGGTACTGGGCCGATGGTGAGTGCTTGTCGTGCGAGGTCAGAAACCACGACACGGAGAGCGCCTTGTACCAGGCACGCCCGCCAACCGTCGCAGCCTCGAAGCCGTCGGCGTCGCGCACCGTGCCGGTCGCGGGGTTCCCGCGATAGTCGGTGATCGAGGGCGTACCGTCCATCAGCGGCACCGACACGTACTCCGGATAGTAACGGTCGATGCCAGCAGATTTCGCGCCGGCCACCGAGAGCCAGAACCCCGCATCCGGCGCGGCGTGCCAGACCGCAGTGGCGCGCGCTCGACCTGCGGCGAGAGCGGTCGATACCGCGACCTCGGCGTGCGTCGGCTCGTCGCGGTGGCGCGTTACCAGGTTGATCACGCCAAAAAAAGCGCCGTTGCCGTAGACCACGGAGCCTGCCCCGCGCACGACCTCGATGACGTGGAAC
>Ga0307508_10001804_pt1 | contig 23735 bp, 22 predicted proteins | sample 9_EM_MG_FD_203089 | JGI IMG/M metagenome (GOLD analysis project Ga0307508, IMG submission 203089) | Populus trichocarpa ectomycorrhiza microbial communities from riparian zone in the Pacific Northwest, United States - 9_EM | ecosystem: Host-associated > Plants > Roots > Unclassified | place... | reverse complement strand
CGCGCGAACAGGCTGAAGGTGTCGGCCGCGTCCTTGCTGCGGTCCTGCTTGATGTAGAGCTCGCCGAGTTGCTCGTAGACGCGGAACTCGTAGCTCTTGCGCGCCGGCGAATTGATGTAGGCCGGGATAGCCTCCGCGCCCTGCAGATTGGCCAGGCTGATGCTCATCACGCGGAAGGTGTCCTCGGCCAGCTCACGGTCGGCGCGGGTCAGGCCCTTCAGTGTCTCGAGGCTGCCCTCGCCTTCGCGGTCGGCGACCTTGATGTCGAGCACGCCGAAGAACGACACGAGCGCGTCGTCCAGGCGGCCCTGCTTGAACAGCGACCAGCCGTGCATGTACAGCGCGCGGTCGTGATACGGGTTGCTCGCGCCGGCGCTCAGCACCGTCGAATACGCCTTCTCGGCGCTCGGGTAGTCGCGCGCGGTGAACAGCAGCTCGCCGCGGCGGAACTGGGCCTCGTCCTTGTACTTCGTCGCCGGGTAGTTCTTCACGAGGCGGTCGAGCGTCTTCAGCGCGGTCTCGAGATCACCGCCCTGCTCGTAGGCGCGTGCGAGCTGATACAGCACGCGGTCGTTGTTCGGATCGGCCGGGTAGGTCTTCAGGAAATCCTGGTAGCGCTTGATCGCGGCGCGGTAGTCCGGGCCGGCGGCGGGCTGGTCGCTGGCGTTGTCGGCCACGTCCATCTCGAGGTCGCCGATGCGGCGCATCGCCTCGGCGCGCTGCGGCGCGTTCGGTGCGATCGCCAGGAACTGGTTGTAGGCCTCGATCGCCTGCTTCTCGGTCGCGACGACGGCGCCGTCTTTTTCGACCGTGACCTGGCGACCGGCGAGCGTCTTCAAGGTCGGCTCGTTGTCTGGCGTGCCGCGCTTGCTCGCGCAGGCGCTGAGCAGGCACGCCGTCAGCAGCACGGTGCTAGCGCGGGGCCGCAGCATGGTCTGCTTCCTTCTTGATGTTGGCGCGGTCGTAGAGCTGCGCCACCGCGAATCGGGCCTGGGTCGCGTACACCGCGAGGCGTTCCTTCTGGCGCGTCAGCTCGGCGACGGCGATCTCCTGCACCACGGCCTGCTGCTCCTGACGCAGCAGCGCGACCTTCGGCAGCATCGCCTGCAGCAACGGATCGAGCGCCTTGATGCGCTGGCCGAAACGGTCGAAGCGCGCCGGTTCGTCGCGCTGCGCCTGCGCCAGCGCGGCGTCGCGGCGCTGTGCGTCGCCGATCTGCGTTTCGATCGTCACGAGTTCCTTCTTCGCATTCCACACGCGGCCGCTGTAGTCGTCAGCGAGTTGCCAGTTCAGCACCCCCGCGGCCAGGCGCAGCCGCTCGCGCGCCCGCTCGGTCTCGGGCGACGCCGGCGCCTTGGCCAGGGTCGCCTGCGCGCTCTTCACCAGCGCCAGCAGTTCGACCTGCTTCGCGTCGGCGAACGCGACGCCGTCGGCCTGCGCCTCGCCGGCCGCGACTTCGGCAGCGGCCCGGTCGCGGCGCTGGCGCATCGCATCCAGGCTGATCTCGCTGGCACGCGCGCGCACCTGCGGCAGGCGGTCGGCGTAGGCCTTGCGGCGCGTCGTCAGCATGTCGTCGAACACGCCCAGCTTCTCGTGCCACTCCTCGAGGTTCCTGGTCAGGAACAGCAGGTCGCGGTAGTTCTTGAAGGCTTCCTGGAATTCGTGCTGCGCCAGCACCGGCGCGAGGTGGCCGGCGTGCGGCAGATCGGGCAGGTCGTCGAGGCGCTGGAACCAGCCCATCTCGTCGCCGGGGTTGCGCTCGATCAAGGCATCGACGAGTTTGCCGGAGCGCACCGCAGCGATCGATTCGTCGAGGCCGCTGCGCTCGCGTTCAAACGCGGCGATCGCGTCGTTGTAGCGCTCCAGCGATTGGCCGTAGGCCTCGAGCTTCGCATAGGCATACGGCACGGCGATCCTGGCTTCGAGCGCAGCCGAATCGCTGACATCGCGCTGGGCGAGCTCGAGCCACGGCACGAGCGCGAGCTTCGGTTCCTGCATTGCATCGGCGGCCCAGCCGAAGCCGAGCAGCGCCTTGTTGGCCTGCACGCTCTTCAGGCGCACGCGTTCGAGGTAGACACGCGCCTCCTTGGGCTGCTGGTTCGTCAGCGCCGCGAAACCGAGCGCGACGTTGGCGCGGTCGCGCAGGCTGCGGTATTCCTCGTCCTCGGCGGCGGCCTTGCCGATCTCGTCGAGCACCGCGGTGCCGCCGGCGGTGTCGCCGGCGCGGATCAGCGCGATGCCGAGGTTGAAGCGCACGTAGCGCGCGCCCGGCGTCTTCGCGCTCACGCTCGCGAGCGCCGCGGCCGCACCGGCGTAGTCGGCACGCGCCATCTGCAGGTTCGCCTGCAGCAGCACGCGCTCTTCCTCGAGCGCCGGCGGCAGGTGGTTCTCGACATGCGACAGCGCCTCCTCGGCCTCGGCCAGCACGCCGCGCTGGTAGCGGATCTTCGCGAGGTAGAACCAGGCGCGGTCACGCACCTTCGGCGACGCACCCTTCTCGATCAGCTGCGCAAAGATCGCACCGGCCTCGCGGTGCAGGCCGTACGACAGCAGCATGCCGCCGCGCAACACCTCGGCCTCGTCGGCATGCTCCGAGACGCGCTCGAAGTGCTGCGACACCATCAGCGTCGTGATCGCGGTGAAGTGGCGATCCTGAAAGAAGTGGAACAGCGTGTCGCCGTAGTGCGGCGCCTTGATCTCGTGGTTCGCCGCCGGTTCATCGGCCGCAGACGCGGTGCCGACAGCGAGCGCGCATGCGGCAGCAACGGCCACGCGGCGCACAACAGGGTGAGCTTGCAGACACCAGCGCATCGATGCTTACTGCCAGACCTTGACGTCGAACTCGGGCTGCAGCTTGGCCTCCGAATCCTTGATGCGCAGCTCGATGTACTTCGGGTCGGTGCTCTTCTCGAACTTGACCGTGGCGCCGCGCTTGTAGTCGCGGTCGTGCGGGCCCTTGCCGGTGAAGTACGCGACCAGTTCGTGCTCGCCGACCTTCAGGTTGCCGAGGTAGATGCGCTGCACGCCGCCGCGGTGCAGCGCGGCGACCTCGAGCGGCGTGTACAGGTAGCTCGACACCATCTTGTCGTCGAGCTTGATCTGCACCGAGTCGAGCTCGAACATCTTGCCCACGTCCATCGACACGAACAGCGCGACCTGCGTGTTGGCCGGGAACAGCAGCTCTTCCTCGAGCACGAGCAGGTCGCGGTTGAGCTTGATCACGTCGCTCTTGATGTCCTGCACGCGGCCGTCGAGCGTCGCCGCATCCGGCGCACTGGCGGCGACCGCGGGCACCATCGCCGGCACGGGTTTGGCATCGGCGCCCCAGGCGGGCGCGAGCACCGCGCCGGCGAGCACGAGCGCCGCGGCGCCCAGTTGAATGAATCGTTGCATCATGGGCCGCGTCCGTCAGAAGGTGGCCGACACATACAGCTGCAGCACGCCGGCGTTGAAGCCGTACGGGGTGCCGGTGCGGATGTCGGTGAAATCGCTGTACTTGTAGCGCACGTATTCGTAGCCGCCGTTGAGCTTGACCTCGTAGCGGCCGGGCACCTTGCGCCAGGTGTAGGCGACCTTGGCGCCGAGGCCGACACTGTCGAAGGTGCTCAGCTGGCGGTTGCGCGAGACATAGGTCGTCTCGGTCTGCGCGTTGTCGCTGTAGAACAGCGCATGGCCCTGGCGGTAGTAGCGCAGCGACGCATCGGCGAGCCACTTGTCGCCGAAGTAACGGCTGTAGCCGAGCTCGACGGTGTGTGCCTTGATGGCCCAGGTGTCCCAGAAATAGCGGTACTGGAGGTGGATCGCGTCGCGCGAACCGAGGTCGCCGTTGACGCGGAAGTTCATCGCGCGCGACGAGCGCGTGCGCGGGTTGCGCTCGGGCACCGCAGCGCCGAACACGCGTGCGATGCGGTACGGGCTGCCGAGGTAGCCGTCGTCGGAGATGGCTTCGAAGTTCGCGCTCGCGATCCAGCGCGGCGTCAGGATCTGCGTGACGCCGACGCGGTACTGCCAGTGCGTCGCGATGTCGGCAAACTCCGGCGCGTCGTGCTTGCCGACCTGGTCCGAGCCGCGCGTGAAGCCCAGGCTCACGGTCGTCATGCCGCCGAAGGTCTCCTGCGAGATGTCGAGGCTGTAGCGGTTCGCGGTGTAGTCCGGTTCCTTGCTGCTGGACAGGCCGAAAGTGATCTGGGAATCGCGGTAGACGTAGTCGGCGCCGAAGGTGTATTCGTTGCGGCGTTCCTTGTACGGGCTCGCGGTCGTGACGACGTCGATCGACGCGTTGCTGACCGAATCGACGTAGTACGAGGCCGACAGCGAGACGCGATCGGCGATGCTCTTGCGCACCAGCAGCGCCGGGCCGTTGGCGTTGACGCCGCCGCCGTTGTACGAGTGGAACATCGCCTCGGCGTTGTCCGCCGGCAGGTCGAGTGCACGCGCGCCGCCCGCGGCGAACAAGCCGCCGAGCACGCCGCCCAGCAAGGCCGAAAGACGGCGCAGCAGATCAGTTGCAGCCACAGCCGCCTCCCTGCACGCCGGTCGCGCCGCGCGCGCCTTCGCGCACATCGCGCACGTGGTCGCGGTGCCGTTCGGGCAGTGCGTTGCGAGAGAAGGCCATGATCGGATCGGCCAGGCGCTCGCGCTCGTAAGGCTTGACCCAGGGCTGGATCGCGCAGCCGCCGAGCAGCACGGTCATTGCCAGCACACCGACACCGATCAAGCGGACGCCGCGGATCCGGCTTTGCCGGGCCGCCAGCGTCGCCCCCTGGGGGGAGCGCCGAAGGCGCTTCGGGGGGGTCATTTCAGCAGCTCCCGCACCTGCTTCTCGTAGGTGTCTTCGTAGCCGTTCAGGTAGCCGCGATGCACATAGCGCACCTTGCCGTCTCGGTCGACGAGCACGGTGGACGGCATCGTCGCCAGGTCGTACAGGCGGCTGACCTTCTTGTCGGTGTCCCACAGCACCGGGAAGGTCACGCCGAGCTTGGCGGCCACGTCGGCGGCGTTGCGGGTGTCGTCGTCGACGTTGACGCTGAGCAGCACGAAGCCCGAGGCGCCGTACTTCTGGTACAGGCGGTTCAGGTGCGGCATCTCCTGGCGGCACGGGCCGCACCAGGTCGCCCAGAAGTTGATCATCACGACGCGACCGCGCTGCTCCTGCAGGCGCATGTTCGGGCCGGCCATCGCACGCAGCGTGAAGTCGGGCGCGAGCGTCGTCGGTGTGACGACCGGCAGCGCGGACCCCGCGGCCAGGCCAAGCGCCGCGCACAGCACCCAGCGCGTGCCGCGTAACAAGGCCCCCAGGCCGCTGCCTTGCAGCGTCCGCCCCCCGTGGGGGTCAAGAGAGCTTGGGGCGGCCCGGCGCTCCCTTGAGAGCCGATGGTGAAGAGACATGTTCATCGCATCGGCTCCGTCAGAAGTTGACCGTCAGGCCGCCGGTCAGCTCGAGGTTCTGCGTGCTCTGGCGCTTGCCGAGCAGGTCGAGCGAGTAGATGTGGTCGCGCATGTCGAGCTGCAGCGCGACGGCGTCCATCAGGTACACGCGAAAGCCGAAGCCGACGTTGTAGGTGGGCCGGCGCTGCTCGTCGAACTTGGTGCTGCCGACGCCGCCGATCAGGTAGAGCTGCGAGGGCTTGGCGCGCTTCGCGCCGATGAAGACCTCGCCGGGCAGCACGTTGTAGCCGAACGAGACGTTGTAGTAGCTCAGCTTCGCCTTCTCCTCGGGGAACACGCCGCCGGGCAGGATCTGGCGGAACGAGGTGTCGCTGACCTTGCTGATCGCGTAGACGCCTTCGACGAAGAAGTCCTCGGTGATGTGATAGCCCAGCCGCACGCCGCCGACCGCGCTGGTGCCGAAGTTCTGCGTCGCATAGGTGCCGACGAACGCGCCGATCTCGAAATCGTTCGACGGGAACTTCGGCACGCCGATGTCGCGGCGGTCGACCTCGGGAACGACAACCTGGTCGCTCTTCGGCGGCGGGTCGGCCGCGAACGCGGTGGCGCACGAACCAACGAGTGCAGTGGCCCACAGGATTCGATGCATGGTGTTGTGGCTCATGGTGCTGGTCAGAAGAAGAAGGAGATGCCGGCCGTGAACGCCCGGTATTCGGCGCTGTGCGCGTCGCTGACGAAGGCCGTGTACAGCGAGTAGTCGGCGCGCAGCACGAAGCGGTCGCTCAGGTGGTAGCGCACGCCGATCACCGCGCCGGCCAGCTTGGCGTCGGTGGTCTCCGCGCCGACCAGGCTCAGGTTCGGGAAGTTCTTGAACTTGCCAAAGCCGACGCCGGCGAACGGCGAGAAGCGCCGATCCGACCAGGGCTCGGCGAGCAGGTTGATGTGCCAGAAGTCGGTGCCCGAGAACACGCCTTGCACCTGGCCCAGGGTGCCTTCGACGCTGAGTGTTTCCGAGAGCCGGTAGCTGCTCCACAGCTTGAGCATCGGCTCGGACTTGAAGCGGCCCCAGGCCACGCCCATCTGCACGCGCCGCGTCAGGTAGTCGTCGAGCAGGATGTCGCGAAAGCTCTTGCGCACGCCGCCAGCGGTCAGCGTCGATTCGAGCTGCTGGCGGCTGACCCAGCCGACCTTGCCGCCGTCGGTGCGCACCTTGTACCAGTCGGTGCGTCGCAGCTCGATCGCAATCCATTCGTCGCGGCCGGCGACGAAGAAGACCGGATAGCCGCGGCCGGGGCCAGTGCGCAGCTCGAGATAGGGCTCGGTGATCTGCAGGCGCTCCGCATCGCCGTCGCGGGCCGGCGTTGCCAACGACACGGGCGCAGAGATCGGTGCGCTGGCCGCATCGGCCGGTGCGACGGCATCGGCCGCGCGTGCGGTGGTGACGGCGAACAGCGTCGCGAACAAGGCCGCAAACAGCGCCACGGCGACAGCCCGGTGCTTGATCTTGATCAACTTCAGGTGGCGTGTCGTCATTGGGTGTTGCAGCTGCCGGTCGCCGGATCGGCCGGTGTGAACATCGCGTAGGTCGCGGTGCTGAATTCATCCTGGCCTTGCGGCGCGGGGTGGCTGATCCAGTACTCGATCAGCTTCACGTTGGCGTCGGTCGCGCTCGTGAAGATCAGGCCGCCGCCGTGCAGCACACCCAGCAGCTGCGGCTTCAGGAGCAGCCGGCTCTGGGTGGTCGAGCCGACCACGGTCTCGCCCTGCGCCGAGTAGAAATTCTTGTACATGTCGGTGGCGCGGATCACGTCGGCCGTGTTCGCCGGGTCGCTGACATCGACGTCGGTCGCGGTCGGCACGACGCGGAAGGCGCCGCCGGTGCCGGTCGCGCTGGCATGGCAGCCCGAGCCCGCGCAGGTGTTCGTCGTCGTCGTGCCGTTGAGCTGGATCGGCAGTTCGGCCAGGAAGATCGGGTTGATGCACTTCTGGAAGTACGCGAACGACAGCTTCTGCCCGGTGACCGAGCCCGGGTCATTGACGACCGGTGCGGGATTGTCGAACGGGTTCGACGACGAGCCGCCGCAACTGGCCAGGCCCCAGCTGGCCAGCGCGACGAGGCTCATGCCGAAACGTCTGATGCGCATTCAGCAGCCTCCCTTGATCCAGTTGGCGATCGCGGTGTAGTTCGCGCTGCCCACCGGCAGCACAGCCGTCGTCTGGCCGACCGCGCCAGGCGGATGCGGCACGGTCGAGGGCTTGCTCAGCAGGTAGTTCGCCGGCGCGTTGCAGGCGTCCGAGATCATCGTCAGCGTCACGTTGTAGTCGCCCTCCGCATCGCCGGTGAGCACGAAGCGGTTGTTGCGGAACGAGGTGCCGGCTGGCGTCGCCGAAGCGCTGCTGCCGATCGCCTGGTGGCAGGCCGCGGCGCAGGTCGACTTCAGGATCGGGAACACCTGGGCCTCGAACGTGGCCTGGCTCAGGCCACTGACCTGGCGCACGCCGTTCGACGCATCGAACGCGTCGTTGTAGTACTTGCCGCCGAGGTCCATCCACTCCGCGACGAGGCGCTTCTCGGCCGCGTTCAGCATCTTCGAGTGATCGGGCGCCGAGGCCGGCGGGCTCGGGTGCGCGATGCGGGTGTCGGCACTCGCCATCAGGTTCTGGCCCGACAGGATCTCCATCAGCCGGCTCTTGCGCGCCAGGCCGAGCGCCTCGCCTTCGCTGGCCGCCGTGTCGACCAGCGCCGCGCCACGCGCAATCACGGTCACGCCTTCTTCGATGCGTGTCTGAACCACGCCGTTGGCATCGAGCAGCGGGTCACCGAGCATCAACTCGTCGTACGAGACCATGCGCCCGCTGCCGGCAATGGTGCCGCCGAGGTCGAGCTTCTGGGTGTCGGCGTGGCAGGTCGTGCAAGTGTTTGCGCCGCGGTTGCGGGCCCACAGCGGCTGGATGTGATCCGGGTAGTTGACGATGCCGTTGCTCGGCACCGCCGTCTTCAGGTCGTTCGCCGGATCGGCGTTGCCGGTGTAGCGCAGCGCGATCGACGTGCGCGGCGTGGCCTTGCTGGCATCGGCCCACACGTCGGCATAGACCGGGTCGTTGACGAGTTGCAGCGCGGTCGGGTCGAGGCGTGTGCGGGTCGACGCCATCGTCTCGCCGGACTGGTGCGCGCTGGCCATCGCCGGCAGCAGCGCGCTCGATTGCGCGTTCACGACCGCCCCCGAGTTCAGCGCACCGCCACGCCGCGGGCTGTGGCAGCCGTCGCAGGTGCGGCGTTCGCCGGGGCGAACCTGAATCCAGTTGGTGTGGGTCTGGAAGGCGCGGCCTTCGGCGTCGATCACCGCGAGCGCGATCGGCGTGTCGGCCGGCACCTGCAGCTTGAACGACCCATCGGGCTCGATCGGCGCATAGCCGAGGATCTGCTGCATCTCGAACTCGGTCTCGCCGATCGCACTGCGCATGCCGGTCATGCCTTGCGGCGGCGCAACCGCACGCACCGCGCGCACGAAGCGCGCCGGCGCACAGCCGTAGGCCGAGTCGGCCGGGTCCTTGATGCGCACGATGTCGGCGACCTGCTTGCGCGTGTCGAGCGAGTCGCTCGGTGTCGTCTTCGCGATCGCCGTCGTGCAGCCGGTGGGCAGATCGGCGCCGGTCAGCACCGCGTCGCCCATGCGGCCCAGGCCGTCGGTGTCGTAGACGCTGCGCACCTCGAGCAGGCCCATGTCCTGCGCGGCGAGCGCCGTGTCGACGTTGGTCGGGTCGGGTGCGTTCGGCTCGGTGCGCGCGAGCAGCGCGACCGGCTTGGTGTACATGAAGCCCGTCGGCGGCGCGGCGACGATCAGCCAGGTCTGCTTCGCCGGGTCGAACATGTAGATCGCATAGGACGGCGGGACGTTGTCCTGCAGTTCGTCGGCCTGCTCGTCGGCGACCAGGCGGTTGTCGTCGCCCAGGCGCGTTTTCTCCGCGTCCGTCAGCGTCGCGCACGACACCACGACGCCGGCCCGGCTGACCTCGCACGGCGTGTACGCGACGAGCACACGGTCGGTGCCGTCCCACAGCGGGTACGGCGTGGTGACACGGCCGTACTGCGACACGCCGCCGCCGAAGTTCAGGATCTGCGCGGTCGGATACGACTGACCACCGGTGGCCGGCACGCCCGAGTTCGCCGGCGTGTTCTGCTCCGAGTAGTTCGCCGCGTCGACGAACACCAGCGCCCCGCCCTCGTGGGTGCGCGACAGCGGCATCAGGTCGGAGGCGACGAAGCCCGCGTACTTGCCCTTCGGGTCCATGTCGCGCGGGTGCAGGAAGCTGTTGCCCTCGCTGTGCGCGCCGTACAGCACGAACAGATCGGTCCCGTCCGGCTTGGCGCGGAACACCTTGAAGTGGTTGCGGCCGCCGACGTGGTCCCAATGCGAGAACATGATGTCGCCGTTCAGGCGCACCGTCGGGCTGCGGTCGTGGCTCTGGTTGAACGAGATCTGCGCGAGATTGGCGCCCTTCGCGTCGACCGTGTGGAGGTTGAACACGCGCTCGCGCTCGTACTCGTCGAGCGCGAAATAGGTCTTGCCGAGGGCCTGCTTGGCCTTGGACTTGTCCTGGCGGTTCGACGAGAACACATAACCCTTGCCCGCAGGCAGGTAGGCCGGATCGATGTCGTCCGCGTCCGTCGAACTGGTGATGCGCCGGAAGCTGCCGCCGGTGAGGCCACCGGTGGTCATGTCGTATTCCCAGATGTTCCAGCGGCCGGTGCAGGCGGGAACACCTTCGATCGTCGAGGTGTTCGAGGTCGGGCATTTCATCGCGAACACGATCTTCTTGCCGTCGTACGAGACCTCTGGGCCGGTCGCGTCGCCCTTGCCCTGCGTGAACTGCGCGGTGATGTTGTGCTCGACGGCGCTGGCCGACGATTTCTCGCGGATCATCAGGTCGCCGCCCGGCGCGCTCGGGCCGCCGTTGGTCGGATTCATCGAGATCGTGTTGACGCGCATCGCATACGCGATCGGCACGTCGCCGGCCACCGTGACGGTGGACGACTCGCTGGTGCTGCCGCCGCTGCATGCGGCGAGCGCCATCGTCAGTGCCGAGGCGCTCAGGATCCAAAGCTTGTTCATCGACCTCTCCTCTGTTGTTGTGATTCGCACGTGGTCATTGCCGCGTTGGTGTGTCGGCGTGGAGCAGTCCCGTCGAGTAATGCAGCGCACCCGCTGCATCGACGATCACCGCATCCACGCCGCGCTGCGACTCGATCAGTCGCAGCCCTTTTTCGACGCCGAGCACGAAGACGCACTTCGACAAGGCTTCGGTCGTGAGTCCGTCCTCGGCGAGGATGGTCACGCTGTGCACGCTGCTGGGCGAGCGGCCGGTGGCCGGATCGATCAGGTGGTGATGGCGCACGCCATCGGCATCGAAATAGCGCTCGTAGTCACCCGAGGTCGAGATCGACACGTCCTCGAGCGGCAGCATCGCGACCATCTCGCCGGGGCGGCGCGGGTCGCGCACGCCGATCGTCCAGGGGCGGCCGCGGCGGTCGCCGATCACGCGGCTGTCGCCGCCGGCGCTGACGATGGCGTGGCGGATGCCGTGCCGGCGCAGGATCGCGGTCGCGTTGTCGACCGCATGGCCCTTCGCGAAACCGCCGAGGTCGATGCGCATGCCGGGCAGTGCGAAGCGCACGCTGCGCGCGCTCGCGTCGAGGATCAGGTTTCGCCAGCCCACCAGCGCGCGGGCGCGGGCCAGCGCCTCGTCGCTCGGGCGAATACGCTGGCGGTAGTCGTAGAGCTGGCCGACCGCGGCGTAGGTGATGTCGAAGGCGCCGTCGGAGAGTTGCGCGAACTCGGTGGCACGGGCCAGCAGCCGCGCCATTTCGGCGCTCAGCGGCACCGCGGTGGCGGCCGCATCGCGGTTGATGCGGGAGAGTTCGGAGTCCGGCTTGTGCGGGCTCATCGTGCGGTCGATGCGGTGCATCTCGCCCATCACCGCGGCGATCGCGGCTTCGCCCTGCGCGGCATCGTCGGCCCACAGCTCGACGCCGATCGCGGTGCCCATGATGGCTTCGTCGCGCTTCAGCCAGCCGCCGGCCGATCGTGTCGCCAAGGCCGCAGGCCGCATCAACCCGGCGTTGATGCGTCCCTGTGTATTCCAGACCCTGGAAATGCCGAACATGCGGTGAATCCCTCTCGAGGCGGTCGGCGATGGTTTTTTGACACGTGTGCCGATCCGCCCTTCACAACGCAGATCACGTGCCCGTGCCGGCCTGCTGGGGAAGCGTGCAAAGCTGCCGCTATTTGGCTCAGGCGCGTCCGAACGCCTTCTGCCTGATGAAATTGCTGACGATTTTTTTGCGCGGATGCGTTCGGATGCGTCAGTTGTGAGAAATCGCAACCGCCGGTTTTGACGGATTTGCGACCAAGTCGTATCCGGATGTATCGTCTTCTTGATGAAGGCTGAGGGCGGCGCCGCGCGACACCCGCGTTCCGACAACCCAAACGCGCGCGGCCCACCAAAGCCGGCGCGCGTCTTGCAACGCGGAACTCACCCTTGTCCGCCAGGAGTGCCGTCATGCGACTGTTCGTGCTGCCTGCTTCGATGGCGCTGACTGTCCTGCTGGCCACCGGGGGCTACGCATGGCTGGCGCCGGCCGACCACCCGCATGACGCGCCTGCGCAAGCCGTCGGATTCGAGGCGAAGAGACCCGCCGTCGAGCGCGTGGCCGAGGTCCCCGTCGACGCCGCCGGCTGGCAGGCGCTGGGCCGCTCGCACGCAGCCCAGGGCCGGCATGCCCAGGCGGTGATCGCCTTCAGGAACGGCGCGCGCTTGCAGCCCGACGACGCCGCCCTGCTGACCGACTACGCGTTCTCGGCCGCCGTGACGAGCCAGCGCAGCAGCGTCGACGACCCGCAGCGGCTGGTCGAGCGCGCGCTGCAGATCGACCCGAACAGCACGAAGGCACTCGCATTGGCCGGCACACTCGCGCTCGACCGCAACGACTACGACACCGCGACCCAGTACTGGGAGCGCCTGGCGCAGCTCGAACCGCACGACAGCCCGACCGAGCGCGCGATCCAGGCCAGCATCGCGCAGACGCGTCGCCTGGCGAGCGCGCAGGCCGGGCGGATCGAACTGGCGCGGCGATAGCTAGTCAAGCCGGCCGCAATCGCCGGCCTGCACCGCTGCGCTCACGGCGCCGGCATGTCGGTGACGACGAGGCGCACGACCGCGGCGCCGGCCGGCCCGGAGACGATGACGCGCGTTTCGGCGAGCCCGCGCGCCACGAGGTAGTCGCGCACGCTCGCGCCGCGCTCGCCGAGCAGCGTCGCGCTCTTCGCCGCGGCATCGGTCGGCGCGCGCACCACGATCTGCGTGACCTCCTGGAGTTGCCCCGCGGCGACGCGGTCCAGCACCGCGGCGAGCGGCGGCTTCACGACCGCCTTGCCCGCGTCGAACGAGAAGTTCAACGGCACATCGACGCGCATGCTGCCGTCGGGTTGCAGCGCGAACAGCACCGGCGTGCCTCGGAACAGCTCGGCCAGACGCAGCTTCTCGATCGCGAGGTGGGCCTTGGTCGACGCCGCCTTGGTCGCAGGACTGGGCGTCGGCTGGCGCGGCGAAACCTGGGACCCGGGCGCGGACGGCGCCGCCGACCCACCCGCCGCGACTGGGGCCGACGACGGTGCGGTCTTGCAGCCGGCGATCAACACGATCGCCGCGCTGGCGGCGAACAACGGAAAAAGACGCATGGCGATGGACGGGAAGCGGTCGAGCGCCGAAGCGCGGTGCTGCATTCTCGATGCGCCGCCGCATCCACAGTAAGCATAGGCAACCATGCGCGGCGTTGTCCGACAGGCGCATGAGGGCGAGGCTCACGCGGATTGCATTGGCGCGCCGACACGCCGGGCACACCTGCGCTTCTACATTGGACTCACGCCAACTTCATCGGAGCGCCACCATGAAAAACATTCACAAGCTCCTGCTCGCCTGCATTCCGATCCTGGGGTTGGCCGCCTGCGGTGGCGGCGACACCGAGGATCGCCTCGACGTCGCCGACCCGGTGGTGCGCTTCGTGCACGCGTCGGCGATCGCACCGAACCTGACCTTGTACCGGGCCGCGGCTGCACAGCCAGACGCGACGAACGTGCCCTACAAGTTCGCGTCGAACTACTTCGACGTCGATCTGGGCAACAACGACTGGCTGGTCAAGACCGCCGCCGGGGGGGTCACGATCGGCACCGAGCCCATCGACCCACAGCGCGGCACCCGCTACACGATCGTGGCACTGCCGGCTTCCAGCACCGACAGCAGCACCTACTTGATCGTCGACCCGTACAACAAGCCCCTCGGCAGCTCGAGCGCGCACCTGCGGGTGATGAACGCGTCGTTCAATGCCACGAACATCGACGTCTACATGACGGGGGTCGGCGCCGACATCACGCTTCCGACCGCGACGCCGCTGATCGCGGGCACGGCCTACAAGACCTCGGGGCCGGCCTCCGGCAACGACTCGGTCGACATCCCGGGCGATACCTGGCAGGTGACCGTCACCGCGGCCGGCACGAAGACGATCCTGTTCAAGGGCCAGCTGAGCTTCACCGCCAACTCGGATGTGCTGCTGCTGACGGTGCCGGACACCGTGGCGCCGGGATCGATCAAGGTGCTGGCGAAGATCGAAGGCACGTCGGGCGCAAACGACGTACAGGTACTTCCGTGACTCGACGGCAACGGGAGCATGACCATGGACCAGAGCTTTGGCATCGCGAAACCGGGAGCACACAGCCATGAGGAGGCGCACGACCGACCGGCCAAGTACCTGATCTTGATCGAGTCGGCGGGCGCAGCCGTGGCCCGGCTGTTCCTGGACGACCGCGTGCCGGTCGCGGAGTTCGACGCCAGCGCCGACGAAGTGGGCATGATGACCACCGGGCTGGTGCCTGAGAGAAGCGCGCCGCTGCCGGAGTGGGACCGGGCACTGGCCGGCCACACGACGGCCGAGCGCGCGGCCGCCGAGGTCTACACCCTCGACGTCTGACACTGGCGGAATCGCCTGGCGTCACGTACGCTAGGAGCATCGGTCGATCGATGCCACCAGGAGCCGTCATGCTGCGCCACGCCCAGGTCACCACGATGCTGCCCGTCAAGGACATGCCGCGCGCCCGCGATTTTTACGAAGGCAAGCTGGGGCTGCAGCCCGGTGGCTTCAAACCCGACGGCAAGTTCGTCTACACCGTGTCCGGTGGCGTGCTGGCCTTGTTTCCCAAGCCCGAGGGCACCAAGGCCGACCACACGGCGATCAGCTTTCAGGTGCCGGATATCGCGGCCAGCATCCAGGAGCTCAAGCGCGCCGGCGTGGTCTTCGAGGACTACGATTTCCCGGGCCTGAAGACGGTCGACCACGTCTGCGTGCTGGGCGCCGAAAAGGCAGCGTGGTTCAAGGACACCGAGGGCAATTACCTCTGCATCCACGAAGACCTGGCCGCGACCTGAGCGACCGGTTTCCGCCAGAGCCGCGCGGCTCAGGCAAGATCGGCGTCGTGCAAACCGCCAACGACCCGATCAAGCTGCCTTCGATGGCACGTCCTTCGCCGCAGACCTGGGTGGCCGAGATCGGCCTGCGCCTGCGGCGCATGCTGCTGCTGAAGCTGGTCGGGGTCACCGCCTTCACCTGGCTCTTCTTCATCGGCTACTTCCACCTGCTGCAACACCCGATGCAGCCGGTCATGGTGATGCCGCTGACCGCACTCGACCACCTCATTCCGTTCCAGCCGCAGGCGCTGTTCGCCTACCTGTCGCTGTGGGTGTATGTCGGCACCGCGCCGGGCATGCAGCTCAGGTTCACCGAGCTGCTCGTCTACGGCTTGTGGGTCGGCGCGCTGTGTCTCGCCGGCCTGGCCTGCTTCTACTTCTGGCCGACGCAAGTGCCGCCGCTGGCGATCGACGTGTCCGGCTTCCCCGGCTTCGCGACCTTGCAGGGTGTCGACGCCGCGGGCAACGCCTGCCCATCGATGCATGTGGCGGTCGCGATGTTCACGGTGATCCGGATCGAAGACGTGCTGCGCCGCGCCGGCGCGCCAACCTGGCTGCGCCTGATCAACCGGGCCTGGTTCATCGCGATCGTGCTGTCGACGCTGATGATCAAGCAGCACGTGGTGCTGGACGTGCTGGCGGGCGCCCTGCTCGGCGTCGCGTTCGCGCTGCCGTCGCTGCGCTGGCGGCCTGCACCGGCGCGGCGGATCGGGGCGGATATCATCGATCGCTGACGACGACCCCACGCCGAGTCGAACGCCGGCATGCCAACGGACACCACCCACATGAGTTCGCTGAAGGAATTGCAGGAGCTGGTTCACGAAAAATTCGGCATCGAGGCCTCGGTGCTCGATGCCCACGCGTCGATGCGCGAAAAAGGCTTCGACTCGCTGGCACTGGTCGAATTCCTGTTCGTGATCGAAGATCGCTTCGGCATCTCGATGTCCGACGAAGACTCGAACATCGACACGCTGGCCCAGCTGTCGGCCGTGGTCGACAGGCTGATCGCTGCGAAGGCGGCGTGAACGCGGTCGCCGTCACCGGCCTGGGCGTCGTGTCGCCGCATGGCGACGACCCGCAGGCGATGTTCGCGGCCCTGTTGCGAAGTGAATCGGCGCTGCGGCCGGTCTTTCCCGAGCTGCCCAAGCCGGCCGCCGCGGCGCTCACCGCCTTCGATGAATCGCGCTGGTTCACGAAGCTGCAGCTGCCCGGCGTCGACCGGGTGAGCCAGCTCGCGGTCGCGGCCGCCGATCTGGCGCTGCGCGACGCCGGCGCAACCGGCGACGTCGATCCACAGCGCATCGGCGTCTTCGCCGGCTGCGGCATGGGCGGCGCGGCGGCGCTCGAAGCCGCCTACCGCGGCGGCGGACGCGTGCCGCCGCTGACGATCCCGGCGTTCATGCCGAACGCGCCGGCCGCGCAGGTGGCGATGCGCCACGGCGTGCAGGGCCTGGTACTGACCTACTCGGTGGCCTGCGCCTCGTCGGCCGCGGCGATCGCCGAGGCGGCCAAGGCGGTGCAGCGCGGCGATGTCGACCTGGCCATCGCCGGCGGCAGCGAGGCGCTGATCGTGCCCGGCGTGCTGCTCGCGTGGCAGGCGATGCAGACGCTGGCCGGCTTCAAGCCCGGCGAGGCAGCCACGGCGATCCGGCCGTTCGCGAGCGACCGCAGCGGCTTTGCGCTCGGCGAAGGCGCGGCCTTCCTGATCCTCGAATCGGCACAGCGCGCACGCCGGCGCGGCGCGCGCACGTATGGCCTGCTGTCGGGATGGGGCCTGAGCTGCGACGCCACCCACCTGACCAAGCCCGACGCCGCCGGCCAGGCGCGCGCGCTGCGCGCCGCGCTGCGCCAGGCCGACCTGCAGCCGCGCGACGTGGGCTACTGCAACGCCCACGGCACGGCCACGCGCATCGGCGATGTCGTCGAACACGATGCGCTGGCCGAGGTCTGGGGCGATGGCCTGGACGGGCTGCGCGTCAGTTCGACCAAGGCCTTGCACGGTCACCTGCTCGGCGCCGGCGGCGCGCTCGAGGCGGTCATCACGCTGCTGGCCCTGCAGCAGCGCCAGCTGCCGCCGAACGCGCACACCGACACGATCGACCCGGCCTGCCAGTTGAACCTGGTGCGCGATGACGCCACCAGCGCACCCGGGCTCGAGGCCGCGATCAGCAACTCGTTCGCGTTCGGCGGCACGAACGCCGTGCTGTTGTTCAGCCGCGGCTGACCGCCTGCCGTCCTACGCCCGCGCGCGGCATCTTCCGCGCGACGCCGCGAGACGCGGCCCATAAGCTGAACTCATCGCGGCAGGCCGGCTGCCCGGCCACAGGAGCAGCTCGATGATGAAAAGCGTCAGCCAGTTGAACGGGTCCACGATCACGGCGACCGACGGCGGGATCGGACATGTCAAGGAAGTCTATTTCGACGACCAGGCCTGGGCGATCCGCTACCTCGTCGTCGACACCGGAACCTGGCTGTCGGGCCGCGAGGTGCTGATCTCGCCGTATGCCGTCACGCAGCCGCTCGATGCGGCGAAGAACGTCAACGTGGCGCTGACGCGCCAGCAGGTCGAGAACAGCCCGAACATCGACACCCACCAGCCGATCTCGCGCCGCCACGAGCGCGAGTACCTCGATTACTACGTCTACCCGGCCTACTGGGGCGGCGATGCGTTGTGGGCGATGAGCGCGATGCCGCTCATCCCGCCCACCATGCAGACCCCGCTGGAAACCCAGGCCGAACGCGCCCGGATCGACGAGGACGTGCCGCCCGAAGATGCGCACCTGCGCAGCAGCGCGAACGTGAGCGGCTACGACATCCAGGCCACCGACAGCATCGGCCACGTCCAGGATTTCGTGTTCGACGACGAATCCTGGGCGATCCGCTACCTCGTGATCGACACGCGCAACTGGTGGCCCGGCGGCCGCAAGGTGCTGGTCGGCACGCACTGGATCGACCGCATCGACTGGGCCGACAAGACGGTGTTCGTGAAACTGACGCGCGAGCAGATCAAGAACAGCCCGCAGTACGAAGAAGGCGCGCACATCGATCGCGCCTACGAGGAGCGGCTGCACGACGCCTACGACCGCAAGGGCTATTGGGACTGACCCGGAGTCGAAAGAGCGGGTTCGTCGGAGGTTGAAGCGTCATGCCACGCGCCAACAATCCACTCGCCGCCTATCAGCGCATGCGCGATTTCTCGCACACGCCCGAACCGCAGGGGGAAGTGGCTGCGCCGGCCAAGGCACTCTCCTTCGTCGTTCAGAAGCACGCGGCACGCAGCCTGCACTACGACTTCCGGCTCGAGCTCGACGGCACGCTGAAGAGCTGGGCCGTGCCGAAGGGCCCGAGCCTGGACCCGGCAGACAAGCGCATGGCCGTGCACGTCGAGGACCACCCGCTGTCGTACGGCTCGTTCGAGGGCGTGATCCCGCCAGGGCACTACGGCGCCGGCAGCGTGATCGTCTGGGACCGCGGCACGTGGACCCCGCTTGGCGACGCGCAGGCAGGCTACCGCGAAGGCAAGCTCGAGTTCGAGCTGCACGGCGACAAGCTGCATGGCCGCTGGGCGCTGGTGCGGATGCGCCGGCGCGAGAAGGAGCGCCAGGAAGCGTGGCTGCTGATGAAGGAGGCCGACGACTTCGCGCGCGCCGCCGACGAGTTCAAGGTCGTCGAGGCGCAGCCCGACAGCGTGCTGCGGGCGCGGCCGCCCGATCGAGCATCCCGGCCCACGCGCCGCAACGCGCCGCGCAAGACCGCACCGACGTTGCGCATCACGAGCGCCGAGCGCGTGATCGACCAGCGCAGCGGCGTGACCAAGGGCGAGCTGGTCGCGTTCTATGCGAGCGTGTCGGCCTTGATGCTGCCGCATCTGCGGGCGCGGCCGGTCGCGCTGGTGCGGGCCCCGGACGGCGTCGACGCCGAGCTGTTCTTCCAGAAGCACGCCGATGCGAGCGAACTGCCGGGTGTCGTGCTGCAGGATCGCGCGCTCGATCCCGGTCACGAGCCGCTGCTCACGATTCCGTCGCAGCGCGGCCTGCTGTCGGCAGCACAGATGAACACGATCGAGTTCCACACCTGGAACGCGACCACGCGCACGATCGCCCGGCCCGACCGCATCGTCTTCGACCTGGATCCAGGCGAAGGCGTGGCCTGGCCGCGCATGCAGGAGGCCGCGCGGCTGCTGCACGGTTTCCTCGATGAACTGGGCCTGGCCAGCTTCGTGAAGACGAGCGGTGGCAAGGGCTTGCACGTGGTGGTGCCGCTGACGCCGCGCTACCCCTGGGACGTCGTCAAGGGCTTTGCGCACGCCCTCGTGCAACATGTCGCCGCGGTCATCCCGGACCGCTTCGTTGCGAAGAGCGGACCGAAGAACCGGGTCGGCAAGATCTTCATCGACTACCTGCGCAACGGCTTCGGTGCGACGACCGTGAGCGCCTGGTCGGCGCGTGCGCGGCCCGGCATGGGCGTCTCGGTGCCGATCGCCTGGGACGAGCTCGACGCCCTCAGCGGCGCGGCGCACTGGACGGTGCGCAATGTCGCGTCGCGCATCGCCGTCGGCAACACCCCCTGGGCGGCCTACAGCGGCGCCCGGCAAGGCCTCGCGGCGGCAATGAAGGCGCTCGGGTTCGATCCCAAATCGGAGGCCACATGGCAACGCGCATGATCTGGAAAGGGGCCATCAGCTTCGGGCTGGTGCATGTGCCGGTGTCACTCTATCCCGCGACCACCGAGAGCGGCATCGACTTTGACTGGCTCGACAAGCGTTCGATGGACCCGGTCGGCTACAAGCGCGTCAACAAGCGCACCGGCAAGGAGATCTCCCGCGACCACATCGTCAAGGGCGTCAAGCTCGACGACGGCGACTACGTCGTGCTGAGCGACGACGAGATCCGGCACGCGTTCCCGAAGACGACGCAGACAATCGAGATCGAGGCCTTCGTCAAAGCGAGCGAGATCCCGTTCGTGATGCTGGAGCGGCCCTACTACCTCGAGCCTGCGGCCAAGGGCGCGAAGGTCTATGCGCTGCTGCGCGAAGCGATGCTGCAGCAAGGCGTGATCGGCATGGCGCGCGTCGTGATGCACACCAAGGAGCATCTGGCCGCGCTGGTCGCGACCGGCCCGGCGCTGATCCTGAACACGCTGCGCTGGCACAGCGAGATCCGCAACTGGAAAGACCTCGAGCTGCCGGCCGCGGGCAAGTCAGCGGCTGGCTTGAAGGACGGCGATCTGAAGATGGCCGCACACTTGGTGGCCGACATGACGCAGGCTTGGAAGCCGGAGCGCTACGCGGACAACTTCGCCGACGCAATCCACGCCCTCGTGAAGCAGCGCGCCGACGCCGGCAAGATCGAGGCGGTGCAGCCGCTGGAGGCCGATACCGAACCCGCGTCGGCGAGCAACGTGGTCGACCTGACGGAGCTGCTGCGCAAGAGCCTGGGGAGCCGTGGCGCCGGCAGCCGCTCCACCCCGAAGAAGGCCGCGAAGAAAACCGCGCCGCGCAAACGCGCGTAGCGCGACGCGATCGGCGGGCTCAGCGCCGGCAGACCGCGGCGACGAGGTCGGACTGCGTGACGATGCCGACCAGGCGCTGTTCGGCGTCGATGATCGGGATGTGGTGGTGGCCGGTGGCCGCGAACAGCGGCACCAGTTCGCTGATCGGCCGATCGGCACTCGCCACGCGCACCCGGCGCGACATGATCTGGCCGACGACCTCGGCCTTGTCCGAATGCGAGCTCGGGGTCGTGCGGATCATGCTGCGCAGACGATCGGCCCAGCCGGCGTGAAGATCGAGCTCGGCCCCGCGCAAAAAATCCGCGAGCGTCACGATGCCGACGACGCGCGCGGCGCGATCGACCACCGGCAGCGCCTTCACGCCGCGCGATCGAAGCAGCGCCCAGGCGTCCTGCAACGGCGTGCCGAACTCGGCCGTCACGAGTTCGCGCGCCATGATGTCGGCACAGCGCGTCTCTTCCATCTTGCGCCGATAGGCGTGGAGCTCCGCCTGGCCGAGCAGGTTCTGCAGATCGTCGCGCCCGATGTCCAGCACCTGGTTGTAGCGCGCGAGCACGGCGTCGAGGTCGGCCTCGTTGAAGTGCGGAACGCCCGCATCGGACACGGCCGGGCTCGGCCCGGGCTGCTGGCCGTGCGGATAACGGCGCCGCGTCGCGCTGTTGTAGGCCACGCCCGCGGCCACCAGCAGCGCCGAGTTGACGAGCACCGGGGCGAACGCGAAGTGCGGATCGGCGACGGCGCCCAGCACGGTCACCAGCGCACAGGCGCCGCCGGGCGGGTGCAGACAGCGCAGCGTGAACATCGCCGCGATCGCGAGCCCGACCGCCAGCCCCGCGACCCACGGCCCGCCGCCGAAGAGCTGGACGCAGACGATGCCCGCCAGCGCCGACACTGTGTTGCCGCCGATCACCGCCCAGGGCTGCGCCATCGGGCTGCCCGGCACGCCGAACACCAGCACCGCGCTCGCCCCGATCGGCGCGACCAGCCAGGGCAGGCCCGGCGCGGACGAGCCGAAGAGGCGGACCAACAGACCGCTCAGCAACACGCCGACAAAGGCGCCGGCGACGACGCGCAGCCGCTCGCGTGCGTCGACCGCCGAGCGCGCCGGCAGCAGGTCGCGCGCCCAGGCCGCGAGCGAGCGCCGCGTGGGGGCGGCGCTAAGGGTGGGGTTCGTGATCGGTGGGGTGGGCATGGCGCGTCGCACTATAACGGTGCAACCGTGAAGCATGCCGCGGCGCGGCCGCGATGGCGCTTGATCGAGGTCAAGTTTCCCAGCTTCAGTCCACCGCGATTGCGTCGAAAACGATACACACGCGGCGAGCACGTGCAGCGGTCGGCCTTGTGGCGCTGGCCTCAAGAAAGACCATCGGCAACATGACTGCAGAACTCATCGGCAGGCCCGCATCCTGGCAGGCCCGGCTCGGCGCCGCCTTCGGGTCGCTGAAGCTGCGCATCACGCTCGGGGCAGTGGGTGCGCTGATGCTGGGCATCGGTCTGACCTCGGCGGTGCTGCTGCGTCAGGCCGAACGCGACACGCTGGCCGCGCAGCGCCACCGCGAATTGGCCGCGGTGGTGCACACGGCAGCCGACCTGTCGCAGCGCGCGGTCAATCTGCAGCGGGCGCTGCAGGCCAGTGCGAGCCGGCTCGACCCGGACACGCTGGCCGACGACACCAAACTGACGGCGTTCATGGAATCACAGCCGGTGCTGCGCGGCATGTTCTCCAACCTGTTCGCGGCCGACGCCGATGGCAGGATGCAGATCTACGCCGATGCGGCCGGCACCCGCCGCCCCGCGCTCAATCTCTCGGAGCGCGGCTATTTCCAGCGCACCATCGCCGAGCAGCGCGCCATCGTCTCCGATGCGGTGCCGGGCCGGGTGTCGGCCGAGCCGGTGATCGTGTTCACCTACCCGCTGGTGTCCGGCGGCAAGGTCTACGGTGTGCTCGGCGGCGCGCTGCGCCTCGCGGCCGGCCGCGAGCTGCTGGGCGACGTCGGTGATGAGCACGACACCGATGCCGCGTCGCTGCTCGTCGTGACCGACCTGCAGGGCCGCTTGCTCGCGCATCCGAACCGCAAACGGCTGCTGCAATCGCTGTCGACCGAGCCGCGGCTTTCGCACGCGTTCGCCGACTGGCAGGCCGGCGGCAGCCCCGCGGAACCGGCCGGGCTGCATCTGGCACAGCCGAACGATTTGGTCAGCGCCGCCGGCGCCGCCGGTGTCGACTGGATGGTCTGGCGCGTGATGCCGCAGTCCGAACTGCTCGCGCCGCTTCATGCCGCGCAGCGCCAGTCGATGATCTGGGCCTTCGGATTGATCGTCGGCATGTCGGCCGCGATGCTGGCCCTGCTGTGGTGGCTGCTGCGGCCGCTCGGCGTGCTGGCGCACCGCGCCCAGCATCTCTTCGACGGCACCCAGGACCCGCAGCAGGGCTGGCCCCGTACCGGCGGCGAGATCGGCCGGCTCAGCCGCGTGCTGCGGCATGTGGGCGTCGAGCGCGTGCAGCTGGAGACCCTCAACGCCCAGATCCTGCAACGCCTGGGTTCGGTGATGCGGGCCGCACCGGTCGGCATCTGCTTCACGCGCGAGCAGGCCTTCGAGCTCGTCAGCGCCGAGTTCTGCCGCCTGTTCGGGCACGCCGAAAGCGCGCTGATCGGGCATCCGACGCGCATGATCTATGCCTCGAGCGACGACTACAACGCGCTCGGCCCGCCGGTCGGCCAGGCGTTCGCCGCAGGCCAGGCCTATGTCGGCGAATGGCAGCTGCGGCGTGCCGACGGCAGCCTGTTCTGGGCCCAGCTGCGCGGTGCGCCGGTGGACCCAGTCGACCGCGGCGCCGGCACGATCTGGACCGTCAACGACATCGGCACCCAGGTCGCCGTGCGCACCCAGCTGGAATGGTCGGCCTCGCACGACGCGCTGACCGGCCTGGCCAACCGCAAGGTGCTGGACAGCCGCCTCGCGCTCGTCCTCGACTCCTTGCCGGACTCGCTGCCGGCGGCGCTGGTGATGCTCGACCTGGACCACTTCAAGCCGATCAACGACACCGCCGGCCACGCCGCGGGCGACGCCGTGCTGCGCGCCGTCGCGGCGGCGATCAGCAGCTGTGTTCGCACCAGCGACCTCGTGGTGCGCCTGGGCGGCGACGAGTTCGCGCTGCTGCTGGAGCACTGCGCGCTCGACGTCGCGATGGGCATTGCCGACAAGGTGCGCATCGCGATCGGCGAGATCGCGTTGCCCTGGCAACAGCACACGCTGCGGGTCGGCGCAAGTCTCGGTGTCGCGGCCCTCTCGGCCGACACGGTCGACGCGCTGGC
>Ga0307508_10001802_pt1 | contig 23747 bp, 15 predicted proteins | sample 9_EM_MG_FD_203089 | JGI IMG/M metagenome (GOLD analysis project Ga0307508, IMG submission 203089) | Populus trichocarpa ectomycorrhiza microbial communities from riparian zone in the Pacific Northwest, United States - 9_EM | ecosystem: Host-associated > Plants > Roots > Unclassified | place... | reverse complement strand
TCGCGGGCCGCGCCGCCGGCATTGGCCAGGTGGCGGCGGTCGTCGCAGGCTCGACAATGCTGCTGTGGGGCCTATTTTCGATGCTCGAAGTAGCCGGCGTAAGGCGCCGTTTGCCGCAAATTCGGCTGCTTCCGCAGAGCGTGCTGAGCTGGCTCGGCGGCTTACAAAAGCGACCTCCGCTGTTGCGAGCGGGGCTCCTCGGTAGCGCCTCGGCGCTACTGCCTTGCGGCTTCTTGTACGGTTTCGCGTTGGCCGCCGCTGGGACGGGCAGCGTCGTGCGCGGCGCAGCGGTCATGGCGGCGCTGTGGCTCGGCAACTTGCCCGCGCTGCTCGGCTTTGGCTTCGTGCTCAGCGGCGCGCTGTCGCGAGTGCGCCGTCACTTGCCCTTGCTGAGCGCCGCCACGCTGTTCGGGCTCGGCGTCTTCACGCTCAACCAGCGCACCAATTTGCCAGCGTTTGCGCTAGCCAGTGTCGTCGGACCGAGCGCGGACGCTTCGCAGCCCCTGGTGCTGCCCATGGCAGCCGACTGCCCCTGTCATCGAAAGCACCGGCCATGAGCAGCGCGGCCGCCACCACGGCCGCGACTTTCGCGGCCGCTCGGGATAGGGTCAGCTGTGCGCACTGTGGGCTCCCGGCCACTGCCGACGACGCGAACGGCAGCGCACCGGTGTTCTGCTGCGCGGGCTGTCGCTCGGTCTACGCTATCGTCCACGCGTCTGGGCTACAGGGTTACTACGCGTATCGCGAGCCCGGCGCCGCGCGCGCCGTGCCGGCTCGCTCGGTCTCGCGCAAGTACCAAGAGCTCGATGACGCAGCCTTTCAGGCCGCAAATTGCAGCATCGGCGAAGGCGGACAAGCCTCGACCGAGCTGCTTTTGGAAGGTGTTCATTGCTCCGCGTGCGTGTGGCTGGTCGAGCGGCTGGGGCGCATCGTGCCCGGCGTGATTAGCTCGCGGCTCGACCTTTCGCGCAACGTCGTGACACTGAGTTGGGATCCTGAGCGGACCTCGCTGAGCGCGCTCGGGCGCGGCCTCGACTCACTCGGCTACGCGCCCCACCCGCTGAGCCAGCGCGCACTCTCGGCAACGACGACCGGCGAGCGCGAGCTGCTGCTCCGTATGGGCATCGCCGGCGCGGCGGCAGGCAACGTGATGTTGATGGCGTTCGCGCTCTACGGCGGCGCCTTCAGCGGCATGGAAGCCCAGTACCAAGCGCTGTTTCGCTGGGCGAGCCTGGGCATCGCGACGCCGACCGTGTTCTGGGCAGGCGCCGTGTTCTTGCGCGGCGCGTGGGCGGCGCTGCGCACGCGCACGCCCCACATGGATGTGCCGGTCAGCGTGGGCATCTTGGCAGGTTACGCCGGCGGCGCCGTCAACACGTTGCGCGGACACGGCGAAATCTATTTCGATTCGCTCTGCACGCTGATCTTCTTGCTGCTCGTCGGTCGCTATTTGCAGCAAACCCACCAGCGCCGTTCGCGCAGCCAAAGTGAGCTGCTGTTGGCGCTGGCCCCCCAAACGGCCCGGCTCGTGGTGGGCGACGCCGAGCGCGACATTCCGGCCGCCGCCGTGCAAGCGCTGGACCTGGTGCGCGTGGCAGCCGGAGAACGCATTCCGGTCGACGGCGTGGTGGCGCGAGGGGCGGGCAACGTGGATACCAGCCTGCTCACCGGCGAACCGCTAGCGGTGGAGATCGACATCGCCGACCGCGTTTACGCCGGAACCACGTGCCAAACCGGCGAGCTCTGGATTCGCAGCGAAAGCGCCGGCGCAGCCACGCGGCTCGGCCGCCTGATGGCGAGCGTGGAGACGACCCAGCGCGGGCGCTCGCCGATCGTGCGCCTCGCCGACCGCGTCGCCGGCTACTTCGTCGTCGCGATCTTGGGCCTGGCGAGCTTGACACTCTTGCTTTGGCTGTCGCTGGACGCCTCGCACGCCATCGACCACACGGTCGCGCTGCTCGTGGTCACCTGCCCGTGCGCGCTCGGGATGGCGACGCCGCTCGCCGTCAGCGTCGCGCTCGGGCGCGCCGCCAACGCCGGCATCTTGTTCAAGGGCGGCGAGTACGTCGAAGCTCTGGCGAGGCCGGGCCTGATGGTGTTCGACAAGACCGGCACGCTGACCGCCGGCCAGCCCGAGCTTCTGGCGTGGAGCGGCGATTCGGCCCTGCAGGCGCCGCTGCGCGCGATCGAAGCCGTGTCGACGCACCCGCTCGGGCGCTCGGTACAACGCGCGTTTCCCGCGAATCAGCTGCGCGTCGAAGAGCTGACGGAACTAGCCCAAGGCGGGCTGCGAGCGCGCGTAGAGGGCCGAGCGCTGCTGGTCGGCTCGCATGCGCTGCTGGCGCGCGAGCTCGACGCGCTGCCGGCGTGGGCCGAGCGCTTCGTGGCGGAGCAAGCCGAGGCCAGCCGCACACCGGTGTTGATCGCAGAAGACGGCGTGGTCGTCGCCGCCGCAGCTTTCGGTGACGCGCTGCGCACCGACACGAAGGCCAGCTTGGCGGCGCTCGGCAAGCTCGGGTTTCGTTTCGAGATTCTGTCCGGCGACCATCAGCGCGTGGTCGACGCCGTCGCGCGCGAGCTGGGCATCGACGCCGCCGCGGCTTTCGGCCGGCGCTCGCCGGAGGCCAAGCTCGAGCACATCGCCAAGCTGCGTCAGCGGGGCGAGCGGGTATTCATGGTCGGCGACGGCGTGAACGACGCCGGCGCCATGGCCGCCGCCTCCGTCGGCATCGCGGTGCACGGCGGCGCCGAAGCGGCGCTCGGCGCGGCTGACGTTTTCACGACTCGTGCCGGACTTTCGGCAATCGTCAACGCCGCCCTGGGGGCACGCCGCACGCTCGGCGCGATTCGTCGCGGGATCGTCATCTCGCTCGGCTACAACGCGCTTGGCATCGGACTTGCCGCTTCAGGCGTCTTGAGCCCGCTCGTCGCAGCCATCATGATGCCGCTCAGCTCCATTTCCGTGGTCACGTTGGCACTCCGCGCTCGCAGCTTCGAACGAAAAGACCTGTCATGAGCATCATCTTCGTCATCCTCCCGATCACACTGCTCCTCTCACTGGGCGCGGTCGCGGCATTCACGTGGGCCACACGCGGCGGTCAGTTCGACGATCTGCGCACCCCAGCGCTGCGCGCGCTGCACGATCCAGCCGCACCGCCGGCCGCGCCTGCAGCTGCGAACGTGATGAAACCATGAGCTCCGAGCATCGCGAGCTCGACGCCTATATTCGAGCGGCCAACTACCTGACCGTAGGGCAAATCTACTTGCAAGACAACGCGCTCTTGCGCGAGCCGCTGCGGCCCGAGCACATCAAACCGCGGCTGCTCGGCCACTGGGGAACTTCGCCGGGCTTGAACCTGCTCTGCGCGCACTTCAACCGCGTCATTCGGCGGGACGACCTGAACGTGCTGTTCATGGCCGGCCCCGGTCACGGTGGTCCGGCGATGGTGGCGAACGCCTACCTCGAGGGCAGCTACTCGGAAATCTATCCGCACATCACGCGCGACGAAGCCGGCATTGGCCGCCTGTTTCGCCAATTCTCGACGCCTGGTGGCATTCCGAGCCACGCCGGCCCGCACACGCCCGGCTCGATTCACGAGGGCGGCGAGCTCGGTTACGTGCTGACCCACGCGTTTGGCGCTGCGTTCGACAATCCGGACTTGATCGTCGCCGCGGTCGTGGGTGACGGCGAGGCCGAGACCGGACCGCTCGAAGGCAGCTGGAAGGGCATCAGCTTCCTGAACCCCGTTCACGACGGCGCGGTTCTGCCGATTCTGCATCTCAACGGCTACAAGATCGCGGGACCGACCGTGCTCGGTCGAACCGGCGACGAGCAGATCGCCCAGCTGCTCGCAGGTCACGGTTACCATGCGCACTTCGTGGTCGGCGACGAGCCGTTCGCGGTGCACGCGCGACTAGCCGCGGTGCTCGACGAGTGCCTGGCCAGCATCGCGCGTATTCAGCAGGCCGCGCGCGAAGAGGGCCGCGTACTGGCGCGCCCGCGCTGGCCGGCCATCGTGCTGCGCACCCCCAAGGGCTGGACCGGCCCGAAGCAGGTCGACGGTAAGCAGGTCGAGGGCACATTTCGCTCGCACCAGGTGCCGGTCTCGGACGTGCGCAACAATCCAGAGCACTTGGCCATCTTGGAGGCGTGGCTGCGCAGCTACCGCCCCGAGGAGCTATTCGATCAGACTGGTAGCCTGCTGCCCGCCCTCGCCGCGCTGGCTCCGCGGGGCCCGCGCCGCATGAGCAGCAACGTCGCGGCCAACGCAGGCCACACCAGCGTCACGCTGCACGTGCCAGCGCTCGACGAATACGCGCTCGCGGTGCCAGAGCCCGGCCGAGAACAGCATGAATCGACGCGGCAGCTGGGACTATTGCTACGCGATCTGTACCGCGACAACCCCAAGAACTTCAGGCTCTTCTGCCCCGACGAGACCAACTCCAACCGCTTGGGCGCCGTATTCGACACCGAAAAGCGCTGCCTCGTCGCCAGCGAAGTCGCGGGCGACGACCACATTTCGCCCGAAGGCCGCGTGATGGAAGTGCTGAGCGAGCACAATTGCCAGGGCTGGCTCGAAGGCTACACTTTGAGCGGGCGCTACGGCCTATTTGCAACTTACGAAGCGTTCGCGCTGATCGTGGCGTCAATGGCGACGCAGCACGCCAAGTGGCTCGAAGCGTGCGTGGAGCTGCCGTGGCGGGCCTCGGTGCCGTCGCTCAATTGTCTGCTCACGTCCACCTGCTGGCGTAACGACCACAACGGCTTCAGTCACCAGGGTCCGGGCTTCATGGACACGATCTTGTCCAAGAAGGGCAGCGTGGCGCGCGTCTACCTGCCGCCAGATGCCAACTGCCTGCTCTGGGTGGCAAACCACTGTCTGAAGAGCAAAGACCACGTCAATCTCATCATCATCGACAAGCAGCCGCAACTCCAGTGGCTCGACTTCGAGGCCGCCAAGCAGCATTGCGAAGCGGGCGCGTCGGTGTGGAGCTGGGCCGGCACCGATGCCGGGCAGACGCCCGAGGTCGTGCTGGCGTGTGCCGGAGACACCGCCACGCTGGAGACGCTGGCCGCGGCCGCCTGGCTGCGCGAGCGCGTCCCGCAATTCAAGCTGCGTGTCGTCAACGTCGTCGACCTGATGACCCTGCCGACATCGTCCGCGCACCCGCACGGCATGGATGTCGAGCGCTTCGCGGAGCTGTTCACGAACGACCGGCACGTCGTGTTCGCATTTCACGGCTACCCAGGCGCGGTGCACCAGCTCTTGCACGGTCGGCCCAATCCGGGGCGCTTCCACGTGCGCGGCTACCGCGAAGAAGGCACCACCACCACGCCCTTCGACATGGTCGTGTTGAACGAGACCAGCCGCTTTCACCTGGTGCTGGAGGCGCTGCGCTACTCGTCGCTCGACTCCGAGCTGGTGAGTGAGCTGTCACGCGAGTGCCGTGCGGTGCTCGGCCGCCACAACGAATACGTGCGCGCTTGCTTCGAAGATCTGCCAGAAATTCGCGATTTTCGCTGGCCGAGCAGCGCCGCCCAATGACCGAGACGGTGCTTGCCCTCAACGCGGGCTCCTCGACACTCAAATACAGCGTGTACCGTCTGGGCGAGGACGAGCAGCGGGTGCTTGCGTCGGCAACGATCAAGACGACGGACCTAAGCCCAACGGCGGCACTCGAGCGCGCGGTCTTGCACTTGCAAAGCGCGGGCTTGGCAGAGCCCTCGCTGATCGGGCATCGCGTAGTCCACGGCGGCGCGCTGTTCACGGCGCCCGTGTCGGTCGACGAACGCGTGCTCGAGCAGCTAGATTCGCTGGTTTCGCTGGCTCCCTTGCATTTGCCGCCGGCGCTCGCCCTGCTCCGCGAGGCGCGCAGGCGCTGGCCCGGCGCGCAGCAAGTCGCCTGCTTCGATACGGCTTTTCACGCCTCGTTGCCAGATGTGGCGCGACGCCTGGCTTTGCCCACCCGGCTCTACGAGCAAGGCATACGCCGCTACGGATTTCATGGGCTGTCTTGCGAGTGCGTGCTCGCTGAGCTCGCCTGGCCTCCTCCAGCCAGGTTGATCGTGGCTCACTTGGGCAGCGGCGCGAGCTTGTCGGCGATCAAGCAGGGCCGTTCGATCGACACCAGCATGGGCCTTACACCAACCGGAGGCATTCCGATGGGCACGCGCTCGGGCGATCTCGATCCGGGCGTACTTTTGCATTTGATTCGTGAGCAGGGCTATTCCGTCGCACAGCTCGAACACCTGCTGAACCGCGAGTCAGGCCTGCAAGGTCTGGCCGGCTCGGCCGATATGTCCGAGCTTTTGTCACGCGCAGCAGCCGTCGACTCCTCGGCGCTTTCGGCCATCGAGCTGTTCGCCTATTCCGTCAAGAAGCAGATCGGCGCCTATTTTGCCGCGCTCGGTGGGCTCGATTGCTTGGTGTTCACGGGCGGTATCGGCGAGCACGTCCCGCTCGTGCGCGAGCTTTGCTGCAGTGGCTTGGAAGGCCTGGGCATCGAGCTCGACCCCTCGCTGAACGCCGGAAACGCCCCCAGCATCAGCAACGGCAGCTCGGCGTGCGAAGTGCGGGTCATCACCGCCAACGAAGACCTGATCATCGCGCGTTCGACGCTAGAGGTGCACCGGGCTAGGGCAGTGCAAGCGAGATAGATAGAGACAACTTTTGGTGCCGGCGCTGCACTGGGGCGCGCTGAAGCTTCGGGCGGCGCAAGGTTTGCGCACTGGCGCAGCAGCTGCGGGCGCGCGGCCTTCCGCTTCCCGAATCCTGCAGATGCGACACTTGGATCGCGTTTTGCTATAGCTACCCGCAGCAGCCATGCCGATTCAAAACATCTTGGTGCCGATCGACTATTCCTCGTGCTCGCGCGCTGCCCTGCGCTTTGCGGCCGACTTGGCCCAGAGGTATCAGGCTTCGCTCGACGTGGTCCACGTTTGGGACCGCCCCAGTTACGTGACCGACGCGGTGATGACCCACAGGGACGGCACGTCCGGCAAGTCGCTGATCAATTTGATTCAGGAGAACGCCCAGCACGATCTGGACGAGTTTTTGGCGACCGCCGAGCTGCCCGCCGGAATCAAGGCGCCCGGCCGACTGATTTCCGGAGATCCGGCTTCGACGCTCATCCACGAGCTCAAACAAGGCAAGCACGAGCTGGTCGTCGTCGGAACCCACGGTCGCACCGGACTGTCTCATGTGCTGCTCGGCAGCGTGGCCGAAAAGCTGGCGCGGCTTGCGCCCGTCCCGGTCGTCACGGTGCCGGACGAGGCGGCGCAGAAACTGCGCGGCTGAGGCGCTCTGGTGCAAGCCCTGCTGCCTCACTCCCCCGACAAATACTGAGTGGCGGCCCTTTTTCGGGGTGGCCGGCGGACGTAGGGGGCTGGAACGATGTTTGCTGAGGAACCGCCCATGATCGCGTCCGCCGCTCGAAAGCCGCAGCACCACGACGCTTCGGCCCTCCGGCGGCGCCTGCTCGTCATCGAGCAAGGGTGCGCCGCGGTGGCCCAAGTACGGTCCGATGACTACGACGAAACGATTGCGATCCCCCAGCTGCAGGGCGAACAGCCGGTCGTGTTCATGCGGCGCGTGCTGGAGCGCATCGTCGTCGTCGAGCAGTCGGGAGGCATTTTCGACACCGCGGTGCTGATGACCGGAACACGGCACGACTCGGCAACCCGCGCTGCGCGGCGCCTGCTCGTGTCGGGCTTGACCGCGCGCACCGGCGCCGTCGCCGAGCTGTCGGACGTGGTGGTCGACGCCGGCGCCTCCGCCACCCCACAGGTGCGCCAGCAATTGCTCGAGCTGGTGGATGAGCTCTTCGCCGGCTGCGAGCCGCGCCACGCCATTCAGATTCGCCTGCGCTTCACCGCCGCCCAAGCGAGCCACTCGGAGCCAACGAGCGGCGTGTTCTGGAGCGCGCCACCCGGCAAGTCCTGAGCGCTCGCGCGGCGCGACTCACGCTACTCAGGCGCGGCGCTCAGCAGCTGCTCGAGCGTCTCCAAGAGCTCGGCGACTTTGACCGGCTTGGTCAAGTAACGATAAAACCCGGCTTCTTTGATGCGCGTGCGATCGCCGAGCATGGCTGCGGCGGTGAGCGCGATCACCGGAATGTCCCGCGTTTCCGGCCACTCTCGCAGCAGACGTGTCGCGTCGTAGCCGCTCATGCCCGGCAGGTTGATGTCCATGATCACGACCTGCGGCCGCACGTCGCGCACGACCTCGACGCCTACCTCTGCGTTCGGCACCGCGATCAGCCGCACGCGCGGCAGCTCATCCATCACCCCCTCCATGAAGGCGATATTCGACGGATTGTCCTCGATGTAGACGACCACGAATTGGGAGGCAGCCTGATTGGCAAGCGGCGAGCGCCCGGGGCTCGGCGCGGGGGCGCTGGCGCGCGTGGCTTCATCAGGCCGATAAAGCGGCAGCTCGACCCAAAATTCCGACCCCACGGCTGGCGTGCTTCGAAACCCAACGCTGCCGCCCATCAGCTCCGCTAGGCGCTTGGTGATGGACAGGCCGATGCCGGTGCCTTCGATGGTCCCGGCCTCTTGCCCCGCGCGCTGGAAGGGTTGAAAGACTTTGTCCTGCTTGTCGAGCGGAATACCGATACCGTCATCGCTCACCAGCACGCGCAGCCTGCCATCTCCAGGCAGCTCGGTGCGCACGCGGGCTCGGCCGCCCAGCTTGCCGTACTTGATGGCATTGGAGCCGAAGTTGATGAGCACCTGGGCAAAGCGCGTGCGGTCGGCCAGCACCTCGACCGCTTCGTCGGTACCGGCCTCGATCGAAAGCTCGATGCCCGCCCGCGTGGCCATCGGCTCGAGGATTCGCCGCAGCTCGGCCAGCACCTCAGGCACGCGCACCGGCTCCGGTGACATCATCACGCGCCCGGCCTCGATCCGCGACAGATCCAAGATGTCGTCGATCAGACGCAGCAGGTGCTCTCCGCCCTGCAGCACGTAGCCCAGCTTTTCGAGCTGGGCCGCGGACAGCGGCGTGCGCTTGTCACGCTGGAGCAGCTGCGCAAAGCCCAAGATGGCGTTCATCGGCGTCCGCAGCTCGTGGCTCATCGACGACAAGAATTCGCTCTTGGCGGTGCTGGCAGCTTCGGCTTCGGAGCGCGCCTGGCGCAGCTCGGACTCGTGCTGCACGTCGTCGCTGATGTCGATGGCGGTCGACACGACGCCGCCTTCGAGCGTGCGATTGTTGGTGATGCGCAAGGTGCGCCCGTTCGACAAACGTACGTCGAGCGGACTTTGTGGAGCTTGATGGTGGGCGAGCAAGCGCGCCCTCAGCGCGGCAGTGCCTTCAGGCGCCTCGAACAAGCCCTGCTCCAGACAGGCGTCGACCAACGCGGCGTAACTGACGCCAATCAGCGGCCCGGGCATGACCTGCGCGAACAGCTCGCGCGAGGCGCTGTTGCATAGGACCATGCAATCGTCCGCTCCGTACAGCGAAAGGCCGCCGTGAAAACTCTCGACCGCGCTGAACAAGCGCTGGCTGGCAAGGTTAGCTGCCGCTTCGGCTTGACGTCGCTCGGTCACGTCGCGGACCGCGCTCGAAATCAACGTACCGTCCTCGGTTTCGATCGGGCTCAGGCTGATTTCGACCGGGAATTCGCTGCCGTCTTTGCGCCGACCGAGCAGCTCTTGGCTGGCGCCCATGGCGCGGGCTTTGGGAGCCTTCGCGTAACCCGTGCGGTGCTGCAAGTGCCGCGCATGAAACCGCGGCGGCACCAGGCGCTCCACGGGCTCGCCGTAGAGCTCGTCACGCGTGTAGCCGAACAGGCGCTCCGCCTGGGCGTTGATCAGCACGATGCGCCCGTCGGGGCCCGCGATGATCATGGCGTCCGGCGCCGCCTCCAGCAACGCGCGGAACTTCTGCTCCGCGCGACGCCGCAAGCTGACATCGCGAATCGCGCTCGAAACCAGCGTTTTGCCGCCGGCCTGCAGCGGGCTCAGGCTGATTTCGATCGGAAACTCACTGCCGTCTTTGCGGCGACCGAACAGCTCCAGGCCCGAGCCCATCGGTCTGAGGTTGGCAGCGGAGATGAAGCCCGTGCGATGCCTCACGTGCGCCGTCCGGTAGCGTTCCGGAACCAGCGCCTCGATAGCTTGGCCGACCAGCTCTGCGCGAGTGTAGCCGAACAGGTTCTCGGCTTGCATGTTCACGAGCACGATGCGTCCGCCGTCGTCGACGACTACGAGCGCGTCGGGCGCGGCGTCGATCAGCTGTCTGAAGAGCTCGTCATTGCTGAACATGAGGCAACCTGATGCAGAAGACCGCGCCCGGCTCGCCGTCTTCGACGTAGATGCGGCCACCGTGAGCCTCGACCGCCAGGCGGCAGAACGTGAGCCCCAGACCCTGACCGGTGCGACTCGCGGCCGACTCCGCGTGTTCGACCTGGACGAAGCGCTCGAAAATAGCCTCGCGCATCTCGGCCGGTATGCCGCGTCCCTGATCGGCGACACGCAGCTCGAGCTCGGCAGGATGCCGCTCTATTGAGAGCGTCACGCGGCTGCCCTTCGGCGAATGGCGCAAAGCATTGTCGACCAAGTTTTCGAGCACCCGACGAAACAGGTCCGCGTCCGCCAAGAGCTGAGCCGTAACGATGCGGCTCTCGAGCTCGACTTGTCGGGCCACGGCACGCACCTTCAGCGTATCGACCACGGTCCCTGCCAGCTTCGCCAAGTCGAAGGTCGTGGGTGCCAGCGTCAGTGCGCCCTCTTCGCTGCGACTGATGTCGAGCAGGTTGAGAATCAAACGCATCAGCGAGCTCACCTCGACGCGGATGGCGTTCGCGGTCTCGCGCGTCTCAGGCGAGAGCGCCTTGTCACGCTGCAGCAGCTGAGCCAACAGGTCGACGGTACTGACCGGGTTTTTGAGGTCGTGAACGACGAACGACATCAGCCGTTCTTTTTGCAGCGTGAGGCGCATCAGGTCGTCGCGCTGGTGCCGGAGCAGCTCGAAGTATTCCTTGTTGGTGGCGTCGAGCCGTCGCACCTTCACCGCGGCCTGCACGCGCAAGACCATTTCCGCGGGCTGCACCGGCTTGGTGACGAAGTCGTCGCCGCCCGCCGCTACCGCGGCCTCGAAGGTGTCGACGTCGCGCGAAGCCGTCAAAAATACGATCGGCACGTCCTTGCCGCCGGCCAGCAGCCGCAGCCGCTTGCACGTCTCGGGGCCATCCATGCCGGGCATCCGCACGTCGAGCAGCACGCAATCGGGCGTCCGCTGCTCGAAGAAGCGCAGCGCTTCTTCCCCGCCCGAGGCCAAAAGCACCTCGTAGTCCTCGAGCTCGAGCGTCGCCTTGGCCAAAGCGCGGTTTTGCTGGTTGTCGTCGACTACCAGTACCAGGGGCTTGCGTTCCACAACGTCGGACATGAAAGGGACGCGGCGAACGCTAACGTACTCGAGCGTTCCGGGCTACATCGGCCGAGTTTTCCGCGGCAATCCTAGCCAAATGCCGATCTTGCCCGCAGATCTTCGAGTCAGATGACTTTGTCGGTCACCTTCGTGAGCAACTCGCTAACGCTCACCGGCGCCTCCCGGCTGGCCGCGATCCACACCCCGGAGATATGCTCATCGGGGTGGTCGATGCGCTGTTCGAGCGAGCTCAGCTTGGCCCTGATTTCCTGCCAGCGCTCGCGCGTCTCGTTGGCTAAGAGCTGAAGCTCTGCCCGCAGCTCCTCGCGGCCCGCAATGAGCCTGGCGAGCGCTTCGACGGTAGCGTGTTGGTCGTCCATGTGAATCTCTGCTTTCACATGTTGCTGCTGCATTTTTCGCGCCAGGGACAAGAATCCCCTCTTTTCAGCAGCAACCGTGCAGCCGAGCGCAGCCGTTGCGCCCTCAGCGCAAGCTCTTCGTGACGACCTCGGGGGCATAGCGCTAGCAGGCGCAAGCGACCGATCGGACCCACGAAGCTCTTCATCGACGACGTTGGGCTGAGCCCGACCGCCTAGCTCGAAGGCGGGCACACCTCATTGTACATGCGAAGACTGCAGGCCTTTCCGTGCTCGGTCATCGCACAGAAACGCTCGGGCTCGACGCGCCTCCGAGCGCGAGGCGCCGGACTTCTGGTACGAATGCTAGACGCGCCAGGTGCAGTCGAGACCGGAGAAAAGCAGCGAGTCGCCTTCGTGCTCTCCGTCAGGCGCCCGGAAGTTGGCCGGACCGGTCGCCTGGCTCTACGCGCATGCGTTCTGAAGACGTCGAACGCAGGCGAGGCTATCAGGCAAGATAGCAGCTCGTCCGTTCGGTTCCGAGCGGGGCCTTTTCTTCCCTGGCCCAGACAATCAGGCCCAGACCATCAGCAACTGCCGTCACAGAGCACGGTCATGTCCCCCCTGGCCGGTGCAGCCAGGCTTGGCGAGGAGCCGGCGCGCAGCTAGGCTCCGGGTTTTCGGGGAACTACGCCATGAGTCAAGCAGCGCGTGTCCATGAGATCGCTACCGCAGCCACACGAGGCAGCACTGACCCTCGACTCGCCCTCGAGGAAATCTTGAGAACCATAGAAGCGCCCGAATACAGTGGCAGCTCCTCGCCGTCGACAGATGCGCGACGAGATGCCCAGGTTTCAGGCGACGGAGTCCTGCGCAATATCATTGCGATGATTCCGTATTTCGTATTTTGGAAGGACCGTCACAGCGTGTACGAGGGCTGCAACCACGCCTTCGGCAAGGCTGCAGGCATCGATGATCCGGAGACGATCGTGGGCTTGACGGACTACGATTTGCCTTGGAAGAAGGAGGAGGCTGACTTCTTCATCGAATGCGATCAGCGAGTCATGTCGAGCGGCATCCCCGAGCTGGACATCGAGGAGCCGCAAAAGCAGGCGGACGGCCGCGATCGGTACCTGCAGACCAGCAAGGTGCCGCTGCGTGACGAGAGCGGTGAGGTGGTCGGCATCCTGGGTATCTTCGCTGATATCACGGAGCGCAAGCAAATGGAGCTGGAGCTCCGCCAGAAGAACCGTGAGATCGCGGCGATGCTGAACAGCATGCAGCAGGGCGTCTTCACGGTGGACGCGAATCTAACCATCCAGCCGCAGTACTCGGCGCACCTCGAGCATCTCCTCGGCAGCAAGGACATTGCTGGGCGCGACTGCTTGCAGACCGTGTTTGCGGGGTCCAGCGTTCAGCCTGACGCGCTGCAAGCAATGCACGCAGCGCTTCTGTTCACGATTGGCAGCGACAGCTTCTTCGCCGCGTCGAATGCGGCACATCTGGTTTCTGAATTTCACAGAGTGAACGAGCAGGGCGAGCAGCGCTACTTCGAGGTCGATTGGAATCCGATCGTCGACGAGACCGACACCGTCCAACAAATCTTGGTGACGCTCCGCGACGTCTCGCTGCTGAAGCAGCTGAAAGAAACCGTTGCCGCCAACGGCCGCGAACTGGCGATGCTCGGACAAGTGTTGGACGCGGGGATCGAGCCTTTCGAGCGCTTTTCGAGCTCCGCACGGGCGCTGCTGGGCGAGGTAGAGAGCCTGCTCGGCAGAGCCGCCACACCCGGCGCAGAGGTGCTCAAGGTGTGCTTTCGCAACATGCACACGATCAAGGGCAACGCGCGCCTGCTGGGGCTCGGCGAGTTGGTGGGCGTTGCGCACCGGGCCGAGCAGCCCTACGCCGAGGCGGGACGCGACGGAGCCAAACTGCCAGATCGAGCGGAGCTTGCCGCAAACATTGACCCGATCCGCGCGACCATCGACGACTACGAGAAGGTGTACCAGCTCAAAGTCGGCAATGTCGCGCGCGCCTCTGGCGTGCGCGCGGAGCAAGCGCTGCATGAGCTCCGCGCGCTCTTGAACAACGCCGATAGCGCAACGCCGGCGCAGACGTTGCGGGGCGTGGAGCGTATTCTCAGCACCGCCGAGGCCGTCCCGCTGGACGAGCTCGTCAAGGAGAGCGCTCGCATGCTGCCGTCGCTCGCGAGCGAGCTGAACAAGGACGCGCCCAGCGTCACGTGCGAAGCCCGAGGTCTATTGCTCACACCAGCGTGGGCCGAAATCATGAGAGGCGTCTTGGCCCACGCCTTCCGCAACGCTTTGGACCACGGGCTCGAGTCACGCGAAGAGCGCGGCACCTCCGGTAAGCCGGCTAGCGGCAAGATCAACCTGCGTGTGGAGCGGCTCGACAAAAAGCTAGAGATTCGCATGGCCGACGACGGGCAAGGGCTCTGGCTTTCAGCGCTGCGCGAGCGGACGAGTGCGGCGGACGCCACCGATGAGGAGGTGGCGGATTCGGTTTTCCTTTTCGGGCTCTCGACCGCGGCGACGGTGTCCGAAACGTCCGGACGCGGGGTGGGCATGAGCGCAATCCGCTCGTTCGTAAGCCAGCACGGTGGTCAGGCGCGCATCGCCTTCACGGGCGAGGCGTCCGGCGGCCGTCGACCGTTCGAGCTGATCGTCGAGCTGCCCGGGCACGCGGCGCTGAGCGGCGCTGGCGCAGCAGGCTGACAGCGCCGCCAAGTACCCACAAAGCCAGGTCCGTTGAGCTGTCGCCTTGAGGCTTGCGGCTCGAGCAACTTCCTGCTGCTGCGCAAGAACTTCGTGGAGGTGCTGGCAGACGCGTTCCGCATGAACATGGCGGCGGATCCGCCAGCGACAATCGCGTCACCGCGCCAAGCTCAGGGAGCTCCTGGCGGAGCGATCTGCCGGCTCCGCGCTGCCCGCCGTTGCCGGCGGAACGCGAGGAACACCGCAGCCGCGGCGCACAGCAGCTCGGCACCCGTGCGCCGGCCAAGAGAGCCGGCACCGACGGCGCAGGCACAGCCACTGCTTGAGGAGGGAGCGGTGCCCGCGTCGGCACCGGATGAGGCGTCGCTCGTCGTGATGCCGCCGCTTTGGCCGGCTAAGCCACCTCGGCTCGCACCGCCGCTGTCCGGTTGCGTTGCGCCATTACCCGCCGCGCCACCACCGCTGCCACTCCCTCCGCTGTCCGGTTGCGTTGCGCCACTACCCGCCGCGCCACCACCGCTTCCGCTCCCTCCGTTCGCACCGCCGCTGCCCACTAGCGCCCCGCCAGTGCCCGCCGTGCCACCGCCGCTCGGCGACGGCGCGACGGGGCCACCTCCCGGCGGACCCGATCCCGTGCCGATCAATGCGGTGCCCGGCCACGGCCACGTGGGCCGTGTGGTGCTCTTGAGCTCGACAGCCCCGTAGTCGAGGGTCGCGTTCCTGGGATCGCCGAGGTAGTCGTCGGTGACCTCGGTGATGGCCGGCTGCAGATCGTTGATCAACGCGTCCTTGGCGCCCGTGGAAAACTGGAGGTTGTCGGGATCGCTGTAGCAGTCCTTGAACGCGGCGGAGCTGACGTTGGCCTTGTTCACCGAAGCTGTGGTCCCGGGCATCGGCCCGCTCATCACGTTGAACCTGGCGTCGAGCGTCCCGGTCGGCCCTGGCGTTAACGCTTCCAGCCCTGGTACCGTGAGATAGGCGGTGTTGAGCAGCACGGAGCTGCCACAATCCCGACTGAGCAGTATCCCGTGGCCAGAGGTGCGGACGATGATGTTGTTGAAGACCCGGCCCTGCTGCACCTCGCAGGTGCACGAAGACGCAGCCTTGTTGGCGTCGGCGCACATGGCCGGCGGGGTGTCGCTGCCTCCCAGCGAGAACCCGAGCGAAGTTCCCCCAGCCGGCTGATCCTTACTGCCGACGATCATGTTCCGCTCGACGACGGCGTCGGAAGCGCCGCCCGACAGGGACAAGCCGGCGTGCTTGCCGGTGCCCGTGAAGTCGTGGATGTAGTTGCCGATGACGTGCCAGCGCTTCCCACCAACGAGTGCTATGGGCGTCCCGCCCTCCGTTAGGCGGGGGGCGTTGTAAAACTCGTTCGTGTCGATCGTATTGTCTGACGGCTCGGCCTCAGCGGCGCGCTCGCCCATCAGCCCCGTCGCGAAGTTGGTGAAGCGAGAAGAGTGCACACTGAGGTGATCGGCGCTCGGCTGCACGCGAAGGCCGACCGCCTGGCAGCCAGAACAGGTCCCGTTCAGCCAGACGCCATCAAGGGTCCAGTAGGCGTGAGCGACGACGATGCCGTCCGCGGAGCTGAAGTCCAACCGGACGCCGTCGGCCTTGGCGGACGTCAAAGTAATCGGCTGCGCTGCCGTACCCCCCGCCATCGTGGTGAGCGGCGCGTCCAGCGCGTAGGCGCCGGGTGCGAGCTGAATTGTGGTTCCCGCCTGGGCGGCTACGAAGGCGGCCCGGAGCTCGGTCGCCGTCGTGACGGGCACCGTGGCCGCCCAAGCGCCGGTGTTGAGCCCGAAGGCACGGCCGAAGCCAAGAGCGGTCACGACTATCTTAGGAATATTCAAACGGCCCTCTTCGACTTCCGCACGCGTAGAGAGCAGTCGGTCCATCTATGCCCAACCAGGCAGAAGAGTCTGGCCGGAGACCCCCACACCAGGGAAATGAGAACGGGATACCTTGCCCAGGCAACAAGACCTATCACCGCGAAGTGACCTCCATGAAGGCGAAGCTCCCTGGACTCCAAAAAGCAGCCGTCCGCAGGACCGCCTTGATGCTGTTTCTTGTTTTCGCGGGCGACGCATTGATGTTTGCAGCAAGTGCAACGACGCAAGCGCAAGCGGGCCATGAAGGTCCCAAGAAATCGGGTAACGCGGACCTCACTGCGTCAGCGCCGAGGCGCCGTATGTCCATAAACTTCTCCGGCTTCATCGCGATTGGAGCCGTCTGGCCAACCGTCGAATACTTCATTGATGATCACAATACCTTGTTGCTCGAAGGTGCCTACTACTCGACAACAAGCTGGAGATTCGCATGGCCGACGACGGGCAAGAGCTCCAGCTCTCAGCGCTGCGAGAGCGAACGAGGGCAGCGGGCGCCACCGATGAGGAGGTAGCGGATTCGGTTTTCCTTTTCGGGCTCTCGACCGCGGCGACGGTGTCCGAAACGTCCGGACGCGGGGTGGGCATGAGCGCAATTCGCTCGTTCGTAAGCCAGCACGGTGGTCAGGCGCGCATCGCGTTCACGGGCGAGGCGTTCGGCGGCCGTCGACCGTTCGAGCTGATCGTCGAGCTGCGCGGGCATGCGGCGCTGAGCGGCGCTGGCGCAGCAGGCTGACAGCGATGCCAAGTAGCCACAAAGCCATGTCCGGTGAGCCGTCGCCGTGAGGGTTGCGGGTCGAGCAACTGGCGCCGGGCGCGACCTGGCTGCCGAGTGACGAGACTGGCGGGGCCGCGGCTCCCGCGAATCCGCCTGCCCCGCCCCCCGCGTTCGCACTCGCTGCACCCGAAGGGCCGCCGCCCATCGCCACCACCATGGAGGGCGCTCCAGCAGCGGCTCCGCCACTCGACGCTCCGCCCGAATCGCCGCCGCTCGTTCCGCCGCCGAGGGCGGCCATGCCTCCCATCGCGGCTGCGCCGGCGGCACCCGCTGCTGCTCCCGCCGCACCTGCTGTCCCTGCGGCTGCCGCCCCGGCGCTGCCTGCCGCGGGCATCATCGATGCTTGAATAGCAGCGTAGACGACGTCCGCCTCCTTCTGCAGACCCTGCTGGTCGGACAGATGCATATCGTCTTTGAAGAACCCCGGAGGTTGATCGAAAAAAGTTCCGTAAAGGTCGATCAACGGTAATTGATGCGCTAGCGCGACCTTCTTCACCGCCGGCAGTACGATGCTCGTCATCGGCTTGATGTAAGCCGGGTCGTTCTTGCCCTGCGGATACGGAATAGGCGTCGCAACCAAGATTTTGGGATGCGAAGGCATGTCCAGATACTTCTGAACCAGAATCTCGTAGTCCTCTTCGAACTCGGCGGCGACGATGCTGTTCTGAGCACCAATGCCGCCGTTCTCATCCACGTCGTGCTTTCCGACGCCACCAATCACCACGATATCAGGCAAAAACGCGATACTCTGCTCTAGCTCGTGTCCAGGGTCGATGAACGGATGCGAGCCATGCGTGTTGTGGTAGCGGGAAGCCCGGAGCACCGTTCCGCAGCAATCGCCGAAGTTCCGTACGTCGTAAGCACTGCCCAATAGCTGCTGCAGCTTGGCTGGGTACTCCTGAGCTTGCTGAAGCTGATCGCTGTGGGTGGACGAATCGCCGAAGCACGCCACCTTGACGACCGGAGCCGCCGCGGCGTTGGCTTGGAGCAAGCCTACGGCTGCGCCGCAGGCAACGAATAGCAATCGGATTGGTCTCAGGGCAGCGCTCGCTTTTCGACGTCCACGAACAGCGTCGGAAAAGGCGTGGCTCGGCAGGCAAAGAAAACACAGGTGTCCGCGCCCTGGCGGCAAGCAGGGTCGCCGATCGGCGCGGGCAGCAGCCTGCGGCCTCATCATTGGTCTCACTTCAGCTGGTGGCCACGCCCGCTGATCCGGGCTTCTGGCTTCGTTTTCGCTGCGGTCCGGTGCTCACGTACCCACTCAGGACACTAGAGCGCGTGCGCCAAATAGAGAAATATTCTCTTCTCGATTTCCCGATTGTCTCTTTGCTTGATATTGGACCCTGGTCCATTGTTCCAGATCATTTGTCGATCGAACTGAACAATCACGCGCCCCTTACCCTGCTCTTTGAGGGCCAGGGCTGCGTAGAGCGGGTTAGCAATGGTCATTCCGCCACCGACATTGTTGGTGGTCACGCTGCCGCTCTGCCCGACTTTCGCGGCGTCCGAAAACGGTATCAGTATTTTCACGCCGGCATTGGGATCCACGCACACGACCGGCTCACCTTCGCCTTCGATGACAAGCGCTCTGCCATCTGCGTGAGTTACCGGACTGGTATCATCATCTGGCGCCTTCATGGCACATGCGCCGTTGCCTTGATCGGTCAAAACCTGCATACCGAATTGACCGATGATGCTGTTGACTGCCTTTTGCCCGACCGTATTGCTGATGCCGACCACATCATACTTTCCCCCCAACGCAGAATCGCTGTAGGCGAGCAGGCCGCCGCCGTTGGCTATCCAGGTCGCAATCGCTGCCGCCTCGGTGCCGCTCATGACTTTTTGATGATTTCCGAAGATAATGACGTTGTACTGATTCAGGAAATCCAAGTCGAAAGTGGTCGTGCGGTCATATACTTCGGTGATCGAATAGCCCAGGTTCTCGATTTCCATCTTGTATTGGGAACAACCGAGGTCGCCCGTGTCGGTCAATCTCATCTGGTCGTATTCTTGTCCCGCCGGCGCGGGTATCGTTCCATTCTCGGAGACAGAGCCGTACACGTAGGCGGCCTTCTTTTGGTTGGGGTCTGGAGCAGTTCCCGGGAGCGTGCCACCGCCACCGCCACCGCCACCGCCAGCGCCACCGCCACTGCTACCGCCGCTACCACCGGCGCCGCTGCTGCCGCCGCTACCGCTACCGCTACCGCCGCCACCCGTCCCAGACATGGGGGCGCCTCCTGTCACCGGTCCGATTCCTCCAATTGGCGGTGCTCCGCCGGCGCTCGCCGTACCGGCAACGCTCGTGCCGCCGGCCACGCTGGTTGTGCCGGCAACGCTCAGGTTACCGGCCATGCCGGCGCCACCCACGGCAGTCGCACCGCCAGCCGGAGGTGACGAAGCGGATGAGCCATCCACGCCACTGCAGCCAGTCGCGACTAGGACGGCGACGGCGCAGGCATGGAGAGTCACTACACGCTTGGTGAGCTGCGGGAACATTTTCTAAGCCTCCGGGGTGGTCGAGTGTAATGGCGACGCCAGGTGCGGCGCCCCAAAGGTCGAGCCACTGCACTGTACGCGCGCGGGTGTGGCGCGTCTTGTATCGCTGCCGCGTAGATTTGCAACTGGGAGCATGACGCGACTCGAGCGCAGCCAAACGCGCAGGTCGGTGAAGAAATCTGCCTGCTATTGCCGCCTCGTCGCGACTAGATGGCCGCGTCTCGATCGGCTGCTCGAGACGCGACAAGCTCTTGACGAAAATCAAACGGTGAACGGACATTTTCTGCCTGGCGCTCGAGGTCAGCTTCGACGTCCCCATTACAGGCACAGCGCATGTCATCAAGAAACCGAGCGAGACGCATGATCGCGGTACCGGCGAAGATAGTCTTAGTGCTGGTTGCGTCCTGCGCGTGCGCCTGCACCGCGGTCGTCAGCGGTTCGCGCGATGTGCCGGAGGTGACACCAAGCATGGGTCCGGGGACCAGCGTTTCGGGCTCCTCGACGGGCGGGACGAACGGTATGACGGGCGGGACGAACGGTATGACGGGCGGGACGAACGGTATGGCGGGCGGGACGTGCGGTGTCGCTCCAGCGCCCGTTCAGCGTCTAACGACACTCGAATACAACAACGTTATCCGCGATCTGTTCGGTGTTCAAAAGGACTACGCAGCCGGGTTCTCGGCCAATGCCGCGGGACCCGCCGGGTTCACGACCGAAGGTGTCGCCCAAAATCTGTCGTTGAGCAACGTGACGGACTATTTGAGCGCCGCCAAAGCGGTGGTCGCCGATGTGTTTGCCGCGAGCCCGAACCGGCTCCTTACCTGCACGTCAGGCGATGCCTGCGCCGAGTCGATCATCACAACGCTTGCGACGAAGGCGTTTCGCGGACCGCCACCGGCCGACGAGATCGCGAGTCTGATGACCGTCTACAAATCCTCGAGTAGCCCGGTATTTACCGATGCCTTGAAGCTAGCGGTGAGGGCCATTCTGGTCTCGCCTCGATTCCTGTTCCGATTCTACCTAGTCCCCGTGAACAGCAGCGCGGTGATGCCCCTCACGGACTACGAGCTCGCCAGCCGCCTCTCTTTCTTCCTCTGGGGATCGATTCCGGACGACCCGCTGATGGCGGATGCTGCGCAAGGGCGTTTGCAGGAGTCGGCCGTGCTCAAGGGCCATGTGCTCCGTATGCTCGCGGATCCGCGCGTGGCGTATCTGAGTAGCAGCTTTGGCTATCAGTGGCTGCAGCTCGATCACTTTGATGCCACCAATCTGGACACGACGCGTTTTCCCACCTGGAACCCCAGTCTGAAGAGCTCGATGAAGAGCGAGACGCTCGCTTTTCTCAACCATGTCTTCGGACAAGACACCAGCGTCATGGACTTCGTCGCGGGCAAGTATAGTTTTCTCGACCAGAATCTCAGTCAACACTACGGCATACCCCTGCCTGCCGGCGCGGGTACGCAGCTGACACAAGTCGCGCTCAACGACCAGCGCGTCGGGATCCTCACGAATGCGTCGATCCTTGCGCTGACGTCCGTAGCCAATCGCACGTCGCCCGTGCGCCGCGGAATGTGGGCACTGGAGCAAATCTTGTGCTCCGGCACGGGGGCGCCTCCGCCCAACGTGCCGGCGCTTCCGCCTCCGGCTAACGGAAGCACGGAGTTGCAAGCCGAATCCACGATCCGCCAGAGGCTCGCCCAACATATCGAGCTGGGCGTGTCGTGTTCGGCGTGCCACAGGCTTCTCGACCCGATTGGCTATGGCTACGAGAACTACGACTCGGCCGGTATTTGGCGCACGACCTACTTGGACGGCACCCCAGTCGACGCGTCCGGGCAGCTACCTACCGGTGAGACGTTCAAGAACTTCAACGATCTCGCGAAGATCGTGCAGTCGGACAGCCGCTATCCCTGGTGCTTTACCAAGCGCCTGGCGTCCTTCGCGGAGGGACGCGACATGACCGGGTCAGCCGATGAATGCACGACGCAACCTATCGCCCAGACCAGCGTCGGCCCCACGCAGAAGTTTTCCGATCTGGTCTTCCGATTGATCCAGGATCCGAGTTTCCGCTCCCGTCAAGTGAACCCTTGAGAGGAATACCAGGCATGAGGACGTTCCGAATACCGAGGCGCAGTTTTCTCAGAGGGGCAGGCGTCTCGATTCTGCTGCCGGCTTTGGACATCATGGTTCAACCACGAACCTCGGTGGCAGGGCCCGGGCCGGGCTCCAGCCCACGTTACGCAGCGTTCTTCTTGTCCCTCGGAATGTGGGGCCACGGTTATGACCCCACGAAGAATGATGCGAGCCGCTACTATGAAATCCGTGCGGGTGATCCAAAGTTGGGCACGGGAACATGGCACCCGACTCAGCCTGGCCCGTTCACGTCCCCGTTGCCGGCGCACCTGGCGCCGTTCGAGTCGCTCAAGCAGAAGCTGATGATTGTCAGTGGACTGAGCACGCTACCGGGCGATCCGGACGGTACCAACGCGACTCACTCTTTGCCGACGACCTGCTGGCTCACTTCGGCCTACAAGTCGGGTGGCGGCCACGGCGGTACCCCTCCCGATTCCGTCGATCAATACATCGCCAATGCCATGGGATTTACTCCGGGCTCGACGCTGGTGCTCAGTCCTTCCGGATCCGACATCACCGAGTCGACCGGCGGGCATCAAGGAAACGTGTCATCGAATTCCCGCTTGGGCGGCAACCATCTTGTGCCCAAGGTTACCGATCCGATGAAAGTGTTCAATCAGCTCTTCGGCAAGTGCTCGACCGCCGGTTCGGGCGCAAGTCAGCTGGCGAGCCTGGCGGACGACAAGAGCGTGCTGGACTATGTCATGGGGAGCGTCTCTGTTCTTCAGAAGAGCCTAGGTAAGGATGACAGCGCCCGCCTCGAGGCCTACCTTCAGAATATTCGCGACGTCGAGAACAACTTGACCTCTGCAGGTCCAGCCCTGTGTCCGACGACGTCGCCGGCCTATGATCCCGCTCTGAGCGGCGGTTCTTTGGATTGGCTCGCCACGCTGCGAATGATGGTCGACGTCACCGCGCTGGCGATGGCTTCCGACGCTATGCCGATTGCCACAATCATGACGGATATCGAAGCCACACGCGACCCTTACGCTGCGAGAGTTGAGTACGCGAGCGATTTCGTCGGAGTCAATGGCAAGAAGGTGACCTATAGCTCAAGCTCGTTGGACACTCATTTTGACATCACTCACAAAGCCGTTGCCTCCGACACTCAGACCGTCGAGGAATGGTTTGCCTACACCCGAGTCCTGATGCTTGTCGCCCAGCGCCTGGCTCTGAAGCTCGATGCGTTCCCCGCCGAGCCGAATGGCAATACGCCGCTAGACAACTCCCTTCTACAAATCGGCTGTGCGCACTCCCACGCCTACGATCATACGACCCACAATCTGCCCGTTATCCTCCTCGGTGGTAAAAACCTGAAAATGCGCCAAGGTCAGTACGTGCAGGTCCAGAACAATACGGACATTGGCGACTTTTACTACACGATGCTACAGGCGATGCAGGTGCCGGGGGCGGACTTCAACGGAAGCAGCACATCCCTTCCCGGTTTGTTCGGCTGAATTCGTCACGCGTAGCATCGGGGTTGCCGCGCCTGAGCGCTGTTGGAAAATGCGCGCGCGGCCGGGCATTCCGCCATTCGAAAGCTATACTGTGGTTTCGAACCCGGGCCGCGGGCGACTCCCACAGTGGCGACGCTATCCGTCGGTGACAGCGTCGCCTTCCTAAGCGAATTGCTCCTATGAAGATGAACACCACTTTGCGCGCTTCCCGACCGCATGCGGCGCTTGCCGCCCTCGGCCTAGCTGGCCTTTGCTCGCTCGCCTGCACGGGAGCTGTCAGCAACAACACCGTCCCCGGCGGAGCGACGGCGGGCGCGGGGCAGACAGGCGGCAGCGCCAACGTTGGTGCTAGCGGTGGGGGTGGCGCTGCCACCAGCACTGGTGGCGGCACCGGCATGCCCGCCGACCTGAGCAAAGGCGGGCCGAAGCTGAGGGTCCTCACCCAGGTCGAGTACAAAAATTCGCTGACCGATTTGCTCGGGCCAATCAGCGCGCCGCTGCAGCTGCCGCCTGACACGTTCCTGGCTG
>Ga0307508_10001801_pt1 | contig 23756 bp, 16 predicted proteins | sample 9_EM_MG_FD_203089 | JGI IMG/M metagenome (GOLD analysis project Ga0307508, IMG submission 203089) | Populus trichocarpa ectomycorrhiza microbial communities from riparian zone in the Pacific Northwest, United States - 9_EM | ecosystem: Host-associated > Plants > Roots > Unclassified | place... | reverse complement strand
TTCGCCGAGCTGATCGATCTGCTCTGGCAGACCGACGAGCTGCGGCTGGACCGGCCCGACCCGACCGACGAGGCGCGCAACGCGGTCTACTACCTCAAGGACCTCTACGCGGAGGCCGCTCCGCAGGTGCTCGGGGACCTCGCCGAGACCCTGCGCCAGCTGGGCGTGGAGACCTCGCCGACGTCCCGGCCGCTGACCTTCGGCTCGTGGATCGGCGGCGACCGGGACGGCAACCCGTTCGTCACGCCCGAGGTCACCCGGGACGTGCTGATGATCCAGCACGAGCACGGCATCCAGGCCACCGAGAAGGCGATGGACGCGCTGATCGCCGAGCTGTCGGTCTCCCGCCGGCTGCGCGGCGTCTCCCTCGAGCTGTCCGCGTCGCTCGCCAACGACCTGGACAACCTGCCCGAGGTCGCGCCCCGGTTCCGCCGCACGAACGCGGAGGAGCCGTACCGGTTGAAGGTCCGGGCGATCAAGGCGAAGCTGGCCAACACCCGCGCACGGCTGCGCCAGGGCACCGCGCACGTGCCCGGCCGCGACTACCTGGGCAGCGACGAGCTGATCGGCGACCTCGAGCTGATCCGGGCGTCGCTGGCGCGCAACTCCGGGCAGCTCACCGCGGTCGGCGTGGTCGCCACCGCGGTTCGCACGGTCTCCGCCTTCGGGCTGCAGCTGGCCACGCTCGACGTACGCGAGCACGCCGAGAAGCACCACGAGGTGCTCCAGCAGATGTATACGCAGGTCGGCGAGGTGGACGACTACGCGGCCCTGGACCGGGCCGAGCGCACCAAGCTGCTCGCCGCCGAGCTGACCGGCCGCCGGCCGCTCTCCGCGCTGGACACCCCGCTGACCGACTCGGCGCGCAAGACGTTCGACGTGTTCAACACGATCCGCGACGTGCAGGACCGGTTCGGGATGGACGTCATCGAGTCGTACATCATCTCGATGACCCTCGGCGTCGACGACGTGCTGGCCGCGGCGGTGCTGGCCCGCGAGGCCGGGCTGGTCGACATCCACACCGGCCGGGCCCGGGTGGGCATCGTGCCGCTGCTGGAGACCCCCGCCGAGCTGGACGCCGGCGGCGAGCTGCTGGACGAGATGCTCTCCCTGCCTGCGTACCGGGAGATCGTCCGGGCTCGCGGCGACCTGCAGGAGGTCATGCTCGGCTACTCCGACTCCAACAAGGAGGCGGGCATCACGACCAGCCAGTGGCGGATCCACAAGGCGCAGCGGTCGCTGCGTGACGTGGCCGCCCGGCACGGCGTGCGGCTGCGGCTCTTCCACGGTCGGGGCGGCACGGTCGGGCGCGGCGGCGGGCCCACGCATGAGGCGATCCTGGCCCAGCCGTACGGCACGCTGGACGGCGCGATCAAGGTGACCGAGCAGGGCGAGGTCATCTCGGACAAGTACACGCTGCCGGCGCTGGCCCGGGAGAACCTCGAGCTCACAGTGGCCGCGGTGCTGCAGGCGACGCTGCTGCACACCACGCCGTCGGTGGACCTCGTCCGGCTCGTGCGCTGGGACCAGACGATGGACACCGCGTCAGATGCCGCATTCGCGGCATACCGGGCATTGGTGGAAGATCCAGACCTGCCCGCGTACTTCTGGGCGGCGACGCCGACCGAGCTGCTCGGCGCGCTCAACATCGGCTCACGCCCGTCGAAGCGTCCCAACGCCGACGCCGGCCTCGGCGGCCTGCGGGCCATCCCGTGGGTCTTCGGCTGGACGCAGACCCGGCAGATCGTTCCGGGCTGGTTCGGCGTCGGCTCCGGCCTGGCGGCGGCCCGCGAGGCGGGCCACACCGAGGTCCTGCACGAGATGTACGCGAACTGGCAGTTCTTCAGGACGTTCGTCTCGAACGTCGAGATGATGCTGACCAAGACCGACCTGAGCATCGCCCGGCGCTACGTCGAGACCCTCGTACCGGAAAACCTCCGCCCGATCTTCACCAGGATCGAGCAGGAGTACGAGCGTACGGTCAGCGAGGTGCTCGCGATCACCGGCAGCGCGGGTCTGCTGTCCTCGCAGCCGGAGCTGAGCCGCACGCTGGGCGTGCGCGACACCTACCTCAAGCCCTTGCACCACCTTCAGGTGGCGCTCCTGCGGCAGTACCGCGACCTCGGCGAGGCCGACCGGCGGCTGGCCACGGTGCCGGGCGGGCGCCGGCCCCCGTCCGACTCGACGGCCCTGGAGCGCGCGCTGCTGACCACGGTCAACGGCATCGCCGCCGGCATGCGCAACACCGGCTGACCCCGCGGTACGGCCGGGTTCGCGCCTGGCCGTACCCGGCGCGATCTCAGCCGGTCGCCGTCCAGCGCGTGCTGCGCGATCGTGGCTTGCCGAGCATCTCGATGCGTCCCTTCTGTCGAAGGGTCTGCAGGGCATGCTGCACCTGATCCTTGGTGAGGCCGGTGGCTTGCTCCAGATCGGCTCGGGACAAGGCCGTACCCGCCAAGGCCGTCAAGATCCGTGACTCGTTCGCGGTGATCGCCCCGCCGGTCGCCATGAGCCCAGATCGCCCATGGGCTACGCGGGCGGACGGCGTCACCTGGTAGGTCGTCGACCCGCGCGTCCCGGCCTGCTCGACGACGCTCGCGTCCACGAGTTCCTTCAGTTCGCGAGTGGCGACCCGACTGTCCCGCACCCCCGTTGACGAGCGGTAACTGCTGTTGGTCAGGACGGCGCCGTTGCGCATCATCACCAGGGCCGTCATCTGGGACCTGGACAGCGGGGGTACACGAAGAGACGAAAGCCAGGCGAGCGCCTCCTCGTCGAGCAAGGTGTGGTTGGGAAATTCCACGGTGAACGACGAGATGTCGTCCGTGAATCGCGGTGGCTCCATGCCCGCATCGCCCAACGCCACCAGCATGCGCGCGATGCCGGTGCCCCGGTTCTCGCAAACCATCTGCCCGTCACCGAACGGCGTATCCTCCAGGATCTTCAGCAGCGCCCGGTTCCGCGAGGAGGTGACTGTGGTCGTACCGAGTGAGCCGACCTCGACGGGTCCGTACAAACCGCCGGGGTTCCTGATCACCAGCCGGTCGGGGTACATCTCGACCTGCACCTGCATGCCGCGAGCGAACTCCGAGTAGTCGCGATGGACCAGGGCGTTGACCAAGGCCTCCCGAAGCACCTCCTCTGGGTACTCCCATTCGTCGACCCGGAATATGCCCGAGACGATGCTTCGCCTCCGCATGTTGCGTTTGAGCACCCGGACGCACTCGGCGACCACCAACGGAACAGGACCGTCGATGGAACGGTTCTCGGTGAAACGCTCGCCGAATCGCCCGAGAACGCCGGGCTCGGTGGCGGGATAGACGACGACCGTGAGATCCAACTGGGGCTCGAACGTCTGCGGATAGAACCCGAAGACGAGCAGCCCCGCAAGGGTCGGCACAGGCCGGTCCTCGTACGTGGTCAGCACGTTGAGCATCGTGAGGGCGCGCTCGTCGTCCACCCGCCGGAAGATGTCGCCCTTGGTATCGCGAATGCGGCGCAGAAAGGCATCGAGAAGCGCCGGATCAAGGTCGGTGAGTGCTGCCGTGGTCACCGGCGTCAGGTCGTGACGCGGCTCTGTCCGGTTCGACAGGAGCACCGCAACTTCGTAGTCCGTAAGTTTCCGGTCACCATCGGCGACCCTGATCCGCGAACCCGCCCACGGCCCGAGCGCCCGCTTGTGGGAAGGGCGCTGGTCGCGCGGCGCCTGAGGGACGACACAGAGGACGACATTCTTACCCTCGAGCAAGACCGTGCGGATCTCAGCTCGTACGGGCGGGTCCATTTCTGAGCAGACGGCGGCGATCTGAGCCTCCATCGGCGCCGGGTCGTCGACTCCGGTCACCTCGAAGTCGTTCTTCTCGTCGACCCCCAGAAGCAGGTGCCCTCCCGAGGCATTGGAGAAGGCGCTGATCGATTCCCAGAGCGTGGCCGGGAGGCCGCCTTTGGCCTTCTTGACCTCGCACGTGAGGTGGTCCGCCCCGTGAGCGCGCAGCCCCTCGATCAACTCGGCAAGCTCGATCTGGTCCATCCGCCCTCTCCGACCACGAAACCCTGTGGCTTACCACACAAAGTGCAACACAGCGCCAATGTACTACACAGCAAGCCCTGATTGCCACACAGGTCCCTCACATGAGGACTCTCATACCACACAGGATCGCTGTTCGTGGAATGCTGAGCGGCGGCTGAGAGCCCCTGGGGGCCAGCTCAGGGTTCCACCTGATCCGGAGGGTGCGGTGGGTTCCTAGGCTGACCGCGTGACCATCATCGCAACTCAGGCGCTGACGAAGACGTACGGCGGTGGGGTGACGGCGCTGGCCGACCTGACCGTGGACGTCGATGCGGGCGTCATCGGGCTGGTCGGCGCCAACGGCGCCGGCAAAAGCACCTTCATCAAAATCATGCTCGGCCTCATCGCGCCGAGCAGTGGCGAGGTCAGGGTCTTCGGCCTCGACCCGGTGGCCCAGACCGACCAGGTCCGGGCCCGGGTCGGCTACATGCCGGAGAACGACTGCCTCCCGCCGGACGTCTCGGCCTCCGAGTTCGTCACCCACCTCGGCCGGCTCAGCGGCCTGCCCAAGACGGCGGCCCGCGAGCGCGCCTCCGAGGCGCTGCGCCACGTCGGCCTCTACGAGGAGCGCTACCGGCAGATCGGCGGCTACTCGACCGGCATGAAGCAGCGGGTCAAGCTGGCCCAGGCGCTGGTGCACGACCCCGACCTGCTGCTGCTCGACGAGCCGACCAACGGCCTCGACCCGGCCGGCCGCGACGCGATGTTGACGCTGGTCCACCGGATCGGCAACGAGTTCGGCATCTCCGTGGTGGTCTGCTCGCACCTGCTCGGCGAGGTCGAGCGGATCTGCGACTCGCTCGTCGCGATCGAGGGCGGCCGGCTGCTTCGCGCCGACCGGATCTCGGCGATGACGACGGCCTCGGACGTGCTCGCGGTCGAGGTCAGCGAGGGTACGGACGAGCTCGCCGTCGCCTTGGCCGCACGGGGTCTGCCAGTCAGCCACGACGGCCGGCTGCTGCTCGTGCCGCTCGACTCCGAGGACGCGTACGACACGGTCCTGCAGGCGGTCGCCGAGCTCGACCTGCCGCTGCACCGCCTCGACCAGCGGCGCCACCGCGTCGCGGAGCTCTTCACCACGAAGGAGACGGCCGATGTCTGAGGCCGGCGTCATCCACGACATCGGATACCAGCGTTACGACGGCCCGCGCCTGGGCCGCGGCGCGGTCCTCGCCGCGCTCTACCAGCATGGGCTGCGCGCGTCGTTCGGCCTCGGCCGGCCCGCCAAGTCCAAGATCTTCCCCTGGATGGTGGCCGGCATCGTGCTGCTGGTCGCGGTGATCGACGCCGGAGTCCGGGCGAGGACCGGCATCGTGCTGTTCGACTACTACCAGTTCGACGACACGTTGACCTGGCTGATCATCTTCTTCGTCGCGATCATCGCGCCCGAGCTGGTCTCCCGGGACATGCGCTCCGGGGTTCTCCCGCTTTACTTCAGCCGGCCGGTGCGCGCCGCCGACTACGTCGGGGCCAAGGCCGCGGCCCTGGTCACCGCGGTATGGCTGCTCCTCGGCGTACCTCAGTTGATCATGTTTCTGAGCGCCGCCTTCACCACCAAGACCGGGATGCGCGGGGTCTGGCACGAGGCCGGCAACCTGATCCCGGGCTGGGGATACAGCCTGCTCTGGGCGGTGATCTTCGCGAGCCTCAGCCTGCTGATCGCGTCACTGACGGGCAAGCGGGCGTTCGCGGCCGGCGGTATCGTGGCGGTGTTCCTGATGAGCACGCCCGTCGTCGGGGTGCTCAACGTGCTGCCCTCGACCACCGCGCACAACCTCTCCGGCCTGGTCAGCCCCATGACCCTGGTCAACGGCATCGGCATCTGGCTGCGCGGCAAGGTCGACATGGGCCTCGACATCGGGCAGCTCGGCCCGGTGTACGGCATCGAGGCGTTCTGCCTCGTCTCCGCCTGCCTGCTGCTCCTTTTGGCCCGCTACCGGAAGGTGGCCTCGCTATGACGGCGACCAGCCTCACGGCCCCGACGAAAGGTACGACGGTGAGCGTCGTCGAGCTGCAGAACGTCTCCCGGTGGTACGGCAACGTCGTCGCGGTCAACGACATCAGCATGAGCCTGCAGCCCGGCGTGACCGGCCTGCTCGGCCCGAACGGCGCCGGCAAGACCACCGTCCTGCACATGATGGCCGGTTTCCTCTCGCCGTCGCGCGGCTCGGTCACCATCGACGGCTCGCCGACCTGGCGCAACCCGGGCATCTACCGCCACCTCGGCCTGGTCGCCGAGCGCGAGGCGGTGCACGGCTTCCTCACCGCCCGCGAGTTCGTCACCGCCTGCGCCAAGATGCAGAAACTGCCCGACCCGGCCGCCGCGGCCGCCCGCGCCCTGGCGATGGTCGAGATGACCGACGCCCAGGACCGCCGCATCGAGACGTTCTCCAAGGGCATGCGCCAGCGCACCCGGGTCGCCGGCGCGCTGGTCCACGAGCCGCGGGTGCTGCTGCTCGACGAGCCGTTCAACGGCATGGACCCGCGGCAGCGGATGCACATGATGCAACTGCTGCACACCCTCGGCGAGCAGGGCCACACCATCCTGTTCAGCTCGCACATCCTGGAGGAGGTCGAGCAGCTCTCCGGCCTGGTCCAGGTGATCGTGGCGGGCCGTCTCGCGGCCTCCGGCGACTACCGCCGGATCCGCCGGCTGATGACCAACCGGCCGCACGTCTTCGCCGTGCAGAGCTCCGACGACCGGCGGCTGGCGGTCGCGCTGATCGCGGAGAAATCGGTGAGCGGCGTCGAGATCGAGACGACCGGGCTGACCGTACGCGCCTCCGACTACGGCAGCTTCACCCGGGCGCTGCCCCGCATCGCCCTCGGCGAGGGCATCCGGCTGCGCAAACTGCTGCCGTCCGACGAGTCGCTGGAGAGCGTCTTCTCCTACCTGCTGGAGGCATGATGTCCACGGTCGCCTACATCACCGCCCGCGGCCTGCTCGGCCGCCGTCGGGTGCTGCTGCTCCTGCCCCTGCCCGTCCTGCTGGTCGGGCTGGCGCTGATCTGCCGGGCCTACGACGTCCCGGCGCGGCAGTGGGGCCAGCCGGTCGTGGTCGGCCTCGGCCTGGCCGTGATGCTGCCGGTGATCGCCCTGATCGTCGGAACCGCCGTGCTCGGCTCCGAAGTGGACGACGGCACGATCGTGCACATCCTCACCAAGCCCCTGCCGCGGCGCGACATCATCTTCGCCAAGCTGCTGGTGGCGGCCGGCGTGACCACCGTGACCACGGCAGTGCCGCTGTTCATCACCGGCGTGCTGGCCGACTCCGTGCGGTTCGGCCTGGCCCTGGTCGCCGGGGCGGCGGTCGGCGCCCTCGCGTACACGGCCTTGTTCCTGCTGCTCAGCCTGCTGACCCGGCGGCCGGTGCTGCTCGGGCTGGTCTACATCCTGGTCTGGGAGGGCCTGCTCGGCCGTTTCATGACGGGTACCCGGGTCCTGTCGATCCAGCAGTACGTCATCGCCATCACCGACAAGCTCGCCCCGACCGACATGATGGCCGGCAAGGTGTCGATCCCCGTCGCCATCGTGATGAGCATCGTCTTCGCGTTCGGCGGCACGCTCTATGCGATCAACCGGCTCGGCTCGTTCAGCATGGCCGGCGAAACCAGCTGACCAACCAAAGCCACCACTCGTTGGGCGCCACCCTCGCACGGGGTGGCGCCCAACTTCGCATCGGGCGCCAGCGGGGACGCCTTCAACTCGTCGTCGATCTGGAGGTGGCGTGCGGTCACGAGGATGACCAGATGATCTATGGATCTGCCGCCTGCCGGAAACAATCTTCGCCGGAGCATCACAACCAGACAGGCGTGGGCACATCCCGCCAGTGGTGAAGAAAAATCGACTACCGCTTGCCGGTCGCCGTCACTCTGCGTGCATTCGCATAGACCTGTGAGTCTCCGGTCAGCCCATCCATCCCGTGGGTAGGGCAATTAGGCCCCGGGACGCCGGGGGAGCCGGCAGGCGAAGCCGATTCCCCCGGCGCCCCGATCAGTTCGGGGTCAGCCGAGGGCGGGCAGGACCGCCGTGTGCTCGGTGCGGACCGCCTGCAGTTGGTCCGGGTTCAGGCCGAGCAGGCGCAGGATGCTCGGGGCGATCTGGGCGGTCTGCACCGGCGTGCCGACGCTGCGCGCGTGCTGGATGCCGGCGCCGGACACGAGGATGGGCACGTCGCGGTCCGCGGGGGCGTTACCGCCGTGCTCGGCGATCTTGCCCTTCTTGCCGGTGTAGACCACGCCGAGCTGGGTGACGCCGATCAGGTCCGGCACCCGGGCGTCCCCGGCGGGGACGCCGATGAGGGCCGCGGCGGCGGCGCCGGCATAGATCGTGGCGAGGCCCGAGGCGGTGTACGGGCGGGGCGCGCCGGTGATGTCGTTGCCGGTGCCGGAGTGACCCTCCAGGAAGTCCTTCGCGAACGTGGCGGCCGCCGCGGAGTGGTCGGTGAGCCACACCAGCATTGCGTCGTCGTCGACCGCGAAGGCCACGAGGTCCCCGCTGTGCCCGGCGGCCTTCCAAGCGGCGTTCAGGGCGTCGAGGATCGCGCCGTCGTCGATGCGGGTGAGCTGCGACGGCGCCGTCGGCGACTGGCCGTGCTTCGCCGAGACGATCATCGTGGTCGCGCCGGCGAGGCCGCGGGCCGCCAACTCCGCGCGGAACCTGCCGAGCTGGGCGTCGACGAAGTCCAGTGCGCCCGACAAGACCGGGCCCGGGGTGATCCCGTCGGCGAGGTAGCCGCCGGCCTGGCCGCCGGAGAGGGGCAGCTTCTGCGCGGTGGAGACCGACTGGAAGTTCATCCCGAAGATCGCCGGCGTGCCCAGCTTGATCGAGTGGCTGTGGTCGTACCCGTCGATCTCGTTGAGGACCGCCTGCACCTTGTAGCCGTCGTACTGCTGGGTAAGGCTGTTGACCTGTGTCCAGTCGTGGCCGGCCGCGTCGGCGACGCTGTTGATCTCCGGGGTGAAGAGGTCCTGGATGCCGGCGCCGGACGGGCCCTGCAGGATGTCGTACGCCGGGTGCTTGTCCGACCAGGCCGTGACCAGCCCGTGCGCCCGGGCCACCTCGAAGACGGTGTTCACCTTCAGGTATTCGTGCGGCAGCACCGGCTTGCAGGTCGTCGGGTCGACCGGCAGCTGAACCGGGTCCAGCAGGGTCTCCGGCGACCCGGTCATCGACAGGATCGAGCCGGGCAGCCCGGTCAGGCCCTGCCCAGCGTCGAGCGACGCCTGGTTGCGGTCGGCGGGCTCGGCGTAGTCGACCTCGGCGCCCGGCGCGACGCCCGCGCACGCGGTGGTGCCGGCCGGCAGCAGCGTCCGGCTGAAGCTGTCGTCGTAGTAGACGCCGGTGGTCTTCGGGTTGCCGCCGGTTATCTGGGCGATCATCCCGGGGAACGAGTCCGAGGGGAACGGCGTCCTGGCGTTGGTGTAGGAGATCCCGGCGCCGGCCAGGCGCGCGAGGGTCGAGTTCGGGTGGTTCGCCACGTACCAGGCCAGGTCGCTCTGGTGTAGACCGTCCACCGAGATCAGCAGGACGTGCGCCGCGGCGGGCCGCCCGCCGTCGCCGTGATCCGGTCCGGCCAGCGCCGGCGCTGCCGCCGCCAGGCTCAGCGAGACCACCGCTCCGGCGGCGGCCGTCCACCGTGATGTCATTCTGATCGCCATCGAGCATCCCCACTCGGTCGTCCGTGATTGGTCACTGTCCGGTCTACGGACCGGAGATCACGCCTGATACCGGCGACGGGCGAACAGAAGACGACATCACGGCGCGGTGCGCCGGGAAAGCAGGGTCACGGTGATGACGCCGAAGGGGCGGGACCAGACCTCAGCGTACGCCTGAAGCAGCGCGGCCACCTTGGCCCGATCGGCGGCGTTGATGTGCGGTCCGGTCGCCAGGGAGAGCGGATCGCCGATCAGGTAGACGTCGGGGTGCCCGTCGAGCAGCGCGGCGATCTTGCCGGACGGGACCTCGACGCCGGCGATCTGGTCGGACCGCAGCGGCGACCCGCCCGGCCGGAGCGCGACGTCCGCCACCGGGTGCTCGCCTCGCCGGGCGGCGGTGTACGTGCCGATGCCGACCCTGGCCGCGGCCGGCACGAACAGGACCGCGTCGCCGGCCCGGGCGGTGTCGCCGACCAGGTCGGCGGCGGCGCGGTAGTCCTCGTACTTGTAGGGCAGGGACTGCTGGACGGCGCTCGTGACGGCGCCGGCGAGCAAGACTGCGGCGATGCCGGCGGCCACCAGACGGCGGCGGTCCGAGCGGTACGCCGCGGCCAGCGCGATCGCCAGGCCGGGCACCGAGACCAACGCGTAGCGGGCGACCAGGACCGGCGTGAACAGGTCCGCCACGACGAGCGCCAGCAGCGGCACGAACGCCCACGCCAGCAGGAACGCGGCCCGGGCGCTTCCGCTCCCGCGCCGTCGCAGCGCCACCGCGACGCCGACCACCAGCAGCGGCCCGACCGCCGCGGCCCCGCCCGCCAGCTTGAGCGAGACGCTGGCGACGGAGCCGACCGTCGGCGCGGGAATCCAGGCGATCTCACCGGTCTGCCGCGCGCCGACCACCAGCAGCGGCGCGGTCGCCGCCGCCACGGCGACCGCGACGGCCGCCCAGGCGGGACGGCGCGGGCCCCGCACGAGGATGACCGCGGCATGCACGGCGAGGACGAGGACGGCGAACAGGTGCGCGTACACGGTCGTGATCGCCACCGCGCCGTACGCGATCAGGCGACCCGCCGTGGGTCGCCGCCGGGCCCGGACGAAGAGGATCGTGACGGCGACCGTCAGGAAGGTGGCGATCGTGTACGGCCGGGCGTCGTGCGCGTAGAAGACGAAGAGGGGGTGCACGGCCAGCAGGAGCCCGGCGAGCAGCCCGGTCCGGGGGCCGTACCACCCGGCGGCGAGCCGCACGACGAGCACGACGCAGCCGACCGCCGCCACCGCGCTGGGCAGCCGCAGCCAGGCCTCCGTCGGCGCGATGCCGATCAGGCCGGCCAGCCGCACCCAGCCGTGCATCGAAAGGTAGTAAAGGCCCAGCGGCGCGTCGGTGCGTGCCAGCAGCGCGAAGAGCCGGCCCGCCGGGTGGCGGGCCGCGGAGAGCGTGACCGCCTCGTCCCAGGACAGCGGCTGCCGCCCGAGCAGCAGGACGCAGCTCACCGTGGCGACCAGCGCCGCGGCGAGCATGGCGTCGCGGACGCTCAGCGAACGCCACTGGGAGACCGCGGCGGCGCGCCACGATCCGTCTAGCGGCCCGGCGGGAACGCCGGCCAACCCCGTTTCAGCCATGACGCGAGAGTCAATCAAGTTTCTCTCGCGAACGCAGTCCCGGCGGCCTCTCGCCGTTCAGCGGAAATTAAGCCCGGGCGTGTGTCAGGGCGTGGCGGCGACCTGGAACATGGGCAGGTGGCCCAGGTGGCGGTAGGCCCGCAGGGCCGCCGGCGTGCTGTCCACCGAGGAGTCCTGGCCCTTCTGGTTGTGCGGGGTCTCGAACTGCACCATCGCTTTGATGCGCGGGAACCTGCGCAACTGCACGCCCAGTTGCCGGTAGAAATCCGCCTTGTACTGGATGTCGTGTTTCGAGGACCAGACTCCCCACTCGGCGACCATGAGCGGTTTGCGCGGGTGCCGGGTGACCGCCCAGTTGTAGAAGCCCGGCCAGCTGCGCTTGCCTGCCAGCTTGCGGTTGAGCACCTCGGCGAAGTCGCCGTGGCCGTAGCCGGGCTCGCTGTACGCGTACACGTCCAGGCCGATCCAGTCGACCACGTCGTCGCCCGCATACATGTCGTTGAACCAACTCTGTGTCGCGTGCGGCACGTACGCCATGTGCACCAGAACGGTCACGATGTTGTGCACGCCGTGCGCCCGGAGGCGCTTCACCACGTGCCGGAACATCGCCGCGTAGTCGCGGGCCGTGTACCCGGATCCCGGCTGCGCCCGCACCTCGTTCTCGCCCTCGTGGTGCACCGCGAAGAAGAACCGTTCCGGGTAGGTCTGCTTGATGTGCACGGCCAGCCGGTCCAGGAAGGCGTCCGTACGCCGGTCGCCGCGGGCGATCGCCGCCCAGGACGCCGATTCGGGCTTCCAGTTCAGGAACAGGATGCGCGGCGAGCCCTTCTGCCGGGCGATCGCGATCTCCTGCGGCGTCGGGAAGAGCTGCCGGATGCCGCCGTGGTACGCGTGGAAGATCGTCTGCCGCCGCCCGGTCTTGCGCTCGAACGCGGCGAGCGCGACCGGGCCCCGGGTCGCGGTGTGCGCGCCAGGCGCGACGCCCCAGAGGACGCCGCAGGTCGGTACCAGTTTCGGTCCGGTGTAGCAGGAGTGGGCTTCGGTCGCGGCCGGCGCCGGCGGGAACAGACCCGGCGCGACCAGCCCGGGCGCGCCGTGACCGGGCGCGACCAGGCCGTGCGTGACGTGACCGGGCGCGACCAGGCCGGGCGCGGTCCGGACCGGCCGGCGCGTCGCGACGGACGCCGGGGCGCGCACCACCGGGTCGTCGCCGTTGAGCGCCGCGTCCGGCGGGGTCGCCCGGGCCCGGAAAGCGCCGTGCGGCAGCGGGCTCCGCGGGAGCGCGGACGGCGACAGGAACGGGACGGAGACCGTGGGATCGCCGGCCGGGCCGAGCGGGAGACCGATCTGCTCGGCCCCGCCGGTCCACGCCCACGCGATGGTGGTGACCGCCGAGAGAACGAATGCCACGGGAAGGGCGAGGTATGCGAGCCGGTGACGGCTCGGGCGTGGACTCACGATCAGCCAGTATTGTGACTTAAATCCGATTTGTCTAATACCCGACCGGAATACGCCGACGGCAGACCCGCCTCGACCTAGATCCGTGCGACTGCGAAACTGTTCTCTAATCAGCCGCAGGGAGAAACAGAAGTGAATGGTTCGGTGCTGCCCGAGGATGTGCTGCGGGACGCCCCGTCGTACACGCCGCGCCCGCACGAGCTCGCCGACCTCGAGCTCCTGCTCTCCGGGGCGTACGCGCCACTGACCGGGTTCCTCAGCCGTGCCGACCTGACCGCGCTGCGGCAACGCGGGCGACTCGCCGGCGGCGCGTCGTGGCCGGTGCCGGTCACATTGGAGGTTCCGGCCGAGCTCGCCACCGGCCTGGCGCCCGACGACCCGCAGCACCGCACCATCGTGCTCACCGACCCCGAGGGCGCGCCGGTCGCCGCGCTCGAGGTCACCGACGTCTGGCCGATCGCCGAGCAGCGGTACGGCGCCGGCGGCACGGTTCGCCCGATGGGCGACGGCGGGCACGGCCCCTTCCAGCGGCTGCGGCGTACGCCCGCCGAGGTCAAGGCCCTCCTGCCGCCCGGACGGGTCCTCGGCGTGATCGCCGACCGGCCGCTGCACCGGCCGCAGCTCGCACAGATCGCGCACGCCGCGCGCACCCTCGCCGCACACCTGCTGATCCTCATCCCGGTGAGCGGGCCCGGGCCCGACGGCCTGCCGCCCGAGGCCCTGGTCCGGACGATCTTCGCGGCGCGCGACCGGATGCCCCCCGCCACGATCGTCGCGGTGCCCCTGCTGCCGCGTGGCGACGAGATGCGCGACGCGCTGCTCCGGGCCCGGGTCGCCGGGGCGTACGGGGTGACGCACGTGCTGTCCACCGGCGACACGCTCTCCGGCGGCGGCCCGCGGGTGCTGGTCCCGCGCGAGCTCGCCTACGACAACCGGGACGGCCAGTGGCGCTGGCGCGACGACATCCCGCCGCGCAACCGCCGCCTGGCGATGACCCCGGTCGAGATCGACGACCTGCTGGACCGCGGCTTCCCGCTGCCCGAGTGGCACACCCCGCCGGCGGTCGCCAAGGAGCTGGTCCGGGTCCGGCCGCCGCGGCGGCACCGCGGTCTCGTGGTCTTCTTCACCGGCTTCTCCGGCTCGGGCAAGTCGACGATCGCGCGCGGGCTGGCCGACTCGCTGCGGGAGAGCGGCGAGCGGGTGGTCACGCTGCTCGACGGCGACGTGGTGCGCCGCGAGCTCTCCGCGGGCCTGGGCTTCAGCAAGGCCGACCGCGACCGCAACGTGCGCCGCATCGGCTGGGTCGCGGCCGAGATCGGCCGGCACCGCGGCATGGCGGTGGCCTGCCCGATCGCGCCCTACGAGAGCGCCCGCGCGGCGGTGCGGGCGATGGCGGTCGAGGCCGGCGCCGGCTTCCTGCTGGTGCACGTGGCGACCCCGCTGGAGGTTTGCGAGCAGCGCGACCGCAAGGGCCTCTACGCCCGGGCGCGGGCGGGCCAGCTGCGCGGCATGACCGGCATCGACGACCCGTACGAGGAGCCGGCGAACGCCGAGCTCACGATCGATACGACGAACATGAGCGTGCCCGAGGCCATCGAGGTCGTTCTCGCCTATCTGGTGGAGAACGGCTGGGTGGAGCCCAACTTGAGCTGACCCATCACGAAGGCGGGAGTGAGACGTTTACCCCTCGGGGGGCAAAGCGCCCGTATGCCACGACTCTCACTCCATCCCCGAAAGGGCCGCCGAACCGATGGAAGCGTCTCGCCCTGCGTCCGCCGACGTCTCGCACTACCTCGGCGTGTTCCGTCGGCACTGGTGGATCGCGCTACTCGCGACGGGCGCCGGGCTGGGCGCGGGCGCGGCGCTGACGCGGACGCTGCCCAAGGTGTACGAGTCGTCGACCTCCGTGCTGGTGCAGGCGGTCGACCAGGACACGAACGCGCAGGGCGGCCGGACCAAGGGGACGGTGAACCTCGACACCGAGGCGCAGCTGGTCGGCTCGGGGGCGGTGGCGGCCAAGGCGGCCGAGCTGCTGCGGACCTCCCGCTCGCCGGTCGACCTGGCCAAGGACGTGGCGGTCGAGGTGCCGGCGAACACCACCGTCCTGGTGATCACCTTTCAGGCGGGCAAGCCGCTGGACGCGCAGTCCGGGTCGCACGCGTTCGCGGAGGCGTACCTGCGCAACCGCCAGGAGACCGCGCAGAGCATCCTGGACCAGCAGATCAAGACGCTGACCAACAAGGTCAAGCAGCTCACCACGACGCTGACCGGCATCAACACGCGGCTGTCCCGGGCCGCCAAGGGCAGCTCGGACGAGAGCAACCTGCAGAGCCTGCGGAACAACTCGCAGAACCAGCTGAACTCGCTGACCGGCAAGCTCAACGAGCTGACCACCACGACCGTCGGCGCCGGCAGCATCATCAGCGACGCGCGCCTGCCGGACACCCCGACCAGCCCGAACACGATGATCAACGTCGCCGCCTGCGGCATGGTCGGCCTGCTGCTCGGGCTCGCGCTGGCGTTCCTGCGCGAGCGCGTCGACCGCCGGCTGCGCAGCGCGGCCGACGTCCGCGACCGCGGCCGGATGACCGTGCTCGCCGCGCTCGACGACCGGACCACGCCGCACTTCGACGACGTGCTGCAGCCGTACGGCGCCGGCGGCCGGATCTTCAACCGGCTGCGCAACGAGATCCTGGCGAGCCTGCGGCCGGGCGACCAGATCATCGTGGTGGCCGGCGCGAGCCGCGGTTCGGCCGCCACCCTCGTCGCCGCCAACCTGGCCGCCGCGCTCGCGCGTACCGGAAGCGACGTCGTCCTGATCGGCGCGCACCTACCGGACAGCGTCGTGGACGCCGCGCCGCTCGCCCGGATGCTCGGCGTCTCGGCCATGCCCGGCCTCTCCGACCTGCTCGCCGGCCGGGTCAGCCTGGCACGCGCGCTGCAGCGCACCCCGCGCATCCCGTCGCTGCGCGTCATCACCACGGGCGGCGCGGCCACCGCGGCCGGGCTGATGCAGTCGCAACGGCTCAAGGACACCCTGGAAGCGCTGCGCCGGCAGGGCGGCTACGTGGTGATCGAGGCGCCGTCGACCAGCAGCAGCGCCGACGCGCAGAGCCTGGCCAGCCTCGCCGACGCGGCGATCCTCGCGGTCGAGCTGCGCCGCTCGCGCCGGCCCGCCCTGCTGGACGCGGCCGAGCAGTTGCAGCGGGTCGGCACGCCGCTGCTCGGCGCGGTCGTCCTGCCCCGCCTGTCCGGTCTGAGCGCCGCCGACATCAACCCGCCCGCGGTGACGCTGACGCCGCCGGCCTCGACCGGCCGGGTCTCCGACGCCGCCGACGGTCCCGTCGCCGGGAGCAAGCCCGGCGACCCGGTGCACGACGACGACCTGACCCAGCCCATGCGCTTCCCCACCGGCACGGTCTCGGCGTCCGGCACGGTCTCGGCGGCCGAGACGGCCTCGCCGGACGCCGACGGCAGGAAGGCCGAGGCCGCGAAGGAGACGCCCGGCACGGCGGTACGCCAGCGGGCGACCGACGGGAGCACCGAGATCACCGCGATCATCGACCTGTCCGGCGCCGTGAAGGCCGGCAAACCGGACGCCGCCAAGGACGGCGACCGGAAGTGACCCTGGCAGCCCCGGCCGCGGCGCGGAGCGGCGGCCCGGCGCACGGCATCGCCAAGAGCCGCGCGCTGCCCGCCTGGCCGGTGGTCGGCGTCCTCGCCCTCTATCCCCTGTGGTGGGCGCTCGGCCTCGGCGTGCTCATCTTCGCGCTCGCCGCCGTGCCGATGCTGGTCCTGCTGGTCAAGCGCCGCGCGGCCGGCCGGCCGCTGCGGCTGCCACCCGGCTTCGCCTGGTGGGCGATCTTCCTGATCGCGGTCGTGGTCAGCATCGGCGCCCTCGGCGCCGACCCGGCCGGAACGCTGGCCGGGCACGCAACGGGCCGCCTGCCCGCAGTCCTCTACAAGCTCCTGATGTACGTCGCGTTGACCGTCCTGATGCTCTACGCCGGCAACCTGACCGAGACTGAGCTGTCCCGGCGCAAGCTGGTGCGGCTGCTCGGCTGGCTGTTCGTGGTGACGGTGCTCGGCGGGCTGCTCGGCATGGTCGCGGGACACTTCCAGTTCACCTCCCCGGTCGAGTTGCTGCTGCCGCACACGGTCCGCGACAAGGGCTTCGTGCAGTCGCTCGTGCACCCGTACGCGGCGCAGATCATGGACCTGGTCGGCGGGGACCGGCCGCGCCCGGCCGCGCCCTGGGGCTACACGAACACCTGGGGCAACAACTTCTGTCTGCTGGCCGGCTGGCTGGTGGTGTCCGCGTGGCAGGCCGGCACCGCCCGCGCGAAGTTCTGGGCGCTGCTCTGCCTCGCCGTCTCGATCGCGCCGGCGGTGTTCTCGCTCAACCGGGGGCTGTGGATCGGCCTCGGGGTGCTGGTCGTCTACGTCGCCGTCCGCTACGTCCTGGCCGGCCGGATCTGGATCCTCGGCGCGGTGGCGATGGTCGCGGTCGCGCTCACCGTCGCCCTGGTCGCGACCCCGCTCGGCGCTCTCGCCTCCGCCCGGCTGGACGACGGCAAGTCCAACGGGGTGCGGTCGTTCCTGGTCGGGCGCGCGCTGGAGGGTTTCGCCGGCTCGCCGGTGATCGGTTACGGCGGCACCCGCAACACGCTCGGCGGCCGCAACTCGATCACGGTCGGCGAGAGCGACGGCTGCCAGCGCTGCGGCAACTTCACCGTAGGGGGCAACGGCCAGCTGTGGCAGTTGCTGTACGCGCACGGGGCCGTCGGCACGATCGGCTACCTCGGCTTCTTCGCGTACGGCCTGTGGCGGTTCCGCCGCGACCGCAGCCCGATCGGGGTGGCCGGCGGCGCCGCGATCGTCACGTCGTACTCGGCGATGCTCTGGTACAACACGCTGGTCACCCCCCTCGCCTTCATGGTCCTGGCGTACGCGCTGCTGTGGCGCAACGCCGAAGAGCCCAGCAGAGAACACGAGGGTGACCCAACATGAGCCCAGTCAAGACCGCGCCGCCCGAGCTCACCGTCGGCGACGCGGCCCTGCGCGCCCAGTACCTGGCCGAAGTGCTCGACCTCCTCTACCCGCAGCCGTGCCGCACCGACGGCTCGCCGGGCACCCCGATCGCCGAATACCTGGTCGTCCCGGACGTCCGGCGCCCGCGCCTGCTGGTGCCGAACGTCTCCCGCCGGGTCGCCGCGGCCGCCGTCCGCCGGTACTCCGAGCCGCAGTCGCGGGCCGCGCGACTCAAGCGCGGCGTGGTCGTCGCCGCCGTCCGCACCGGCGCCTCCGGGGTGCTGCTGCGGGACCGCATCCGGGTCACCGGCCCGTTCTCGACCAGCATCGACGGCCACCTCAGCGAGGCGCTCGGCCGGGAGCTGGCGATCAGTGTCCACATCGGCCCGGCGCGGGCCAACCGCAAGCCGGTGCTGCAGCTGATCGGGCCGGACGGCGACACGTTCGGCTTCGGGAAGCTCGGCGCCGGCCCGCTGACCCAGCGCCTGGTACGGGCGGAGACCGCGGCGCTGACCGCGCTCGGCAGCAGCGGCCTGACGAAGCTGACCGTGCCCCGGGTGCTCTACGCCGGCCAGTGGCGCGAGTCCCAGGTGCTGATCCAGTCGGCGTTGCCGGTGTGGCTGCCCCGGGCGCCGCTGACCGGTCGCCGGCTGGTCGCGGCCATGCTCGACATCGCCGGGTGCTGCGGTTACACCCAGGGCACGCTGGCGGCCAGCGCGTACTGGCACGAGTTGCGGGTGCGGCTGGCGAGCGTGGGCGATCGCGCCGAGGCCGTCGGCCTCGCGTCGGCCGCCGAGTTACTGGTCAAGCACGCCGGCGAGATCGCCTTCCGGTACGGAGCGTGGCACGGCGACTGGGCGCCCTGGAACATGGCGAACCTGGCCGACGCGCTGCTGGTCTGGGACTGGGAGCGGTTCGCCACCGGGGTTCCGCTCGGCTTCGACGCCGTACACCACGAGCTGCAGCGGCGGATCCAGTCGACCGGCGACGCCAAGGACGCGGTCGAGGCGACCATGCGCCGGGCCGGCGAGCTGCTCGCGCCCTTCGGCGTGCCGGCCGAGGGTCGCGAGGTGACGGCCCTGCTCTACCTGGTCGACCTCGCCACCCGCTATCTGACCGATCGCCAGGCCGAGGCCGGCGCCCGCCTGGGCGTGCTCGGCACCTGGCTGCTGCCGGTGCTCATCCGCCGGGTCGAGGAGCTCTGAGCGCGTGGACGTTCGCAACATCCCCACACCCGTGAAGCGGGTGGTGCATCTCGGCGCCCGCTCCTACGGGCGGCTGACCGCGCCCGGCCGGATGACCCCGTCGTTCCTGATCTGCGGCGGGCAGCGCTGCGGCACCACCTCGCTTTACCGCGCGCTAGCCGGCCACCCGGTGGTGCTCAAGGCCGTGCTGCACAAGGGCGTGCACTATTTCGACACGTCCTATGACCGGGGGCTGGGCTGGTACAAGGCGCATTTCCCCCTGCAGCGCAGCGCCGAGAAGGTCACCGAACGGTACAGCGTGCCGGCGCAGACCTTCGAGTCGAGCCCGTACTACATGTACCACCCGCAGGCGGCCGCCCGGATCGCCCAGGACCTGCCGCAGGCCAAACTGATCGTGCTGGTCCGCGACCCGGTCGAGCGCGCCTACTCCCAGCACCACCACGAGGTCGCCCGCGACTTCGAGCCGGAACGCGATTTCGGCTCGGCGCTGGCCCTGGAGCCGGCCCGCCTGCACCGGCAGGAGGAGCGGCTCGCCGAGGACCCGAGCTACTACAGCTTCGCGCACCAGCACCACGCCTACCGCGCCCGCGGCGAGTACGCCCGCTACCTGAGCGTCATGGCCCAGCACGTCGGCCGCGAGCGGATCCACGTGGTGGAGAGCGAGCGCTTCTTCGCCCAGCCCGCGGACGTGTACGACGAGGTCTGCGAGTTCCTCGGCCTGCCCACCTACCTCGAGCGGCCGCCGTTCGAGAGGCACAACGCACGGCCCCGGCAGAGCCCGATGGTCCCGGCGATCCGCCACGAGCTCAATCACCACTACCAGCCGCACGACGACGCCCTCGCCGGCTGGCTGGGCCGTACGCCGATCTGGCGCCGCCCGTGACCGACCTGCTCAACCCGCCGGCCGGCGCCGCGCGGGCCACCCGGGGCGCCGCGCGCGGCGGCCTCGCGAACATGGCCGGCGCGGCCCTGGCCGGCGTCGCCGGCGTCGCGGTCACCTGGATCGTCGCGCGGTCGCTCGGCACCGAGGTCGCGGGCGCGTTCTTCGCGGCCACCGCGGCGTTCGTGCTGGCCGGCGGCCTGTCCAAGCTGGGCACCCAGACCGGGCTGGTCTACTGGCCGGCCCGGCTGCGAGCCACCGGCCGCGACCACCTGCTCGGCGCCTGCCTGCGTGCCGGGCTGATCCCGGTGGTCGCCATGTCCTCACTGCTGGCCGGCGCGATGTGGCTGGGCGCGCCGGCGATCGCCCGGGTCACGGCTCACGACGCCGCCGGCGTGGTCGGCGCGCACACCACCGGGCTGCGGGTGCTGGCCGCCTTCCTGCCGCTGCAGGCGTTGACCGACGCGCTACTCACCGCGACCCGGGGATACCGGGCGATGCGGCCGACCGTCCTGCTCGACCGGGTGCTCCGCAGCGCGCTGCAGGTGCTGCTGGTCACCGCGGCCGGGCTGGCGGCGCTGTGGACGAGCGCGTCGCTGCCGCTCTTCGCGCTCGCCTGGGTGGGGCCCTACCTGCCGGTGACGGTGCTGGCGGCGTACGCGCTGCGCAAGGTCTACCGCGCGGGCAGGCCGCCCGCGGTGACTACCAGCCGGGCCGAGCGGCGCGTCCTGCGCCGCGAGTTCTGGCGCTTCACCGGGCCGCGGGCCCTGGCCAGCGTCGCCCAGCTCGCCCTGCAGCGGGTCGACGTGCTGCTGGTGGCCGCGCTGGGCGGCCTCGCGCCGGCCGCCGTCTACGCGGTGGCGGGGCGGTTCGTCGTGCTCGTCCAGTTCGCCAATCAGGGGATCTCGCAGTCGGTGCAGCCTCGGCTCGCGGAGGCGCTGGCGACCGGCGACCGGGCCGCGGCCAACCACCTCTACCAGACCGCGACCGGCTGGCTCGTGCTGGTGACCTGGCCGATCAACCTGCTGGTGATCCTGTTCGCCCCGGTCTACCTGCGGCTGTTCGGCGCCGGATACGTCTCGGGCGCGCCGGTCGTGGTCGTGCTCGCCGGCGCGATGCTGGTGGCGACCGGCTGCGGCATGGTCGACATGGTGCTCGCGATGGCCGGGCGCACCTCGTGGAACCTGGTCAACGTGCTGGTCGCGCTGGCCGTCACGATCGGCCTCGACAGCATCCTGATCCCCCGGCACGGCGCGCTCGGCGCGGCAGCCGGACTGGCCTGCGCGATGGTCGCGAACAACCTGCTGCCGCTGATCCAGGTGGGCCGCGCGGTCCGGCTGCACCCGTTCGGCGCCGGCACGTGCGCCGCGGCCCTGCTGTCGGTCGGCTGCTTCGGCGTACTCCCCCGGATCGTGATCGCGCTCGCCGGGGACGGCCCGGCCGGCCTGTCGGCGGCGGTGCTCGTCGCCGTCCCGGCCTTCCTGGCCGGCGCCTGGCTGCTACGCACGCGTCTCGCACTGGATGCCTTCAAACCGATGAGGAGGACGAGTTGACCACGGACTACACCAAGGTGTTCCAGGACGCCGCGGCGGTCGAGAAGTACGAGACCGTCACGTACGCGCCGGACAGCTACGCGTCGCAGATCAACCAGCGGCAGCGGGACTACCTGCGCGGCCTGGTCCGGCGGGAGTTCGGACCGCGCTCGCCGGTGCAGCACGACTTCGCCTGCGGCACCGGGCGGGCGATCCGCACGCTGCACGGCATGGTCCGGGAGGCGCACGGCTACGACACCTCGGCGGCGATGATGGCGAAGGCGGCCGAGGTCGGCTCGCGGGCGTACTGGCATCAGGTGCCGGCGGACGGGCCGATCCCCGAGCCGGTGGCGGCCGGCTCGCCGAGAATCGTGACGATGTTCCGGCTGCTGCTCAACGTCAACGACGGCGTACGCGACCGGGCCATGGCCTTCGCCGCCCGCGCCCTGCCGAACGGCAACTCCGGCCTGCTCGTCGTCGAGAACCACGGCAACGCCGGCTCGATGCGCCACCTGCGCGCCCGCCGGCACAGCGGAGAACGCTGGTTCGCCGAGCTCTCGCACGACCAGGTCTACCGGCTCATGTCCCGGCACGGCTTCGAGATCGTCGAGCGCCGCGGCTTCTCGATGATCACGCCCGGGTTGCACGGCAACGCGCTGGTCCGGGCCGCCGACGCCGCCATGCGCCGGCTGCCGGGCAGCGATGCGTACGCGGTCAACGTGCTCTACACCGCACGCCGTGTCCACTCGTAGGGCGCCGGCGGCGGTCCTGGCCGCCGTCCTGTTGCTGGCCGGCTGCACCAGCGCGCACAAGCAGCCGCCCTCCCCGGGGCCGGCGCCCGATCTGACGAGCCCGCCGACCGGCATCGCGGTCGACGGCGGGCCGTTCCGTTCGGGCCCGGTGGAAGCACCGCGCCGGGGCGCCTACGTAGGCGCCTGGATCAAGCCGGCGGAGCTCACCCACGCCGGCCGGCTGGAGGCGGTCGACCAGCTGGAGGCGGACCTCGGGCGCCGGCTGAAGATCATCAACACGTACCGCCGGTTCGAGCAGATGGTCGGCACCGAGTCGGACCGGGACTTCGTGGCGCAGGGCTCGACGCTGATGGTCAGCTGGGCCACCGGCGACAACCGGTCCATCGTGGACGGCGAGCACGACCAGCTGATCCGCGAGCAGGCGGACGCGATCCGCGACCTGCGCGAGCCGGTGCTGCTGCGGATGCGCTGGGAGATGGACCGCCCCAACCTGCGGGCGACGATGTGGTCGGGCGCCGACTACGTCGCTGCCTGGAAGTACGTGCGGGACATCTTCCGGCGAGAGCACGCCGACAACGTCTCCTGGGTGTGGTGCCCGACCGCCGAGGGCTTCGAGCGCGGCGACGCGCCGGACTTCTACCCGGGCGACGACCAGGTCGACTGGACCTGCGCCGACGTGTACGCCGGCGAGCGCTTCAAGCCGATCGGCACCCTGATGGACCCGTTCCTACGCTGGGCGGCGCAGCACCCGAAACCGATCGTCATCGGCGAGTTCGGGGTGGCCAGGGCGTGGGGCTCGGCCGGGCGAGCGGCCTGGCTGCAGGACGCGGAGCGCACCTTCAAGGCGAACCCGCAGATCAAGGCGGTCGCCTACTTCGAGTCCGACCCGGACGGCAACCCCCCGACCAAGCAGTTCCAGCTAGCCGGCGACCAACCCGCCTTCCGAGCCTTCCACACCCTCGCCAAGGACCCCTACTTCAATCCCTAGCCGCGCTTCGTGCCTGGAGCCCGACGAGTGGCCGTGGGTCCTCGCGATGCTCGCCAACCGGACCATCGAGGAGGCGGCCCAACTCGGCCGAGACGAATGGCAGGTGTGCTCGCGAACGCATCTCTACGCTCTTGCCGCGGCGGAAGCCGCCGCCTGTCGGCGACTGTCCGCTCCGCAAGTCGCTCCAAGGATTCGTGATGAATTCGCCGCCTGCCCGGGAACAGTCTTCGTTGGGGCCCTACAACCAGACAGGTGTGGGCACATCCCGCCAGTTGTGAAGAAAAATCGAACTACCGTCTTCCCGGCGCTGTCACTCTGCGTGCATCCACGCGGACCTGTGAGTTTCTGGTCAGTGTGGTTGCTGTGTCCAGAGGGCGCCCCACCGCCCACCTATCCTCCCGATCTCTCTTGAGGACGCCCGCCGGCCTGAAGGGCTTCGCTTGCAAGGGCTTCCTCCTTGGAGGTGGCCGGCTCCAGGAACTCCAACCGGTTGCCGTGGTCGTCGGCCGAGTAGAAGCGCCGGTGGCCCGGGAAGTGAGGATCCCACTGGATCGGGCGGGT
>Ga0307508_10001800_pt1 | contig 23762 bp, 20 predicted proteins | sample 9_EM_MG_FD_203089 | JGI IMG/M metagenome (GOLD analysis project Ga0307508, IMG submission 203089) | Populus trichocarpa ectomycorrhiza microbial communities from riparian zone in the Pacific Northwest, United States - 9_EM | ecosystem: Host-associated > Plants > Roots > Unclassified | place... | reverse complement strand
TGTGGTTAAAAATGCTCGCCCGGAGGGCGAGAGGGAGAGCCGGAGGCTCTCAACTAACCCTCGCCCGCCAGAGGCGAGCGAGTGCGGGAACGATTCGTTTACACCGTTTTTTCCACCTACCAGATGTCCCTAACGGGACAACTATACCACCATCAAACTACAACCACGTAAGTCCGCATTATCACGGCGGCCCATTACTTCAAAGCTGCCGTTAGGATATAATTTTCCCACATCATCGGTGGCAATGAAGGCGCAGGAGTAAATATTAGCAAGATCAATCACATTGATAAGCCCGGAAACGGGCGCTGAACGGGGAGCTTCCTTACCGGCAGGCAAAAGCTGCAAAGGATCATCTTCTTCGCGCAATACTATTTTCATCCAGGGCGGGCAATTAAAGAGGCCTTCTCCATATGAATAGGCTTGCGACAATAATTCGGTCATCCCGTATTCGGAATGAATGGCAGTGGCGCCGAGGCGTTCGTTTAAAAAAGCATGTACCTGCTGTCGCGTCCATTCCTCCCGCCGGCCTTTCATGCCCCCGGTTTCCATTATGGTCGTATGCTGTAGCTGCAGGGAATGTTTTTCCGCAAAATCCAGCAGGGCGAACGTGACGCCTATCAGCAGCGTTTTTTGTTGTCGTTGCTCCAGTTCCTGCAGCACCTGCGCCAGCTTTTCATGTTCATATAAATAAAACCCGCTTTGGGCGTGGCCGCTCTGCCGCACCAGCTCATCGACCATCAGCACCAGCGACGAGCCTTTTCGCTCCAGGTAAGAGGGCAGCAGGCCCAGTATGCACCAATCGGCGGGCGGCCCGTAAAACCGCTCAAAGGCCTGCAAAAAGCTGCGGGTATAGATAGAAAGGTCTTTGATGGCATGGCGGCTGTTGATGGTTTGCGTGGTGCCGCTGCTTTCAAACACCGCGGCGGGCTCAAAGGAGCCGGTAACGACGGAGTGGGTTTTAAAGAAAGAAACAGGCAGGAAGGGGATATCCGCCGCCTGCCGCACCCGTTCCGGCGGCCGGCCAACCGCAGCGGCATATTGCCCGTATATAAGGTTGTGACGGTATTGATATTGGAAGAGCGACAGCGATAATGCTTCAAAATCAATGTTCCCGGCCCCAAAAATTTTATCAATCCATTCACTTGTTATGTTAGGTAATTCACCAGGCATCCTTTAAATTTGTTTTAACATTCCTATTTATGAAGAAACTGTTATTAGTAGTTTCTGTGCTGATAGTGTTGATGGCTTGCAACAAAGATAAGTTCCAGTCGACGCCGCAGATTAAAATAAAATCGGTCAGCAGCGAGATTGTCCCCTTGGGAAGCGGCTGGCAGGCCACCCTCACTTTTACCGACAAGGAAGGCGATGTAGACGATACGGTTTTTATTCGCAAAGTGCGCCTTAACCAGAAGTTTGCCAATACCCTCTTCGATACCATCAAATACAAAATACCCGAATTTCCTTCCCATAGCACCGGCGAAATCACGGTAACCCTCGATAACAACGTTATTCAATCCGCGCAGCCGCCGCCATCCAATGGCAGCGGTGGCAACATGCCCGATACGTTGAAAATATGGTTTACCGTCACCGATAAAGCCCATCACAGAAGCGATTCTGTTTCCACGGGCACAATTGTAGTACTGAGATAGTCATGCTGAAAAGCGTTTTCAATTTTTTTATTTTCAGCAGCCTTTTTATTGCCTTGTGCGCCGTACTGATGGTGTACCAGACCTGGAGGCTGTTCCTGCCCGGCGCACCCGATACCCGGCTGATACTATTTGTGTTCTTTGCCACCATGTGCAGCTATAATTTTCACTGGTGGCTTACCACGCATTCTGCGTCCGTTTCCGAAAGACTGCAATGGGCGGTCACCAACAAATCACTGCATTTTATCCTTTACCTCGCCGGGCTGGCAGGTTCCATTGTATACTGCTGGCAGCTGCGGGCGCATTGGTTCTGGATTGGCGTGGGCGCTTTTGTCACCTTTCTTTATTCGGCTCCCAAGCTGCCCCAGTCTTATTTCAGCGCCCTGCGGAAGATTGCGGTAGGTAAAACCATTTACCTCGCCTTTGTATGGATGTATGTAACCACGATACTGCCTTTCGTGGTGTCTGGCCAGCCCTGGCGCGCCGGCTTCACCTGGTTTGTGCTGAGTCGCTTTTTTCTCATCTATGCCATCTGCATTCCCTTCGACTACCGCGACCGCGCCGATGACAAGGCCGGTGGTATCCGCAGCATGATCACCTACTTTAACGAACGGGGCATCGACAATATATTTGCCGGCTCCATCCTGCTTTTCGGGGTGTTTACCCTACTGCTCCTGGGCCATGGCTTTAACTGGCTGCATATGGCTCTGCTGCTGGCGCCCGGGTTGCTGATGGCCGCATTGTATAATTATGCAAAACGCCATTTCTCTGATTATTTCTATTATTTTGTGCTCGATGGACTGATGATGCTTTCAGCGTTGTTAATGCTGGCGCTGGGGATTTATTAGATGACACCGCAAATTATTCAACAAGCTGGCTTATGAGATAGCTTTTAGCTATTTTTGGGCCTCTTAATCAAAAAGCTATGGCTAAAGCAACAAAAGAAGCAACGAACAGCAAAAAGGCAATCATCACCAAAGCCTCGATGGCTTTTCTCAAAGAATATATCAATAACCCTTCTCCCGTTGGCTTTGAAAGCAGCGGGCAAAAGCTGTGGATGGAATACCTGCTGCCGTATGTAGACAAGCAGTTTACCGACCCTTATGGCACTGCCGTAGGCGTTATCAATCCTACTGCTCCGTTTAAAGTGGTGATAGAAGCGCATGCCGATGAAATCAGCTGGTTTGTAAACTATATCAACAACGAGGGACTGCTGTACCTCAAACGCAATGGCGGGGTAGACCACCAGATAGCGCCCGCACAGCGCGTATGGGTGCACGGTAAAAAAGGACCCGTACAGGCCGTTTTTGGCTGGCCCGCCATCCATACACGTATTCATAATCCCGATGCCAAAGAGCCCCAGCCCAAGGTAGACAACCTCTTCCTCGACACCGGCGCACGCTCCAAAAAGGAAGTAGAAGCACTGGGTATTCATATCGGTTCGGTGGTAACGTATAAAGAGGGGTACGACGAGCTGGCCTACGATTATCTTATCGGCCGCGCCTTCGACAACCGCGTAGGCGGTTTTATGATTGCCGAAGTGGCCCGCCTGCTCAAAGAAAATAAAAAGAAGCTGCCTTATGGCCTTTATATCGTCAATGCCGTGCAGGAGGAAGTAGGCCTGCGCGGTGCGGAAATGATAGCCCGGCGTATTAAACCCGATGTGGCCATCATTACCGACGTTACACACGATACCAATACGCCCATGATCAATAAGATTATCGAAGGCGATATCATGTGCGGCAAGGGGCCCTCGCTGGCCTTTGGCCCTGCGGTGCACAATAAGCTGCTCGACCTGGTGCAGGAGGTGGCCTCCGCCAATGCCATACCCGTGCAGATGCGCGCCGTGAGCCGCAGCACCGGCACCGACACCGATTCGTTTGCCTATGCGCACGAGGGCTGCCCCTCGGTGCTGGTATCGATACCGCTGCGTTATATGCACACTACCGTGGAGATGCTGCACAAAAGCGATATAGAAAACACCATCCGGCTCATGTATGAAACACTGCTGAGCCTTACACCCAAGACCAATTTATCATACCTCTGATGTATCATTTCATTCTATATATCGACCCGGGAAGCGGCAGTTACCTGATACAGGTGATCATCGCCGCCGTATTGGGCGTAGCTGTTTATTTCAGGACCATCTGGGCCCGGGTAAAAGCTTTCTTCGGCGGAAGAAAAAAGCAGCAACCAGAGCCCGATAACCCCGAAGAGCATGACTGAAACCGCACAACACCCCGCTTCGTTCAGGGACCCTGCAGGGTTTGTGTTTGAATATGAAGGAAAGTATTACCGGCAGGTCAACCAGCGCTATGCATCCTGCTACGAGCTGCTCCATTCTTCGGGCCTGTATGCTGCGCTGGTAAAAGAGAAAAAACTGCTTCCCCATACCGAGCTGGACAGGAACCTTACCGGCGGCGCCCAATGGTATAAGACCCTGCTGCCGCAACAGCTCGGTTTTATCTCCCATCCATGGGAATGGTGCTTTGGCCAATGGAAGGATGCCGCGCTGCTCACCCTGTCGCTGGTGCGCCAGTCGATGGCGAAAGGCATGATACTAAAAGACGCTACCCCCTTTAATATACAGTTTACCGGCAGCCGCCCCGTGTTTATCGATACGCTGTCTTTTGAGGTATACGATGCTGCCAGTCCCTGGATCGCCTATCGCCAGTTTACAGAATGTTTCCTGGCGCCCCTGCTGCTGGCGCGCTACCGCTCGCAGGAGCTGGCCGCGCTGTTCCAGCTGCACCCCCAGGGCATACCCCTGCCGCTGGTGGCAAAGCTGCTGCCTTTTAAAACCCGGTTCAACCTCAACCTGTTTTTGCATGTTCACCTGCCCGCCCGCGTAGCGGCGAAAGCTGCCGCAGGCGAATCAACACCCGGCACAAAAAAGCCGGCGTTCACACAGCAAAAGCTATTATCCATTATCGATAGCCTCGAATCGCTGGTGCGTTCGTTACAATTGCCCGCATCGGTCACTACCTGGAACAATTACTACGAAGAAACTATATTGAGCAATGCCTACCTGGAAGAAAAGAAGGCGGTGATAGCTGGCTGGCTGAAGCAATCGCCGGCGCACACGATACTTGATATAGGCACCAATACCGGCCTGTTTGCCGAAATGGCGGCGGCCACGGGCGCATCGACCATTGCCGTGGATGCCGATACGGATTGCATCAACCGGCTGTACAATGACTGCCGGCAAAAGAAAATAAAAAACCTGCTCCCGCTGCGCATCGATATCACCAATCCCTCCCCCGCCACCGGCTGGGGCAATGCCGAGCGCAGCGCCTTTCTTCAAAGGGCAAAAGCCGATTGTACCCTGGCGCTGGCGCTGGTGCACCACCTTGCCATCGGCTATAACATCGGCTTTGCGCAGATAGCCGCCATGTTTGCCGCTATGTCGCCCCGCCTTATCATCGAGTTCGTGCCCAAAAACGATCCAAAGACAATCCTCCTGCTGCAAAACAGGGAAGATATTTTTGATCAATACAACGAGGCCACCTTCCTGGAAGCCTTTGGCCGGCTGTATACCGTGCAGGAAAGAACCGTGCTGCCGGATTCGGGCAGAGTATTATTTTTAATGGAGCTAAAATAAAATGCCCGAACTATCCATCGTCATCCCCTGCCTCAATGAGGCTGCCTCGCTGGGAGAATGCCTGCGCAAAGCCCGTGCATTCTTTGCCGCGCATGGGGTGGACGGCGAAATCGTGGTAGCCGACAATGGCAGTACCGATGGCTCACTGGCCATCGCCCTGCTGCACCATGCCATTGTGGTGCACGAACCCGAAAAAGGATATGGCAGGGCGCTGATGACGGGCATTCAACAGGCGCAGGGCACCTATATTATCATGGGCGATGCCGACGACAGCTACGACTTTTCGGCCATTATGCCTTTCCTGCAATTATTGCGCGAGGGCAACGACCTGGTCATCGGCAACCGTTTTAAAGGGGGCATCCGCAAAGGCGCCATGCCTTTCATGAACCGGTATATCGGCAATCCCGTGCTGTCGTTTACGGGCCGCCTTTTCTTTCGCATACCCACCGGTGATTTTCATTGCGGGCTGCGCGGCTTTTCAAAAACCTGTTTCGAAAAGCTCGAACTGCGCACCACCGGTATGGAATTCGCTTCGGAAATGATTGTAAAAGCAGCCCTGCTGCGTATGAAAATAGCCGAAACGCCGGTAACGCTATACCCCGATAAGCGTAGCCACTCCTCGCACCTGCGTCCCTGGCGCGATGGCTGGCGCCACCTGCGTTTTTTGCTGCTGTACAGCCCGCGCTGGCTTTTTTTAATACCGGGATTGCTGCTCATGCTGCTGGGACTAACAGGCTCGGTCATACTCCTTATGGGCCCGGTGCAGCTGGGTAATAAAAAATTCGATATCCATACGCTGCTGTACAGCGCCTGTGCGCTGCTGCTCGGCTTCCAGTTTATCAGCTTCTATATTTTTACCCGGGTATATACGGCCACCCACGGGCTCCTGCCCCGGCAACAAAAGTTTATGGACAGCTTTAACCGCTGGTTCAGGCTCGAAAAAGGTATTCTTACCGGCCTGCTGCTGCTGGCCGGCGGCATCTACTTCAACATAAAATCTTTTTTATTCTGGAAGAATACCGGTTTTGGTAATTTAGCCCCGGTTAAAGTGCTGCGCTGGGTCATTCCCTCCGTCACCCTTGTGCTGCTGGGCGTACAGGTAATACTGTCCTGTTTTTATCTCAGCATATTAACCATCAAAAGCAGGGAGCCGGATAAGACGGCCCCCTAAAAATATTTTATTTGCTTCAACGCTTTCATCATACCTGGATACCCGGCCTGCTGTTGTTTGCCTACACCTGTATCCAGGTGTACTGCATTCACCGGCTGTCCATCAATTACGACGAAGGCACCTTTGCCGCCTATGGCCGCACCATTTTAAAAGGCCAGGGCGACAAAGACGTTATGCATTACGACAGCAAGCTGCCCATATCGGCCGTTAATATGCTGCCCCGCGCGGTGGAACAGGTATTCCATCCGGGCCTCAAAAAAATGTCCAATACAGAAGACGTGATAAGGGGCCGGTATATTTCATTGCTGGCGGCCCTGCTGCTGGCCATACTGGTATACCAATGGTCATACCGGTTGTATGGCCGCCCGGCGGCGTTGTTCAGCCTGCTGCTGTTCCTGCTGTGCCCCAATTTCCTCGCCCACGGCATCTTTCTATCGTCGGATATATTCGCCTGCCTGTTTATGGCGCTCAGCCTTTATTATTGCTGGCGTTTTCGCCACACGCATAGTACGCGGCATTTTTTTCTATTGTCGCTGGCCGTAGCGCTGGCCCAGGTGTCTAAATTCTCCATGGTGCACCTGCTTATCCTCGTGCCGGCATTATTACTCATTGGCCGGGTGGCCGACCGGCATAACGGCCGGCCGCGGCCCGCCGTCAAACGCGTACTGATGCTGTTGCTGCTCTTCGCTTTTACCAACTGGCTGGTCATTAGCGCGGCCCATCTTTTTTATGGCATGTTTATCCCGCTGGGCGATTACCATTTCAGCGGCGCCGGCTTTCAGCATATACAGGCCGCACTGCACGGTATTGCGCCTTACCTGCCGGTACCCCTGCCTGCTCCTTATATCAGCAGCATGGACATCGTTATGTATTTCGATAAGCTGGGCGGCGGTGTGCCCGGCGCGCTTAATGGCGCACCTTATATACTGGGCCAGCACAGCATACATGGGTTTTGGTACTATTATTTTGTGGCGCTGTGGTATAAGCTGCCCATCCCGGTACTGCTATTGCTGCTGCTCACCATTTTTTCATACCTGCGCAAAGCCAGCGGCGCCCGGTTCCTGCAACAGGAGATGTATCTTATCATTCCCGCGCTGTATTACCTTGTTTACATGAATTTTTTTTATGCCACGCAGGTGGGCATCCGCCATATCATTATCATCCTGCCGCTGCTATACATATTTACCGGTTTTTTTACGGCGCAGCTTACCACGCTTCGCGCCCGCGGCTTCGGCTATGCGCTGCTGACATACGAATGCATTTCGGTAGGTCTCCGCTTCCCGCATTTCCTGCCGTATACCAATGAATGGATAACCGATAAAAAGATGGCGTATACCAAACTGGCCGATACCAACCTTTGCTATGGCGAGGGAAAACCTTTTCTGCAAAGCTACCTGCGCCAACACCCCGATGCCGTGTTCCAGCCAGACAGCATCATGCCCGGCCTGGTGGTAATGGAGATAAACGATGTGATGGACCTGGCCATCGGCACGCAAGGCAAATACGTTTGGGTAGCGCCGCTCGTACCCGTGGATCATATTCACTCGCAATACCTGGTATACGATATAAGCCCCGCAACGGCCGATTCGCTCATGCAAAAAAAACGGAACTAACCCAATGGCATCATTGAAAACAATACTGGAGCGCCGCACCCTGCACTGCTTTCTGCTGCCCGTTTTCTTTATTGCCCATTTATATATTGAATACTACGGCATGGTAACGGCCGGGGCCGCGCTGACCGTTTTTGCATGGCTGGAAGCGGCTGTCATCACCGCTTTTTTTATTTTGTGGGGCCTTGCGGGCAACCGGCAGCGAAGCGCCGCCATCGTTATGTGCATCGCCGTCGGCTACCTGTATTACGGTGACATCAAACATTTTCTTTCCCTGCTGCCTTTTTCCTTCCTCGCCCGGTATAGCATACTGCTGCCCCTGGTGCTGGCAGGCGCCGTTGTGATCATTATCGTCTTAGCCCGTAAAAAAAAGTTTACCACCCTCACGCTGTACCTCAACCTGTTGATGATCGTTTTTATTGTCGTTGATCTTTTCCGCCTGTTGTCGCTATCCGCGCCCGGGGCAGCGGCCAGGCAAAGCCTGCTTACCGGGCGCAGCCCGGTATCTGCCGGCATACCGGCAACGGCCACAGGGAAACCAGATATTTATTTCCTGGTATTCGACAGCTATCCAAACAGCCGCGTGCTGGAACAATATGCCGGCACGCCCGCCCCGGTGCTGGATTCATTCCTGGCCGGCAATGGTTTTCACCTTATCCCCCGCTCTACCTGTAATTATAACAACACGCCTTTTTCGATCGATGCTACTGTCAATATGCGTTACCTCGACAGGCTGGCAACGCCACTCCGCCTGTCGTCCATCGATTACAACAAGGCTACCACCGATATCAACCATGCCCCGCTGTTCAATTTCCTGCTGGGCGAAGGATACCAGCTCTATAACCTGTCGGTATTTGATATCAACAACCAGCCGCCGCTGCACAAAGAGCATTTCCTGACGGTAACGCCCGCCGGCCTTTTCCTGTTCAATACCCTCTGGCAATGCATCCGGCGTGATATTTACTGGAACTTTCGCGGGCGCGCCGGCCGTGAGGCCAATGCCGCCGCGGCCTTTATCGAAAGCCAGAAGGAATTAAACGAAAGCAAACTGCATTTCAACCGGCAGGCGCTCGATTCCATTCCGCGCATTGCCGCCGGCCCCGGGCAGGCGCCGCGGTTTGTATATGCCCATATATACATGCCGCATTACCCTTATTTCTACGACAGCAGCGGCAAGAGATACCACGATACGGCCACCTACGGCAACTTTGTTTACAACGATGCCAAATTCATCTCCTACCTCAAATACACCAATACACAAATAAAGGCGTTGCTCAGCCAGCTGATGACAGCTACCGCCGGCAAGTCGGTCATCATCGTGCAAAGCGATCATGGCTACCGCGGTTTTGCCTTTACCGATATCAGGAATCATTTCAAAAACCTGCATGCGGTTTATTTTCCCGACCGCGATTATGCATCCCTCTACGATTCGCTTAGTAATGTGAACACTTTCAGGATTGTAATAAATAAGTATTTTCACGCGCAAATGCCCCTGCTGCCCGATTCGTGCATCGTGGTGAAAGATTAAACAGCCGACAGCTATGAAAAGGTTAAACAACATATTCCGGCAATATCCTGTTCACTGCCTCCTGCTGCCTGTTTTTTTTATTCTTCACAACTATGCGCAATATTACGGGCTGGTATCGGCCGCCGTCGCCTGCCGGGTGCTTTCCGTTATAGAGCTCGTCTTTCTCCTTGCTTTTTTGCTGCTATGGGCCGCTTACAGGCATATCAACCGGGCGGCGCTGGCGCTGGCCATCACCGGCATCATTTATCTTTTTTATGGCGTGGCAAAAGATTTCCTTGCCGGTATCCCCGCAGGGGGCTTTCTTTCCCGCTACTCGGTGCTGCTGCCGCTGGTGCTGATCATCACCGTCGCGGCCCTGGTGCTTATCCGCCGGAAAAATCATTTCGGCAGGAGTAATCTTTTTCTAAACCTCCTGTTCATTCTCTTTATCGTGGGCGATGCGGCCATGCTGTTTCGTACGCAAAGCAGTTTTTTCCTGCGCAAGAACCTGCTGGTAAAACAAGACAGGCTGTCGCCCGCCCGGCTTCCGGCACCTGCCGCGCGGCCCGATGTGTATTTTCTCGTATTCGATTCCTACCCTGGTACTGGTTTCCTGCATGATTTTTTGCGGTATGATAATACGTCGTTCGACCGGGCACTGCAAAACCGGGGCTTTTATGTAGCAGGCCGGCCAAAAAGCAACTATAACCGTACCGCCTTATCGATAGCCGCTACCCTGAACATGGAATACCTGCAGGATATCACGCATGGCACCAGGATACGATCCCGGCATTACAACAAAGCAGGGCTAAGCATTGCGCATGCCATCGTTCCGGCCGCCTTCATACACAACGGGTATACGATAAACAATCTTTCTATTTTCGATATCGGCGGGCAGCCGCCCCTGCTCAGGGAAACTTTTTTAACCCTGCCGCAGTCCGACGTGCTCCTGCACAATACCCTTGCCACCCGTATAAAAGCCGATATTCTATGGAATTATTATATCGGCAAACACGCTACGATTGACCCCGAAAGAGTAAAAGCGTCCAAAGAGGAAAGCGCCGCAGGCAATATTCAGAAAAGGGATTTTAATAACCAGGTGGCCGACTCGCTGCTCAGCATGCAACCCGCGTCCGGCAGGCCCGTCTTTACCTATGCCCACCTGTATCTGCCGCACCCGCCTTTCTTTTATGATAAGAACGGTCACGGGTATACGATGGACTTTGACCGCATGTACACCACCATGCAAAGCAGGGAGCTGTTTTTATCTTACCTGGCATACACCAATAAAATCATACTCAAGATCACCGATAGCCTGCAGGCCCGATCGGGGGGCCGCGCGGTGATCATTGTACAAAGCGATCACGGGTACCGTGATTTTACAGCCGAAAAGCAAATGCCCCGCCTGTTGTACGAAAACTATTCGGCCTTTTATTTTCCCGACCGTAATTATTCAATGCTGTACGACTCGATAAGCAATATCAATACCTTTCCCGTTTTATTCAATAAATACTTCAATACCCATATTGCCCTGCAACCCGACACAGCGGTGATACTGTCGTATTGAAAAAACATTATTTTTACCTAAAAACCGGCAGATTGCAACGTATACTTCAATACCTGAAAACCCGTCCCTGGTTTCTCCCTGCCATTCCCTTGTTTTTTGTGCTGCACGGTGTTATCGAAAATTTTGGTTTTATACCGGCAGGCGATGCCTTCCTGCTCGCCGGCATATATGGCGCCGCCACCCTTGTCGTTTTTTTGTTGTGCCGCTGGTACTACCGCAATACCGTCAAAGCTGCGCTGATGAGCGCTTTTATAATGGTGGTATATCTTTTCTTTGGCGCCATCCACGATTTCCTGCTGCGCCACCTCCCCTTTATAGGAAAATATTCCGTGCTGCTCACCCTTCTGCTGGTGCTGCTGCTCACCGCAGGTTACCGATTAAAGAGAGCCGGTCCGCTCCTGCGGCTGGTATTGCTGCTCAACATCGTTTTTGGCCTGTATATGCTTATCGATGGGGTGCAGCTTGGCGCACGGCTCATTCATCCGCCTGCCAATAAGCTGGCCATACAACGGCCCGGGTATGCTTACCTGCCGGTACAGCAGGCGCAAAAGCCGGATATCTACTTTCTTATTTTCGATGAGTATGCCAGCAGCCTGGCGCTGCAGCAAAACTACGGCTATCATAATACGCTGGACAGCCTGCTGGAGGCGCAGCAGTTTCATGTGCAGCCGAAAAGCTATAGCAATTACAGTTTTACACCGCTGTCTACCGCGTCCATTTTAAACATGTCTTACCTGCGGGGACTGCAAACCGGCGATACGATTTCCGTACCGGATTTCAACTACTGTCTCAGCCTGATAAAGAACAACGAGGTGATTCGTTTTCTTTCGGAGCTGGGCTATGACATTAAAAACTATTCGACCTTCGATTTGGCCGGCGCCCCGGCAACTTCCATCGAAACCCTGCTGCCGTTAAAAACAAAGCTTATCACCAGCAATACCCTGCTGTCGAGAATGACCAGGGACATGGCCTGGGTATTTTTCAAAGGGCCGCTTGCAAAATGGTTTTACGACCCGTTTAACGGCGCCCGGAGAATCAACAAAAAGATACTGGATGATCTGCAGGAGCAAAGCGCCAGGAAGGGAGCCCACCCGGTATTCGTATACGGGCATATCTATATGCCGCACGGCCCGTATTTGTATGACAGCGCCGGGCGGCTGAATGAGCCCCGGTTTGCGGTAAACCCCGACAGCGCCCATAAGCCCGGGGCTTACCTCGGCTACCTGGCCTATGCCAATAAGGAAATCATGAAACTGGTCACCGCCATCCGGCACAACACGCAGAACAAGGCCGCTATCATCCTGATGGGCGATCATGGGTTCAGGTACCATGAAAAACAGTACCTGCACCAGAACTACCAGAACCTAAACGCGGTATACCTGCCCGGCGGCGATTATCACCAACTGTACGACAGCATTACCTGCGTAAACCAGTTCAGAACAGTGCTTAACAGCCTCTTCGGCCAGTCCATCCCCCTGCTAAAAGATTCGACTGTATTTTTAACCGGCATGCAATAACTTTGCCCGCAAACCTGGAAACATGACTATCCGTAACAACTGGACAAAAGAAGAAATAGCTGCAATATACAATACCCCCTTACTGGAGCTGATTTATAAGGCCGCCACCGTACACCGCGCGGCCCAGGACACTGCCGAAGTGCAGGTATGTACCCTTTTATCCATTAAAACCGGCGGCTGCCCCGAAGATTGTGCTTACTGCCCCCAGGCCGCCCGCTATAATACCGGCGTCGACGTACACGCCCTGATGCAGACCGAAGAGGTGCTGGAATATGCCGGCAAGGCAAAAGCAGCCGGCTCCACCCGGTTTTGTATGGGCGCCGCCTGGCGCGAGGTACGCGACAACCGCGACTTCGACCGCGTGCTGGACATGGTGAAAGGCGTGAACGGGCTGGGCATGGAAGTATGCTGCACTATGGGCATGCTCACAGAAGACCAGGCCAAAAAACTGCAGGAGGCCGGCCTGTATGCCTATAACCACAACGTAGATACATCGGAAGAGCACTACCACGATATTATTACCACCCGCAATTACGACGACCGCCTCAAAACGCTGGGCAATGTACGCAAAGCCGGTATCAGCGTTTGCAGCGGCGGTATCATTGGCCTGGGCGAAACGCATGAAGACCGTATCGGCATGCTCCGTACTCTCTCCACCCTCCCGCAGCACCCCGAAAGCGTGCCCATCAATGCACTGGTAAGGGTAAAAGGCACGCCCCTGCAGGATAATCCCAAGGTGGACACCTGGGATATGGTGCGTATGATAGCTACCGCCCGCATCCTGATGCCGCATACCATGGTACGCCTCAGCGCCGGCAGAACAGAAATGAGCGTTGCCGAACAGGCCCTCTGCTTTATGGCAGGCGCCAACTCCATCTTTGCAGGCGATAAGCTGCTCACTACCCCCAATCCTTCCTTCGAGGAAGATATGGCTATGTTTGATTTGCTGGGATTGAAGCCAAGGGAAGCGTTTAAGGGAGAAGAAAGCCACAAGCTGCAAGCCGCAAGCTATTAGAATCGTTTATATAAAAACAGCGGGTGCTATCTTCCACAGATAGCACCCGCTGTTTTTATATATTAAAAGTCTTGCAGCTTATAGCTTGCGGCGGGAAGCTTCCTCTTATCCCAGTTCCGGCATCATCTTCACTACCTCCTTACAAAGGTATTGTTCCCCCGCATGCGCCTTCATGATGGCCTCGAACACTTCCTGGTAAGAAGAGTTTTTGGTAACATAGGCGCAGGCGCCCGCCTGCAGCATACGGCGCACGTATACCGGCTCGAGGTGAATGGACATACCAATAACCCGTATCGAGGGATAGTCGCGGGTTATCACTTCAGTAGCTTCAATACCGTTCATATTGTCCATATTTATGTCCATCAGGAAAATATCAGGCACGTGCTTACCAGCTACCGCAACCGCCTCGCGGCCGTCGCAACAGGTAGCAACTACCTGGAATGAATGATTGGTAGAAAGAATAAAATCCCATGTTTCCCTTACCTGCTGGTGGTCGTCAGCAATGGCAATTTTGATCATGAACCTTCCCTTTAGTGTTGCTGGCGTTAGTTATTGAATTCATACGGGTAAACAAATGTAGTATGGCTGGTTTTCAGGAAGCTACCGGTAACTGGGTATTTTAAAGCAAGGATATGTGCTGATTAGATTGCGGACTGAAAAATAGTGATTGTCTGTCAAAATCAAAGCTTATTTAATGGAACATTCAAGCCAAATTGATTGTACGCAAGATTATTCTGGTAATAACTGCGGGCATACCTCAGCTGGAGCTTCTTAAACAGGGCGCCTACGCCCATTGAAAACCCCGTCAGCCCGTTGGGCGAATTGGCTATCATGAGCTCCTTATGCAGCAGGTAGTTATACCCTGCCGTTACTTCCAGCTTATCGGTAATAAACACCTGTAGACCAAAAACGACATGGCGAAACAGCTTATCGGCCGTAAACCCCTTGCTGGCGTCCGGCCCCAGGCCATTGGCGTTATTATAGCTGGTATCGGCATACAACAGGTCAAACTGGTGCAGGTGATGGGCAGTAAGCGAAAACTGCACCGGCGCGTTGCGCAGCCTTTTGGTAACGCCCGCCTGCACGTCAAACGGCAGATCGTCGCCTGTGGTGCCCGGGTATTTTTTCAGCTGTACGCCCATGTTTTTCATGGCGACCGATACCTGCAGCCCGCGGGCCGAATCATAATAGCATACTCCCGCATCCATGGCCAGCGCCGTAGAGCGGTACAGGCTGTAATTGGAGCTCACCAGCTTGAGCGACAAACCATAATGCCATCTTTCGAGGTATTGGCGGCTGGCCGACAGCTGTACCACGTAATCGTTGGGGCGAAAGGCCCCGAGTATATTACCCGCCGCATCCGTTTGGGCCATGCTGCCATAGTCGAGGAAATGAACACCCAGCGCAAAACTGGTTTGCCAGGAAGGAACATGATAAGCAAAAAGACTGTGGTAATTTTTTATGCCGGCATACAGCACGTTGAATGAGGCATGCAGCTGTTGGCTCATATCTGCCCGCAGCAGCGCGGGATTGTTGAAGCTGAGCCCCGCATCGCCGGTGATATTTGAAATATTTACCCCGCCCAGCGCCGATAGCTGCGGCGTATTGGGCAGCTTTAAGAAATTATAGGCGGAGCGGCCGCCAATCGTCTGCGACTGGCCCTTAGCGGAAACCGCTAAACAAATAACAAGGGATAAAAGTTTAGTTAAAAACTTCATGTAGCACGAAGATAAGAATTTAGGCGTGCCACGGTCTTTTGCTTCGATAGCTAACCGTGGCACGCCGGCGACGCTAACGGGCGTGCCACGGTTAACACGGTAGCGCAAAAGACCGTGGCTCGCCTAAAAGACCGTGGCGTCCCTAAAAAAAGAAAGATCCTTCATAGAAATGAAGGATCTTTTTTTAACCCTTAAAACAACCAACATGAAATTCTTATACTCTATTAACACAACCGGATACGCACTGGTTCACGCTGATTGCAGGTTACAATAGGTTTTAACAGCTTTTAACAGGTTTTAATCTTTCTTTAATTTATAAGCTCCGAGCTATGAGCCGCGAGCTGCGAGCCGTTTGCGTCGAATAACTCGCGGCTCATAGCTCATAGCTCGCAGCTCGTAGCTCTATACCAGCACCAGGTCCAGCACCTGCTGCATGCCTTTCACATAATGAAAAGTGAGGCCTTTTATAAAACCCGAGTTGATTTCCTGTACGTCTTTTTCATTCTGCCAGCAAAGGATCACTTCCTTCAGGCCGGCGCGCTTGGCTGCCAGCACTTTCTCTTTGATGCCACCCACCGGCAATACCTGTCCGCGCAGGGTGATCTCCCCCGTCATGCACACATAGGGCTTTACCCGCTTGCCGGTAAGGGCTGAGGCCACCGAGCTCATCATGGTGATGCCTGCGCTGGGACCGTCTTTGGGCACGGCGCCTTCGGGCACATGAATATGAATGTTATGGTTTTGGAATAGTTTTGAATCGATGTTCAGCTTTTTGGCGTTCGAATGCAGGTAAGTGATAGCCGTGGAGGCGCTCTCCTTCATCACGTTGCCCAGGTTGCCCGTCAGCTTCAACTCGCCCTTGCCTTCGCTCAGGCTGGTTTCGATAAACAGGATATCGCCGCCCACATAGGTCCAGGCCAGTCCTACCGCCACGCCGGCCATATTGGCCGTTTTATATATCTCGTTGCTGTAGCGCGGCTTGCCGAGGATTTTTTCTACATCGCCCACCGAGAGCGTAGGCTTTAACTTTTCTTTGGTGGCATACTCGCGGGCCTGGCTGCGCATGATGGACGCCAGCTGGCGGTCCAGCTCGCGCACGCCGCTCTCGCGCGTGTAGTCCTGTATGATCGTTTCCAGCACCTTATCGCTGATCTTGAAATTCATTTTGCCCAGGCCGTGCAGATCCTTTTGTTTGGGCACCAGGTGGCGACGGGCTATCTCCACCTTTTCCTCGATGGCGTAGCCGCTGAGATCGATGATCTCCAGGCGGTCGCGCAGGGCCGGCTGTATATTATTAATATTATTGGCCGTGGCGATAAACAACACTTTGCTCAGGTCATATTCCAGCTCCAGGTAATTGTCGTAAAAGCTGTTGTTCTGTTCGGGGTCCAGCACCTCCAGCAGGGCCGACGAAGGATCGCCGCGGTGATCATTACCCACCTTGTCTATTTCGTCGAGTATCATAACGGGATTGCTCGACTTAATTTTGCGCAGCGACTGTATAACGCGGCCCGGCATGGCGCCGATATACGTTTTGCGGTGTCCGCGCAGCTCGCTTTCATCGTGCAGCCCGCCCAGGCTCAGCCGCACATACTTGCGGCCGATGGCGTTGGCGATGCTTTTGCCCAGCGATGTTTTGCCGATACCGGGAGGGCCTACAAAGCAAAGGATAGGACTTTTCATATCCCCTTTCAGCTTGAGCACCGCCAGGTATTCCAATATGCGCTCTTTGATCCTGTCCATGCCATAGTGATCATGGTCCAGCACCTTGCGCGCCTTATTCAAATCGTACGAGTCTTTGGTATAATCTTCCCAGGGCAGCTCCAGCAGCAAATCGATGTGGTTGTACACCACCGAATAATCGGGTGTGCTGGGATGCATGCGCTCCAGCTTCTCGATGCTTTTCTGGAACATTTCTTTGGCCGCCTTGGGCCATTTCTTGCCTTCGGCTTTTTTCTGCATCTCCTTCAGCTCGCGATCGTTGGTATCGCCGCCCAGCTCTTCCTTGATGCTTTTCAGCTGTTGCTGCAGGAAGTATTCCCGCTGCTGCTTATCCAGCTCATTGCGCGTTTTATTGGTCACCTTGTTCTTCAGCTCGGCAAACTGCAGCTCGCGCTGCAGCAGCTGCATCAGCACATCGGCGCGGCTCTTGATATGGTTTATCTGCAGTATCTGCTGTTTTTCGGCCAGACCTGTATTGAGGTTGCTGCTCACAAAGTGGATCAGGAAAGCAGGGTTCTCGATGTTCTTGAGGATGATAGACGCCTCTGAGGGAATATTGGGCGACAGCTGGATGATTTGCGCCGCCAGCTCCTTGATATTCGATACATATGCCTCGAAATCCTGGTCTTTGGGGGCTTCTTCTTCCGCCAGCAGCTGTACTGTTGCCTTGAAAAAAGGGTCTTCGGAGGTAACCGCTCCTATCTTAAACCGGCGCTTACCCTGTATAATAACGGTGGTGCCGCCATCGGGCATTTTTATCAGCTTTACGATGCGGGCCACTGTGCCCACATCTTCCAAATCAGCGCCCGAGGGGTCTTCCACGTTACTGTCTTTCTGCGCTACCACCCCTATCAGCTTGTCGGCCTTGTACGCTTCATTAACGGCTTTAATGCTTTTGTCGCGGCCCACAGTAATGGGCAGCACTACGCCCGGGAACAAAACCGTATTACGCAGCGGGAGCAGGGGCAAATCGCGCGGCATTACTAAATCCTGCCCGTCATCCGCATCGTTTTCGTTCAGGGGAATAATCGGTATAAAATCCATCTCGTCTTCCGGCTTGAAAAATAAGTTCGTTTCTTTCATTATATCTGGTATTCAATGACAAAATAACACCTCCGCGCCATCCATTCTACGGGTATCAGAGGGCGGGTATAAGGGTCAAGTATGATGCCAGAGAGAAACGCAAAATTCCGGCTCCGCACTCGTTTTCGCACCCTGGCCCCTCAAATTGAAGCATTTCCGGCCATAAAAACGACTAAAATGCCGCAAATTTTGCCCATTTTGATAAAAATCAACAAATGACCGTTTTACCGTTTTTGGCAGTCCCTGACAGTCGCCTTGCCTGCTTCATAGTTTACCAGGAGACCTTATAGCGCCCTTATAGCGGCCTTATAGAGCCCTTATAGCGCCTTTCGTTCGCAGTAAGGACTGTTTAAGACCGGTTCTACGACCTCCCGCGCCCGCACCGGGTGCGCGGATGAACCGGCTTAGAACCCCGGGTGCGAACACCACGCCTTCCCGCCATGGGCAATTTTATTCCCGCTTCATTGTTGCCGGACGGGCAAAAGAAAACCCCTCCGCTTACACGGAGAGGTCCTGGTTTCTATAATACAACTCAACAATAATGACCCTAAATAATCCGCCAGCCCAGGCTTAGCTGGAAGCCCTGGTTGCGCCATTTATTGCTGTTCGAAGCATCACTGATATCGTTGAGCCCGATAAAATACCGGCCATTGACTTTAAAGTTGGCGATGCTTAGCTGAATACCGCCCAGCAGCGACAAATCGCCGCTTTTAATGGCCTGCTTGCCATTTTGCACCAGGCTCTGATCGTGATCGAGGAGCACGCCGAACTGCGGACCGAACTGGAAGGCAAAAACTTTTGACGGACAATAGTTAAGCAACAGGGGGAGCGACAGGTAGTTCAGCTTAACATGGTGAACATTCTTAATGTCGAAGACGTTGCCGATGGCGGTGTCTGTTCTCGTTGCATACTGGTTAAAAAGCACTTCAGGAGCAAACTGCCAGTTTTTGCCCAGCTTCAGGGCGGCAAAAACACCGGCATTATAACCGTAATTGAATTCCTGTTTAAACGGCGTCCCATCTATCTTGGTAATATTAACACCCAGCTTAGGTCCGAATTCAAACAAAGGCAGGTGCGGATCGCTTTCCTGGCTGTAGCCCGCTGCCGATACCAGCACCAGTATCGCAACGGCAAAATATGACTTTATCATGGTTGGTTATTTTGTGTAAAATATTCAACTTATATGCCACCACCCGCAGGAAGACGTTAAATTGTATTAACAGCCGTCCTGTTTTAAGACTTTAAAAAAAATCAAAAGTTAAATCCGGCCGAAAGCGAAAATACCTGGCTGTATTTTTTGCTTGCATCGGGGAAATAGTAATCCATAAACCATACGGGGTTGATACTGAATTTGCCTATCGAATAATACAGGCTGAAAGAAAGGGCGGTGGATTGGAGCTGGAACTTATTACCGTTTTCATTGGCATAGCTGCGCCTGAAGCGGTCCAGCGTTATCTTACTGAATGTAAGGTTGACGTTGCTGTTGACGGTGGTGCGCATATGCGAGGAGCCGCCCACCAGGTACGACACGATGCTGAAAGTAATATTATCATTTTTTATCAATACATCGTCCCACTGGAAATCCCGCCGCACGGTGGCCGACAGCGAGAAGTCGCGCAGCTTATTTTTTGAGTTGACCGTTACATCATAATGTAGCCATTCAAAACGCTGCAGGACGGCGTTCAGCCGGTGGATGGAATCCTCATAATGCAGCTTGTCTGAAAAAGAGCCTGTGGCATATCCTGCCGCCAGCCCGAAGCGCCATTTCCGCCGGATAAGACTTACATAAGCATACACATCATTATCGTAAGGGCTGGTGCTTAGCAGGGCCGTATCCTTTCCAAAATAGCGGGTATAGGAAATCCCGGCAGCCAGCCGCCGGCTGGTATAATCGTACGATGGCGTGGCCGCATATTGGTACATACCCACGGCTTTATCGGGAAAAGACGTGGCAAATCCCATCATGGTAAAACCCAGCCCGCTCTTATGATAATAACCGGCAAAGGGTGTCACCGATAGTTTATTGGTAGTGGCTTCCTGTGTATTGAGGGAATTGTTTTTAATGCTGAAGCTGCGGTTGCCCAGTCCCGCGCCCACCGAGAAAAAGCTTTTGGGCGCTACCAGCTCATCCACCATCGCCGCAAAATCTTTCATCAGCGAGTCGATGATAGCGGTGCTGTCTTTTTTTACCACGGCAGCTGAATCACGGCCGGGCCGCTGCGCAAAACCAGGTTGCTGCGCGCAGACCATTACTAATGCCATAATCGCCGGCGCGATAAGATGCTTCATGCAGGTAAGCTGTTTTGAGGTGCCCTTCAAAGGTATGAAAACGCCTGTTTGATAGAAATAGTACGAAAAGGTTTAATGCACCAGGAGGAGGCGACTACACCAGCTCTAACACCGTTATCTCGGGCATGATCCCCACCCGTCCCGGGTAGCCGATAAAGCCAAAGCCGCGGTTGACGTATAATTTTTGCTTTCCTTCTTCGTACAGTCCCGCCCATTGCTTATATACATATTGTACCGGGCTCCATTTAAATCCCGGTATTTCAATGCCAAACTGCATCCCATGGGTATGCCCCGCCAGCATCAAATCCACGTCGGGGTATTTGGGCCGCACTTCGCCATCCCAATGGCTCGGGTCATGGCTCATCAGTATTTTAAAGGGATATTTTTCCACGCCTTCGCAAGCCTTTTTCATATCGCCGTAAGTAAAGAACCTTGCCTTGGCGCTGATGTTTTGCACGCCAATTAATGCTATCTGCTGCCCGTCGCGCTCCAGCGCCACATGTTCGTCCATCAGCAGCCGCCAGCCCATCTCTGCATGGATCTCTTTTAGCCGCTTGAGGCTATTGGCTTTTTCGATGGCTTTGGCGCCTACGGGAGTATGCCCCCAGTGATAATCGCCATAATCATGGTTACCCAGCGTGGAATATACGCCCATAGGCGCCTGCAGCTTGTTGAATACGTCTATATAGTCATGCATTTCCACTGCCATATCGTTGACCAGGTCGCCGGTAAAGAGAATAAGATCCGGTTTCTCTTCCAGTATCTTCACCACGCCTTTGGCCACCGCCTCCTTGTTGGAAAAGCTGCCGCTGTGGATGTCACTTATCTGCACAATCTTCAGCCCCCTGAATGCCCCGGGCAGGTTATCGTACGATAGCCGGATACGCTGCACGTGGTAATTATACTTGTTTTTGAACCCGTATATGAGGGTGCCAAACAGGCCGCTGCCGGCCGCCAGTCCCGCCCAGCTCAGGAACATGGAACGGGAAATGCCGGCGCTGTTCAGCGCATCGGCTTCGGTGCGGTTAAAAAACAGCTTACCGGCGCCCCATTGCAGCAGGCGGCGGATATCGTCTACCAGGAAGAAGACAACAGCGACGAACTTGGCAAAAAATAAACCGAGCAGGGTAGCGAAAAGATAGGTCCTGACCGATTTGGACCATGCCTCCACGTTCAAAAAAGGCATCAGCGCCAGCATAACGATGGCGGCGCCCGAAATGGTCCAGTAACAGGTATAAATAACCAGCTTTGTCTTGTGCGAGGCGGACTGGCTTACTACTTTAACGGCCTGGAATACGTACAGGTCCAACAGTATAAGGATAGTAACGACGATCCAGAAAAAATTTCTATTGCGCATGTATCAAATTTATAACAGGTAAAGTTTAAAATGCCAGGAATTCGTCCAGTTGCGTATCAATGGCCGCCAGCGTGGCGGCGTCGGTAATATTACCCGCTTCGTCCATGAGCCTGTCTACGATACTAATGGGTAGTTTATTGTGGTGCACATTCACCTTCAGGTAATGCAGGATGCCTGTGAGGTGCTCCATTCCCCGCAGGTTGCCTGCCCGGCCGGTGGAGATTCCGGTGAGGAGGGCTTTCCTGCCGGGCCATACTTTCCTGATATCCGTATTGTCGATAAACGATTTGAGCACCCCCGGGATACTGCCGTTGTACTCCGGCGAAATGAAGATGAATTTATCGGTGGGTATGAGTATTTCTGCCTCCAGCTTTTTGATGTCGTCGGTCCGCTCCTGCACGTAAAGGCCTACGAGCGAGATAAACCGGGGCTGTACGCCCTTTGCCTCCAGCAGCAGCACATACTGCCGGGCCACTTTTTCGGTATTGCTTTCCGGCCGGTTGGTTCCGCTTATAATGGTTATCATGTCCTGTTTTATTTTCCGGTCAACAAAAATGCTGTATTTTAAGTTCATAAACAGGGCGGCAAAAAACGATTTCGTTATTTTTACCGGTAATCTTGCCGGGTAACCGTTGAAAACCAATCGTGAACAGGTTGGGCAAAACTTACACGCTAATTAGCGCGAATTGGAGCGAATAAACGCTAATTTCGCGAACATCGGTCCCCAGGCGTTCATTGGCCGGATTAGCGCCGATTCGCTCCAATTCGCGCCCATAAGCGCATGCAATTAGCGTCCATTAGCGTATGAAAAACCAAGAACGAAACAATAATATGGCAAGAATCATAGGAATCGCAAATCAGAAGGGAGGCGTGGGCAAAACCACCACGGCCATCAACCTGGCGGCAAGCTTTGCAGTCCTCGAGATGAGAACCCTGCTGGTGGATGCCGATCCACAGGCCAACAGTACGACCGGCGTTGGCTTCGATCTGCACAATATTACGCAGAGCCTGTACGACTGCATGGTGAATGAAACGCCCATCAGGGACGTCATCCTCAAATCAGATATTCCCAACCTCGACGTAGTGCCCAGTCATATCGACCTGGTAGGCGCCGAAATAGAAATGATCAATTATCCCAACCGGGAGGGCGTATTAAAAGCCCTGCTGGAACCGGTAAGAAACGACTACGATTTTATCGTTATCGATTGCTCTCCCTCTCTCGGGCTTATCACCGTCAATGCGCTCACTGCGGCCGATTCGGTGATTGTGCCGGTACAAACCGAGTTCTTCGCCCTCGAAGGCCTGGGCAAGCTGCTCAATACCATCAAAATCGTACAAAGCCGCCTCAACCAGGAGCTGGTGATAGAGGGTATCCTCATGACGATGTACGACGGCCGCCTCCGCCTTTGCAACCAGGTGGTAAGCGAAGTACGCAAGCATTTCGACGAAATGGTGTTCAACACCATCATCCACCGCAATTCCAAGATCAGCGAAGCTCCCAGTGTAGGCAAACCCGTTATACTATACGACGCCATCAGCAAAGGCGCCATGAACTACCTGAACCTTGCCAAAGAAGTATTGCAGAAAAACGACATGACCCGTATTAAGCAGGAGGACCGTGTGATGGAATTGGATAGTGACCAGGAATAGCTCCGAACGCAAGCTGCAAGTTCCAAGCTGCAAGTGGCGCGCGGCAGAAGGTTTTGAAGATGTTAAACGCAACCTTAACATATGAAAAATTTCAAACAACTGCTGATTTGGCAAAAAGGCCTGCAAATTGCTGCCGATGCATTTAAATTAGTCGCTACTTTCCCCGGAGAACAGAAATATGTATTATCATCACAAATCACAAGGGCGGCGGTTTCTATTCCTTCCAATATAGCAGAAGGAGGTAGCCGCAATAGTGACAAAGAATATAACCGATTCCTTGAAATCTCCTTAGGTTCCTCTTATGAAATG
>Ga0307508_10001799_pt1 | contig 23773 bp, 25 predicted proteins | sample 9_EM_MG_FD_203089 | JGI IMG/M metagenome (GOLD analysis project Ga0307508, IMG submission 203089) | Populus trichocarpa ectomycorrhiza microbial communities from riparian zone in the Pacific Northwest, United States - 9_EM | ecosystem: Host-associated > Plants > Roots > Unclassified | place... | reverse complement strand
TTACAATTCTAAGACGTCTGTGAAAGGCACAGTTTTTTTCCGTCAAGTAAAGAGTGGTTTTTGGTTGTGTGAAAACGGGCATTTTTGGTGTAAAACGGCCCCTGTACGGAAACTTTTGTCCCTGTACCCGCTTCGACCGGCACCCGCCGCCCCCCCTTTACAACTATCTTTGGTCAGATAGCAAAAACTTTCCTCAGACTTGGTATTTGTCTGACTTAACCTACCAGAGGCTGGCAACCTTTGCGCTGCTGAAGAGTTTTGCCCAGAAAGTCCTAGCAATAGGTTCCTGGGGTTTGGAGAGTTTCATCGTAACTCGCTCGCCTTGACTGGTTTTTTTTTTTTATTCAGTACTCGTATGCGACCTAGGTAGATCATGACGAGGGGCATGGCCCATATATACAGTCCGTTTCCCCGCCACAGTCCGCGTATAGCGGCACGGTGCAGGCTCCCATTGCTCTCCGCCCAGGCCTGTCCCGCGAAGTCATGATAGCGCACCAAGGAAATTACAAAGGAAACGCGCGCCCCCTCCTCCCCTACTCCACCGATGCCATGAAAGACGGGGTGAGTAAGAACAGCGGTGTTCCTTCCCCAGCCCCCGTCTCGTCCTCAGCCCCAAGCTCCTCCGTCCGCTTCTCGTCTTCTAGCTCCGCTCGCTCCCGGAGCTCCCCCTCCGACACCTCGCTGCCCCCGTCCCTGTCCTTTGCCACAGGAGGCACTGTCTTTCCAACGTCCGTCGAGGCCAGGGAGTCCAGTATCGCCTGAGAGCACTGCCCCCCTTCCGCAAAGAGTTCGTGAGCTTTCCACCGCTCCCTCCCTCTCCCCGTCTCCTCTTCTACCTTCTGCCATAACACCTTCTGCTCCTCCTTCCATCTCGGGCACCTTTTGAGGAGGTGGTCCCTTGTCTGCTTGGGGCACCGGCACCACCAGCACCGCGGCGTTGAGCGGGATTTCGACCAGTGCAGATACTCGCCGGTGAGGCAGTGCCCCATCTTCAGCTGATAGAACCTCGAGGCCAGCCTCTTGGCGCTCCCAGCAACCGTACCGTCGGGCTTTTGGCTCTTCAGCATTTTGTACTTCTTCTTGGAGGTCCGGCCTCCCGCCCACTTCCGTGCCTCCGCCCACTTCTTCTCGGCGATCTCCCGCTTGATGTTGGCGAGGGATCTGGGGAGCGGTGTCACGCGCTCCTCCAGCCGATCCGAGTAGGTCCACCCTTCTACTCCAGGAGTGTCCGGCTCACCTGCTGCGAGCTTGGCCCACTCGTCCGCCTTCTCATTTCCTTCCACGCCCTCGTGTGCGGGGCACCATCTGATCTCAATGGCGATGCCCGGCGCCGCCCTTCGGAGTGCAGCAATGTGTCTCCTTGCTTCGAGCGCGTGCTTCTGTTCCGGTCCCGGTTCGTCGGATGCCATGCGCCTGATTGCTGCCTGTGCATCGGTAAAAATGGTGACGTGGTCCGGGAGTGGGCTTCTTCGTGCCACAGTTTCTAACGCTCGTGCTAGAGCCGTGCATTCCGCATCAAATGCCTCCTGGTTGTACCCCATGTGGGTCTTAATGCCCTTCCAGGTATGGCCGTCCTTCCATGCCACCGCGTACCCAGCCGCGCCCTCCTCCTGCCGTGATCCGTCGGTGAACATGACGAGTCCCGGCCGCTCCTTCTCTGCCTCCTTCTTTGCCTCCTTCCGCTCCTCCTGGATCAACGCCGCCTCAAGGAGCTCCGGCTCCTCTGGCAAAATTGTCTTCTCTGTCTCGGTCCAGCTGTAGCATAAGGCTGCCCCCAGCCTCTTCCCGATCTTCGTGCCTGCGCCAACTATGTCCCTGGTCCTCTCGCCTTGAGGAAGGGACAGCAGCCGGAGCCCAAACCGCCACTGCCTGTTCTCCAACTGGTTCGCCGCAGGTCTCAGCCCAGACTCTATTGACAGCGCTCCCAGGTTGGTTGTCCGGAAGGCCCCAGTTACTGCCCGTGCTTGTTGGTTGACGAGCAGCTGCAGTTCCTCTGCCCGGCCTGTTGTGCCCTGGGCATTGCCTCCCTTCCACCACAGCTCGGCCCCGAACATGGCGATGGACTGGACACACGCCGTCATGATTCGTCTGCAGTTCGCTGGGGAGAGGCCCATACGCCCTGTGAGCCGTCGCAAGCGGGTCATCGCGTTCCGACCACTCTTCAGCCTGGTGGTATGGTGTTCCTTCAACGTGAGTTGCGAATCCAGCCACACCCCCAGCCACCTCGTCGCGTCCTTGTTGAACGCAACTTCCTCCTCCCCCACAATCACCTTGGCCTTCGCCTCTGTGCCTTTTCTCTTCCTCCAGAATATGGCGGCCTCCGTCTTCCCCTGATCAAAGGCCACTCCGTTGTTCTTGCCCCATTCCATAGCCGCCGCTGCTGCCTCTGATAGCTTGGCTGCCACCTCTTCCTCCCCTTTCCCCTCTGGTAGCCACCCGATGTCGTCCACGAAGGATAGCCCGCTGATGCCCGGGGCTGCCCGTTCCACCGCGTCGAATATGCCTGAAAGGTACGTGACGAATAGGATGGGGGCTGCCAGGGAGCCCTGAGGGACTCCGGTGTCCACTGGGTAGTCCTCTCCGGTCTCTCCGTCCAGGACCAGTTTGACCCGCCGGTCCGACATGAAGCTCATCGTCCATCGGATGAGGTCTGCCTCCAGACCCAGAACTTCCATGCGCTGGCCTAGGATCGTCTTGTCCACGTTGTTGAACGCCGACTTGACATCCATGAAGAGGGCTCCAGCCACTTTCTTCCCTGCCCATGCCTTCTGCGTCCGGTTCATCAAGATCGTAACCGTGTCGACACAAGACCGCCGTTTCCGGCATCCGAACTGGCCTTCATAGAGCCCTCGCTTCCGCTCCAGGTGGTCAGCGATAAGGTGGGCTGCCCTCCGTTCCAGCAGCTTGCTGATGACATCGAGTAGTGATATCACCCGGTACGCCTGCACTTTAGAGTAGTCGGGCTTCCCTGGCTTGGGAATGACCACGCCTTTCGCCGTTTTCCAGATTCCCGGGTGGACTCCCAGTCGGATGCACGGCTTGCCTTGACTGTACGGAGGCCCATAACGACCAACCTGTCAAGTTATTTAAATTTGCGTAACCTAAAACACGAAACCCTGCAACCCGAAAACCTCGACAACCTTGTAACTCTACCAATGAAATTTTGCAACATCGCCAACACCCCACAAATTATATTTGCGAGCCACAGCCGTTGTACCTCGCCGTAAGCGGTGCGCTCCACAGTATCAAACATCAACCATCGAGCATCGAACGATCCGATGAGCGAGTCGACAGCAACACGTCAGGCAAGCCGTCGGGTAAACTGGTGACGAGAAATCCATCGTGCGAGCCGTCGGGCAAGCAGCCTATAAGTGGAAGGAACAAGCTGACGATCAATGCGCCGGGTGAGCCGTCAATCAATCCGATGAGCGAACTGACAAGCAATCTGTCGGGCATTCTATTGGGTGGGCTGCCTTCTAGCAGAAGTAACGAGCGATCCGACGAGTGAGTCAACATGCAATCCGTCAGGCAAGCAGTCGGACGGACAAGCATTGCAGATACCATGAATACCATCAACGAGGTACAAGTTTTTTCTGATGTTGTGATGTACGGGCGTAGGATTAATAGCGAAAGCCTGATTAATAGTAAGAGGGCAGGTGCAGAATTATTTGGTGTCGCCGGCAATAAATAAAGAAGACAGTCAATACAGTTATGCCGCTGCAGTAAATATAGAGTTACTGGATTACAGGGCACTGGCAGTAAAGGAGTAAGAATATATAGCGCCGCTGTAAGAGTAAATAGAGAGCAACACCGCGTTGCCGACAAGAAGGATGAAATAAACACAGTGTCGCTGCCGCGGAGTGGTAGGGAAATTCACACAAAAATGGAGAAACCACATTGCTGCCCCGAATGACTCCCATCATTTTTCCCCAGCGTGGACTGTTCCAGTGGGAAACACGATTTGCAAATGACAGAAGTCGATACACCTCTGGTGACTAAGTAAGTAGTAATTTATTTTTTGCGTCTGCACATAGAACTGGATGCCGTTGCAGCATGCTCATTACGCATCACTCGGTTTCCCCGAAAACACCTTCAAGGCCTTAACTATACTGGAATAAGGTGATTTAGGCATTAGAATCGGTCTCTACAATAGTGGTTTACCCACTCTGTGGCGTTCAGCTGAATTCTGAAGGTTTTGATTTGTCGACATATGTTATTCAAAATCCCGGCTGCTTTTCGTGGTCCAAGTCCGGCACAATGCAACACCCGCCGACGCTGAATACTTAATTACGTACTCGTCTACGCGTGCATTCTCATGAGCTGGAGATATTTACATCATCTAATTTGCTCCAACCATCCCCATCCATCAGCGATTTCCTAGGTGAGTAGTATTGCATAGTCATGACTCATTTGAGGTGATTGACTCGTCATTCAAAATTTTTAGCTAGTTAATTTAATCAATTGACTAGGTAGTCAACGAAGAACTAATGACACTTCATTTTCCTTTTTGTTCATGTTCGCTTTTGAGTGCAGCATTTTTTTTCAAATCCAAGACAGAAAAGAAGTGAATTGCTTCGCTGCATATTGTTTCTTGTACTGGCAGTGCCACTACTTTATTTGCTCTTATTTTCTCAGGCAGCGGCTGTACAAAGAATTTACTTACTCACTACATTTCCTTATTCTTTTACGGTCAGAATCGCTGTAAATATTTAATCACTCTATATTTACTGCGGTGACGACTGTATTTACACTCTTCTTTATCTACTGCTGGCGACACCAAATCATTCTACACCTACCCTCCCGATAGCTTGCCCGACGGATTGCTTGTCGGCTCGCCCGATGGAATGCACGTTGGACCGCTAGTCAGATCGTTTGACCGCTTGCCCGACGGATTCATCGTCGGCTTACTCGTTCCTTCCAGTCGTCGGCTTGCTCGTTCCTTCCACTCATCGGCTTCTTGCCCGACTGCTTGCCCAACGCGCTGCTTGCCAATTCGCTCACCGGACCGCCCGACTCACGATGGTTGATGTCTGATACCGCGGTAAGCATTGCTAACAGCGAGGTACGGCGGTTGTGACTCGCAAATATACCTCCGCCCAGTTACAATTTGTGGGGTGTTGGCGATGTTGCGAGATTTCTTTGGCAGGGTTGCAAGGTTGTCGAGTATTCGAGCTTTTAGGGTTGCAGGGCTTCGTGGTTTAGGTTACGCAAATTTAAAAAACTTGACAGGTTGGTCGTTATGGGCCTCCGTACGCTCGCCTTGACTGGATCTCACTTCGGGAGATGTTCGGTATAAGGTTGATCGCTGAGTTTTATGGCTTCCCAGGCCCTGTTGGTTCGCTAGTGTGTTTTGGTTTTCTCTTCGGGTTGAAACCCGAGACTTTTGAACTAAGAGCTCCTTGAGTCATTTTGGTTTAAACGAAAAGACTTTGGCTCTCCGTGATCTTATTGGTCGAATGAGAGTTCTGAATAAGAAAAAAAAACTTCCCATAGTCAGTGCTATATCTCGTCTGCTCCGGGGCGTGTCAGAGAGGAGAGCAGCTTGGGCCCTTTCCTCTCTTCCTTGTTCCTCTTTGTTTCCTCCCATCTCGTTGGTCTAGGAGCAACCAGCAAAGGACCCTCTCTCCCCCCTCGTTGGAAGGGTATCCGCTTTTTCCACTCACTGGACAGGACGGACGAGTCTTATGAAAGCTCCGCCCGGGGCGGGACTAGACTATACGCCGTTGAAAGACTGGCGTCGGAACGGACGATTGGCAGCCATGGACAGTACCTCCCTGCAGCGAGCGCAGTACCCCCGCCTATCCTCGCCCACTGAGCTAACAAACGCAGACCCTGTGACCAGGACGCGGAGGCAGAGAAGAGGTAGACCTGACGCAGCTTAACGTCATGTGTTTTGAGGAACAAAGGCGGAAATGCGTCGGGCCAGTCTCGTGGGGATCTTGTAGAGTAGTCATAAAGATTGGCAACAATGACGACGAAGACAGAAATTACACAACAGATAAGCAGTCTCCTTCCGCCTCCAGACATTCGCAAAAGCACCAACTGAACATGAAATTTCCCGTTGGCCTCACTAAAAACCTATGTGGTAAACCCTGTGGGAGAAACCCGTCATAGGAAAAGAGCGCCAACCCGCCAAATTTGGAATATCAAATGACTCCGAGCTCGCACAGTCCAAACCGCCCGCACCTTCAGACCTCACGACTTGAGAAAACGGGAAATTTCCATGCGGGATCTGCAAGTTGCAGTTAGCAATGTAATTTATGCCCAGTTCTCTGCAATATGCTAATCCTACCTTAATTTCCAACATCCTGTGTTGGCTCAATCGTATCCTCGTCACCATATAACATGATTTGGATCCTGCGGACAGAGACCGTATTAGCATCGCAGGGTAGAACTGAGTTGATTCGCACTCCAACATTTGGCAAGTAAGGGAAACGTACATGCCGTCGAATAGGGTAACGTTAGCAATGGGAAACTCGAAGCATTTTCAGATGGGACCTACGGACTACATAGGCAGTCCGGCAGTGGCATAGTCAAAGATCGATTCTAGCAGACACGTGTGGGAATGATATACGATACGCACGGGCTATGAAAGAAAGAGACAATGGAGTTGGGGTCAGCGACGTCGAAAAAAGCGGGAGTAAGAACGCACAGCCTTTCCAGTTAGCGGTTGGCCAATTAAACCCTCGAATCGTTGAAACTGCTTGTTTGGGAGACTCACTCGCTGCAAGAGAAAGCCATCGAGCTGACGTTAGTCACTGGTTACTGCGGTGAAGGTTTTTGGAAGCCTCACTCGCTATTGGATCACATCGAGAGACTCAGGTTATTCGCCTACTGATTAAAAAATCTGCAGAGTGCCTTACCGTCTGCAATAAAAGTTAGAATTGCTGTACGGGCGGAAACTCGACACGGACGTGAGGACACCAACCGGCTATCGGATTTACCCGAATGGCACCAATTAGCCACCCATATACTGGCAAAGCGGGTAACTTGCGGAGAAACCCACTAGCTTTGTTATCAAACCAAACATTAGGCTTACTCATCTATTATGGTGATTACCGGGGACACACCGGCTGAACCAAAACGTCAGGCTTCCCGATCCTTCGCGGCGGCGCACGTGATTTGCGGGGACACTCACTCGCTGTACCAAACCGTCAGACACCCCGATCCTTCGTGGCGGCGCAGGTGATTTGCGGGGACACTCACCTGCTGTACCAAACCGTCAGGCATCCCGATCCTTCGCGGCGGCGCACGTGATTTGCGGGGACACTCACTAGCTGTACCAAACCGCCAGGCATCCCAATCCTTCGCGGCGGCGCACGTAATTTGCGGGGACACTCACCGACTGTACAAAACCGTCAGACACCCCGATCCTTCGTGGCGGCGCAGGTGATTTGCGGGGACACTCACCTGCTGTACCAAACCGTCAGGCATCCCGATCCTTCGCGGCGGCGCACGTGATTTGCGCGGACACTCACACGCTGCACCAAACCGTCAGGCATCTCGATCTTTCGCTACGGCGCACGTGATTTGCGGGACACTCACTCGCTATACCAAACCTTTTAGGGTTATATTGAGGCTTTAATTGTTGAATATAGTCTAGTTTTTTTAATTCTAATTCCCGTCAGGCATCCCGATCTTTCGCGGCGTGGCACGTGATTTGCGCGGACACTTACACGCTGTACCAAACCGTCAGGCATCCCGATCCTTCGCGGCGGCGCACGTGATTTGCGCGGACACTCACACGCTGTACCAAACCGTCAGGCATCCACGTTGGTGGTTATCTTATTGTGTGGTGGGTCTATTGATCGAGAGACGCGTTCACTCGGCCGAAAGTTGAGTCCCGTGACGTCAAAAAATCCCATGCGCGCTAGCTATAAGCGCACTAGTGCGCGTTTATTCAGCTCCAAGACGGCGCTTACCGCAAAAAAAACCATGCGTCTTGCATGAGATAATACGGTATCTACCGCCGCCATCACCACGTCCACTGCAACCACGGCCCTGTGGACTCTGCCCGGTCTGGTGTGGTCAGGTGGGGATGTCGTGTCGATCCCGGGCCGTCTTTTCTTCTCGCGACACAAACGCACCGTCGCATGCACCCAAGCCAAGGCGTTCCTTTTTGGGGAGGGCAGACGGGGGACGGAGCTCACCGCCCTTCCCCTTCATCTTTCCCCTCCTCCTCTTTCCATCCCTTCACTTCCTTCTCGCTCTCAATCTCGTACTCCTTCTCCCTTCTCCCCCCCCGGCTCCCCCTCTCCTCACCATAACCCCACGTTACACATTGACCCAGCCACCACCATCACCCCTCTTTGTCGTCGTCGTTGCCGTGCTCCCGGCGCAACCGCCAACCAGTCCTTCGCGCTCCTCAGTCTCTAGTCCTCCACATAGCCGGCGCTCGCACAACCACGTGAGCTTTGGCGAAGCCCTTCCTGGTCGGTGGTTCCGCAGGTCTCGCATACGTTGCCTACAAAGCACTCAACCCCTAACCGGCGCCCAACCACAGCGATCTGACAAGAGGCGGGCCGAATGGCGGGCACTTGTCACCGCCGGAGGTCCCGACTCTCCCGACACGGCAGGAGCACCTCGCGAAACTGCGCGCTGCGAGCGATGAGGGCACCCAGTTCGATCTCGTCATCGTCGGCGGCGGAGCTACAGGAGCCGGAATCGCTCTCGATGCCGCAAGTAGAGGATTGAAGGTTGCGTGTGTTAAGCGGGACGGCTTCTCCTCCGGAACTTCGTCCAAGTCAACAAAGCTTGTCCACGGCGGGGTCAGATATCTGGAGAAAGCGGTAAAGGAGCTTGACTACTCACAGTACACTCTCGTGCGAGAGGCATTGAAGGAGCGCACAGTGTTTCTGACTATCGCGCCGCATCTGAGCATGAGTCTGCCGATCATGCTACCGATCTATCAGTGGTGGAAGGCTCCACACTTCTGGGCGGGTACCAAGTGCTACGACCTGCTAGCGGGGAAGGAGAACCTCGAGAGCTCTTCCTTCTTGGCGCGGGGGAAGGCATTGGAGGCGTTTCCTATGTTGCGCGGCTCGGGGCTGGTGGGCGCCCTCGTGTACTATGGTAAGCTTGTTCGAAGCGTCGGTTTGGCTGTGGGATATAGTTTGACGGGTTTTGCAGATGGATCACACAATGATTCTCGCATGAACGTTGCAATCGCACTGACGGCCGCATTGTACGGGGCCACGGTCGTCAACCATGCCGAGGCGAACGAGCTAGTCAAGGGCCCGGCAGCGAGAAGGATCACTGGAGTGAGAGTGAAAGGCCTGCTCTCGGGGAAGAGTGGAGACGACTTTTTTTTTATATATTCATTACTCACATGCGACCTAGGAAGATCATGGCAAGGAGTATGTACAGTCCGTTCCTTGTCCACCGTCCGCGCAAAGCGACACGTTGTGAACTTCCCTTTGCCCTCCGCCCAGGCCTGTGACGCCTGTCCCGAAAAGTGTCAGAGCGCACCGAGGAAATTACAAAGGAAAGAACAAAGGAAAACCCCCGCAGCCGCCCCCTACTCTCCGTCTGCCGATGCCATGAAGGGCGGGGTGGGTACGAACAGTTGCGTCCTTTCCCCATCTCCTGGCTCCTCCTCGGCACCCAGCTCCTCCACCCTCCGCTCTTCTTCCTGCTCCTGACGCTCCCGGTGCTCCCATTCCGACGTCTCGCTCCCCGCGTCATTTCACAGCCGGGACTGTCTTCCCTACATCTGTCAAGGAAAGGAAATCCAGCACTGACTGACTACACCCCCCCTCCGCAAGAAGATCCGGATCTTCCAGTGGCTCTTCCCCTCCTGATCTCCTTCAATACCTCCGCCCTCAGGATATTCTGCGGGCCCTTCCACTTCGGACACACTTTGACGAGGTGGTCTCTCGTTTGCGATGGGCGCTGGCACCGCCAGCACTTGAGGTCGGGGCGAGCCTTAGCCCAGTGCAGATACTGTCCGGTGCGGCAGTGCCCTGTTTTCAGCTGGTAGAACCTTGAGGCAAGCCTCTTGGTGCTCCTAGCGACCGCGCCGTCCGGCCTCTGGCTTTTCGGCAATCTGTATTTCTTCTTGGAGGTCCGGCCTGCAGCCCACTGTCGTGCCTCCACCCACTTCTTCTCGGAGATCTCCCGCTTCGTATTGGCAAGAGGTCTGGGAAGCGGCATCGAGCGTGCCTCACCCCGGTCCGAGTATGCCAGCCACTCCACCCCGTGAGCATCCGGCTCCTCTGCCGCGAGCTTATCCCTTTAACCCTCCACCAGTTAGTGCGATGTATAACTGACTTATACAGCAGTGCGATTCCATCGTTGCAGAGCAGCAGCCTTACTATTTTCGGAGACCCTGAGAAATGTCTCAGCAATGCGGTGGACGATCGGTTTCCAAGAGCTTATCGGTGCTACTGCACACAGCATATAGCCGAAAACGTGAAGACGAAATACGGTTTTGCCTGTCGTCAGGCGTTCTGGAAAGTGGCCAAGACGCGCTCAATTCCTGCCTATAACGCCGCTGTGCAGGAGCCTGAAGAGATAAGGCCGGAAGCAGGAGGTTACATAAACGCAATTTCTCCAGCTCTCTACACTGCGTGTATGTCCCTAGGGCCTCGATTTGGCAATATCAAACCTCGAACATTGTGAGGTCTGCGAATGCTCACTACCTTGTAGAGCAGAGTCTGCCCATTGGGGAAATCAGGGGTCTCAACAGCCCGGCCGGACCAGTCCTCGCCTCGGCCTGGTCTGACCTGTGAGACACAGTGCACACTAATGCACGGCCCGCGGGCTCACCGGCTTTTTTGGCGCCGGCATGGTCGGGACGGGGTCGCGGGCCGGGAAAACGAGGGAGCTCTCATGACTACAACTAAATCATTACTGGAAGCTCTCGGCATCCGCCACAATAACAGATATAAAATCGTTCATACCCTGCCGAGCACTGGAAATATAAGGCGAACAAGATTATCCAAGCATTCCGTTAATCGGAGAAGAGATGGTGGAACTGTAAGCGAAATCCGGTGGGTATTTCTTGTGTTGCGGGATGGGTTTCATGTTACTGGGAGCTTTCGGCCGCCACCACAATAACGAGCGGAAGATCGTACATACCCGGAGCGCGTCGGAAACATGGGGCTATCGAGATTGTTCGAAAATTCTGTTAATAGGAGAAGAGATGGTGGAGTTGTATTGGAAATCAGCTCCGCATTTCTTGGGCTGTGGGTGGGTTTTCGGGTTTCGGGCTGCACCTAACGGAGGTTTCGGCCACCAACACAACAGACAGAACATCGAACATGCACGGAAGAGCACCGGGAAGATAAGGCAAAAAGAATTATCCAAAAAATGTTAATTGGAGAAGAGATGGTGGAGCTGCAATGTGTGACAATAGTTTTTTTATTACCCACTAGTACGAGCGTTGGCCCGCGGGCGCCCGCCGGCCGACCCGGATCAAGGCATTCCGGCCGCTGGCCTCATCCAGCTGGACTGGGTCATCAGAAATCCCGGCCCGGACTGCACCGTCCCAAAAGCCCGCGGGCTGCCCGCGGGCCGGCTGGAACTATGTGTTGGAATACAGGGATCGATAGAGATGAAGATGGTGAATTAATTGATTGATATAACTTAGAAAGGAGGAACACTCTCTTCAGGGGGGAAAGCCAAGAGCCGGGGGGCTTGGCGTCTTGGCGTCTTGGCTTTGGATTATGTTTGCCGCTGAGGTCCGGCCGCTCTTTCTTCACTAGACATCAATACATACTTTTCCCTACTCTCTGCGGACGGTCCGTCCGCATCTCCTTCTTCGTGATCGTTCCTCGGTGCCTATCCGGCCGACAACCTTGAGTCTGTCGGCTGAGCGGTTCGCTCGGCCTTCTCAGCACCTCACACTCTGTCTATGTACAACGGGCCTGAGGGGCTGTCAGGGGATAAAGACGGAAGACTATCCCCCGAGCCGGGGCTCGAGAGACTCGGGCAGCTGTCATCTCCGGACGCCCATTGTTCTGACACTATGGAGAACCCTGGTTGGTATTGAGCGCACGAACTGAGGCCTGCACGTTCCACATGAGGAGGGGGCAAAAGAGTAGCTTAACATCAGCATAAGGAGAGCGGGGCCGTTGCCGGGATCACTCTTACCGATTCGCAAGACACCGGGAACTGGCTCCTCGCTATGGACGACTCCCTCATGGGTAGTAAGGAAGTCAGTTACCGACATAAATAGGGGGGTGCTCCGGGCCATTAACACCGATTCTTCCGCGCTCATCAGCACCACGCCATCCCGCCGACTCCAGGTGGCCACTGGCCAGTACTGGGGGTTAGCGACTAGTGCACTCTGGGCGCGAAGCACGGCAGCAGTATAGCGGCGAGCGAACAGCTCGAGACTCCATAGACAATAAAACACACTCTCTTTGATCTGATTCAGTACCATCGGTACCTCGCTGTAGCGAGCGCAAGCGGTGGTCCCGCCGAGCTTCCCCCACCGAGCTAACGAACGCAGACCCCGTGACCAGGACGCCGAGGAGGAGAAGAGACGGACCTGACGCCGCTAAATATCATGTGTTTTGAGGAGAAAAGACCGGAATGCTTCAGACCAGTCGCAAGGGAATCTAGTACAATGGGTCATAAAGATGGCTAACAATGACGACGAATATAAAGTTGCACAACAAATAAGTATTCTCCTTCCTCCTCCAGACCTTCGTAAAAGTACCAACAGAACATAAATTTCCCGTTGGCCTTGGTAAAAACCTATGCGGTAAACCCAGTGGGAGAAACCCGTCATAGGAAAAGAGCGCCAACCCTCCAAATTTGGAACATCAAACGACTCAGAGCTCGCACATTCCAAAACCTCCCACTCGCCTTAAGAAAACTGGAAATTCCACGTCTGCAAGTTGCAGTTAGCAAAGTGGATTTATGCCCACTTCTCCGCAATATCCCAATCCTACCTTAATTTCCAACACCCTGAGTTGGTTCAACCGTATCCTCGTCACCAAATAGCATTATTCGGATCCTACAGATACAGGTCGCATTAGCATCACAGGGTACAACCGTTGATTTGCATTCCAACATTTGGTAAGTAAGGGAAACCTACATGCTGTCAAATAGCACCATTCCTCTAACGTTAGCAATGGGAAACTGCAAGCCATTCTCAGATAAAACCTACGGACTATTCAGTCCAGCAACGGGGCAAGTCAGTAAAGATCGATTTTAGCATACGCGTGTGGGAAAGGAATGTGATACGCACGGGCTATTGAGAGACAACCGAGATGAGGTCAGCGACGTTGAAGAGGGTGGGAGGCAGAACTCACAGCCTTTCCAGTTAACAGGTAGCCAATATAACCGATGAATCGTTGAGACTGGTTGTTGTGGAGACTCACTCACTATTAAACCATCAGGTTCATTCATCTATTAGGGCAGCAAACGTGATTACCGGGAACACTCACCGGCTGTGCCAAACCGTCAGACGCGCTCAAGCCATCGTGGTGCACGCGATCTGCGGGGACACTCACCACCTGTAACAAACCGTCAGACGCGCTCAAGCCATTGCGGGGCACGCGATCTGCGGGGACACTCACCGCCTGTACCAAACCGTCAGACGCGCTCAAGCCATCGCGGGGCAGGCGATCTGCGGGGACACTCACAGCCTGTACCAAACCGTCAGACGCGCTCAAGCCATCGCGGTGCACGCGATCTGCGGGGACACTCACTCCCTGTACCAAACCGTCAGGGGCGCTCAAGCCATCGCGGTGCACGCGATCTGCGGGGACACTCACAGCCTGTACCAAACCGTCAGACGCGCTCAAGCCATCGCGGTGCACGCGATCTGCGGGGACACTCACTCACTGTACCAAACCGTCAGACGCGCTCAGGCCATCGCGGTCCACGCGATCTGGGGGGACACTCACGCGCTGTACCAAACGGTCAGACGCGCTCAAGCCATCGCGGTGCACGCGATCTGGGGGGACACTCACTCCCTGTACCAAACCGTCAGACGCGCTCAAGCGATCGCGGGCCACGCGATCTGCGGGGACTCTCACTCCCTGTACCAAACCGTCAGACGCGCTCAAGCCATCGCGGTGCACGCGATCTGCGGGGACACTCACAGCCTGTAACCAACCTTCAGACGCGCTCAAGCCATCGCCGTGCAGGCGATCTGGGGGGACACTCACTCCCTGAACCAAACGGTCAGACGCGCTCAAGCCATCGCGGGGCACGCGATCTGCGAGGACACTCACTCCCTGTACCAAACCGTCAGACGCGCTCAAGCCATCGCGGTGCACGCGATCTGCGGGGACATTCACCGCCTGTACGAAACCGTCAGACGCGCTCAAGCCATCGCGGTGCACGCGATCTGCGGGGACACTCACGCTCTGTACCAAACCGTCAGACGCGTTCCAGCCATCGCGGTGCACGCGATCTGCGGGGACACTCACTCCCTGTACCAAACCGTCAGACGCGCTCGGGCCATCGCGGTGCACGCGATCTGCGGGGACACTCACCGCCTGTCCGAAACCGTCAGACGCGCTCGGGCCATCGCGGTGCACGCGATCTGCGGGAACTCACAGCCTGTACCAAACCGTCAGACGCGCTCAAGCCATCGCGGTGCACGAGATCTGGGGGGACACTCACAGCCTGTAACAAACCGTCAGACGCGCTCAAGCCATCGCCGTGCACGCGATCTGCGGGGACAACTCACAGCCTGTACCAAACCGTCAGACGCGCTCAAGCCATCGCCGTGCACGCGATCTGCGGGGACACTCACTCCCTGTACCAAACCGTCAGACGCGCTCAAGCCATCGCCGTGCACGCGATCTGGGGGGACACTCACGCCCTGTAGCAAACCGTCAGACGCGCTCAAACCATCGCCGTGCACGCGATCTGGGGGGACACTCACGCCCTATACCAAACCGTCAGACGCGCTCAAGCCATCGCGGTGCACGCGATCTGCGGGGACACTCACAGCCTGTACCAAACCGTCAGACGCGCTGAAGCCATCGCGGTGCACGCGATCTGCGGGGACACTCACGCCCTGTAGCAAACCGTCAGACGCGCTCAAGCCATGGCGGTGCACGCGATCTGCGGGAACACTCACCGCCTGCACCACACCGTCAGACGCGCTCAAGCCATCATGGTGCACGCGATCTGGGGGGACACTCACGCGCTGTACCAAACTGTCAGACGCACTGAGCCATCGCGGTGCACGTGATCTGGGGGGACACTCACGCCCTGTACCAAACCGTCAGACGCGCTCAAGCCATCGCGGTGCACGCGATCTGTGGGGACACTCACCACCTGTACCAAACCGTCAGACGCGCTCAAGCCATCGCGGTGCACGCGATCTGCGGGGACACTCACCGCCTGTATCAAACCGTCAGACGCGCTCAAGCCATCGTGGTGCACACGATCTGCGGGGACACTCACTCCCTTTACCAAACCGTCAGACGCGCTCAATCCATCGCGGTGCACGCGATCTGGGGGGACACTCACTCCCTGTACCAAATGTACCAAACCGTCAGACGCGCTCTAGTCATCGCGGTGCACGCGATCTGGGGGGACACTCACGCGCTGTACCAAACCGTCAGACGCGCTCAAGCCATCGCGGTGCACGTGATCTGCGGGGACACTCACCGCCTGTATCAAACCGTCAGACGCGCTCAAGCCATCGTGGTGCACACGATCTGCGGGGACACTCACTCCCTTTACCAAACCGTCAGACGCGCTCTAGTCATCGCGGTGCACGCGATCTGGGGGGACACTCACGCGCTGTACCAAACCGTCAGACGCGCTCAAGCCATCGCGGTGCACGCGATCTGCGGGGACACTCACTCCCTGTACCAAACCGTCAGATGCGCTCAAGCCATCGTGGTGCACGAGATCTGGGGGGACACTCACAGCCTGTACCAAACCGTCAGACGCGCTCAAGCCATCGCGGTGCACGCGATCTGCGGGAACACTCACCGCCTGCACCACACCGTCAGACGCGCTCAAGCCATCATGGTGCACGCGATCTGGGGGGACACTCACGCCCTGTACCAAACCGTCAGACGCGCTCAAGCCATCGCGGTGCACGCGATCTGCGAGGAAACTCACTCCCTGTACCAAACCTTCAGGCGCGCTCATCTATCACGGCAGTGCACATCATTGCAGGGGCACTCACAGCCTGTACCAAACCGTCAGACGCGCTCAAGCCATCGCGGTGCACGCGATCCGGGGGGGACACTCACGCACTGTAGCAAACCATCAGACGCGCTCAAGCCATCGCGGTGCCCGCGATCTGCGGGGACACTCACCGCCTGTACCAAACCGTCAGACGCGCTCAAGCCATCGCGGTGCGCGAGATCTGGGGGGACACTCACGCCCTGTACCAAACCGTCAGACGCGATTAAGTCATCGCGGTGCACGCGATCTGCGGGGACACTCACCGCCTGTACCAAACCGTCAGACGCGTTCAAGCCATCGCGGTGCACGCGATCTGCGGGGACACTCACTCCCTGTACCAAACCGTCAGGCACCCTCATTTATCACGGCAGCGCACATCATTGCAGGTGCACTCACAGCCTGTACCAAACCGTCAGACGCGCTCAAGCCATCGTGGTGCACGCGATCTGGGGGGACACTCACGCTCTGTACCAAACCGTCAGGCGCTCTCAAGCCATCGCGGTGCACGCGATCTGGGGGGACACTCACGTCCTGTACCAAACCGTCAGACGCTCTCAAGCCATCGCGGTGCACGCGATCTGGGGGGACACTCACTCCCTGTACCAAACCGTCAGGCGCGCTCATTTATCACGGCAGCGAATATCATTGCAGGGACACTCACGACCTGTACCAAATTGTTAGGCGCGCTTACCTATTTCCGCACTGCACACCATTTGTGGAGAGACTTACATGCTGTGGCTCAAGTCATCAGTGCGTCGGTCATTCAACTATTTGTTACTGTCGACTGGTGGCTCCGCGGAGACACGTACCCACTGTAGGAATATCAATCATGGCCCGTTAGTTACTCATAATAGGTCACCGATATTTTTTGTGTTGCGAGCGGGCAAGCTCACCAAGCCTTTGCAGCTACATCTATGGGCGTAATCCCACGATTATCTCGAATATCCCAAGCTGCCCCTCTCTCTGTCAGTAGCCGAACCATCGACACGTCACCTTTCTTGGCCGCGTGATGCAATGCCGACCTCCCTGCAGCATCTACGGCGTTAATTCTGGTACCTCGTTTGATCAGTTCTTTGGAAGCAGCTGCGAGCCCTTTCGTGGCACTTGAAATTAGTAGAACCTCGTCCGGTACCTCCAATACTGTCCGCACCAATTCAAAGACTCGGGGCAAATCCAACACAGCAGCCGCATCTAAAACATTGTAATTGAAGACGTCGGAGCTACTGTCAGTGAGGATGTGTCGTAGAGACGTCCTGTTTGCCATGCCACGCATCAAGCCAAGGAGAGATTTGCCCTTCCCCTGACGATTTGCCACCCATTTCCCTAGAAATGCGATCCCTGGAATCCCAGTCAGCTGTTTGACAAGTCTGTCCACCAAACGTAAAACGTGGTCCCTCCTATCACACGACTCTTGATGATAGTAAAGATTGCAAATTGCGTAATTGATCCACGGCCACTGGCTGAGGTACGTGGCGTAACTTCGAAACTCGTCCGAATGCCAACTCTTGATATGTAATAAGCTATCTTTCGCTGAAGTATCGGGGTTTCCCAAACAGAGCATCAGATACTGAATCGAAGTGGTAGCGATCACTCTGTGGGCTTTCTGGCTGCTCAGATCGAATTGTGAACCAGGTGCAAGTCGTGTGATTCGGAGCAAAAACTCGCGGGCGGTTTGGTGCATCAGCTGAACAGTTCTATCCGCTACACAGATCATTAGCAGCTGGCCGCCTTGTATTTCGACATTGGATTACCTGAGATATCTAAGAAGTTGCCGCCGCAGTGTGTAATCCTCGCCTCGGTGTCGTTGCTCAGGTGTCGCCGGAACTTATCATGTGGAGGAGTGGCTGAGGAATCGCGTTCGCTAGCTCGGAAAGCAAGCACATGTTGCAGTTCTGCTACAGTCAGGGGACGCGATGAGTATAGAACAAACTGAAAGAGCGTTATTCCATCGTGGATCTCGTCATCTCTTCCTTCTGCCTCCAGCCTGTCAAGCATAATCTTGTAGAATTCTCCCAGCTCTCGGGGAAGACGCTTGAGATGATCACTCAATTGCATAGCGCTCAGTCCGGTTGATCGCAAACGGAATAGCTCGGATTTAACCAACTGAACCCACACAAACACACCCTCGGCATTGGCTTTGATGTAATCGCCGGCTTCCCGCAGGATCAGGTAAGGTAACCCAAGTTTCGACAGGAAATCGTCCGCAAACTTGCAAATATCGCTGCTGTTCTCATTTTGAAGCGTTATAACATGCATCACTTGACGCCATTCTGCGAAGAGGTGGTTGAGGTCGGCAACTGGGCGACTTGCAATGAAAGCCTTTGCACGAAAGCCTTTTGCCGAACACAGTTTGCAGAGCAACTCCACGACCTCCCTTCTGTCTTCTTCCATGGATTCGTCCATTGCGTCAAGAATGAGGTAGAGTGGTTTCGGCGAAACATGATCCGCGAGTGAGGATAGAATAGATTTGAGGGATTCGTAAGGCCATTCCGTGTGATGTTGAAACCGCCGAAATTCGGGTTGGAAATGATAGAAAGCAGACTCGTCCTGCGTAAGAATACTGTGGAGAATTGACCGCAACATGTTCTGATGCATAGCCTCCTGCGTGGTACCTCGCTGGGTGTAGAAGTAGTAGACCACAGTACCAGACTTCGAATCCGGTACCTTCTCCGCCAGATTTCTCTCGAAATATTTCGTAAGGGTGCTCTTTCCACTACCAGGCTTCCCTTCGACGTATAGGAGGTTTGAAGTTGTTGATTGTGCCCAGTTGCGGTATTCTTCATTTTGCCATAACCACTCAAGCGAACCGCCATGCTCCCGGGTGATCTTGCCATATCGTGTACCGTCGTGGTCTTGAAGAGAACGTAGACACTCTGGCACACCAGGCGAGTTAGCACTTGTTCAGACACGGGAATTATGGATGCACAACCGTTTCGCTCCTTGTCTAACTCGATGGACGGCAGATGGCCTAGCAATCCCCTGAGCTCGAAGTGTTGTGGGCTTGTGAGTAATGCCTTGACCCGCGCAGTTCGTGCATTCATCATGTGGTCCACCAGTAAGGACACATTTCGGACAAAGGTAACATCCCGCGATACGGTAGTGCTGATCCCATCGATGATGAGCGATAAATCATCGAGTTTCGCTATCGCAATCACTTTTACCAAAGCAATGTGGAGGTCTTCATCAGGAACATCAAGGATCTTTTTCACCATTGTATCCAGAGTATCGTCCTTCTTGAAGCCCGACAAACTTCGCTGGATATGTCCTTCCAAGAGTGATGCAAGGAAAGCTGTAGTGATCGCTTGGTCCCCAGCGCCCGAGAAACCGACAATCTGACGGAGCAGTGTATGGGCGAAGATGGTGGCAATCGAACGTCGAGCCTCTCCCGCGGATGCGCAGAAGAAGTATAAGACACAACCGTTTGACCGAATAGCTTTCTCCTTGGCGATGACTTGGGAGGCCACATCCTTCATGCCGCCACGAGGTCCAGATAACCACAGAGCTTGGGACTTCTCGTCCGACTCCCATTTGATGAAGTCGATGTTTTTGGTTATCCAAGGGAATTCCGGCGAGTTTTGATCAAGAGGTGCGTTCGTGGACCGGTGACTATCTTGGTTGACTAATACCAAATGACGCGTGAGGGTGCGCCAACCGACCGTAGCCACTGTTGCCAGCGGAACCAGAAGTCAGTCAAACTCATGTAACTTGTCCTTCCGACGGATCACTCACCCAAATCCTCCAAGACTTCGCGTGTCTGCACCCGTTTTTTTCTGTGGGGTAAGTAGTTGATCGTATCTCCTACCAAATTTCAGCCACAAGCGATATCCCATCGGAACACAAAACACAATGATGTACCGAATGTTGTCGGCCCCTTGAAAATCGTATCATTGAATTCGTTGACCTTAGAGCCATTGTAGGTAGAAGTTTTGTGCGCGACCTTGTTCGTTGACTTCGCGCTGTTGGCAGTGATGTCGCCAAGATTGGAACCGCTGCCGCTCGACATGGTATCGCTAGACAATGGCGCTCCAGATGTTAGAAGACACGAGCCAAAAGGAAGCAACGACGCCAGGTATATACTACCTCGGGGGTCTTGTGTTTTCTCCTGTTCACGGTTTGGCTTCAGAGGGCGTTTCGAAGTCAGAGAGTAGCGGCCGTATGTGTTGAGCGTGGCACCGTGAAGATAGATAGCGTTCGTATCGGAGAGGGAGTGTGCGGGGTTTGGGGTTTTTTTTACTGAGCCGCTCTTGCCTCGGCGGGGTATCTATGATGCTGCACCATTTGCGGCCGGAGGGCATCCCGTGCAACCGCAGGCCAGTCACACCTCATTGGGCCACGGCCAATTACAGCGTGCCACATCAACAATTGACCGACTCAGAGGATGCGCTGGTGTGTTTCGCCGTTGGCTTTCGTCACGGCGCGTTCATACCCAGAAATGCAATGGTCGCAAGATTCTTGCGGGACTGCTACATACCATGGAACCCTCGTCGTTTCTTACATCCGTCACGTACCATTAACCTCTTAGTAGCTGGTACGGAATGGCAAAAACTCGTAGGCCGCCAAGGCACGGCACGGTTGGTGCGAGACAACCAAGACTAGAAAAGTCAGCGCGATCGAGTAAAATGATCACGACACCAACGTTTCTTCCTCTCAACTCATGGCGGCGTACATTTACCCAGTTTTTCCCGTCCGCAGTCCGCGCGGTGGCGGCACGTTGCAAGCTCCCCTTCGCCTTTCGCCCAGGCCTGTCCCAAGAAGATAAGGTGCGCACCAAGGGAATCATAAAGGAAAGTAACAAAGGAAAAGCGGCCATCCCCTACTCCTCGTCTGCCGATGCCATGAAGGAGGGCGTGGGCAGGAACAGTCACAGTTCCTGCCCGGCACCCAATCCTCCTGCAGCACCCAGCTCCTCCACCTCCGCCTCCTGTTCCTCTTCCCGCTCCCGGCGCTCCCGGAGCTCCCACTCTGATGCCTGACTCCCGGCGCCACCCTCTTCCAGAGGCGGCACCCGCCTTCCCACATCCGTAGAGGAGAGGAAGTCCAGTACCGCCCGGCTGCACCTCCCGTCCGCCAGGAGGTCCTTGATCTTCCACCAGTCCTTCCACCTCTTGGTCTCCTTCTTCACCTCCGCCCACAGGATCTTCTGCTGCGGCTTCCACTCCGGGCACACCTTGAAGAGGTGTTCCCGGGTCTGGGTCGGGTGCCGGCACCACCAGCATTGCGGGCTGGGAGCTTCTTCGTAGGACAATTTACTGTATTCATAGTAGCGACATCAAACTCGCTCCCTCCTTCCCCGCTCTGTAATTCCAGCTCCCCCACTGCCCCGGCACCATCGAGTTGACTCCTGGCACGTCTGACGAGCGGCGCCCGCCCATCTTGCACCTCAGTGCGTCCTTGAGCTGCAGCGCCAAAGCTGGCACGCGCTACGCGTCTCAGCGCCAGCCGCTAGGGCTGGTGGTCGGCGCTGCATGGAGAAACGTCACGAGGTTCCAGAGCTTCCCGGGATTCGTAGGTGGCATCGGCGGCGCTGGACGGAGGCACAGGTAGTTGGTAGGGCATGCGCCCGCATTTTGGCCGGACGGCGGGCTAGTGGTAGTTAGAATGTACGCGACGGGGGGAGCAGATACTGGTCGTCGGGAAGGAGTGGGTATCTCCCGGCGGCTGTTCCGGACTAGCAGGGGGATTTGATGATAATAACGGTATTTACGAGGACGGCGCTGTGGGGTTTGTACAAAGAGTCTTACGAGGTAGCGTCTTGAATTTCTTGGCAATGTAACAAATTCAAAAATCCGTGACTAAGCACGAGTGATGAAGTATGATACACAAAAAAAAATATTGTTTATTCATTACTCGCATGCGACCTATCTAGATCATGGCGAGATTATTTACAGTCCGTTTACTGTCCGCTGTCCGCGTAGTGGCGGCACGTTGCAAGCACCCCTTTGCCCTCTGCCCAGGCCTGTCCCAAGAAGAAGGGGTAGATAACGCGCATCAAGGAAACGACCAAGGAAATGAGACGCGAATACGAAAAGGCAAAGAAAAACAAATGGCGCCGCCTAGCTCTCTCCTGCATATGGCATGAACTCCAGCGTGGGCAAGAATAACGGTGTTCCCACCCCAGCGCCCAGCCCCTCGGCCTCCGCTCCCTGCACCTCCAATCACTCCCGCACCTCCAGCTCCGACACCGCACTCACGGCGTCCTCCTCCCCGACCGGAACACGCCTTCCTACATCCGTGGTGGATAGGAAGTCCAGCACCGCCCGTCCGCATCTCTCGTCCGCCAGGGAGGTCTCGGATCCTCCACCGGTCTTTCCACCTCCCTGTCTCCTTCTTAGCCTCTGCCTACCGGATGTTCTGCCGCGGTTTCCACTTCGAGTGTCCCGGGTCTGAGTTCGGTACCGGCACCACCAGCACTGCGGGGTGGTCTGATTCTTCGTCCAGTGACAGGCTGGATCATGTATGTACATAAGTAAGTATGTACCTGGTATGTACCATCCTTCGTTGGAATTGGGGTTTTGGTTTCCACGCGTATCGCCAAGCCCCATACTGCCCCTTAAGCTGGTATCTAGAACTGCGAAGCGAGCCTCTTGGTGCTACCGGACCCCGCGCTATCTATCGGGCTTCTGGCTCTTTGGCATGCGGTACGTGCATGGATACACGCATACCCCGCTTGTGCCGACCCCACTTCTGAGCCAGTACTGCTCTATCGCCAGCTTCTTCACGGTTTCGCCAATACAGCCCCAGTTGCAATGCCGTGTCGGCAGTCCATCGAGAGCATATTTATCGAATACTCATTTGATTTTCAGCTCAATCATTGGTGTGGTTATTGTGTCGCTCTGAAATATGAAATTGTAGCTAATAGTCTGCGAGGCAGTTTCTCCGCTATTTTGCCGATTGCTTCATACCCTGCGCCGGTCATTCTCTCGTCGCCCCACTGTGATCACGTATCGGTTCCTCGAACTTGAGCAAACTATTCGGGATGCGATGGATTCTGTTTCCTTGCAGAAAATACGACAGTTTGCAGACCGCAGTAAGAGGTGGCTGGCTGAATATATAAACGGACTGCCAAAGGAGCAGAGAGCGTTTGCAGGAAAGCAGTACAAGTGCATAGACGGGAATATCGTCAGTAAATATGAGGGATCATTACTATCACTCGGATTTCCTAATATAGTATAGCTTCATGCCAAGACCACTAAAGTCCAATTTCCGCCCCGTCTAACAAAAGTTGACCTTTTTCAAAGTTTAATAGCAGTACCACCACGACTTCAAATCAAAATCGGAGAATATTTAGATGTTCTACACATGCTCCTCCACCCTGTAGTGTTTTCGAAATAAATTCTTTTAAGTTGGGTGATGGAGTGATGGTTGGCGATGGAGGTTGTTTTTGAACGACACATCCCTGCCACTCTATCCCTGTCCGGCAAATCCGGGTCCAGCTAGAGCCGGAATCGGCTGGTAGGCTTATCCCTGCGATTTCCCGAATGACACCCTCCCACACATCCCATCATCCTCTCCCTCGCGATCGCCTGGATACGCCCAGGCCTCGCAATAGTCCGTCCTGCCCGGCCGGGCCCGGCAGTCTTTTAGGACGGTCCCGTCCCGGGCAGGGTCCCCGCTGCCCTAGTCCGTCCTGGGATAGGATTTGGACGGACTGCCAAAGACT
>Ga0307508_10001798_pt1 | contig 23786 bp, 34 predicted proteins | sample 9_EM_MG_FD_203089 | JGI IMG/M metagenome (GOLD analysis project Ga0307508, IMG submission 203089) | Populus trichocarpa ectomycorrhiza microbial communities from riparian zone in the Pacific Northwest, United States - 9_EM | ecosystem: Host-associated > Plants > Roots > Unclassified | place... | reverse complement strand
ACGCGGGATGGCTGTGGTCGGGCATCTACATACGAGCGCTTAATCAGCTAGCTGTTGCTTCCCCGCGGTCGGTTGCACAACTGCGACTAAGCGCGCCCAGGGCGAGAGCAAGAACACTGCCAGCTCCGGATGGAAACCGGCAACTTTTTGTACTGGCCGTCAAACCGGAGGCTTCTTCAACAGGCGAGTGTTTCCAACTTCAAGACCGATATCCTCGGCTGTTGTAGCATGTCTTCTGTATGCCTAGTCAGTCCTCGTGACTGCCACTGCTATAGATATGGGCAGTGGCGTCATATCTTCACAAGACAACCATCACATCTGCACATCACTCCCACTGACGTTGGCGGGGTCTGTCCAGCCGCGTGAGTGATCTGCTGTGTCGTTGGGTTCACGTGCCAAGGCTTTCTTGCACGTGCACAAGTTTCGGCTGCACGACAACGGTATCTGCATAGTGTACCGAATGACGGGAGCAGCGCGCTAGCTATCTACGGCATGTCCGGAGCGGGGAAACTTTCTATGTATGTAGTTACATCCTTTAAACCTCTTCCCAATATGGGGGGGTTGCTTCACATCATCCATCGTCATCCGTCAATCCTCCAGCACCCTTCCACCGCGGTAACCCCACAGCCTGGAGGTTTCCTCCAGATCCGTCTTCTTAATCGCTCCGGCCCGGCCCGCGGCGGCATCCTCGGTCGACTTGACGGGAACGAACACGGGCTTCCCATTCTCGCCGACGCTGAACATCGTGTCCAGGTAGTGCATCACGAACTGGTGTCCGCCTTTCCCGGAACGCCTGAAGAGCTTCCCCGCGAACTGGTTGCCTTCCATGCCACTGCCGTGGTAGGCGTCGTTTTCGATGTGCGGCCGGCCGCTAAGGGGCCATTCGAGGAAGTCGGCTTCGGTGATCTTCTGGCCGGCACGTGGGCCCGGGTGGTACGCGAGGACGCCAAATCGACTGACAAAGTCGTATTCTAAGGATGGCGGGGGGTTAGGATTTCCGTATACTGGAAGGAGGGGGTGGGGGGCTGGTCGCGACATGCTTACCGTTGCTGTAGTGCTCGATGTGTCTCACTGTCGGGAAGCGAACGGTCTCGCCGCCGGTCTTCGGCGTGTACGTGTTTGGGGGGTTGTTGAAGTGGTTGGCTGCACATCCGAAGGTATAACTGCTGAAAGTCAGACACGAGCTGTTGCAGCCGAGACCTCGTGGACGGAGGGGTGCAATGTACATCTCAAGACGCTGCAGTACTACATCCGCGACGTCCGCGTACAACATATCCAATGCCAGCGAAGTGACCAAACCACCCTGGCTATGAGCGATGACCACGACTTTCTTGTATTTCCATTCCTCTCGGTTCTTGGGATCCCGCATCAGGAGATAGGTCCGCAGCTGCCTGTACGTTCTCCTGACGCAGCCGTTCGTAAGTCCAAAGTCACGTTGGATCAGACACTGGAGGATATCCAACACCACGCCGCATCTGCTTCCATCAGCAAGACCCCCAACTCCGGGCACCGAGGAAAACTGACGTGCGGTTGTGGATCACTTCTACGGGCCGCCCGAACCGTCGCTGAAGCTCGTCGATTCCGCTCTGCGCCCACCACCTGCGCGGGTTAATTAGTGCCCCTCGTACGACCCCTCCGAGCGTGTGCGAACTCACTTCCCCGCCATGACGCCGTTCACAAAAACCCACTTCTCCCCAGGCACCTCATCGATCGGCGGCTGGCTCTCGGTCAACTTGCCCTCGGACCCTTGATTCAGCACCCACGCAAGCGCCCACACGACAGTACCATACGCTGCTGCAAACAACAGCCACGCCGAGCCAGGCCACCGCAACCACAGCGGGATGAGCCCGAAGCCCAGAACCCCGACGCCTATGAAAACGACATGGACCAGTAGCGTGAAGATGTTCCCCGGAGACCAGAGATACAACTCGCCTCGAGGGTTCGACGTCGACAGCGGGAAGATGATGTAGGGAAGATAGGCGAAGTTGCGGAAGAGGAGAATCGTGTCGGTGAAGAAGAGCGAGGTCGACGGGAAGCGGTAGGGCGCCGGGGAGCGATAGGGGCTGTTCGTCGGCGACTGGCCCAACGCCACGTTCATGGCTACTGTCGGTATCTGATCCGGATGCGGTCGAACGATAGATTATTGATGACGACGGGTGCTTCGCGGCCAGTCTTTTTCGCGGTGCTATATATTTGCAGATGGCATCGCTGATGTGGGCGATCACGACCCTTTGTACTCGAGCTGCATATGTATCCACGCAAGCAGATCGTTTAGCTCCGCCAGTTCAGCCCATCATGCTGTGCGACACGGCAGCAAGTGCAGCTGTAGCTGACCGTCAGTCTGCACATACATACCGCTAGCTGCGTGCCGATTAATATCATGGCTGAGATAAGCAGCTGTTCAAATAATGACGAGGAGAGAGAAATTCGTATCTGACAGCTGTTCGCATGTTTGTTTTTAGATCGTTTTAATTCGGTGTTGATCGATTGCTCTGCTAAAGGAGGGCTGTGTTCGTCCCTCCCTGCTCGCGCCAAGACATTTGCCTACGAGTATGTACTTATGTAGTATTCGAAGGTAGGTCATTCGAATGCCGAGACGCTAAGAGCACACTAAAAACGACGCTAAGGGCTAGAATTTCTTCCGCGCTAATATCAGACTGAATCTGTCCTTCAACCATCCCCTCCCTACTGAGAACCAGACCGGCAGCTATTCCACTAAAAAAAACTCGCTGGACATCCTGTTGCTGAAATTTGATGGGACTGAAGGCTGAATACTGTATAGTGAAAGGGGGGGTGGGGGTGGTAAAAAAACGCAGTTCGCCCACTGGACGCATCCGAACGCCCCACAAAAGTATGCAGATACCCTACCCTCTACCAAGTGTGTTGTTGATCAGATTGGAATAATAGCACACAGTAAAAAAGGATCAATATCAAATAAGGTAATAATACTCCCCACTGAAAAAAAAACACAAAAACAGAGTACAAAATTAATTTTAGAACAATTTACGACTTAATAGTAGTATAATAGATAATTATTGTTTTCAATACACTGTAATTCAAAATCAGTACAACTTTGTAGCAGTGTACGCATAATTTGTGTAAAAAGGGGTTTTATTTGTTCTACTCATTTTAACAAAAAAAAAAGAAATAAATCGTTAAAAAAACAAGTTAACAAAGTAGTAAAATAATCTAAGAAATCAATGGTGTAATCACACACCAAAAAAAAAGCTAATTCCTACAATTTTTGAAACATTTGTTTTAGTAAAAACCAAGGACAATGACGGCTATGTAGTCTCTGTGGACCCTCAATCATGATTGTATAAACTATTTGGGTTTCCTACTAATTGCTCAAAACTAAGCTTTATTACTCTACTCTTTTAGGTGCTGGTCACAACGTTTCGGCACATCTCTCAACCGCCCTCACCGCAACTCCGCAACTTCCATCTCCAACCAACCACAATCGCTTTCTCCCCCTCCTCCCCAGCATTTTGACCCGTACGTTTGCATTTATACCAAAAGAAAATACCAAGAAGGCGAAGGATACAAGGGGCGATACAATGGCGTCGATCGGGAAGATACCAGACTGCAAGCTAGCCCTGCGATGGGATAACCGTCCACAAGATGTTTCCTTGTCCACCGTGGACTTGAAGATCAGTGCTGGAAGCCATTTGGGAGAAAATTGACTGACATCTGCCTACAGTCGCTTACCCAGACACTGAAGCACAATAACAGCTTTCTGATAACGCGAGACCTCGTAGTCAATGTGGAGGGTAAGATGTATCACATTGATCGTCGTATCGACATTGCAGAGATGTGCAAACTCCCCTCGATGTGAGGAGGAGGCCAGATTTTCTGCAGAGCTAGCCTCCTTAGGTCCTCATGTCAGGTATCTCCATGAGCCGGACGGCTCTCCGGTGTTTGACAAGGTTCCGGCTGAATCTCGAGTGACTATTCACAACTGTGGTTTCATCCGCATCGAGATTCTTATGGCGAAGGGGCGTGGAGAACCACAGCGGTTCCTCGTACGTGCGCAGGACACCAAAGAGAAGGTAAATTCGGCCCGGTATCTCCGCTTGTTCGAACATGGCATGGCCTGACGAGATATGTTGCAGACAATAATAGAGACCATACAGCGCCTCCTCCCAGGCAGTGTGAGGTCCTATCCAGTGGAACCGCCAGGCGATGGTATCGAGGTTTAGCTTTGGTATGTGAGCTTGGACACTGCCGTTGACGTGCGCAAACTCCCCTTTGTAACTTGCCCAAATCCGCGTGGGTACAGACCGTCGTTGGGTTCTTGTGACTTCAGCATCCGGTTGAAACTTTACGGCGAGACCACCTACTTCCAGAACCGTCTCATCGTCATGCAATGTATAGTCCCCAAAGACTGGAAGCTGGACCTTCTCGCCGTCCTCAGGGAGAATGTTCACAGCTTTTTTTTGACGATTCTCGCACCGCGGCGGGACACAACCGCTGAAGTCAACATACGTCGTTTCAAGACGAAGTTTCAGGTATTTTGTCCAATGTTAAAATGGTACTATCCCTTAGAAGAAGGCACCGACTGGTGGACTACGCGGATGGAAGCTACTTCTCGGTCTCCGCTCAACTCCCATGTAGGTGGTTCAATCACAAAGATCAAATGCAGCATCACCGCTATTGGGGATCCGGGTAAACTCGCTCCATTTGAGCGGTTGGGGTGTACATAGTTGATGTTAGCTGACGTGTACCAGGCTCGGCTGCTGTCGGTGACGTTCGGACACTTCCCATCCCCGGAGAGAGTGGACCAGTTGGGGCGTAAGCCATGACGAAAGTGGGGCGCTCTCTTTTGGAAAGCAGCTTTGGTAGCTGCACACATCCTACATACTTATGTAACAGAATAAAAGGCAGTTTCTCCTTTTTGGAATGGCAATCATCAAATAGCACAAAAATAAATCAAACCCATAGCCATGGGATCGACCAAAAGACAAAAAGAAAAAAAGAAAAAAAGAACAAAATACCGAGCCTCAGTTATAGAACCTGCCGGGCGGTGGAAATAGCCCATAATCCCCATCAGGTTGCAGATACCATTCCACCAGACCGTCAGGGTTCGCCCAATCCCTCTCGCCGCCACGTGCGTGCTGCGGCGGCACCTGCGATACGGGCGGCACTCTCGGTGCCATCGCTCCGCCCGGCGGTGGGCCCGCAGCGAAACCGATCGGAGGGGCGGGAGCTGGTCTCTCCCATGGGACTGCCTGTCTCGGCTGCGGGACGCCGGGCAGCACGAACCGACCCGGCTGCGGGGGCGTGGCGGCGGGGGCGGCGGCGGGGGCGGCGGCGGGGGCGGCGGCGGATGCAGGGCCAGCGGCAGCGGCAGCGGGCGGATGTGGTGCCACCCACCTGTGGCGATCATCTGTGTACTATCACAGCATCAGTGCCCTCCCGTGGAAAAAAAAAGGGAAAAAAAACTCACGTCCGGTAACCCCAGTCTCCGCGGCCCGTTGTTGGGCTCGACCCTCTGCAGCGCCAGCCGTTCCGCGTGCGTGAGCTGGTCCCCCCTTAGCGAGGCGTAGCGGTTGTAGGCGCTCTCGACCTCGCGCACAGTGTAGTCGACATACTTGTGCCAGCTGTCCAACAGTTCGGCGAACTTGAGGTGGCGCTGGTGCTCGGGCACGAAGCCGGCGTCCTCGTAGCTGCCGTCCATCATGCGGAGCATGTAGTGGCCGTTCGGCTGGTAGTAGCCCTCGTGGTTGGCGGGAAGGTTAGGTGGAGGAGGCATTTTTTGTTTCTCTGTTGCGCTGTTGTGTTTCCCTGCGATTTCGTTGTTGCTGTGCAAGTGAGTCCAAAGTTGCTGTGAGTGTTATCTAGAAGTTGTTGCGGATGCAGATGTGGATGAGGAAGGAGTAGAGGAGAGAGGTGAGGAAGGCCGGGGGAGGGGCGCTTTTATGGAAGTAAAATAGGCCTGTCCGCCTTGAACGAAGTCTGGAATATTCACGGTGAGCCTTGAATGGTAGAAATCGCTGGTGTGTACATGGCTATCGTCGTGGCACTACAGATACCTAGTTGAATTACTGGATCTCCACATTAGAATCGTCCGGGTTGATCGGGGGGTTGGATCTATCATGTGGTGGTTGTCCGGAGAGAATATTGAATCCAATTGAGCCCTTTGAAGCGATGGGAGGGCGGATGAATGAAGCCGGCTGCAATCAAAACTCCTGACTCGCTTGAACGTCTCATGGCACGTCACTCGCTCTGTGAGAATGTATTAAATGCTTCATCCAGCAAAAGTAATTCCTCCGGCAGCGGGGTTTGAGAATGTGGAAGTGCGTTTCATCCTTACAGTCACTCGCAGGATGTGAAGGGGAAGAGTTCTATTCAGCCGAACACGGGAATCGGCGGTGCGCGACAAGATACCGAACGTTGAAAGGAGACGGCGAAATTGAAATCCAGGAAAAAAAACCTCAGTCACGGCTAGCTACGGAGACAACTAAAGAATATCACGCTCAACGTTCCTCCCCAAACTCTTCGAAAACACTCCTCTTTCTCGCTCGCGTCGCCTCCTCAGCACCATTCCACGTAAATGCCGGCGAGCCGTGCACGCCAAACCACGCTAGTCCGCCTTTCTCCAACCCCTTGGCCGTCGTCCATTTTCCGTCCGCCGGCATCGCGACTACGTGGACGCGAAGGCCGTATTTCAAGTCCGCGCTCGCGATCGCGCTGCCGTCCGTGGCATCCAAGAGAGTGAGCAGATCTGGTACCGATACTATTATTTTTTCCTTGCGGCAGGAGGATGAGGGATCGGGATCGGGATCGAAGCGGGAGGCGTAGAGGAACTCGTTCTGGAATGGGACCTTTAGATGGTACGTGGGTGGCACGAGGGGCTGGTGCGCGCTGGCGGAAGCGAGAGGACTGAGAATGACCGTGCCGGTGGTGTAGCCGTCCGTGATGTTTGTTGTCACGCGGAGAACTTTGCCGGTGTAAACCAGGCGTATAGCAGTGCAGTTGTACTGCAGGATATCAGCTGTCATGACACATCGGTGGTAAGGGGGGCCGAGATACCAAGGCATCAAGCACGCTGCCACCGTGGTATTTGCCGATGGCAATAGCACGACCGATGTACCACGCCTGCGATAGAGAGTGCAACACCATAGTGTCCTTGACCTCCTTTCCCGTCAACGGCCGTGGAGAAATGGACATCGCCATTCCGTGATCGATGCTTAGCTGTCTGAGCTCCTTCTCCAGGTCCGCCGTAGTAATGGCATCCGAAAGAGTCAACACGGTTCCATCGCCCGCAGCAACGCCAACAGGCTGCACCTGGCAGCCAGCAAGGTAAGGCGTTGCGTGCTCTATACTCGGGAATGCTCGGCCCATGGCGTCGCAGTCTACCACCGGGAGGTGGGGGCTGATGCATGCGGCGGTAAGCCCCATCAACCCATTTCCGCCGCCAATTTCGTCGGTTATGTAACCTGCCACATCCCTCCGCGAAATCCTGGCAGCCTCGAGGGCTGCTTGCTGGGCCTGCGAGACTTCCGCCGCGTTCTGGATTCGCTCGGCGGAGACACTGGGGGCGCCGAAGTGAGAGCCGAAGAGATAGTAACTAGAGTCTGGGATGGAGGACGGCGGGATTATCTGTACAGTCCTGGGAGGAAGACTGGAGAGCAAAGATAAAGTGCGGAGGAGGGAGACGTGGGTTGAGCCACCGCCGCCACAACCCAGTATTCCGCAACCGGTCGAAATAAAGTGGATGTCTAGGACTGACGGGTACCATATATCACCGTGGATTTCCGGCGTGTAGTGCTCGGGATTCCGATCAGAGCCATTGGATAACGAGGACGACATTGGTTTGGACCACTCGGGTTTGGGCGCGGACCGCTGAGGCGGTGCGAAAGGGCCGCCCGGCGCAGGCGGTGAGCGGACTAACGGTGGTGGTGGAACGGCGTTGGGATTAAGAGGACCGACTGCGCGAACAACGAAGCGCACAACCCTCTGCTCCACGTACTGTAGTTGGATCTTGTCGAGCGCCACAACCCGGACTTTCGATTTCTCGGCGCCATTCTGCGTGGCCTGTTGTATTGCGGCAGCTTTGAGTTTGTCTTCAGCTTCTTCTTCGCCTTCTTGCGTAGTGATAAGTGTATCCACAACCCCTTCTACCAGAGCAACTGCCGCACCGATAGCATTGGCAGCACCGGCAAATGGGGCCTCGACGACATCACGTACGCCGTTCAGTCCTCTCCGGATACCTTCGTCCACGACGATTGCGCCACCTCCAACCAGTAACACAGTCGCAAGATCTTGAGACGTCTTCATGGAGTCAATACCTGTAGCCAGAGCCGTCCGGATATGCTCTCTGACCAGATCCACGACCCACCCTGGTATCAGCCGCACCCGCTCCTTCTCGCCAAACGACGGGCAGACGACGAGACCGGAGGCAACAGCAACATCTGTCACCGTCATCGTTGTTCCGCCTGCGAGCAGGGACTCTTTGGCAATCATGTACCCCAGGCTTTCCGGACCAACTTTGACGCGTTTGCCATCTTCATAGACCTTGACGATCGTTCCACCGCCGAGGGGAAGCGACGTCACATCAGGCATGGGGAAAATGGTGCGAACCCCAGCAACCTCGACGGAAGCCGGCGCCTGTCGTGGGAACCCGTTCGGTTGTAGAAAGCCGATGTCTGTGGTGGTGCCGCCGACGTCCACCACTATCACCTGTTCATCTTTGGTGCGGGGCTGCTTACTGGCCAGGAAGGCAGCCCCAGCCATCGAGTTGGTGGGGCCACAGGTGAAGGTCTTGATGGGCAGCTGCTTTGCTGCTCCGGCGTTGCAGTGTGTGCCCGAGTTCGTCGTCAAGAACAACTGAACGGTGGCGGGTATGTTCAGCTCGGCCATTGCCGTCGAAATTCCGTCGACGAAGCGTTCGGCGATCGAATGGAGTGAGGCATCGAGTATCGTTGCGTTCTCCCGCTCGATACTGCCACCACCACCACCACCACCACCAGTCAGCGAGAATAAAAAAAAGAGTCGGGGGCACGGCACGAAATTCGCACAATCCTACATTCCCCACATCCCGACTGCACACCACCGTCATTTCCGGCGCCACTTGCTTGAAGATCTCCCTAACTCGATACTCTTGTTTACCGTCGTTGTCCAGCGGCGAAAAGACGCCGACCACGGCGACATGTCGGATGCCGGATCCGCTCATCCGTCTGGCTTCAGCAGCGATGGCACCTTCGTCCAGCTCCGCTATCGCGCTGCCATAAATCTCCAGCCCGCCATCCGCCGCCGTATACCCTCCGTCGCAGCACACGCGCAGTTCGTCGGGCCAGAGAGCAAACGGGGGAATGTCCTTGAGGTACGGTCCGCAGAGCCGAAGCACGGCGACCCGTTCCAGCACGTCGCTGTCCCTCTCGACGAGTGCGTTCACGAAAGCGGTGGTGCCGACTGTGATGGAGCGGATGCACGAGAGATCTATCGCGGTGGCGGAGAGAAGGGTAGAGAGCACGGTGGTGATACCCGAGGTGACGGACGAGGCAGCAGGGGACTTGAAAGTCGATACTACTTCGAACGATCCCGAGTCCGGAGAGAAGGAGAGGAGAGCGGCATCTGTGTTTGTTCCGCCGACGTCGACTCCGATCTTGTAGTAGGAGCCAGAAACCATCGATAGCGCACACGGTGGTCGGGAAGCGGGGGAGAAACTCGGAGAGAGGGAGATTATGTGCAATCAATCATCTGTAGGCCGGATCCAATCAGTACTTGGCCAATCAATCACGCAATCACCCAGAATCATTCGCGCAGCACATGACTGTTCTTCGGACGGTGGTTATGTAAGCCTTTGAGCGGGTGGCCATCTTTGAAGGTTATAGTCTGTCGGGACTCCGCCAACTCAACATGACCAAGGCCATACGGTTGGAATAGGTAGTAAAGTGCTCGCTGTACGCACTCGTGATCCCACTAAAAAAATCTGCATTTGAATCGCCCCAGTGAGGCTTTGAATCATTTATGAGCAGAAGCAGAATGATCAGCTACAAGCCAGCCATCTTTTAAACGAGTAGGTACAGAAGGCAGCCGTATATATCCCACCGATAACTTGTTTATATCCGACCATTATATATATGTATATATCGGGACATGAGTCGGAAGAACAGAAGGGCTCAAGGCTGGTGCAAAGAGCAAAAGACAAGGAGCGAACACGATCCCACGGCATTCACATCCCAAGACATCAGATGAAAGAACGGGCGTTTCTGTGAACTATGCGTGCGTGGGCGAGTCGGGGATTTTGTTTGCCGGCTGCCGCCAGAGGTAGTCAGACGTTGACATAGAGAGGGTGGTCGGATGAGGTGATGTCCATCCACGCCTCCAGCTGGGCCGGAGTCAGGACATCTTCCTTCGTCCACACCGCTCGGCCGAGAAAGGTATCGGCGCTGGTATCACTGTCCGACATGGAGAGAGTGTGTGGAGGCCCTTCGATCGAGATGCTTCGCCCACCGAATTCCGAGCACCGGGGGGGCTAGGATGCCAGGTTGTGGACACGCAGGCGTAGAGCGTTGCGGGCACCAATCACGAACACGACGGCTTGGGCCTTCCTGAATGAGAACCTATTCGCGTCGAGGATGGCGGCCGAACGGTAGACGGCAAGAGATGGCGGACGACGAGGGGCAAGGCATGGAAGAGGATCTTATCCCCAAATGCAGCTGGACGCTCCCGCCTTCGCCATTTTGGCTTGACCCGGGGCGCCCCGCGTGAAGATATCGCTGCCGTTACCGCGGAGGAGTGGGGAAGACGAGTGGAGACGAGGGCTGGCGGGTCGATGAGGCCGACAACCTGACCGGACTTCCATCTGCCGGCCCAGGGGAGTTGCGCGCAGTACAAGATGTCCCTCTGCTATTGTCGATGACCGTGTGACAGCCGTGAGGCGCACGCTACATATGTATATAATGGCAGCGATTTTACGGGCTAGGACCGCTGCAAGCCACAGCGGAAGCACCGCCGCTCGGCGACGCCACAGCAAGGGAGGCCTGCATTCCGGGCGTTCGATGGGGGATCCACGACGCCTGCATCGAAGGCAGTGGTCTGGTCCGCGCCTCGGTTGTTGGGCATGCACGTGACTCTGGGTGGACGATTCGGGGATGCCTTTGGCGGTGCCGCTGGAGGTAAACGCCGACAGCGAGAGGGTGGTTGAGGAGTGCGGTGATATCCATCCGTGCCGTGAGCTGCTCCTCGTCCGAGAGGTTCTGCATGCCGCCTGTGACGGCACCTGGATCAGCGAACGCCATCTGGAAATGCTCGCTGGGCTCCTCCTGGAGAGGGTGGGAATTGGCGTCTCATACATACTGCTGTGCGCTTGCGGCGGCGCGAGCAGCAGTCAAAGTCGGCGTTTTCGTCCTGCCGCGCGCGCACAGAGCGGTACGCCCCCCTCTGTCCTGGCCACAGACGCGTCAGTATCTTTGCCGATCCGCGAGACCCCAGACTGGACCGGGCGCTATGGCGTCCGGTGGGGTGGGTCAAGCGACGAACCTTCATGGCCGTCCACCCGGGGTGTTCGTGCCGGGCGGTCGAGCAGTCCCGGAGAGGGCGAGTGGAAGGCAGTGGAAACATTATCCTTCACCACCCCCCGGGGTCAGGGGGGGATGAACAGCGCCCCAAAGCGCTCTGCCGGGGGGGGGAGGTGGCGGTGGATCTGATGGTTTGTAGCTGTGCTGGGGTCCTGGGGAGGAAAATCTGTTCTACGGGTCCGAGGGGCTCCTTATATACCGACTTCGGCCAGCTCTTGGAGGGACGGCCCCACCATCGTGCGGTGGACAGCAAAGGACCCGTCCATTCCGTAGTAATTAAGTCACATTCTTCGGAGTGCAAAATTTCAAGCGGCATTTCTCGTCACAGATACGGTCCCTGTATGTCCAGATGTATGCGAGAAGCCCGCAAAGTCAAAAGCCGGTCCACAAAATCTTAATACAAGACAGGCGTCAAAACCAGTCAAAAAAAAAGGATAAGCATGGATGTCAATCCGTAGTAGCTTCGAATAAAGCTCAGAAACACATCACATCTGCAGGGCGTGAGCATACATAAAATGCTAGAGAAGAGATAAAAAGCACCACAGCCTCGTACACAACAATGCAAAAATTCCAAGCCAGGAAACAGCAAAAACAAAAACAAAAACCCAAAAAAATGCATTTACAGCTCCTCGGTCGTCGTCTTCGTCCTCCTAAAAACGGCCATAGCTCCAAAAAAGTTGTCCTCTTGAGGGACCTCGCCGATTCCTGCGAACGGCACACCGACCGCGACATCACCCCCAACGGCCACAATCGTCGCACCGAACCGCTCGCCCGGTTCCGCTCCCTCCCAGACGACCTTGGCCCTTGTTCTCTTATCGTCTTCCGCGTCCCAGCGTCGGAATGGCGGCTTGAATGGAAGCTTGCCCAGCACCCATTCCATCCACCCCCGTGCGGTAGCATGGGTTGGATTCTCGCCGTTTTCCATCTCGATCGCCCACACGGCCCCGCGCTCCTCCTCGGCGAATTCGCTCCCGATCCATAGCAGACCGTTATCGGCGTCTGCGGCCAGGGAGCGGCCAAACTTGGTGAATCCCGTTGGATCGCTCGGGATAACCTCGTGGACCAGCTGGATTGCGGGGACGCCGCCACTCGTGTCTTTAGCGACCAGGTATATCCTCACTACGCCAACCTGTTTGGAGCCATCCACCTCCTCGTTTGGCGCAGAGACAGCGATCCATTCCCGGCCGTCCGACAACACCCCCGTAGCAAGGGAATGTCCGAATCCGGTGCGTTGTGGACGCAGTGCAAAGTCCTCATCCGCGATGGTGGCAACGAGCTGGGCAGGCTCGTCGGGCGTGAAACGGTACCCAAATACTTTTCCCCTCCCAGGGGCTGAAATCCAGAGGAGCTTGGAGCCGGACGTGAATGCGGTGGAAGTACCATACCGCGCATACGTGGCCTGGTGATCGCACGGAATGCGATCCCTCTCCGATTCCGGTAGGTACAGGCCAAACATGTCAGCAACAACCCCTTCACTTCGGGTCCCACGAGGAGAGTAGCAGCTGGTGACGCCGATCCAATCCTCGGTGGCGCAAGTGCTTTTAACTGCACTGTGTTGTTGCGCCAGGATAAGCGGACTCTTTCGATTCTCCGAAACCACGTCGTCCTCTGAGGTAGCATACCGAAGCCTAATGATGGCGACTTCTCCTTCGCCGAACTGCGGTCTCTCGCGTCCGTTACAGGCTCGTTCACGGTCGGAACTAGAGCCCGAGACGATCAAAAATTCCTGATCGCTGTCCGGATAAAGCGCGGCCGATAGGAGGTGATCACCCCATTGACGGGTGCCAATCGAGCCCAGCTCCGCTCCCTGCCGCGAGAAATTGAACTGAGATTCGCTTTCTCCGGGAAGGAATAGTTCCACGCGGCCAGCGAGCGCTTGCGGATGGAATGGGAGCGAAGGGGGACGACCGGCGTCATATGTTAGCGGTCCCGGAGCAGACACGGCGAGGAACGTGCGATTGAGCGCTTTCAGACTGGTTGATGCAGTGCCAAATCGTTGATCGACAGATGAGCCCACCGCTCTTGCTTTGACCGAAACTCCATCGTACAAGCCTTTCGAGCGGGTGCTGTTGACGCGTAGAGCATGTCTGGAGTCCCGGGCAAGCGGATCCGAGATAAAGCTGTTCGGAACGACGTAGAGGTTTCCCTCGCCCGGGCGAGACGAATCTTCACTTTCCCACGGGGCCCCAACCGCGAAGGCCAGCTCGTCCGGATCGGCAGAGAAGTACCCGGCGGAGATGGACGCGCCCATGTGCCCGTACGGCACGTAAGTAGCGACATAGACTCTGTCATCAAAGGGTAAAGAATATTTCTCCGCCGATCGGCGTTGACGAGGTTGGACCTGTCCAAGCCCTCCGGGAATGTTGAATGTCACCGCTCCAAATCTGTCAGTCTTCCAGTCCACTTCGGCCATTTCCCGCATCGCGACCGCGTGGATCGTTTCGTCGGAAAGGAGATGGTGACGAGGGTGATGAGGCACGACCGGCGAGTCCAGCTCCCCAGCACCACCTCTCGCCCGGATGGCCTGAAACACATCGCAGAGGTTCCATCCAGCGCTCAACTTATCCTCCTTGCTGATTCCGCCGGAAAACCACCTCGTCAGGTTTGCCCAGCAGTTGACAGTGCGCGCCGACATCTCGTCGATGCCGCCCAGATAGTACCCATCCATCTCATCCACCAGCATCGGCGACGTTGCCGCAAACCTCGCGAAGAACCTCCCTCCAACCGCCAATTCGCTCCTCAGTGCCGCCAACCCCCGCATGGTGCAGTACCTCAGCGCCCACCTGCTAACCTCCATGCCCATGCGCTCGTATATCTGCACGAGATCATCCACGGGCACCTGCCAGGAATTCTCCAGCCACGCGCCGGACTCCTCGGGCAGTCTCGCCAGCCTGGCCACAGCGATGAAGTCGCCGCCGACATCGAGCGTCTGGTGGGCGTCGTCGATGTTTCCGCCAAAATCGATGCCGGCGAGCGCCGCCAAGAGCCCCGTCGGCAAGCGGATCGCATGCCACGTCGCGTCGGCGGTCTGATGCGACGCAACCGCGAACACGAACGCGATCAGGCTCTCGAGATGCTTCTGTTCGTCCGGCGACCGCGACGTCGTGGTGGTGGTGTCATTGAGGAACCCGTATTTCGACGTGATGTGCTCGACCGCGGCGATCAGGAACGGCGGCCAGTGCGCGGCCTCGGCCAGTCTGTCGGTCTGCAGACACTGGTACCCCCAGTCGGGGAAGAAGGCGCCAGCCTGGACCGACGGCGCGTTCTCGGCCGCGACGACGAGCGGCGAGAAGACTTTCTGCGGCGTGTGGAATTGTGGCAGCGAGTTCGGTAGCGCGAATATATGGCCCGAGTGGTGAACGATCTGGTTGTGGACCCTGCCAGGTTGTTTTCGAACCCGCGATCAGCCAAGCAGCTTTGTGAGGGGGGATATGCCCGGTGAACAATACAGAACGCCGCACGAGTCAACGAAAGGTTGTAGCGCCAGCAGCACCGAAGCTGCCAACAGGCGAAATGCGGACGGAATCATCCTTTTATTTTCCTATCGAACTCCCGGCACGGCAGTCGTCGTCGTCGCCGTCGTCGTCGTCGTCGTGGGTCGGGCGGAACGGAGCGTCTCGCTGCTACACAGTGTGGAGTTGTAGATGGGAATGGATGGGTAATTGCGTGGTAAAGGCCCTGCCGGATGCGAGTCTCGTCCGGCAACACGGAGATGGAGAGGTTGGGCATCGTTCTTGTGTTATACCCTTACATGCAACAATTGCTGTCTCACGTCGGCGATCCCTGCAAGTCCAAGTTGATGACATCAACTATCTGCATACATCCAATCGCATGCATTGCATAAGAAACTTCCCCAATACACATCGAAACGGACGTTTTTTTTTCATCGGCTTCTGGCGCTCTGCCCTGCCCACTGCAGTCGGGTACGTACCGTAGTCGTGTCTGTAACTAGGCGTGTACAATGTTCGGTCCACTGCATGGAATATCACTCGATGTCGTTGTCCGAGATGCTCGAAGCGGCAGCCAGCAGGCTTGCAGGACATGCAGTCTATGTACACAAGGGCAAGTGCTGCCTCACCACCGTTAAGGGTGCTTAATGGTGGGCGCTTGGCGGAACGGGGGGTTGGCATGGCGAGGAGCTGTGGGTAACTAGGGCCTGACATTGAACTTCATCGACATCGATAGCCGCCCGCCACCCGCCCGCCACCCGTCCGCCGTCAAAAGCCATCGTCAGATTTGGCGAAGTCACCGTTGCACTAAATATTCGGCCATGAAGCAGGAGGGAGTCGGTGATCCGGCAGTTGGAGTGGGGCGCCGGGAAACCAACCGGGACGAACGGCCTCAAGAATATATCGCCGCTATAACCAGTATGGCACTCCTTCGAACCGGGAAACGAACTGGCAGACCTCCGATATTTGACGACGAAGAGAAAGCGCGTCTCATTGCCTCTATTACCCACGACTCCCGTGCTCGGCGTCTGAGCTGGGAGGCAATCTGCATAGAGATGGACTACGCCTGCGGTCCGAAGACTGCGAAATGTCATGATTTCACCAAGATATCACATACATGTACCAGGAACGAAGTTCAACGTAAAACCGGACAACAAAGTCTGATCTTGTCTTCGCTTCCGGCGGAACGAAGCTCGGCTCCGCAACCTATGTACGAATGGTCCTTGGGCCCACTCTTGTGCCGTTTTGGCATCAGTGTTGCAAGGAATATGAATGGGATATTGTGCAAGAGGATAACGCTCCAGGGCATAAAGGGCATGCCAAAGCCTACAGAGAGTTGAACGGGATGGAGGCTCTGGAGTGGCCGGCGGGGTCTCGAGATCTCAATACAGAGGCTTGCTGAGGGAGATGTAGAGACAGAGTCGGGCGAGATATGGGGAGGAGCAGCGGATGTTGAAGCATTGCAATTGCATTTAGCTGTGTGTTGGGCTCGGGTTATTACGGAGGAAAGGTTAGATGCATTGGCAGAGAAGAGAGCATGCCTACGACATTGCAAGCTGTCGTCGATGCTGGAGGAGCGGCGACGAAATATTGAGTGGGTGAGGCACGACTTTTTTTCCCCCATACAACTTTGTCATAACCACTCGCTCATTTAATTGTATCTGGATTAGTACACTCCTGTTATAGAGTAGGCTTTGGCATCGCCGTCGTCTAAGATGAACTGCCACGCGATCAACGATCAGACGAACAAAAAAAGGCACTGTGCACGAGTTATCTGCCCACCTGGGATACAGAACCACGTTCAAACCCTCATATATCTCAAAGGCCACGCACTGGAGAGAATGAAAAGAGATATGTGAAGCTTCGTTGGAACTTCCAGCCTGCACAAAAATTAGTTGCATAATGCTAATTGAGGCGGTCAAACCACCCGTTTCCAACCCGCGGGGACGGTAACCACAACCCCCCGGATCGCTGGAGCTCCCACGGATGTATAGACAAGAAATCTCCACGGGATTGAAATTGCTGTATGTACACGCCCTGAAACCACTCTCGAACTCTATCACAGCACAGCTCCCGTGCACCTCCCCAGATCGAAAGAGAGAGAGAAAAGAACAGAGAAAAAAACCATCAGCATAGAAGCAACCCCCTTGCGATTCCAAAGCTGTTTTGAGAGACACGATTTCTGTGCACAAGGGGCAGGGTGCGTTCGCTGCGTCTTGGTTGAAAAATAACGGTAATATCGAGTCCGGCTCCAGCACCAGCAGCCGCACGTGTCCCCAGGCCTCAGATGTCGCAGTCCGCACACCAGGCGCAAGCCCCAATCCCGGCGCTCGCGGCGATCGAGCGACAGCCGCAATCTCGACACCTTTTGCGCAGTCGCAGTCGCAGTCGCGGTGGCAGCCCGGCCGGGCACATATCGACAAGAGGAGGACGAGAGCGGGACGAACACCCCCCCCCCCCCCTCCCCACATATCTATCCCGAGCCAGCAACGGTAAGCGACCTGATGCGTGATGCGTGAGACGTGGTACGGAAGAGACGCATGCACGCAAGCAAACCCAGCAGCGCAGTGCGCACGCACGCACGCACGCACAAAGTTGGACTCAGCGGGCGAGAAGTGAAGGCGTGTGTCGTGTTGTCTAGAGCTCCATCGTCCCCGGCCCTGCCGTCACCCCGCGCTGCACACTGCGGTCATGGGCTGGCTGGCCGGTCCAACTGTTTGCTCTGACGACACTCGCACGGTGCGACAAGCGTCGAGGATCAACGCACGGTGCGTGCGTTCCCCGCCCGGATCGAGGGTATGGGTTGCGGCCTCTGGGATCCGGAAAGGCTGTGCTTCATGCGTTCCCAGCCCGCAATGGTCTCTTCGAAGCGGAGTCTTACCGGCGGATCGACAGCCCCCACCCCCACATGGCAAGCCCTGGACGAGTGGGGAACAAACAAATGAACCCAAGATATATATATATGCAAGTAGCAGGCAAGTCTTGCAGCAAAATCCAAGACCCCCGGCAGTTCTTCCCAATCACATTAATCGAGTCAACCAAAATCAAGTCATCAATTCCTTCTCTAATGTGCCAGAGCCCCCGATTCCTCCACTGGGCGTACTTGGTGTATCCTCTGTATCCTCCTCTCTAAAATTCCTTTCCCAATGAATTGCTATAACCTGTATCCGTATCCCGCAAGATATGCCCCGTGTAATCCCCCCCCCTAAGCCGGCAAAAAAAAACTTTTGATAACCCCCCAACCCCGTAAGAATGCAATAGAGATTTCCCCAAAAAGCAAAAACTCCACCCCCAACCTCAAGAGCCTGGACACCGGCTATCCAAAACACCTTAGATCCAGACTCAGATCTCCACGTCCAAAGGCACCCATAAGGAGATATACACGCCCCGGCTCAAGAGGCCCGCAAAAAAAATGATCCTCCAAAGTCGTTAATAAATCATAATCGTGATATTCGTTGATCGTCCCTCGTCATCGCGTCGTTTCGTCGTTGGTAGTCGTGAAAGTCCCAGACCCCAGAAATTATAAATAGAGAGATCTCGTTGGTGCGTGCCAAAAAATCATAGACAAGAAGCGGAAGAAGTCGAAGTCTCATCGGTGCCAGAAATGGCATGTCCACCCTCGGATCCAAACATCAGATCCGAGATGGGTGCACGACATAACGGCATCCCTTGCCCTCCCGTGAGGAATGAGAAGCAGTGTGACCTGCAGAAGAGAAAAAAGCCACCACGCGCGCAATAGAAAAAAAAAAAAAAGAGGGCGCCAAAGGTACAAAGCAAACAAGCAACACCACATCCGAAAGTCCCTCCAGGAAAAAATCGGAGAAGAAAAAATGACCCCCGAAGTAGATGCTCCGTATAAAAAAAAAATGGAAAAAAAAAACCTAAGAGGATAACGATAAGGGAAAATAAATAGGGAACTTGGAGATGGAAAGATGGAAAAGGGGTGGAAGAGATGAAAAGAATCGAAACATTGAGCCCCAATCCGAGAGAGGGGCCGTTCTGTCGTTTGGATACATCCTCATCATCATCACCTCGAGGCGGTGTGGTAGCTCATGGCCACGCTACCGATGCCAGGAATCCTATCCTCGTAGCTTTCCCTCCGAACCTCACTCATGCAGTGCATGGGCAGCATGGACTGTCTGTGGGTCATCTCGTTCTCGCGGAGCTTGACCATCCTGCTCCAGATCTCGGACTCGCTTCTGCTGGCGAGCAAAACGTTGACCTCATCGAAGCTGAGCTTGCGGTTGAGCAACAGCTCATCCTCCTGTTCGGACCAGTTGCTGTGTGGCTCCCTGTGGTCTTCCATCATGAATCGGGCCGCATAGGAGGTCGGCGACGGAAGTGGGGTTGGCTGGTAGATACTGGCAGACTGTCCCCAGTTGGAGTGCACGTAGATTGAGGCGTGGTGCATGGGTGGAAGTGCGGATTCCGCAGTCGGGGACATGTGCGGGACCGCATGAAGCGCACGCGGGGTGGTTGCAGACGGCGAGGTGCCGTGAAGAGAATTCATCAGGATCTTGGGGCTGGATGAGATGGCGCTGGTAGTGGCGGACGAAGCCATCTCATTGGCGAAAGAGGCGGAAGTGGTGGTGACTGGCGGGGGACGGCGGTGGCCCTGGTAGTATTTCAACTGCCCAGACGCAAGACGACGCCACCGGAATTGACAAGCGTGGGAAGTCCTGCCACGGACTGTGCAGCACGCATGTTAGCCACCAGATCCTCTCGCACCCACCACAGGTGGGGAAATCTTACAGTGGGTGGCGATCTCCTTCCATCCGAGCCTCTGCTCCTCCTTCAACTGCTTCAGGAGAATGTCATCGCTGGGGTCCCAGGACATCGGGGTTCGTGGCGTCTTGGGCCTTGGGACGATTGTAAGCACAGATCACGTGAGCCGCCAGAGATGACCAGGGGACTAACTTCTTGCGGCCAAGAACGTCATATTCATCGCGATTAACCTCGGTGACGCTAACGCCAGCCCGAGGAGAGCTTTATCGAGGGGAGGAAATCAGTATCGAAAGATGCAAAAAACCATGTGGAATGAGGCAAACCTTCTCCCCCTCTTGGTCCTCACAGCTCCGACGGTGTACAGTTTGTTGTTCTCGTCCGGGGTGCTGTACATGGTGTCCCGGGACAATTCGTAATCGATTGGGAAGCAAGCGCTAGCTGACGCAGCGATTCCGACTGGTGTGTTAACCACGGAATTGCTCCGTGTGGTACCGGCGTTGGTAGGCGAGCTGCTACCCGACCAATTGTACACCGGTGACAGCGGCGACGACGCCGATGAGCTGTCAGCGCCGGACGAATTGTCGGGCGAAGAAAGCAATGAGGAGATGGACGCCCTCTTGGTAGCGGCGGCCCTGGTGCTTCGTCTGGGCTGCGGCGAATCAGCCCGCCCCAGGGCCGATGTGGGAGCGGGAGTCGAAGGGGCGGAGGAAGGCATCGAAGGAGGGTTTGAATGAGGCGCGGCCGCGAAGTACGCCTCCGGGGCATAGGACTGTGCCTGGGCAAACATAGACTCGTTCGACAACGATGGTTGGCGAGTCTGGTACAGACCCGCCGTCATGGGCGGTAGCGTTGTGCAGAGTGGAGCCGGGGCGGGAAGCTGTCTCGTAACGCCGCGCGAAGAAGATGAGGTCGGAAAAGGTGCTGCCGAAGGCATTGCCGATTGATGTTGGGAACGATAGACGAGAGATGGCTACTGTTTGGGGGGGAGGTGGCGAAGGGCAGCGGGTCAGTTCCGGGTGAAGCTCAAAGGCACATAGCAGGGAGATTGATTGCTGATGGGATGCGAGTTGAAGGGGAGTTGCGAAGAAGAAAGCAAGATAAAAAGCAGTCGAGGCGGGAAGATGCAAGCCCAAGCAGCATCTTATACCTACGAGACGATGGGGGGTTGGGGGGGTGGTGGGGTTGAATGAGGGGTTGATTGTACGTGCGACTTACTGAGGGTAAACGAATATCGAATGATATGCGACTTCAGATGAACCAGATATCAGATGGGAGCAACTACCCCGCTATTGCCACGACACAGGAGCTAGCTAGAAGATATGGATGTGGCAGGCGGGAGGTGTTTGCTCTGCGGGCACCGGAAACAACCGAGGGGGGGGGGTAGAGGTTTTTTTTTGAAACCGAAGATGGGATACGGGCTGGAGACTACTTATTTTGGGGGGGTGTGGAGGGGGAGTGGAGGGAGTGGACGGCGAGGGAGAGCAGCTGGATCTGACCAAACGAAACAAGTTCTGCCTTTCAGCTATCGATGTGGGAGCGGCGGGAGAGGGTGTGAGCGAGGGTAGTGCGGAAAAGGTATGGGGGGGGGTTTGGGATGGGTGGCTGCAGGCTCGAAGGCTAACTATGTACGAGACAAGGGTGGCTGCATAGATGGACGAGTTTGTGTATGGCTTTGACGGAGGGCGGCGGAGGGCTGGGGAGGGCGCGCGATCACGCTGCGGAATGCGGGAGCGGACGGGGGAGGCGGTGCAGGTAGGGCTAGGGCAGACGGTGGTGGACGGGGAGGAGGGCGAGGACGACGAGCAGGACGCAGGGAGGTATACGGAAGATAAAGCAGCAATGTGCGGGAAGAGAGCGCGGACAGTTGTGGTCCGGACAAGAATAGAGTACTGGGTGGGAGGCAGCAAACGCAGCGGACGGAAGTCGTTGGAGCAGAGGCAGCAGAGGAGTGGCAGCCGGGGACGAGGCAGGCAGTTCCAGATGCAGCCGGCATTGGGTGTGCGGATCCCAAGTATGCAGAGGGCGCGGCCAGCATCCGCAGGGAGCGAGACAGGACGGGGGCCGCAACGCGGACGAGCAGCAGCCAGGGAGGCGCTGGCCAGGGCGGCGGGCAGCAGGCAGTGGCCGGGGGCAGCGGCGGCGAGGGCAAGAGGGATGCCGTGGCCGCTGGCTATTGCGGCGTGGAGCGGACTTGGGCTTCATCCGCCCGCGAGCACATAGCGGCGGGCGATTGAGCATTTGGTCGGCGAGTGGACGGACGGAGGGTGCGGACGGAGAAACGCCGATGGGCTGGGTCGGGCGGCCGGTCCGTCGTCGTCGCCGCAGAGGACCCAGAAAAAGCAACGCCGCTGGCGCAATGTACGCACGCACGCACTGGCTCCCGCGAGTCACAATCCCGCTCATTGCGAGCGCCCAACCGGCCACTCAGTCGATTAGTCGATCAGTCAGCCAGTCAGCCAGTCAGCTAGTCAGTCAGTCAGTCAGTCAGTCTGTCTGTCTGTCGGTCGGTCAGTCTGTCAGTCTGTCAGTCAGTTAATCAGTCTGTCAGTCAGTCAATCAATCAATCAATCAATCATCCGATCAGCGGAACAATCAATCGTCGCGGGCCGGCAGCCATCGCTCGTGCTATCGACGCCCATCGTCGGGCAGCAATTGCAGGCCGCCAGCGCCAGAACATCGGCATCGGTGGCAGCAACGGTGCTTCGCAGCAGTGTCCAGCCGCGCGCCCAGCCGGGCACCGTCGCCACCTGCGGCCATTGAGCCTCTGGCGGGGGCGGTGGATATATGGCGCGATGCGGGCTCGCTGCGGACTTGGGGACTGGGCAGAGCGCGCGGCTGCGGGTCCAGAGGGGGCCGGGCTGCGACGGCCAAGCGAGAGCGCGAATCTCTCTCCTCTGCAGCTCCCTGGAGCGGAGTCCTCCTGCTGTTCTGCAGCAGCCGCTGGTCTCGCGGATTACCCATAGGGTACTAAGGCGAGCAGCACGGGGAGGATCGAACAGCCGCATGCACGACGCATGTGGAGCGTGTGCTCGACGGTGGTAAGCCATGTGCGGAAAGTCAGCAAGTAGATATCTATGTACCTCCACCCTGCCTCCGCCGACATAGTTGCATGCACACTCCATGCGGACACTGGCGTCCTGCACTCACACCCGCCAGCAGGAGACGACGGCGAGGAGGGCGAGAAGGGCTGGGAGGGCGGAGGTGGATGGCTGCCCTGGTGTTGACTGATCCATGGCGGCAGCTCCGGAACACAGCACCACTCGTCGATCATCGTTCCTGTGCCCTAGTTCGGACCGCCGACGGGGTATGGTTGGTGTTCTGCCGGGCGTCGGGCGTCGGGCGTCCTTTGAGATCTGAAGGGAGCAAAAAGAAACCATCAAAAAAAGTCCCCGATTCACAAGCAGCAAGCCACAATCACCACGTAACCTCCGTCCGCTTCTCGCGCGGGCTTGTCTCTCGCGAACCTGCTCAGTAAGCCAAGTGCCTAGCTAGCGGCTTTGTTTGCACCGTCAACCATCATCACCGTCATCAGTCAACCAGCAGCAGCACCACCACCACCACCAGGGTGTCGAGAACCAAATGCGGTGGCAGGGTTCGTGTGATATCCGTCACGCAGCGCAACAACAACAGCGGCAACGGCAACAACAACGAAGACATCAACTGCAACGACAACGGCTACAACCATTCCCTTTTGTGAATTTTATTTTTTGTTTTTGGCGGGTCGGTGGCCTCCTTTGTTGTCGTGGACAAGGCAGGGGAAAGTTTGAAAACAGCAAGCCACACGCGGGCACACACACACGCACACACACGCACACAACTCATTCCTCCGGTCGGCATCGTATGTAGCAGCAGCAGCAGCAGCAGCAGCAGCAGCATCATCATCATCATCATCATCACCATCATCATCATCATCATCATCATCATCATCATCATCATCAGTCCATCCATCCCAGCATCCATCCCATGCGACAACCGAAGAGGTGAGACACGGACAGGAATATGGAGACAAGGGCCGTTATACGGGGAGCGCGGTGACCTCCCGCCGGGCGAGTCAAGGGAGGGGGGGGGGGGGGGGGGGGCCCCAGCA
>Ga0307508_10001797_pt1 | contig 23788 bp, 23 predicted proteins | sample 9_EM_MG_FD_203089 | JGI IMG/M metagenome (GOLD analysis project Ga0307508, IMG submission 203089) | Populus trichocarpa ectomycorrhiza microbial communities from riparian zone in the Pacific Northwest, United States - 9_EM | ecosystem: Host-associated > Plants > Roots > Unclassified | place... | reverse complement strand
GGCTGGGCAATATCCAAAACGATACCCCGACTCAACTCACCCGCAGCGTGATCCGCCTTCACGATCATCCCCGCCCCTTTCCTCCATCACATCAACAACTTGGCGACGCCAGCGTCACGGATTCAGGACACCATCTTGGCGCGCCAGACCAAGGCCAATCTCATTACTGGATTTGGCGGGCACCTCTTCAAATCCAAACGGGTTCGTGCGCAGATTCAAAAGGAATCGCAGGGCGCTAAGGTGCTCGGACTCGCATCGAGTCGCCTCGCAAAGATCAAACTGCCTTTTCCTCGATCAACAGACGAACAACAAAAAATCGCCGACTGCCTGAGTTCGCTGGACGACCTGATCGCCGCGCAAGCCCGCAAAGTAAATGCGCTCAAGACCCACAAGAAAGGGCTGATGCAGCACCTTCTCCCCCGCGAAGGCGAGACCCAACCGCGTTTGCGGCTTCCTGAATTCGAGTCTGCCGCTGACTGGGAAGTCAAGAAGCTGGAAGACTTGGCCAAACGCGGATCCGGCCATACCCCCAGCAAAAGCCATCCAGAGTATTACAACGGGGGCATCAAATGGATTTCCCTTGCTGACTCGAAGCGACTGGACGCCGGGCTGATATCCGAAACCGAAGCAGAAATCTCCGCGCAGGGCATCAAGAATTCCTCGGCGGTTCTTCACGCAGCGGGTACGGTTCTGATCAGCCGCGATGCAGGTGTCGGCAAGAGTGCAGTCATGGCCTTGCCAATGGCAGTCAGCCAGCACTTCATCGTGTGGACTTGCCATGCCCATCTGCTTTCGAATTGGTTCTTGTACTACCTGCTTCAGGAGATGAAGCTCATCTTCGAGCGGATTGCTACGGGCAGCACCATCAAGACCATCGGGCTCCCCTTCTTCAAGGAGATGCGCATCGCAATTCCAGCGTTGCCGGAGCAACAACGCATTGCCGACGGCCTCAGCGCCGTCGATGCCCTCATCACCGCCGCCGCGCAAGAACTCGATGTCCTCAAGACCCACAAGAAGGGCTTGATGCAGCAGCTTTTCCCGGCAGCGGAAGAAGTGGTGGCATGAACGACCTGATCCTCTACACATCCGAGGATGGCCGGAGCCAGATCAAGCTCCGGGCGGACCAGCAGACCGTCTGGCTGACCCAGCTTGACATGGCCGAGCTGTTTGACGCCACCAAACAGAACATCTCTCTGCACCTGAAGAACATCTTTCAGGATGGGGAACTGGACCCGGCTGCAACTGTCAAGGAATCCTTGACGGTTCAAACCGAGGGCTCGCGCAAGGTACAGCGCACGGTCACGCACTACAACCTCGACGCCATCCTGGCCGTGGGCTACCGCGTGCGCTCACCGCGCGGCGTGCAGTTCCGCCGCTGGGCGTCCACCGTGCTGAAGGAGTACCTGAGCAAGGGCTTCGTGATGGACGACGAGCGGCTGAAGAACCCGGACGGCCGCCCGGACTACTTCGACGAGATGCTGGCGCGCATCCGCGACATTCGGGCGTCTGAGAAGCGCTTCTATCAAAAGGTACGCGACCTGCTGGCGCTGAGCAGCGACTACGACAAGACCGACCAGGCCACTCAGACCTTCTTTGCCACGGTGCAAACCTGCTGCTGTACGCCGTGACCCAGAAGACGGCCGCCGAACTCATCACGGCGCGGGCCAACCCCGACGACCCGCACTTTGGCCTGCTGAACTGGAAGGGTGACCAGGTGCGCAAGCAAGACATCCTGGTCGCCAAGAACTACCTGACCGAGGACGAAATCGACACCCTGAACAGGCTGGTGGTCATCTTCCTGGAAACGGCAGAGCTGCGAACCAAGAGCCGCCAGGAGATTCGCATGAGCTTCTGGCGCCAGAACGTGGACCAGATCATCAGCAGCAACGGCTTCCCGTTGCTCACCCATGCAGGCACGGTCAGCCATGCGCAGATGGAAAGCAGCACCCAGGCGCTGTATCTGGACTTTGACCAGCGCCGCAAGGCCGACGAAGCCCGCGCAGCCGACGTGCAAGACGAAGCCGAGCTGAAGGCGCTGGAGAACACATTGAAGAAGCGGCCGCAGCCGACGTGACCTACCCCGCCTGCGAAATTTTCTACACAGCGTGTAGAAAATTGAACGTGACTTTTCCGATGCAACCGGAGCAGCAGACCCAGAAGCCCCATGACTGACGAAATCGAACTCATCCACTCGCCACTGACGCGCACCCACAGCGCCGATGGGCACACGCTGCGCATCCAGATCTACCGCAGCCCCGGCAGCCCCTGGGTTCTGGAAATCGTGGACGAGCTGGGCACGTCCACGGTGTGGGACGAGGCCTTTGATACCGACACCGTCGCGTTGGCAGCGGCCTTCGTGGCGATTGAGACCGAAGGCGTTCACACCTTCGTGACGAGCGCCCAGCCGGCGACCAAGGAAGCCATGCCCGAGCTGTTGCGCCGGCTGGCGCAGGTGAAGCAGCCGCCGTCTGGCAGCGCGCCCGACATGATGTCGCCGCTCTCGGAAGATGAGCTGGACGAGCTGGACAGTTTTTTGTTGGACATGGATACCGACGAGGGCATGACGCTGGACGTGCTGGACGGCTTTCTGCACGCCCTGGCGATCGGGCCGAAAACGGTGCTGCCCAGCCAGTGGCTGCCCAAGGTGTGGGGGCAGGACGATGGCGCCATGATGCCGCCCGCGGACAGCCTGGATCAGGTCAACCACCTGCTGGGTTTGGTGATGCGTCACTTCAACAGCATCGTTTCTGGTTTAGAACACAGCCCGCCGGTACTGGCGCCCTGCTGGCCCACGGTTCACTACGGCGCCGCAGGCGAGCGGGAGGATGCGGGAATGTGGGCCTATGGCTTTGCCGAAGGCGTCAAGCTCAGCCAGGCGGCGTGGCAAAGCTTGTTCGACCACCCGGATGGCCAGCGTTGGTACAGGCCCATTGGCCTGTTGGGCGCAGACGATTTCTCAGCCGACCAGGACGAGCTGACCCGCACGCCCGAGCAGCGCGCGGCACTGGCGGCGAAGATCGAGGAGAGCCTGACGCGCATGCATGCGTTTTGGCTGCCGCTGCGGCGCGCGGTGACCGAGCGCCAGCAGGCGCAACGGATGAGCACCAAGGTCGGCCGCAACGAACCGTGCCCATGCGGCAGCGGCAAGAAGTTCAAGAAGTGCTGTGGCGCCCCATCCGAACTTCACTGATCCGAGTCCCCAAAAAACAACCCCCATGACCGAAGAAAAACAGAAACAACTGGGCAAGACCCTGTGGGCCATTGCCGACCAGCTGCGCGGCGCGATGGACGCAGACGACTTCCGCGACTACATGCTGTCGTTCCTGTTCCTGCGCTACCTGTCGGACAACTACGAAGCTGCTGCCAAGAAGGAGTTGGGACGCGACTACCCGGCGCAGATCGACAGCTCAGTCTCGACACCTTTGCAGCTCTGGTACGAAGGCAACCTGAGCGATGTGCCCGCGTTCGAGAAGCAAATGCGACGCAAGGTGCATTACGTCATTGAGCCGCAGCACCTGTGGAGCAGCATTGCCCAGTTGGCCCGCACGCAGAGCGTCGACCTGTTGAGCACGCTGCAAGATGGCTTCAAGTACATCGAGACAGAGTCGTTCGAAAGCACGTTTCAGGGGCTGTTCTCAGAGATCGACCTCGCCTCGACCAAGCTGGGCAAGGGCTACCCTGAGCGCAATGCCAAGCTGTGCACCATCATCCAAAAGATCGCGGAGGGGCTTGCCGACTTCTCCACCGACATCGACGCGCTGGGCGATGCCTATGAATACCTGATCGGCCAGTTCGCGGCCGGTTCAGGCAAGAAGGCCGGCGAGTTCTACACGCCGCAGCAAATATCCGACATCCTCTCCACCATCGTCACGCTCGACAGCCAGGAACCTGCCACCGGCAAGAAAGAACGCCTGGAAAGCGTGATGGACTTTGCCTGCGGCTCAGGCTCGCTGTTGCTGAATGTGCGCAAGCGCATGGGGCCGCACGGCATTGGCAAGATCTACGGCCAAGAGAAGAACATCACCACCTACAACTTGGCGCGCATGAACATGCTGCTGCATGGGGTGAAGGACACCGAGTTCGAGATCTTCCACGGCGACACGCTGACCAACGACTGGGAGATGCTGCGCGAGCTGAACCCTGCCAAGAAGCCCGCGTTCGACGCCATCGTGGCCAACCCGCCGTTCAGCTACCGCTGGGACAACAGTGACGCGCTGGCTGACGACGTGCGTTTCAAGAACCATGGCCTGGCACCCAAATCAGCTGCTGACTTCGCCTTCTTGCTGCACGGCTTTCACTTCTTGAAAGACGAGGGGGTGATGGCCATCATCCTGCCGCACGGTGTGCTGTTCCGTGGCGGTGCGGAGGAGCGCATCCGCACCAAGCTGCTGAAGGACGGCCACATCGACACCGTGATCGGCCTGCCATCGAACCTGTTCTATTCCACGGGCATACCGGTCTGCATTCTGGTGCTGAAGAAGTGCAAGAAGCCAGACGACGTGTTGTTCATCAACGCGGCCGAGCACTTCGTCAAAGGCAAGCGCCAGAACCAGCTGACAGATGAGCACATTGCCAAGATCATCAAGACATATCAGTTCCGTGAGCCCGAGCCTCGTTATGCGCGGCGGGTGGAGATGACCGAGATCGAGAAGAACGATTTCAACCTGAACATTTCCCGCTACATCAGCACGGCGGTGGGTGACGCGGAAATTGACTTGGCGGCCACACACCTGAAGTTGGTCGAGATCGAAAAATCCATTGCGGTGGCCAAGGACAAGCACAACGCCTTCTTGAAAGAACTGGGCTTGAGTCCGCTGCCTTGAATCAGGTAGCCAAAGGGCTACGGCGGTACCGAGCCCGACATCTGCGGCGACCGCTTGGCGCCGCACCAGCGCAACGTGTGCATCGACACTACTGCACGAGGTTCAGGATCTCCAGTTGCTCTTCCACCGTCTCGAAAGTCCCCGTGCCGGCCGGCATGGGCATCAGCGGCTTCATCTGCGGGTCGAACAGCCACACGCTGGGGTAGACCAGCATGCGCGCGCGTTCGTCGTTGATCGAGCGCTGGAAGGCCGCGTAGACCAGCGACTGCTGGCCGACGCGAAAGAAGAGCTGGCTCTGCAGGGTCGACAGCGAACTGCGCAGGTCGACCACGAGCCAGGGCTTGAAGTGGGGCACCAGCTCGCCGGCGTTCTTGCGCAGGAAGTTCTCGTAGCGCCGGCAGTACGGGCAGTCGTCTGCGCCGAGGTAGACGTAGAGCCGCCTGTTCTCGCGCTTGGCGCGGGCGAGCGCGGGGTTGAGGTCGAACTCGCTGCGGCCGGGGGCGACCGCCGGCTCGATGACCATGGGTTGGTAAGCCGGCGGGATGCCCTCGTTCTTGTGTCCCGCCGGCATGGCGGGCGGTGGGGCGGCCATGCCAGGCCCCGCCAGCCATCCGAGGGCGACAGCACATGTACCGACGCAAACGCGGATGCAAGCGCGTCGGCGGTCCGGGCGCTGGTGCTGAAGCACGCTCAGCCGATCTGCAACGCGCCGCTGTAGTGTTTCTCTTTCGAGTCCACCACCTCGGCGCGCAACTCTCCAGGCGCATGCGGCACGAAGTTGAAACGCCAGGTCGGGTTCTCGCTGATCGAGAAATCGAGGTCGGCGTCGAAGATCTTTTGGCCGGCGTAGCTCACCTCGATCGTGCGCACGAAGTACGAGGGGATGTACATCACCGTCACGTTGTTCAGCTCGAAGCCGGTGTCGTTGGGGTGGATCACGGTCAGGTCGACGGTCGTCGGCTGGCCGATCTTCGGCGGCCCGGGCAGCTTGAAGAGGGTCTTGCCGATCAGCTCCGGCGAATCGCGGTTGGGCGGCGCCGAGCAGCCGCCGGACGTTTTGACGAAGCGCGAGCTCATGTGCAGCTCGCCGTTCGACAGCTCGCTGATGACACGCACATGGCCGTATTCGTCGACACGAATGCGCGTCTCGAAGTCGGCCTGGCCGACCTCGGGCGTGAGTTCCAGCGTGGCGGCCAGCGGCGACGGGTTCTTGTCGACCAGCAGGTGCAGCCGCTTCACATACAGCTCGGGCGTCTGCGCGAGGTTGGAGACGATCTTCACCGGCACCGACGCGCCGTAGGCGGCGCGCAGCGGGATGATCAGCTGCACACGGCCTGAGGTGGCGTCGATGGGCCGTGTGCCGAAGAGCTTGTTGCGCAGCACGTCCCATTCGGGCGAGCCGTCGTTGTGGCCGGTGTTGCTGGGCAAGCCGCCGATGGCGGCGCGTGCGGTGGGCGCCGCGGCCAAAGGCAGCGCGCCCAGGCTGATCACGAGGTGGCGGCGCCGATGCTGAAACCGTGGTGTGTGTTTCATGGCTTGGGTGCTCCCAATGGCGATTTATAGAGCTGCTCGCGCTCGTAGCGCAAGTAGATGAGGGCCGCATTGCGCCGGTGAACCGTGTCGTACTGATCCCAACTCGCGAACTCGGGCAGCGGGGTCGAGTCGGGCACCTCGCTCAGCGGCACGCCGCTGCCTTGCAGGGCGCGCACACGTGTCGTCAGCTGGTCCAGGTAGCGTTCCACCAGGTCCATCATGCGCTTGCCGCCCTCCGGCCCGTGGCCGGGCACGACCACCTCGGCCGGCAGAGCCTGCAGCGTGCGCAGGGCTTCGCGCCACCGTGGCACATCGCTGTCGATCACGTCGGGGATGCGTTTCGAATCGAGCAGGCCGCCGGCGAAGAGGGTGCGGCTGCGCGGGTCGTACACCGCAATGTCGCCGGGGCCGCTGGTGTGGCCGAAGTAGAGCACCTGGATCGGCCGGCCGATCGGCGTGGCGGCGTCGAAGCTCAGCGGGTCGGTGAAGGTGACGTCGGGCTTGAACATCGTGGTGCCCCGCATGGCCTCTTCACCGAGGGTGCTGCGCAGCGTCTTCAGGCAGGTTTCGCAACGCGAGGCCATCAGGTCGGCAGCGGCTTGGTGCATCGCGATCGGAATACCTTGCTCGCGGAACGCCGCGGCGCCGAACAGGAACTCTTGCTTCGTGTGGGTGATGAGGGCCAGGCGAATCGGCCGGTCGGTCACTTTGCGGATGGCGGCCAGCAGCGCGCGGCCATGCAGGTACGAGGTGCCGGTGTCGATGACGAGCACGCCGGTTCGGCCGACGATGAAGCCGGCGTTGCCCACGCGGCCGAGGGTGCTCGCGTCGGGCTCGCCGCCGGTGCCGGGCAGCATGTAGACGCCGGCAGCCAGTTCGACAGGCACCGGTTCGATGGGCGCCGCATCGCCGGCATGAGCGGCGGTGGACACGGCAAGAACGGCTGCGCCCAGCCAAGCCATCGCTGAGCGCAGAAGTTCTCTCATGGCATCTGGCTTGACTGGCCTGGCTAGCCGCCCTCGGCCAACTTCTTCAGGTTCGCCAGCCCGCTCTGGTAGACGCCGGTGATGGCCTTCACGGCCGCATCGTCGTTCTGCTCGGGCGGCGGCTCATTGCCGGGGTGGCCGCGATAGAACGCGCCGCGCCATTCGACGATAGCCTGGTTGCCGCTCGCCGTGACGGTGATGGTCGAGGTGTAGTTCGTCACCGGCAGTGCACCACCGTCTTTCGCGCGGTAGTTGTACTTCATGGCCGCGTCGTCGTAGCCTTCCAGTGTTTCGATCAGCTCGCCACCGCCCTTCACCTTCAGCGAGCGCACCGAGCCGACGGTGTTGCCCTGCGATGCCGGGCTCTCGGCGATGACCGGGTGCCAGTCTTTCAGCGCATCGAAGTTCTTGATGCGGGCCCACACTGCCGCAGCGGGTGCATTGATGGTGATTTTCTCGATCACCTTCTGCCGCGTGGGGCCGTGGGCCTCGCTCGGGGGCACGACGCTGAGCATCGCGAATGCGGCCAATGGCGTGAGCCAGCCGCCAAGCATTTTCATGGGCATGACATCTTCCTTCGTGGGTGAGATCCGTGCGGGATCAGGGGAGTGCGGGTGCGCCGATGAAGGCGCCGAAGCCGCGGCTGTTCTTGCCGGTGGCGATGTGGCGAAGCTCGCGCCCGCTGGCGGCGTCGAGCACGCTGACGTTGTCGTCCATCCAGTTCACGACGTAGACCTTGTCGCCATGTGCGGCCACGCCTTCGGGGTAGCCGAAGCCGCTCAGCGTGCGCAGCACCTTGAGCGAGTCGGCGTCTAGCACGCTGACGCTGTCATCGTGCTGGTTGGTCACGTAGATCAGCGCGCCGCCCTGCGCGAGCGCGGCGCCGTAGGGGGCTTTGCCGACCTTCACGGTCGCGATCACGTGCAGCGCGCGGGTGTCGCTTGTGTCAATGACCGAGATGTCGTCGCTCTGCACGTTGAGCGCGTAGAGCCGCAGCCGTGCTGCGTCGAACAGCAGTGCGAACGGGTGGCTGCCGACCTTCACGCGCGACAGCACACGCCGCTCGCGCACGCCGACCACGGCCACGCTGTCGTCGTCGCGCTCGGCCACGAAAACGGTGTTGTTGTCGCTGTGCGCCGCCACGCCGGCCGGGGCGGGGCCTACTTCGATGCGGGCCACCGGCGCTTGCTGCGTGCCGGTGTCAGCCGCGTCGAACACCATCAGGCGGTTGGCATACCAGTCGGCTGCGAAGAGCAGCGTGCCGTCGGGCGAGGCGTCGATGCCCACCGGCCCGTCGCCGGCCGCGAGCGTGCTCACGACGCGCTGCTCGCGCATGTCGATGACCGAGATGCTGCGGCTGTCGGGGTTGGAGACGAACACCTTGCCCGCGCGCGAGCTTGCCACCACGCCGGCCGGCGAGCGGCCGACGCCGACCGTGCTCACCACCTGCTGCGAGGCCAGGTCGATCACCGACACGTCGTTGCTGCCCTGGTTGGTGATGTAGGCAAAAGGTGAGGCGGTACCGGCTGTGCTGAACAGGGCGAGCGCGACGGCGGTCAGTGCAGAGATTGCCTTGTCCATGCCCGCCCGCATGCTCCTGCTTCCATTCCTGCCGCTACTTCGCGTCCGGCGCACGGAGGAAGCACGCGGCCTGGACCTTGGCCTGCAGGTCGCGGTAGCGCTTGATCTGCGGCTTGATCGACTCGTTGTCGCGCAGGGTGCCACCGCGCTCGCCGCCGATGGACATCGCGTTGACCACGGTGGTCATGCCCACGTAGTCCTCGTACGGCACTTCGCTGGCCATCGCATCGACCGCGCACGAGCACTTGTTGATCATCTCGAAGTGCGGGCCGGGGTGGGTGCGCATGCATTCCTGCACGTAGATCACGCGCTCCGAGGTAGGGAAGTCGTTGGCCGCTCGGGTCGGGGTTGCGGTCGCGCAGCCGACGAGCGGCAGGGCGAGGAGGCAGAGCAGTCTGTGCAGAAGGTTCATGGCGTTCTTGGCTTTGGGGGCGCGATGAGCACGCAGTCAGGGGCGGGCGGCGACTGGGTCGGCGCCCTCGATCATCATTTCTTCGGTGAGCAGCGGCGGCGCATCGGCGCCGGCCGCGGCGATGCGTGTGTGGATGCCCAGCACGCCGCCGGGCACGGCATCGGACAGCAGGAATCGGTATTCCTTGCCGGCCAGCTTCTCGTAGCGGTAGCGGTTCGGGTCGTCGAGGTAGGGCTTGAACGAAATCTCCTGGCCCGCGACCGTCTTGCCCTTGTAGCGGAACGAAGCGGGCGTGACCGTCGCGCCCTGGTACACCGTCATGCGGATGCGCTTGCGGAAATAGTTCTCCGAGCCCTTGGTCAGCCGGTGCATCTCGCGGATGTCGTGCTCCAGAAAGTACAGGATCACCGGGTTGGCTTTTGCGTTGTCGATCTCGGGCAGCGGCACCTTGCGTTCGCCACTCAGAAACTCGCCCTTCGACGCGCAGCAGCTGCCGTCGGCCTGCTTTTTCAGCGCGACCGACACGCTGTCGTCGAAGCCTGCTTCCAGGCTGCCGGCCTTGTGGAAGCTGTAGCGCAGCGTTGACGGCGGGCGCACATTGCCCAGCTGGTCGGCCATGAAGATCGCCTGCTCGGCGGCGGAAAAGTCTTGCGCAGCGAAGGCGCTTGCCGGCAGCGCGAGCGCCACGGTCAGGGCCACGCGCAGCATTGCGGGCGAAAGGGTGAACACCTTATTTCGCCGGCTGGTCTTTCGCCGGGGCCTTGTAGGCGAAGGAGTCGTCGACGAGGGGCACGCCGTAGTCCTTCAAGATGGCCTGGATCGCGGGCTGCTGCGAGTCGATCAGGCTTTCGATCTTCTGCTTCCATTCGCGCTCGCCGTAGCGCACGCCCATGGCCATCTCGTAGTCGAAGCGCACGCCGGGTTCCGACTTCAGCGGCACCACCGTCAGCTTGGGCGACTTGATGCGCTGCGCGAAGTAGCCCGCGATCGGGCCCCACACGATGGCGACGTCGATCTTGCCGGCTGCGAGGTCTTTCTCGATGATCTCGCCGGGGTACTGCTGCGGGTCGGCGTTCATGATCGGGTAGGGCACGGCGCGGTCGACCAGGCGGTGCAGGTTGAGCCACTCGGAGGCGGGCGAGCGGTCGTACACGCCGATGCGCAGCTGGCCCATGCGGGCCGGGTCGAGCTTCAGGAAGTCGTCACCCGACTTCACCTGGTCGAGCCCCTGGCCTTGCGGAAACACGAGCGCATACGTCGAGCGGTAGTAGGGCTTGGTGACCGACACCTGGTCGTAGCCCACCGGCACGCCCATCACGATGTCGCAGGGGTAATCTTGCCCCGGCAGCTTGTAGCGCAAGGTGTTGCGGATGAAGGCCAGGCGCTGCGGAAACGAGTAGTACTCCACCGGCAGCCCCAGCGCCTTGCCGAAGACCTCGGCGATGCGGTTTTCGATGCCCGCGCCCTGCACGTTCGAGAACGGCAGGTTGTTCGGGTCCTGGCAGACGCGCAGCGCCTGGCGCGGCGGCGGCTTGTCCGGGTCTTGCGCATTGGCGAGCGGGCACGCGGTGGCGCAGGCCAGTGCCAGAACCGCCGCGGCGATGCGGGTGGTGTTCATTTATCGGGCTCGACCTTGGCGCGTGTGATGGCGCCGTCGGAGCGGCCTTTCAAGTAGGCATAGAGGTCGTTGATGTGTTCCTTGACCTGCGGGCTTTCGGCGAAGCTCGGCATGCCCTTGGGCAGGCGGCCTTCGGTGACGGTCTTGACGAACTCGTCCTTGCTCAGGGTCTTCAGGCTGTTGACCAGCGAGGGCCCGACCAGGCCTTCCTGGTTGGCACCGTGGCAGCGGTCGCATGCGGCGGCGCGCCAGGTCCGAAAGCCATCCATCGTCTTGGCGTCGACCTTGTAGCCGTCGACCACCGTATAGAGCTTGTCATCGGCATGCGCGCTTGCGGCAACACACACCAGCATGGCGAAGAGAGACTGCTTCAACTTCATTGATGCGTCCGAGATGAAGAGAGCGGGGTGGCAACCTGCCGGTGCCACCCCTGTGCTCGGTATGTCTATGGTCTGCCGAAAGCCGATTCAGTTCGGCAGGGCAAACACTGTCAACGAACCACCCAGCTCTGTGTACTGGGCCAGCTCTCTGTAGCCACCCACGGCGCCGAGGCCGTCCTGGTCTTTCTCTAGGCCTGCCGCCATGCCGATGCCGGCCCAGCCGCCGATGCCCGAGAACACGCCCAGGTACTGCTTGCCCTTGTGCTCATAGGTGAACACGTTGCCGATGATCCCGGAGGGCGTCTTGAACTTGAAGAGCTCCTTGTTGATGTCCTTCTTGTCCACGCACTTCAGGTAGCCCTCGAGCGTGCCGTAGCAGCTGATGCCGCCGGCCGTGTTGAGCGCGCCGCTCCAGACCGAGAACTTCTCGGCGTGGCTCTGCACGATCTTGCCGGTGCCTGCGTTCCAGGTGATGTAGTTGCCCATGCCGCCATGGCTGCCCGGAGCAGGGAACATCGACAGCGTGGCGCCCACATACGGCTGGCCGGCGGTGTACTCGACCTTGAAGGGCTCGTAGTCCATGCAGACGTGGTTGGTCGGCACGTAGAAGAGCTTGGTTTCCGGGTCATACGCAGCAGGCTGCTGGTCCTTGCTGCCCAGGGCAGCAGGGCACACGCCCTTGGTGTTGACGTCAGGCCCGTTCTGCGCGGTCGAATACTTCGACACCACCTGCGGGCGCCCCGTCTTCATGTCGACGTGCGTGGCCCAATTGACCTTCGGGTCGTATTTCTCGGCGACCAGCAGCGCACCGGTCACACGGTCCATCGTGTAGCCGAAGCCATTGCGGTCGAAGTGCACGAGCGCCTTGGTCGCCTTGCCCTTCACGTCGATGTCGGCCAGGATCATTTCGTTGATGCCGTCGAAGTCCCACTCGTCGTACGGCGTCATCTGGTAGACCCACTTGGCCATGCCGGTGTCGACGTCACGCGCGAAGATGGTCATCGACCACTTGTTGTCGCCGGGGCGCTGCGCCGGGTTCCAGGTCGAGGGGTTGCCCGTGCCGTAGTACATCAGGTTCAGCGCCTTGTCGTAGCTGTACCAGCCCCAGGTCGTGCCGCCGCCGGTCTTCCACTGGTCGCCCTTCCAGGTCTTGAGCGAAGAGTCCGTGCCGACCGGTGCCATGGCGCCGTTGGTCCAGGTCATGGTCTTGGCGGGGTCGATCAGCATCTCGGCGTCGGGGCCGACGCTGTAGCCCTTCCAGGCGGGCTTGCCGTCCTTCAGGTTGTAGGCCGCGATGAAGCCGCGCACGCCCCACTCGCCGCCGCTGATGCCGGTGATGACCTTGTCCTTGAAGATGTGCGGCGCGTTGGTGTTCACGGCACCCAGCTTCGGGTCACCGTTCTTCACGCTCCACACGACCTTGCCGGTCTTGGCGTCCAGTGCCACGAGCATGCTGTCGGCTTGCTGCAGCACGACCTTGCCTTCGGCGTAGGCCAGGCCGCGGTTCACCGTGTCGCAGCACATCTGCGGGATCACGGCCGGGTCTTGCTTGGGCTCGTACTTCCAGAGGATCTTCTGGCTGTCGAGGTCGATCGCGAAGACCTTGTTGGGGAACGGCGAGTGCAGGTACATCGTGCCGTCGATCACGAGCGGCGAGCCCTCGTGTCCGCGCAGCACGCCGGTGGAGAAGGTCCACGCGACCTGCATCTTGCCGACGTTGCCGGTGTTGATCTGCTTGAGCTGGCTGTAGCGCTGGTTGTACATGTCACCAGCTTGCGTCGCCCAATTCTTCGAGTTGGCGATGTTCTTCTCGACATCCGCATTGGCCAGTGCCAACGCCGGCAGAGCAAGCAGCGCCATACCCAAACGGCGCCAGACGCGCCAATTTGAATGACCGGAATTTCGCATTGAAGTCTCCTGTTTTGAAATGACCTGAGCCCGGCCGCGAAGAACAATCTGAGATCCACCAACCCAGCGACCCACAGAACTCGGCAAGCGCCTAACCGCAAGTTCTGCGCCTGTTGCGAATCCGGTTTGGCATTGAACGAGTTCGTGCCATGCGAGTCGAACTGGCCGGCACGAAGGGGGCGAGAGAGGGATGCGACGGCACGTTCTCCACGCCCCGTGCGGCTCTCTCAAGGTTCGTGTCCGCAACGGATTCCAGGGATCACCCGGAGAGGGAAAACCCATGTTTCGCCGCACGGGTATGAAGGGCGGTGTGCCGTAATTGAAATGGCGCTGACACCTTGCGCCGAATTCGTGGCAATCACGTTCGGCACAGAGTGTTTCAGCGCCGCGCAGAGGCCGCTCCGCAGATGGACCCAGCTCGTTTTTCATTCGCAAGAAACCCTGGCCGCCGCCCTTGGAGAGCCGCGCTCGTCATAGGAAGAACAAGCGGGCAAGCCATGACGCGAGTGCTGGCCGATGTCGCTGAAACTGGCATGAGCGCAGGCTCTTGCGGTCGCGTTGCGAGCTTCAACAGGCCCGCCTATTGCAATGCTTGGCGTCTTGACGGCAAATCGCTGTTCCAAGGTTTCCGCCCTCTGCCGACTTCATGACCTTCGCCACCCGCTCTTCGACCATGCTGCGAACCACGGGCCTGACCAAGCGCTATGGCGAACGCGCAGCGCTCAAGTCGCTGTCGCTGGAGTTGGGCGCGGGCCAGTTCGTCGCGCTGCTCGGCCCCAACGGCGCGGGCAAATCCACCTTGTTCCAGCTGCTGACAGGGTTGTTCGCGGCCGACGAAGGCGAGGTCGAAGTGGCCGGCCATTCGCTGCGCCGCGCGGCGGCTTCGGCGCTGCGCCAGATCGGCGTCGTGTTCCAGCAGATATCGCTCGACCTCGACCTCAGCATCCGCCGCAACCTCTTGTTCCAGGCCGACCTGCACGGCCTGCCGCGCCGTTTGGCGCGCGAGCGCATCGATGCCGGCTGCGCGCGCCTCGGCGTCGGCGAACTCGACCGCAAGGTGCGCGAGCTGTCGGGCGGCAACCGCCGCAAGGTCGAGCTTGTGCGAGCAGGGCTGCACCACCCCTCGGTGATGCTGATGGACGAAGCCACCGTGGGCCTCGACCCCAAGTCGCGCCAGGATCTGCTGGCTGCATTGCGCACCGACGTGCAGGAGCGCGGCGTGTGCGTGCTGTGGGCCACGCATTGGGTAGAAGAAGCGATGGCGGCCGACCGCGTGCTGGTGCTGCACAAGGGCTCGCTGCTGGCCGACGGGTCGCCCGACGAGGTGACGCGCGCGCTGGGCGAAGCCACGCTGGAGGCGGGCTTCATTGCCCGCACCGCTTGATATCGACGATAACAAGCCTGATCAATGACATACCTCAGCTCAGCCGCACCCCAATCTCCGTTCGGGCTGAGCCTGTCGAAGCCAGCGCGGTGCACGGCGCACCCTTCGACAGGCTCAGGGCGAACGGAGGGTGGCCCGGCCCGAACGGAGAGTGGCTCGGCCCGAACGGAGAGTGGCCTGGCCCGAACGGAGGGGGGGGCTGAAGTAGGTCACCAATCAGGACAAGAAGAGAGAGACAAACATGAACCGCAAATTGACGAGCCGTCTCGGCGTGGCGCTCGGGCTCATCACCCTGTGCGCTGCCGCATCGACACAAGGCACGGCCTATGTATCGAGCGAGAAAGACGATGCGCTGACGATGATCGACCTCGCCACATTGACGGTGAAGGGTACCGTGCCCACCTGCAAGCGCGGCCGTCACATCCAGCTCACGCCCGACCGCAAGATCATGGTGGCCTGCACCGACTCCAACGCGGCCGACGTGATCGACCCCGCCACCGGCAAGTCGCTGCGCCGCGTGCCGCTCGGCGACGAGCCCGAGGCCTTCGACATCTCGCCCGACGGCAAGACCCTCTACGTCTCGAACGAAGACGCGGCCGAGGCCAGCTTCATCGACGCCGCCAGTGGCAAGAAGCTGCAATCGATCAAGGTCGGCCAGGAGCCCGAAGGCGTGAAGGTCAGCGCCGACGGCAAGACGCTGTACGTCACCTCCGAGGTGGCGAGCCTCGTGCACGTGATCGACGTGGCCACCGCCAAGATCACGAAGAACGTGAAGGTCGGCAAGCGGCCGCGCCGCATGGCCCTCACGCCCGACGGCAAAGAGCTGTGGGTGACCAACGAACTCGGCGCCAGCGTCAGCATCATCGCCACCGCCACCCACACCGTCATCGACACCATCAAGCTCGAGGTGAAGGGCGCTCGCGCGCAAGACATCACGCCGGTGGGAATCTTGATGGCGCGCGACGGCAAGCGCGCCTTCGTCGCGCTGGGCAAGGCCAACCACGTGGCCTTCGTCGACGTGGCTTCGCGCAAGACTACCAACCTCGTGCTGGTGGGCAAGCGCGCCTGGAACGTGGCGCTCGACAAGGCCGAGGCCAGGCTCTTCGTCGTCAACGGCCTGAGCGACGACGTGACCGTGGTTGACGTGGCGGGCGCCAAGCCGATCAAGAGCATCCCGGTCGGCCGCGTGCCTTACGGTGTGGTGATCGTCGAATGAAGTGCTTCGAATGAGACAGCGCCATGTCGGCAGCCTGGTGGCCTTGATGCTCTGCGCTGCCGCAGCCTCGACGGCTGCCGCCACGCTCAAGGCCACGTTGATCTTGCCGGCGGATGACCCGCGGCTCGAACGTACCCGCGTGGAGCGTGCCTATCTCGGCCACGCCACCGGCCCCGCCACCGATGGCCTGCAGGTGGCGCTCGACGAAGGCAAGTTCGAACTCGAAGCCGCCGGCTCGGCCGTGACGCTGAGCGTGGTGAATGCCGCCACGCCCGACGCTGCACGCGCTGCCGCGCAGGCGGCCGAGAAGGCGGGCGCTGCTGTCGTGCTGACCGACCTGAGCACCGACGCCACGCTGGCCGTCGTCGACGCAGTGAAGCTGCCGGTGCTCAACCTCGGCGACAGCGCCGACCGCCTGCGCCAGCAAGACTGCCGTGCACGCCTGTTCCACATGATCCCCAGCGAGCGCATGCGCAGCGATGCGCTGGCGCAAACGCTGGTGTCGCGCAAATGGAGCAAGCTGCTGATGCTCGTCGGCAGCAGCCCGCAAGACCAGCTTCGCGCCGCGACCGCGCAGGCCTCGATCAAGCGCTATGGCTTGCAGGTGGTGGCTACCAAGCCCTTCAAGCTCTCTGCCGACCCGCGCGAGCGCGACCTCGCCAACCCCTTGCTGCTGACCGCCGGTGCCGCCTACGACGCGGTGTGGGTGGTCGACAGCGATGGCGAGTTCGCGCGCAGCCTGCCTTACCGCATCGTGCTGCCGCGGCCGGTGGTCGGTGATGGGGGGCTGTTGGCGCTGGCCTGGCACGCGCAGTTCGAACGCTATGGCGCGCCGCAGGTGTCGCGCCGTTTCGCCAAGGCCGCCAAGCGGCCGATGACCGACCACGACTGGGCCGCGTGGATGGGTGGCAAGGCCTTGATCGCCATCGCCACCGCCGAGCCCAAAGGGCCGAACTCCGCATGGGCGCAGGCGCTGGCCAAGACGCCGGTCGACGGCTCCAAGGGCGGTGCGCTGAGCTTCCGTTCATGGGACGGGCAGCTGCGCCAGTCGATGCTGCTGACCGACGGGCAGGGCGTGATTTCGCAGGCGCCGATCGAGGGCCTGCTGCACCCGACCGAAGTCCTCGACACGCTCGGCGCCGATGCACCCGAAAAACTATGCAAACCGAAATCGTGAAGCCTGTGTCACCCGAAGTGGCGCGCGAAGCTGTCGCACGCCACGGCATCGCGCATGCACTGCAGGCCCTGCAAGCCATCGTGATGCGCGAGTTGTTCAAGTTCTCGCAGCAGACCGGTCGGTTGGTTTCAGCGCTCGTGCGCCCGCTGCTGTGGCTGGCGGTGTTCGCCGCGGGCTTTCGCAACGTGTTCGGCGTGGCCATCGTCGAGCCCTACGACACCTACATTCCCTACGACGTCTACATCGCGCCGGGCCTCATCGGCATGGTGCTGCTGTTCAACGGCATGCAGTCGTCGCTGGCGATGGTCTACGACCGCGAGATGGGCCTGATGCGCCTGCTGCTCACCGCACCGCTGCCGCGCTCGTGGCTGCTCTTCAGCAAGCTGTGCGCGACTGCGCTGCTCTCGGTGCTGCAGGCCCTGGCCTTCGTGGTGGTGGCGATGCTGCTCGGCACCGACCTGCCGCTCTTCTCATGGGCCGGCCTGCATGCGCTGCTCGCGCTGGTGTGCGGCGCGTTGATGCTTGGCGCGCTGGGCCTCTTGCTGTCGGTGCACATCAAGCAGCTCGAGAACTTTGCCGGCACGATGAACTTCGTGATCTTCCCGATGTACTTTCTGTCGACCGCGCTCTACCCGCTGTGGAAGCTGCAGGAGTCGGGCGCCGAGTGGGTGTATCAGGCTGCGCGCTTCAACCCCTTCACGCATGCGGTCGAGTGGATCCGCTTCGCGCTCTACGGCAAGGATCCGGGCGCCGCGCCGTGGGTGGTGCTGGGCTGCCTGGTGGTGTTCTTCGTCGTGGCCTGCTGGGGCTACGACCCGCAGCGCGGCTTTGGCGGCTTGGCGAAGAGAGGCGGTGGCTCGTGATGACGACACGACGCCGCTTTCTCGTTGGCGCCACCGCACTCGGCGCATTGCCTCTGGGCAGAGCACAGGCACCATACCCATCGCGCCCCATCACGCTGTGGGTGCCCTGGCCCGCAGGCGGCGCGACCGACATCTCGCTGCGCCTGCTGGCCGAACTCGCGTCGCGCCAACTCGGCCAGCGCGTGATCACCGAGAACCGCGGCGGTGCCGGCGGCACGATGGTCATGCCCATCCTGCAGCAGGCCGAACCCGACGGCTACACCATCGCGCAGCTGCCGCAACCGATCTTCCGCGCGCCGCACACGCAAAAGGTGCTGTGGGACCCGATCCGAGACGTGACCCCCATCATCCAGATCTCGGGCGTTACCTTCGGCGTGCTGGTCAACGCGGCCAGCAAGTTCCGCAAGCTCGGCGACCTGTTCACCTACGCTCGCGAGAACCCAGGCCGCCTGAGCATCGCCACCAACGGCGTCGGCACCACGCCGCACGTGGTGCTCGAAGAGCTGTTCACCGCGCGCGGCCTCACCTACATCCACGTGCCGTACAAGGGCACCTCGGAGCAGCTGATCGCCATCGAGTCCGGCCAGGTCATGGCGGGAGTCAACTCCACCGGCTTCGGGCCGGCGGTCGACTCGGGCCAGCTGCGCCTGCTCGTCACCTTTGCCGCGCAGCGCTCCAAGCGCTGGTCGCATGTGCCGACCTTGCGCGAGCTGGGCTACGACATCGTCGCCAACTCGCCCTACGGACTGGGCGGCCCACGCGGCCTGCCCGCCGAGGTGGTGACGGTTCTGCACGACGCGTTCAAGAAGGCCATGTTCGACCCGCTGTTCATCCAGGAGCTGGCCAAGTACGACCAGGAGATCGACTACCTCGGCCCGGCGGAATACGCCGAGGTCTGCCGCCAGCAGTTCATCAAGGAGGGGCTCATCGTCGACCGCATGGGCCTGTCTCGTGGCGGCATCTGAGCTGCATCTGCTTCTGAGGGCGCGTCGCTGGCGCTCGCTGCGCGATGTCGGCGTCGTCGTGCTCGCCACGCTGGCGAGCTACGGCCTCGCGTCCTTCTTCGAGCTGGGCGAGCGCGTGCAGCGCTGGCTCGCGCCCTACGAGCACTGGCAGGCCGACGAGCTGCCCTTCAGCCTCACCGTGCTGGCCTGCGGCCTGGCCTGGTACGCATTGCGCCGTGCTCAAGACGCACGTGCGCAGCTCACCTTGCGCGAACAGGCCGAAGCCCAGGCGCGCGAGCTGCTGATGCACAACCGCGAGCTGGCGCGCCAGCTCATCGCCGTGCAAGAGAGCGAGCGCCTGGCCCTCGCGCGCGAGCTGCACGACGAGCTGGGCCAGGGCTGCGCGGCAGTGCGGGCCGAGACCGCCTGCATCCGCCTGTGCGGCGCGGCCGATCGCGTGGCCACGCTGGCTTCCGTCGAGCGCGCCGACCTGGCAGCGCAGCAGCTCTACCAGACGGTGCGCGGCATGCTGCGCCGCCTGCGCCCGGCCAACCTCGACGAGCTGGGCCTCGTCGCCGCGCTGCAGGAGCTGTGCGAATCGTGGGAAGAGCGCAGCGGCGTGCCCTGCATCTTTCACCATGAGGCCTTGCCGGATGAGCTTGGCGACGCCATCGACATCGCGCTCTACCGCGTGACGCAAGAGGCGCTGACCAACGTGATGCGCCATGCGCGCGCGAGCGCCGTGCATGTGAAGCTGGGCCGCAGTGCGCAGGGCGAGCTGCAGCTCAGCGTCGAAGACGACGGCCAGGGCATGGACCTCGCCGCCGCCACCCGCGGCCTTGGCCTGCTGGGCGCGACCGAACGCGCTGCGGCACTGGGCGGCGACCTGGAGGTGCACGCGTCGCCGGGTGCCGGCGTGCGGCTCACGCTGCGTGTGCCGATGCCGGCTGTGGCCCGTGTGACGAACACGTCGCCCGACAAGGAGCACGCATGATCCGCGTGCTGCTGGCCGACGACCACCCCGTGGTACGCAGCGGCTACCTGCGCCTGCTCGACCAGGCCGGCGACATCCAGGTGATCGCCGAGGCCGGCGATGCCGACGCGGCCTACGCGGCATTCACGGTGCACCAGCCCGACGTGGTGGTCACCGACCTCGCGATGGCCGCGGGCGGCGGCCTGGAGCTGCTGCGCCGCGTGCTGCTGCGCAACGCACAGGCACGCGTGCTGGTGTTCAGCATGCACGACGCGCCGGTGCTGGTGCGCCGCGCCTTGCAGGCCGGCGCCAGTGGTTTTCTCACCAAGGCCAGCCCGCCCGAATGCCTGGTCGATGCAGTGCGCGAACTGCACGCCGGCCGCCGCTACCTCGGCCGCGAGTTGTCGCCCGCCTTGCTCGAACGTGACCCGCACGACGAGGCTGGGCGGCTGGCCGAACTGAGCGCGCGCGAGTTCGAGATCTTTCGCCTGCTCGCCCAAGGCCACTCGGCCGGCGCGTGCGCCGAGGCGCTGAAGCTCAGCCCCAAGACCGTCGCCAACGTGCAGACGGCGATCAAGGAAAAGCTCGGCGTGCTCACCTCGGCCGCGCTCGTGCATTTGGCCATCAGGCACCAGGTGATCAGCACTGCAGGCGTTTGATTCGGCTGCTGTGCTTCTCGGGCAAAGACAGGTCGCAAAGGTCGCGAAGAAAGACGCAAAGATCGCCAAGGAAGAACAAGAAGGCTTTCTCTGCGGCCTTTGCGTCTTTCTTCGCGCCCTTTGCGTCCAAACCGACCTTGGCGAATCTCCAACCCAGCCAAGCGTTAACACCAAGCCCCGCCGGGAAGTTTTCCCTGTGCGGTGCACTCATCGCTTGTTAGCGTGGCATCACCACCCTCAGACGACTCCCGCAACTCAAAGACAAGGGCAACACCGGAGACTTTGAAATGCCTCACTCCCGTCGGCCGAACTGGCGCCACCACCCGCTCGCGAGCGCATCGCTGCTGGCATTGGCGGCGTTCGCGCTCACCGCCCACGCGCAATCGGCACCGGTCGTCGTGCTGCCCGAGGTCGAGATCGTGACGACCACGCCCGTGCCCGGCACCGGCGTGCCCAAGGACCAGATCCCGTCCAACGTGCAGACCGCCAACGACCGGCGCTTGCGCCAGTTGCAGAGCCTGAACATGCCCGAGTTCATGCGCTCGCAGCTGCCCAGCGTCAACGTCAACGAGGTGCAGGGCAACCCGTACCAGATGGACGTGAACTACCGCGGCTTCACCGCCAGCCCGTTGCTCGGCACGCCGCAGGGCCTGTCGGTGTTCCTCGACGGCGTGCGCGTCAACGAGCCCTTCGGCGACATCGTCAACTGGGACCTGCTGCCGCGCGCCGCGCTCGCCAACATCACCTTGCTGCCGGGGTCCAACCCGCTGTTCGGCCTCAACACGCTGGGTGGCGCACTCTCGCTGCAGACCAAGAGCGGCGACACGCACCCCGGCACCGAGATCGAGATCGAAGGCGGCTCCTTCGGCCGCATCAGCACCGAGCTCACGCACGGCCGCAAGCTCGGCGAGACCGGCCACCTCTTCATGGCCTTCAGCGCGCTCAATGAAGACGGCTGGCGCGACGAGTCGCCATCGCGCGTTCGCCAGCTCTTTCTGAAGGGTGGGCAACGCACGTCCGACTTCTCGTGGGACCTGAGCCTCGGCCATGCCGACAACGAGCTGATCGGCAACGGGCCGCTGCCCGAGTCGATGCTGGCCCAGCGGCGCGAGCAGATCTACACCCGCCCCGACATCACCGACAACGAGTCGACGCTGCTCACACTCAACACCACCGCTCGCCTCGGCCCACAGTGGGACATGGCGGCCACCGCGTATGCACGCCGCAACCGCGCGTCCACGCTCAACGGCGACCTGAACGACGACTACGACCCGCCGGCCGTCGAAGAGGCGGGCGTCGAGAACCGCACCCATACCCGCACGAACAGCGAGGGCCTGGCGCTGCAGGCCACCTGGAACGCGCAACCGCACCGGGTCACCTTCGGCATGTCGCACGACCGCTCGCGCAACCACTTCATGCAGACGGAGGCCGAGGGCGATCTCGACGCCAGCCGCGCGGTGATCCCGACCGAAGACGCCGAGGTCAACGCGCAGATCGCCGGCCGTAGCCGCACGACCAGCGTCTACATCACCGACCTGTTCGCGCTGCGGCCCAACCTGCAGGTCACCGTCTCGGGCCGCTACAACGACACCCGTGTCAGCACCGTCGACGAAGGCCGCGCCGACCTCGGTCTCCCCACCAACCTCGACGGCGAAGGCCGCTACCGCAAGTTCAACCCCGCCATCGGCGCCACCTGGCAGGTAACGCCCAGCTTCACCGCCTACGGCAGCTGGAGCCAAGGCAACCGCGCGCCCAGCCCGATCGAACTCGGCTGCTCCGACCCGAACAACGCCTGCGTGCTGCCCAACGCGCTGCAGTCCGACCCGCCGTTGAAGCAGGTCGTCTCGCGCACTCTCGAAGCCGGCGTGCGCGGCACGGTGGCGCAGAGCGTGCGCTGGAATGCATCGCTCTTCCGCACCGTCAACCAGGACGACCTGCTCTTCATCAGCAACGGCCTGTCAGCCGGCTACTTCAGCAACTTCGGCCGCACGGTGCGGCAGGGCCTGGAGCTCAGCGTGTCGCAACAGACCGGCCCGTTGAACTGGGCGGTGTCGTACAGCTATTTGCGCGCGACCTTCGACTCGTCGGCCTGTCTCGTCTCCGAGTCCAACAGCAGTGCCGAGACCAGTGCGGCTTGTACCGGCGAGGGTGAGATCGAAGTGCGGAAAGGCAATCGCCTGCCCGGCCTGCCGAGCCACACGCTGAAGCTCAGCCTCGACGTGCAGGCAACGCCCACCTGGAACGTCGGCGCGCAGGTGCGGGCGCAGTCGAAGCAGTACGTGCGTGGCAACGAGAACAACGCGCATCAGGCGGATGGGGTGGATTTCTTTGGCAGCGGGAGCACCGCTGGGTTTGCGTTGCTCGATCTCACGACCAGCTGGAAGTTGCGGCCGGGGTGGGAGGTGTTCGGCAAGGTGTCGAACGTGTTTGATCGGCGGTATTCCACTGGGGGGTTGTTGGGGGTGAATGCGTTCGGTGCGAATGGGGCGGTGTTGGCGCCGGTTGATTGGCGCAATGAGCAGTTTGTGGCGCCGGGGGCGCCTCGGGCGGGGTGGATTGGGCTTCGTGTTTCTTTTTGGGGGGCTGAGATCTGATGATGGTTGTGCCCGCTTCGCGGATCGAAGCCCTGCTCTGTTTGTGCCGCTTCGCGTTGATGCTTCTTCTGCCTACCGGCGGGTGCGCCGGGACTCGCCCCGGCATGGCGAGTAACTTTCATTTGTCGCGCCAAATGAAAGTCACCAAAGCAAAGGCGCCGAACACCAGCTGATTTGTCACAGCTGCGTGGCTGCAGGACGCGACTTATCACCGTTGTGGCGACTCGAACCACGGCACACCTGTTCAACGTACCCCACCCCTCGGCTCGCTTCGCATCGCCGTCAATCTCGCCGAGGCGAAGCGAGGCGTGGACGGGGAAGTTGCGAAGCAACGACCGAATTGCTCTTGGGCCCTGTGGGAGGCCTCCGTCGGGTCCCCCTTTCTTTGGTGGGCTTTCTTTCGGGGAAGCGAAAGTTCGCGCAGCGGGGGGTCGCTCACTTCGCGCAGCGAAGTTATGCGAACACCAAAGTTACTGCCCTGTCGGGGGCATATCCCGACGCGGCCTCACGCAGTGAACAACCACCACGCAAAAGCACAGCAAGGCTTCGACAAGCTCAGAGCCTGTGAACAAATCCGGCGCGCCCGAGCGGGTGCGCCAAAGGGTGTCGATCTAGTAGTTAGTTCCATCAAAACAATTACGTATCAAGCCAGTCCGAGGTCGAACTTGTTCCATCGGAACACGACGGGTGAGGCATTGATTTCGGCGATCCCCTTGAGGATGCGCTCCTTGAGTTCA
>Ga0307508_10001796_pt1 | contig 23789 bp, 22 predicted proteins | sample 9_EM_MG_FD_203089 | JGI IMG/M metagenome (GOLD analysis project Ga0307508, IMG submission 203089) | Populus trichocarpa ectomycorrhiza microbial communities from riparian zone in the Pacific Northwest, United States - 9_EM | ecosystem: Host-associated > Plants > Roots > Unclassified | place... | reverse complement strand
ACCAGCTATGGACCGGGGGTGAGCTTGAATCACTGTATCTATTGAACGAAACCTTACAAATTGCATCCCCACATCGTCGCCGCCCACCACGGCATCCCACATTGTTGACAGTCTTCGTTCAATACGGTATCAGACATAGAAGTCAAGTAAAGTCGGAACGGATCGAAAACAAACGCCAGCTATGCCCACACACAAAGCACTCGCAATCCACATAGTCAGTCTCCCCACTAATTACACAAGCTCGATGACAAACTTCCCTGTACCCCCCTTCCCACTCTTCACCTCCGTGCATCCGGCGATGACCCCCTCGAGATCTTCCAATCTCGCCGTCCTCCCAATCACCGGCCTAAGCTTCCCCTCGCCGACCCACCACGCTACCTTCTCCAGATCCTTCGCATAGGTCTCCGTATTCGGGAAGAAGAACTCGTACATGCCGACGCCCCAGCGCCTCGCTCTCCACTGATACCAGGCGTCGATCAGGTTGAGCACAATCTTTATTGCCCAGGGGGTCTCGGGGAACACCGCTGCCGCCTGCTCACCACTGGGCACGGTCGCGAGACTGATCACGACTCCGGTTTCCGGTTTCACCAGCGAGAAGTAACCCTGCGCACCGCCCATGGTATCGAACACGAAATCCACCGACCCTTTCTCGATCTTCTCGTGCACGTCCTGGCTCGTATAGTCTATAATCTGGTCCACCGTTCCTTCCCCTAGCAGCTCGGCTATGCGCGGGATCTTTCCCGGGGAGGCAGTGGTGATCACGTGTCCAGCGTTGAAGACGCGCTTTGCGAGCTGCAGTGCGATGTGGCCCGTGCCGCTGAGGGCGCCGGGGATGAAGACCGTCTTCCCCGTCAGGTCACCCAAGGGCTGCCGTGCTGCGGCCCGGGTTAGTGCCTGCAGTGCTGTCGTGGCGACCGTTGGGAGCGCCGCCGCCAAGCTGTGCGAGATGGTTACTGGCTTGCGACAGAGGTGTTTAGAGGAGGTGACGACATAATCTGCTGCTGCGGCTGGAAAACGTAAAAAAAAAAAATCGCTCAGCATCAATCCCCGCATATGCACATCACCAACGCCATCATCACGGATGGGAGGGGAACAGCAAACGAACCTCCTTTGCGCAGTGGAGTGTACACTTCATCGCCCACCTGGAAGTCCCCGGCTTCAGTGCCGATCCGGACGATTACCCCGCTCACGTCCTGGCCCAGCACGAACGGGAACCTGATCGTCTCCAGCATCCTGGTCATTCCGGCAGCCTTTTTGACGTCGATCGGGTTTATCGACGCAGCGTGCACGCGAATGAGCACGTCCGTGGGCAAGAGTATCGACGGCACCGGTAACGTCGATACTTGCAGCCTGTCCGGAGAGGCGTGAAAGGGCACCGTCAGCGCCCGCATTTCGCTGGGGATACTGTCGGCCATCGTACGGGTGGATGGGTGGATGGATGGATGTGTGTGTGTGTGTGTGTGTGCTGTGAGTGGGTGGGTGGGTGGGTGGGTGGAATTCTGCGGGGAAGAGGGGACAGAAAAGAAAGAATGGCGAGTGCTCTGTAGATATAGATATAGATATAACCTCTCCCCACAGCTCGCAGCGACTTCACCCGGCCCCCTCCTCCATCCCTCCCTCCCTCAAGCACTCATCCCCGCTCCGCATATTGCCTGACAACAACGCGGCACTCCACTCCGCCCGCTCCGCACGCAATCAATCCGTGCAGTCTTATTGCATGAGAACACTGTTGCGGTTGGTGGGCCGAATGCGGGTTGCCAGTAGGGAAGGAAAAAGAGTGATGTGCGCGCAATATTTCGGCAACCTGGGGTGATTCCCATGCATCTGTTGGGCGGAGATAAGCCTGTTTGATATAGTTGCGTAGACTAGATAGGTGGACAAACGCCGGGCCGGGATGGGGGATGGGGGATGTGGGTGTGGGTAGCGCGAGTGTGGGGCTGTGACTATGATGCCATTGATGGCGTTGTTTAAATGGGATGGATAGATACGTCTTATGCCTAGAGCATTTATCACACAAGTCTCCCGTGCATGGGCTAACTAGGTACGCATAGACACATCTCACGAGATCTCCGGTTCGTTCGAATCGATGGAAATCCAAGTCGGACAATTTTTCCAGACCAAAGAAAAAAGAGAAAACCAACGCGAGCCTCCTAAGGGCTCTGAGTTTCAACCTCCTGTCTCTCCAACCACAGCTTCGCCTGCATATACAGCTTGTCGTGAGCCTTCCCGCAGGCCGAATCGCCTCCATTCCTGCGGCCGGGCAGACCCAGCCTGACCTTGATACCACCCACCGTGGCCCCCCGACAGTACGCCAGGCACGGGCAGCTCTTCGGGATCGTGGCCAACTTCGCGCCGCCGAGCCGAGGCACCTACCTGGGATCGATGGGGATGGGCTTGTCCCTCTCGTACCAATTGCGGACGCAGACGGCGCCCCACATTCCCTCGCACTTCTCTAACAGGAAGCAAAAACGCAGTTGCTCTCGGCGTCGACCTCGCAGCCGTCGAGGAGGAATCGCTGTGTGATGGTCGCCCTCACCTTTGTTACCGCGCGGGAGCCCTGGATGTCGGTGGTGGCGCCGTGGATCTGGGGCATGATGAACGCACCACGGTCCTTCTCGGCCTGCGATGCTGCAATGAAATCCACGATTGGCGACCCCCGGACCACGTCGTGTACACGAATCAGGGCCAGCCCTCGGCGAGCTCACGGAGATTGTATTGCTCCAGCGCCAGATCGTCCGGACCGTTGTTGCGGATTGCATTCTCGGGTTAAGAGCCGGCGGGGAAGGAGTGCCTATCGGCCATGGTGATGTTTTCGATGGCGGGAGAGAGGGAACGGCGACGATGTTGGTGTTGATGATGCCTTCCTATAACCAGGACATCACGGCTCGTATTGTATCATCACCGAACCCGCCATGGAAAACCCCCAGAGAATATCACGGATAGCACAAAAGTCTGGGTGCGCGTTGCGGGCGATGTTTGGCACGGTACGGAGTTAACAGTGTGGGGCAGTGAGCGAGACCGTTACCGTACCCGGGCGCTCGCCTTAAAGGGTATTTCTTTACCCATACCGAGGCTGCTCGTTCACGATCACCACCCCATTGAGAGTGCTCAACGTGTCACGTTAATATTCGCCGAGCCGAGCCGCCAGCCCCTCGATGTTGTGAACGAATGCCTCATACAAAGCCACAGCTGAGTGCCATGGCTAGTTAGGTGGAACATCAGTGGTCTGACATCTGGGTCGCGTCTGGCCTGGGAATCGCAGACTATTGCGTATAGTGGGTGTTTGTATCTCCGGGCACGCATAGGGGAGGAACAGGTCCCACAGAGAGGAGGAAGAACATCTATCCCCGGATTTCGTGGTGGAGAGTCTCTGCTCGGCGGATGATGTCCAGCTGCAGGGGGAAGATGGTTGGCTTCGGGCTAGTACATACCTTATCACGGCGCCTGCAAAACCTTTTATGTCCTCTCTAGCCTGAAATCCTCAAGTGGGCCCTGCTTCCACAGGATCCGCCGGGCAATGCCCTGGTGAACCATGCCTCAGTACCGTCAACCAGCTTCCACCCCGCCGCCTCCGCAAGCTTGTACAACGTTGTGATCGGGTTGGGGTGATAGCACATCTCGAGCATGGCACCCTTTTCGGGCCTGTTCAGGAACTCCTCCACGGTGGCACGATACACGAGCCACTTCCACACGGCATAGGCGGAGGGCCTGCATGTGCCGCCCCCGCTGGTGATGAGTGCGGGCTTTCCGCGGCTCATGTCGAGCACTCCGGGAATATTTTGGGGGAAGGCCTCGCGCTCGCCGATGCAATCGGTGCTGGTGCCGATGTAGCGCTTGCTACCCCGGCTATCAAGATAGGCGAAGACGGTGTTGATGGAGCCGATCATGCGGCCCTCCTCCGTCAGTGCGTCCACGTGCTGCATGAAGTTTATCTTGTGCGGCATCATGGCGCTGCCGATGCAGTCGTCCGCTTAAGGAGCTTCAGGAACGCGGCGCCGTCCAGGGACTCGAATAGGCTGTAGATCCACGGTACGCCGTGCTCCTCGAAGAGTGTGTTGTGCAGCAGCGGCGTCATCGAGTGCGCGATCGGGTTACCGAAGAGGTAGAGTTTCAGCGGTTTGGTCAGAGCGCCGAACGGAGGCATCGATGTGCCGTGCTCGTACGAGGCCGCGAGGATGTCAACGCTGTCAGCGATATTCGCATTGTTGTTGGAGGTCATTTCGTTCATCCCGTAGTTAGTTACCCGTAGCCAGTCGTTATCGAAGGGATGGGGTTAGCTGTGTATGTGGGGTATGGGGGTATTGCGGCTTTCGGGGAAAGGACAGACGACGCACGATCTATCTGGAGAACGAAGCAATCAGTAGTTGACTGTGGTCGATTGTTGTTTCTCCGTTGAAAAAAATTGGTGTAACCTCCCACCTCAACAGCAAAAATCGGACGCGTTATTTTGTGCGGGGTATGCTAGGGGTAAGCGGGCACTAAAGAACCCCGCCATTGGGCCGACCAATAGGATGTAGTTAGAGTGGGTGCCAGGAACTTAGATAAGTCGAGCCTGCCAGGTAGTCGAGCCCCGCCGCCCTAGTTTAACTACTTTTAGCTGTATTATAATTTCTTTTTTCACGATAACTAAGTATTTCTTTTTTTCAGGGGAAGCTTCAGATGTGGCGGCGCTCGCTGCTTGAACGCTTCACCAGCACAGCAGCAATGTCTGCTAGCGAAACACGATTCCCCAACGGTGATCACCCCGATCCGTTTTCCAACGGCGTAGTGCCAGAACCAATCCGATTTTTGAATGCCTTCGAGATGTACAAGGACGGAACCATTCCTACCAAAAAGGATGCGGCAGTGGTGGCAGAAATGAAGGTGTTTACTTTCAAGCATCGGACTTGTGGACGGCGTTCAGCTGCAGAATATGGGAAGACTCGATGGCTACTGTTAGATGAAGAGGAGGAGGTTTTGATATGGCGGTGTGAGATTTCGCAGCGGGTGGCTTTCCGCAAAGTATTAGTGACGTGACAACTTAGTATTGCATGAGCGAACCTGCTGCAACAGTTAGTCTACCGTGGATACATCAGCGTCAGCCGGATGTGGGAATTGAAGGATATCGGCAAACTCTTATACAAAGGCAGGGAGGAAAAGAGAATTGTACGGTCGGAGAAGCTGGACAAGCTGAGAGAGAAAGCAGAAAAGTTGGGTGTACGGGGGCGGCGGGGGCCGGTCGAAGCGGTGCGACGTGGCTGAGCTTGGTGCAAGGAAAGAGAAATACAAAGCAATGGAAAACGAAGGCAAGAAGCTACCAGCGACATGGAAATCGCTTGCTCGGCTTGGAGAGGAGGAGAAGAAGGAGGCCGATGTATCTATCTGACAACAATGATAGTATAGATAGGGGAGCAGGAGGAGATCGAAATCTGAGCGGTGTCCGGGTCCAAAGCAAACGCACATAGGCACAACCGGCTACATCTGAGGGCCCTTACTTGACTTAATTGGAGCAAAACTCGTTGCGTACGATGAGTTTATGTGTAGAGGAACGCCCAGAATCCCCAAACCCGCTGTGGATCAGATCCTGACATTTTGGAGTGCAACAAATCCGGAGCTACAACATGCAGTCGGCACCGGCTACATCTGAGGAACATTTCTAGCCCTTACACGACTTAATTGGATCAAAACCGGCTGAGTTCGATAGGTTTATGTGCATCTACGTTTAAAAAAAAGAAATCAGGACCACGCTAGTGATTAATAAATTACGCTAGCCTTTTTAGCTTAGCGGGGCTTGACTATCTACCTAGCAGGTTCGACTCCGTGTATGAACGGCAAGGTCCGCCAATGAAATGTTACCCGGCATGAAAGGACTAAATCCGGTTCTAGGGATCGGATTTCTAAAGTCAGGTTCGACACGGTTCCTACAACGAGAACGTTCGGCCGCTCAACTCTAATCTAGAGACACTATATTGCAAACGCGGCTTCTCTTTGGAGATAGTGTGGTAGTTAAGTATTTGGCTGTAGCTCCGGAGAAAGGTGGCCCCGTCAAGACGCTCACACTGGCAGAGCCGTGCGGTTGGCGTTCTCACAGACTTGCCCTGTCTAGTAATCTCTCTCCATATCGCGTGGTCTGCTGAATGTAGATATCTTATAAGGGACTACATATATAGGTAAGAGATGCTGTCATAAACACGCGATATCACTCGTATGAGAGATGAGCCGACACGAATCTATAGTGGTCCATCTGATGCCTACCGTTTTGCCTGAACTGGATAGATCGCATGCAACTACTGATCAAGCAAAAATCCGGTGTGCTATGTTATAGCGATGGCCATCTCCCATAGTCAAACAGTCTATGGACCGGGAAGGGATGCCACCATGCATCGGTGTCATCTCAAACAAAAGGTCGACAGCCATCCATCTAGAAACACGAGCGCCGCTGACTTCCCCTCAATTATATATCAACGTTCCTTTACATACAAGCCACACACGATGTATTAGGAATGATACGATGAATGAGCCGAAAGGCTTCATACATCAGCATTGTAAGAAACACACTGTTTTTCGCTTGATTGAAGCATTCGAGACAACCCAATTTTACTGACATTACAAACTTCCTCGCCACCAGAATCCTCTTGCCTTCCATCTTCATGTCCCCCACCGAGAAGAAGTTCTACTACCTCGCAGGGCAAGGTGTAAAGCACTCGATCGGCCGACGGTGCGCCAGGTCGTGGCGGGCGCTTTGGGGCTTCCGTGTGAATTCCACCTGTTCGACAGTCTTGGAAGTGATGGCGGCGTTCCAGCAGTGTTGTGATCACGGTTTCGCGACGACGCTGAACACCTGCAACAACGCCTGCCTCTCCCAGACCGGCAATTGGTAGGGTTCAACACCGACTGGGTCGGCATCCTCAAGTGTCTCGAGACGGCGTCGCCCGCCGGCGCGGAGAAACCCGCCATAGTCGTCGGCGCCGGTGGTGCTGCCAGGGCTGCCGTCTATGCCCTGTTCGCACATTTCAATCGCGAGACCATCTGCATCACCAACTGCTTGGCGAGCCCTGCGTGCGGACGCTGCGAAGTACTCCAAGGTCGGCAGGCCGGCAATCGTTCACCTCAAGAGCTCGAAGCAGGCCCAGGCGCTAGGCCCGGAGCAGAAGCCGTACCATATTGTTGGTACATACTGGGACGAAAACTACCGCGTCCGGGTTGTTGAAGTACTTCTTCAGCGTCGGGGAAAGGGTGGATTCTTAGAGATTTGCTTCAACCCCAAGAGGACGAGGTAGCTGAAGGCGGCCGAGGTCAATAGATGTCTGATCGTGGAAAATCGACATCACTGGGTAGCTGGATCAGCAGTACTACGAAAACTGGGCTGGCAAGGAAAAGGCAAAGGAGATCCCGCATGAAGCAGCGTGGGCGACGCTGAACGCTGCGGCGGATAAGAACCTGTTCATCAGGCAGAGCAGATGAGAGGATTCTACGTATGTTTAGAGGAATACATACTTTTGTATATACAGTAAAATCACGGTTGGCCATCACATCAATGCTATATCCACGGGTGCAAATTGATGTCCAGGTTATTAACTCCTCGCTTCAGAAACCTAACCGCTTCCAAGTTCCCGTCAGGCCGCCTACAATCGAAACAGGACAGCGCCGGACCCCGGCTCGGTTTCTACGATCGCGCCCAACAATTTTTCCTCGCTCAGTTCCATCTTCCCATAATACTCCTCCACCCACACTTTCTTGATAGCCTCCGCCTTGTCTTTTGGCACCAAGTGCACACTGCAGCCTCCCCATCCAGCTCCGGTCAAGCGGCTTCCATATGAACCAGCAGCCCGGGCCAGTCTGCACAGCTCATCCAATTCCTCGCACGAGCAGTCGTATAGCTCCCCGCACGATTTCTGACTGGCATTCATGAGCTCTCCCAGGGCCACAAGAGCTTCCTCTTTCGGATCATCCTCCTTCGAGGTTTTCTCCAGGAGCCGGTACATTTGGACCACCCTCGAAGCTTCTCCGAACACGTGCAGGGCTCTTGAACGAAGTTGGAACTTTTCGGCGCGGATGGGAAACTTGGTCATGTATCGCTCCACGAGAGTGTCGACGGAGATTCCCAGAACCTCCGCTATTTCCTCGCGGGTGTATCCGTCTTCCCTGAACAACACTCCCTCGGTGATCTGGCAGATTTCTTCGAATTTTTGCTCGAGAGACTGATCAGAGGGGTTTTTGGTAAAGTAGACGTCCATAAGTCCCTTGAGCGTCGTCCCCAGAGGGCCTGCATCCTGCGTTAACGGGCCAAGCTCAAGTTCCTTTGCCAACATCTCCGCAGCAAGCGTCGTCTCGACCACGCGGAGGTTGTAGTGTATGGGCCCCGTAACATGCTTCTCGGCTGTCTTATAGGTATTCGCGATCAAGAACACCATTTCAGGTTTCGTCTTGGGGAACGCCACCGCTTCCGCCGATAGCTCAGGGTCGAACGAAATAAACAGAGCGCTTCCGGGCGATCCAAGCACCGACGCAGACTGGTCCATCCCGCCAGAATTCACGCCCACATACCGCTCCGAGACGATAGCCAAGCTCACCAGCTCCTTCTTATTGACGATAGCCACTCCCATGCTAGCCATGCCTGCCAAAGCGCTGGCGCAGACGAACGCCGCGGACGAGGAGAGCCCACTTCCGGTAGGCACATTGCCATCGACCAGGATCTCCATTCCGGGTGGCTTCTCAGCGGCAGAGACGCCATTGCGGCGCAGGAATTCAACCGCTCCACGGTAACCAGCCTTGAAGTAGTTCGACCATTCCAGCTGGGTCGAGTCGATCCCCAGATCTCCGTTTCCAGCAGCGGGGACCAGGAACTCGCGATCAGGGAAATTAGAGGAGAGGACATTTGCGATCTTTATAGTCGAATTTTCGGGAGTAGCGCGGATGGCAAGGATGAGGTCCGCTTCGACAGCCATGGGGAGGACCGGAAAGAGCATGTAGTCGATGTGCTACACCGAGTCCGACGGTCAGCAATCACGAAGCTCATCATTTCGTAGGGGGATAGGTTGACAGACTTCACCGATGATATTGACTCTTCCAGGCGCCCGCGAAATGAACGACGCAGGCTTGCCATACTTCTCCTCGAACTTGGAAAGCAAGTGTTCCCAACGCTCCTTCTGGCGGGCGTGGGATTTTCGGGGGTACACTTCTTCGACGCTGTGGACTTCGGGGATGAACTGAGCGATATTCATGACGGCTGATGATTTATTTTCTGCCTCTCTGATACGGTACGACCCGGATATCTGGATACTCAAAGAGTGGAGCGGAGCACGAGTGGAAAGGATTCTAGGGGCACGAACATATGCAGGGCGTGGAGTGGGCCCTGTGCGTTGCGAGAAAAGGGTTGTCTGGTGCGTTATGAAGAGCCGAGAGGAGACTGCGGCAAGGAAGATGGGCCACCACATGGGCGTACGTGCGCGACATGACGTCATCCCGGTGTCAACCTGATGGCTTCATGCAGCCTCCAAAAAAAACATTGTCCGGGCTGCATTTCCGACGCATTTGCCCGCATGAGTACGGCGAAAATGACTGTTCGCTGGTTATGGAGAATATCTACGTAGCAGAGAAAACCTCTCCACGTATGTATGTACTATGCCGTAGGTAGATCCGTTCCGGCATATATCTGAATGACACCCGCCAGCACGGTTTGTCCACAGTGTCGACTCCGACCCATATAGACGTTGGATGTCTCAATTCCTACTCCTTATATACGTGTGCTGATTGCTTCCTGAAGCTTGAAGCCCAAAGAGTTGCGTTCGTTTGACGATCTCGATGAACAGTAAAACGGATGCATCAGGCCCAAAATGAAAGATGGTCCGCAATCTCTGCGGCTGATCAAGTGAGGACCCTTTCCCTTGACTTCACAAACGATGTCTACTAGGACACCATTTATTATTGTCCTCTACTTTTCTCACTTAAGTACTCTTACTACTGCACTCGTTTCTTCTCCCTAATTTCAAGTAACTACAAGTACAAATAACTATGTGGAAATTAGGTGCCTACTTAGATATGTATGGATTGTCTAAACATCATACGGAAAAAAAAGGAAGTCAAAAAAAGACAACTCGCATCACTCTCCTCGGTGTTTTTCTACCCAAGAACAATTCGAACTGCGCAAACCCTTGTTCCAGCAAAACTCCCAGTCCATCACTCGGATCCAGCCCTTTTGCGTCATGGGTACGTAACCCTGGGCTTATTTATATGTGAGCTAGAAGGAATTTGTAGTCAAATCCCTTGGGACTATCGTAGGGGGGAAAGCGGTAAGTATAGATATATCTACCTCGACGCAAACGCCACCCGTAGGGCTCTCATGCCACTCATCTGGTAGCGTAAAATTTGCCGGTGGCACCCTCCGCATGAGTTTGCTAGGATGCAGCTGACTACGATAGTAGGCAAGTTGATATCCTGTTGGCCTGGATGTTGGACTTGCCCTCTCTAATCTGTCGCCGACCCTTTTGCCGTTAAAATACTCGGCAATCTCCTACGCCCGAGATGCCGTCCTGTTGCAAAGGAAGATGTTTTTTCTGCAGAGCATAGATGGCAGCCCTTGCCATCCCTCCGGCACCGATAACAATAGATGCAGTGCTACTCGTGAAGGCATTCACTGGAGTCAAATATCGCAATACACATGTACGTATTCCTATCCAATCAGTGTTGTCGCCGTGCAAAGCTACTATGCTTCGTTGTCCGTAAACCGCATTAGGATGATGGTGTTCGCCGCACTGATGGCACGAGGATGGTCCGACAGGGTGTAGTCAACGAGACGATTTCGAGCTTGAAAGGAAGAATTACACTCGCTCCACCGAATGCGGGATCCAGGACCACCGTGAGAAGTTGGTTGATGGTTGGTGTCTCGCAGATACAACAGCTATGGGGCATCCCACAGACATTGTAGGCGGCGCTGTGCATAGCTGGCTATAGGGAATGGCAGATAGCTGAGCCCAGAGTGCAGAAACTGAGGCGGGGCAGTATTCCGCAGGCATGAATTGCTGATACGGCTTCCTGCGGGGTCATGTCCTCCTCATCCTCCGTCCCGCAAGTCGCTGGCGTTGAAAAGCAGTGTATGAGTCACCGGCGACAAAGCCTTGCTGAGGAAGCGCGAGAGCTTGCCCAAGCTTCCAGTGTTGAAAGCCATCAATCCTGGGAGTGCCCTGTCACTAAAGCTGTGCCGCATTTCCACGGCATGAGTGAAAGCAGTCGCAGAAATGTTGTCCTGCATGCTGTTTGCTTTCTAGCCCAGTTTGGCGACCACATCCCAACAATGCTCCACATTCATACAGCTGTAGCCGCTCCGAACTATTCCAGTCGGCTTGTCCGCTTTCGAAGTGAGTTCCGATGATCTTTGCTGTACCCTTCCGAGCCACCAAACGGAGACCATATGGTCACTATAGCTCAACTCCACGAAGACGTATTCAGCACCGAGACGAATGCCGTGATATACTGATCAATGTTTCCAGGGTGTGTTGGGAAATATCCTCCCTGGTGCTCGGCTTTGACATGCTACACGACGGGTACCGAAGTGCGCCTCCTGATGCAAGCGAACTGCTCCGCTACGAAGTATAGCGTTGAGAAGGCACGTGTTCTCGGGGTAGTGTGCAGTACAGACCAATGACGAGCAGCAGGGAGTGGTACCCAGTTGTTGCGAAGGTGGAAGTGAGAGCAATGCACGGTACTGTACAGTATTGAACGATATCGGCCCGAAGCCCACCGCCAGTTGCCCCAGAGAGCAGTACCGCCTGCGGCGATGGCGAAACCCTCGGACCGTACGGTACTGCACAGTGCTGCTTAATACCGCGTCGAGCCGTTCTCTTCGGTACCGGGCCCTTTGCCGCGCGGACCGGTCCCGGTGAGTAACTAGCGGTACAGTTGCGTTTCACGCGGTACTGGAAGTGCGGCGCTGCTGGCACCCGGTACCGACGCGCGGAGTATCAGCCGGCACAGGAACGGCGCTGAAAAGGCCGCTGGTACCGTGCTGTACCTGTCGCGACTGCTGGGTACTGACTAACTGACATGCGCCGACCTGATTGGGTAAAGGTAGTGGCCAGCCACCTCAGCCATAAGCGGTCGAGTTTTGGCACCGCATGGTACCACGCCCACACCGCTATGAATAAACGCTCAGCCAACCCCTGTCGTGCATTTTGCTCTCATCGCCGCTGCAGCTTCGGGTTTGCGGGGAAAAGGGTGCGGGGTTCGTTAGTCAAGATTTTGTCAGATGGCTACAGTTGGGGACTCCTGAAGCTGGAGGGTTACTGACATTCATTTTCTGATGCCTAATGTTGATGACTACGCCGAGTGATCGATTATGCCCCCGATTATCAATAACAACCGCGGAAATTATACCGCCGGAATCCCCTCGTTGCGTTCACTGCACCCATCCCGTAACCGCCTTCGTTCGAACACGTTCATTTTCGGTTGATTTCTTGCTATTCATCGCAGTTCAGCGCAGCCATGGCAGGATAAGAAAGACAGCAGATGTGTAGGCGCGTTCTACCAAAAATTACTGGCAAAAACAAATTTCACTCAATCGTGAAATAGTAATTAGTCATATATTTTAATTCCTAAAATTTCTAGTCACTGAATATCACTCGGGCTTTATTACCCAACTAGTGACAAGTCGGACACCGCTCGTACAAGCTGCTCTTTTTGTACCCAGGCTTCCACCAATCTAGAATACCGTTATTATTATTTTGGTTTATGACGTCCTGCTTTCTGCTACGCTCTTTCGCCGAATGAAACTCCCTTTAATTCTAGTGTTAGGAAGCCGGGGGTGAACATCGCCGTTTTGATGACCCGGCCATCGAGCGCTAAGGCACTAAGTGAGCGCTAGTTCCTAGCGTGCTGTAGATACGCCAGTGATATTCTAAGTGTCTAGAGCGTCACGACACCGGAAAGGGCCCAACAGAGGCAAAACTTATCGCCGCTCGCTATAAAGCTACTTACCTAATACCCAGTACAAACACCCGGTCTCTCCCTCTTCAGCATTGCCACCATTGCTATCAGAACCACTCTCCCTTACTTGAGTCAATAGGCTGAGCAACGACGGCTTTTGTCTCCGTTCGGATGCCGCGGTGGTGAGAATGTATCTACACGCCCCATCTTTCCATTTCACCCTCTCCCACCCCCCGTCAACCTATTCCACACCTCCATAACGCCTGCCCTCTTGGTCGGCAACATACTGTACTGCATAGAATACAGGTTCCTCCTGTGAATTGGGGGAACAGCCTTCCCGGTAAGTAAGCAGAGAATGACTCTAGCAGAGACGTAATGGCCTTTGAGTCTGCTCCCAAGCTGCGAGTATTGTCTAAACATTGCGCCTAGCGGAAGCGGGGTGCTGCGGAGACGGATGTAAGCTGTCGGCGCTGTGTCTCCCAGATCGTGTCGGAAACGACTGAACACATCGGGGGTGTCCATGAGCTCAAATTTTATTCCACCGGGAAGTCGCTTGGAGTCCTTCACGCGAAGCATAAGGGCGAAGAGCGGGAAGTGATTTAGGCATGCGAGGAGTGTTTCAAGGCCGGCTTTGAGGATTATTATTGCCATGCGGGCAGAAGCGAAGAGGCAATAGTAAACGAAGACTGTGGGGAGAAGGAAGATCAAAAGGGTAAAGAGGATAGTGCCGATGAGGAGTTGGTCCAGCTCGTAGTCGCATGAATCGATGCGTTTGCGTAGGACGTTGATTTTTTTACCTCGGAAGAGGTGGAAGAGGGAGTAGATTATGCTGAGTTGCCAGTTATAGATGCGGGCCGAAGCGATGTAGAAGCTGTAGATATGGAGTGTTAGGATTGACAAGAGGTCGGAAAAGAGAGCGATCGGCATCGAAGCGCCGGCGAAGGAGGAGATCCCAATGGCATAGATGATTTGGGGCAGGTAAGGACTGATCGATGCGGTGATCTCAGACCAGTAGTTAAGAACCCATCTGAAGAGATCGCCGAGGAACTTGTCCAACTCTTCGTTGAGCTTCAATCCTCCCGGATCGATCAGGAGCCACCCTATTGTGCGGCCCATCCCTTCGATTGTGTACGTCTGAAGAATTAGCACTCCTCAGTCACCCCCACGGAATAACCCGAGAAGGTTTACCTTCAGGTAGTAATCAATACTCTGCGCAACGACATTGGCATTTTCGATGATGTACGATCCTAAGGCGATACCGATGATGATGTCGTTCGCCACTAGCCACAGGCTATTATAAAACCTGATGTAATCTGGATGAGAATTCGTTGCTCCACCCCAATCGTCTTTGCGTCGACGTACGGTGATGTACTGTAACGGCCAGTAGCAGAATTGTTGCAAACGAATATCAAACTGCTGAGCTGTAGCCACAAGTTAGTCACCGCACCCACTTGATTGAACCAAGCAATGTGTACCTGTGGCAGAGATATCCTTCAGAGCCGCGAAATCCGGCTTTGCCCTCCACTCCAAGACTTTCAAAATCAAATTTGCCAACGAGCGCCAGAACAGGATAATAACGACAAGCGTGTTCTTGACGAATGGCCACAAGAACTTCGCTGTCTCCACACACATATGGAGCGTAGTTCTCCACGCCGAGGTGGCCGACTCAACCACACGTTCACTGACCGAGAGCGCCCGCCGTAGCCTCCGAGAATTCAAGAGCTCCACATTAATCCTGAGCAGCTCTTTGGTTTCGTGCGCGCAATTGATCTGATGGATGATGGTCTGCAACCCGCGCTCCTTCTCCGTCGGGACGTGCTTCGTCACAGTATGCAGCCTCAGTTTCTCCACGAGCTGGACTTGTTTATTTCTCTCCCTGATTTCTTCCATGTCATCACCATCGTTCGGCTTGCTCCCAGCCTTGTCCTCTAATGCCAGCGAGATAGGCGTCAACGAGTGATATTCCATCTTGTAAGGATTTGGCTCCTCGAACAAAATGACTTGGAGTGTCACCCTACTGGACGGCGGGCAAAATATCTGCGGGTAGCGACTCGCTTTGTGCGTGAAGGCATAGAAGTGATCTCGGCGGAACACGGTATCCGGAGTGGTGTTGCCATTTACCTCGCCCAGCACATGTAGCGCCGACTGTCCACAGACATCAAAGATGCGTTCCACCGAGTGCCGCGATTTTCGGAAAAGAGATTGCGTTCGTAATTCGTTGTCTATTCTTGTGCTCTGCAAACCCAGCACCAACACAATTCGGAGCGTATTTAGTCAGCCAGTTGCACTTTCCCATATATTACACAACAGAGGATGATCCCAAAAAGAAAAGAAAAAGTAGGAAACCAAAAAAGAGGATTTCATCGCACATTAACCCCGTTGAGAATCGCAACCACGAAGATATCCGTCTCCGAATTCCGCCAGCCAACTAGTATCCCCGCTTCATCGTTGCGCGGGAAGTCCAGTGGCCAGAATATGCGCATCAGCTCGTCATCTTTGGAACCCCCCATTGAGTCTCCCTGCCCTTTCGTGTGTGCGCACTAGAAACTGCCCCTTCTCCGTAGCTGTTCGCGGGCTGAGATGCTGCCGTCGCGAGAGTTCTGTGGTAGTAGCGCCGCCGGGTTAGCTTTCGCCATCTATGTCCATCGAGCGGGCTGGTGTAGGAGTAAATGATAACCGCGAGAAATGATGTGCTGACGGGCGGAAAGGACGAACCTCGTTGGCTGCCTCGCGGGCGACGATTCGTTCGATGGGTAGACAAAACAGGAAGAAGAATATCGATAAGATCAAGAATCCTTTCGTTGCCCGACCCTATTATTTTTGCGCACGCAGTCAGCTGGCGTGTCTCCGAAAGATCCAGCGTCGTTTCGGAGGTGTCGTCCACCACCGGTGAAGATGGCGGAGCTTGCGCGACAAGACCAGGCGAGATCGATGACCCGTCTTTTTGTTCTAGGGGGCACATTCGTGAGAGTGCGAAAGGATCCACGAACCACAACTCCGTTCTCCCAAGCAAACTTGGCAAGTTCTACCGCTTGCGTGATGACAGCGTAGCGAGCTGTGATATAACCGGCGATGAAGACTATAATCGCAAACAACCTGTTCGTTTCACGCCGACGTTGAGTGGTTGATTAGTGGCAGTTTTTTAGGCTGGGGGGTATGTTTGTTTCTCGGGGGTGGAGGGCGGATGGGAGCAGGCAGAAAAGACGGAACTTGGTTTCTCGGGTTAACTCACAGAGGCCGCATCAAAAGCTAAAATCATAGAAGAGCTTGACCAGGTCGTTGACGGATGAAGGGCCAGTTCGCCCGAATCTACAGCAGTATTGGGAGCATGTAGATGTTGGATTGCACGGAGGAGAGGAGCGAACGAGAGAATAAGTTCGTTGTTGTTCGGTCTTGGTGACGCTAGAGTTGCAGCAAGCAGTTTGGTTGGGGTGTGGCAGGGATGATCACCAGAATTATTTTGGCTCGACGATAGATGGGGACTAGAGTGACGGATGTGGGATGAGGCATAAAGTAGACTACGCAAGTTGTGAAGAATCCGTCATGGAGCGATGGAGGTAGAGTGGACAACGGTGATGACGACGGCGATGCAGATGGCTTGTGTGCGTGTCTGTATTATAAATACTCGAAGAAAACAACAGAATGCCTGCATAACTCCTTGGGAACCAATGAACGACGAACAAAATCAGTTCTTCTTTGTCGTTCCAAAACCGCCGCTGAAGCCCATCATTCTGGCCATTATCGCGGCATCGTCATCCATCTCGGCATCCTCAGAGGCGGTAGTGGCATCGCAGCTCTTCCCTCGCGCCGCAGCTTCCTCCTCTTGCTTGACCTCGACGACCCTCTTCCGCTTCTTCGCCTCCTTCCGCTTCTCCCTTTTCGCCAATCTCTCGTCCTCCTCCAACCTAGCCCTCTCCTCCATCCTCTTCCTGATATCTAGGTCATCTATCTTCTCCGTCTCTTCCTTCTGCTTCTTCAGCCACTCGAGTCTCTTCAGAACATCCTGCAGCGTCGCCCTCTCGACCTCCGCTGTCTTTCCTGTAGCTACCAAATGTTGCCTGGAGTTTAAGTGGTCTACCCACTGCAATGAATCCTTATAGGTGAGATCGCAGGTTTCACAGTAGAAACCCGCGCTGCGTCCCTTCTTTCCCACACCGGCACCACCAGGCACAAGCTGTATTTTGTTGAGGTTCTCCTCGAAGTTGATGCGCTCGCGGCGCGCACTGATCATCTCGGCATCGTCGGCGGCCGGTGCATAGTACTTCTTGCCCTGGGCCTTGGCTTCGGCGCGTAGCTTGCCTTCGGCGCGTTCTTTGTTTTCTCGCTCTTTGGCTTTCGATGCCCATTCATCGCGGTCCCAGGTGCGGCGGAATTCCTGTGAAAAACGTCAGCGGGAAGCAAGAGAAGTGGCAGAAGTATTTACTGTGTCGCCACCGGGAGCGGAACTCGTTTTTTTGTCTGCCATAGGAGAATTGTGTGAGGGCTACCGGGTCTGAGACGGGAGTTGAGTAATCGTAAAGTTGAGGGGCTGATGGGTTGAGCAAAGGTGCAAAATACGCCGGTTCTTCCAAAATCAAGAATTCAGCCACAGTTCATCAGCTGTGTCGGGTCGTCTACGAATAATAGTAAATTCATACCCTCTCTTCAAATCACCAAATTAATCATAGATTCAGCTGTTATCGTTGCCATCGGCAGATGGGTAGAGAAATGCTACGATGAGCTCTGTATTATCATCGTTTTTTCTTCTACGTGATGTGAACTCCGATACCACAGCGTGGCGGTGTATCGCCAACACACAAATTGACTTGTTACTGCAAGTATCTTGGCCCGACGTACGTACAAGAGCAAGTCTATAACATACCACTTGCGATTGGGTTTCCGCCACCAGACGGAAGATTCTCAGAAATAGAGATGAAATAGAGAAAGCAAGAGAACATAATCGCGCAGTTCCCACACTTTTCGTGAGGTACAGGCGACTTCCCCGCTCGCCACCACACTGTCTCCCCCAGGCAACCGGCGAAAACGACAGCAATGGCAACGGGGCTGACGAATGTGGCTAAGTTCTCGATTTCACAGTGTAAAGAGAAACAGCAGAGACTTGATATCACCTAAGTACTTCGCATTATCTAAGTAGGTACCTGAGTCTTCTTTTTGTTTGTTCTTGTTGGGCTTGGTTCAGGGGACAAGAGTGTGAGGGCCGTTGAGTGATTTGCTACTGTTAATCGGGAGCAGGAATGGAGCAAGCAATCAGTGAATCAACGGCGAGAGTGTATCCCCATGTCTTGCTCTACCCATTCAGATAGATAGGACATGCTGAGATGGGCGAAGCCGATCAACTTTACTCCCGTTCATTACCTAAGGGATTGGTACACAAATGCCCAATAACACCACAAAACTCCAGTCAGATAATCAAACCAAGTAGCTGAAGATCCCAGAGCTACACCAGCGTTAACCGGGTTTTCACCGCGCCTCCCGAAAAGTTCCTCATAGCTCTCGTCTTTGGCTTCGGCGTCTGCAGCCTCCTGAACGCCTCGACCACATGACGGGCTTCCACCGGAGTTCTCCCTTCCTGCGCATGGAACAAAAATTCCTCCCTCTTCCTCTTCTTATTTGTGCGCATACTTTGCTTGGCCACGGCATCCTCTTGCTCCTTCACCTTAAGCGCCTCCTCCGTCAACGTCTGCACGATCTCAAAGGTCAAGAACCCCAGTATATCAACGATATCATCATTCGGCTTCGCCTCGGTAACGATACCAAAGCCCGCCCACTCACGAAACCTTTTCCCCTTCCGGAACGTGAACGACGCCTGTCTGCACTCGGACCAGTGAACATATTCATCACGGGTCATCCCTCGGGTGCGTTCGTCCGCATTTTTCAGTCTCTGGAGCGTCGCCTGATTCGCCTCGAGTTCCTCTTCATCCTCATCGTCCTCACGTTCTGGAACTGCCTCGGAGAAGAAAGAGTTCACTTCCCACGGTAGACCGACTTTCGTCTTCTTCTGCTTGATGACTTGTGCAGTGGGGCCAGAGCTTCCCACGCCCGCTGCCGCCTCCTCCATCAAGTCACCAGGCTCGGCGCCCGCGCCACCACCCGCAGGATCTTGTTCACGTGCGGTCTTCCGAACGTCTTTCCACGACAGATAGGTGCGTAAGCGCGAGACTTTGGCTTTGTCGTGGCGGATAAGGAAGATGAGGTCGTCGGTGGAAATCGAGCGGGAACCGCGGCGCGCGGCGAGCTGGGTACACTGCAGGAGCTATCTCACCGTTAGAAAGTCGCCGAAGGCGGGGGTCAGGAAGCGGTGCATACCATCTCTACGACTTGTCCCCGGACCATCTCCTCGATTATACCCGTCGTCTCCGGGGAAGGCTCTCCCGTCTCACCAGAGACGAACATCATCTGCTGGATCTCGACCCTGTACTTAAACTTATCTTTTTCGGACATGATTGTGGTACTGATGGTGGCGGCAGGTAATGGGTTGAGTCGTGGTAAAGTTGAATGATGTCGGTTGTGAAAGGTACGGGACCAGTCTCACCATAGGTGATTGCCAGTACACGTGACATCGTGAAATTCACGCAAGTACTTCTAATCTCTCCAAATTCCTCAACCCCTTCCTCAGCTTCCTGATCTAGTTGTAGAAGCATGTAGAGAAGAAAGGAAAGGGAAGGGATACAAAAACTGGAGTCATAACCACCAGGCGCGCGTCCATAATGCCCAAGCGAAATGAACCGCCGTATAAGAAACAGCCAGGCCTCATCGCCGTCGCCACGCATCAGCCCGGAAATTGGATGGGTGGGCATTCATGTGGAAACGCCCAAAACCATTGAATCTACACGCAGAACTTTTAACAATAATTTGCGCAGGATCTAGTGCCACATTCCTATCTGTCAATGGAATCTCGGGAGGCAAATTACACACTCCAGCATCACGTCAAAATGGATACGGCAGGTGTTTTCACGTTCCATATCTATCCCTTTTGACGCATGTTTTCGGCTGGACGCAATATCCACCACCACGAGGGGAAGGAGGTGGAGCTTTGGGGTTGGAATCAGAACTAGCGATATTAATAATAGGTGCTATCATAAAGCTCGCTCATCGCACAATTCGGGAGTTCTTTCTCACCACCATCCAGACGTCAGTCGCCACATCTGTTCACAATCTTCACTCTACTATCCAACAATCCTCGCGTTTGTTTGGAGGGCCGGGTACATACTGTCAGCATAGCAACCGTCGTCGCCCAGCCTGAAACGGAATATCCCGTGGGCTGTCTATAAACAAACCGAGTCCTGCCCCGTAAACGTGGACTCTCTCCATTCCTCCGCCAACGCCTACCAGTACCTCACGGAAGAACCATTTTCACACGAGATCGAGCTCACTCTTCAAGGGAATCACGGGATAGTTATGGGTATTCCAGGGTATGCGCATAACTCTCCCCACTTGATTGTCTGGACAAAGAACTAATGCATTGTGTTTCGCGATAGACTTTTCGCCGAACTCGGTCCTGGCGAACGTGTTTCTCTGGCTAAATATGCAGCCGACCACCATGTGCGTACAGGAAGACGTCTTCGCATAGCTGTGGATGCTTCCATTTGGTCTTTTCAGGTGCAGTCTGGTAAAGGTATATTCACGTCGCCCGTGTTGTAGAAGGATGAGGCCTAACCCTCGTTCTTTCTAGGCGGCTCGAACCCTGCACTTCGAACCGTGTATTATCGCATTCTCCGTCTCCTGTCGCACAATATCACACCGTTCTTTGTATTCGACGGCCCACATCGGCCAGGATTCAAGCGTGGGCAAAAGACGAATACGAAGCTCACGCCGTCGTTAATACGCCTCTCCAAGAAGCTCCTCAAGCTTTTCGGAGTGCCCTTCCACACCGCACCAGGCGAAGCGGAAGCGGAATGCGCACTTCTGAACCGCGAAGGCATTGTCGACGCCGTTCTCAGTGAGGACGTCGACACATTGATGTTCGGTGCGAAAACAATCCTGCGCAAGTGGTCCGGCGAAGGGAAATCCACCACACCCACGCATGTAACGGTGCACCATGCGGACGCGGTTGAGGCCAAGGCGAAGTTAACTCGGGAGGGCCTGGTCCTGGTTGCGCTCATGCGCGGCGGCGACTATCTTCCCGAGGGCATGCCGGGTTGTGGCATCAAGACGGCCGTTGATGCGGCCAGAGCGGGGTTTGGTAAAGATCTGTATGAGGTGAGAGACGATGAGGATGGATTGAAGAAGTGGAGAGAACGATTACAGTATGAGATGGCCAGTAATGAGAGTGGTTGGTTTAAGCGCAAGAACAGGAAGGCGAACGTCCCCGCAGGGTTTCCGAATAAGGAGATCTTGGGGTGGTATGCTGGGCCTATGGTGTCTGACTCCGAGAAGGTGGAGAGGCTGAGGGACGCCATTGTTTGGGATGAGCAAGTGGATGTCCTTGCGTTGAGGGAGTATACCAGAGAAACCTTCGAGTGGAGAGGTCCTAGCGGGGCGGCAAAGTTCGTGAGAGGTCTGGCACCGGTTGTATTAGCACAGCGCGTATGGGACCGGAATCTGGAGGCGTGCAAGTTGATTACAGCCATGCACGGAAGACGAGACCACTTTTCGACTGACGGACTCGCGGAGATAAGGATCTCGTATACACCAGTAGCAGTTATCCCGATCAATAACGAACTCGAGGAGGAGGACGATTGGGAAGAACGACGTGAGCAAGCCGGCGTACTCGATGACGACGATGCGGCATTGATGATGAACGACGGAGAGGGCGGGAAGAACTGGAATCCTCACGTTGCGGAGAGAATTTGGATGCTCGAATCCTTCTTGTCGAGGGGCATGCAGCACAGGCTCGACGAGTACGACAACGCCCAAGCAGCGAAGGCAGCCCCAAAGACAAAGAAGCCACCGGCGATCAAGACGACAGCCACTACCAAGACCAAGATAACCAGAGCGACGACCAAGAAGACCGATACTGCGCCGGCGAAAGATGACCTGGTACAGCCTCCCATGGGCCGTTATCTCAAGCAAACGAAGAATGGCGGAAATTCCTCGCCGACATCGAAAGAACCACCATCTCGTCTCGTCACCAAGCCGACACCCACTCCTTCCATTAGTAGACCAGGTAGCCGAGCAGCCCCTTCAGCAATTACCAACAGGATCCCTCCTTCACCAATCAAGAAGGCTTCGATTCCTCCCTCACCAACGAAGAAGGCTCCGATACCTCCTCCACAAGTGAAGAAGGCCTCAGTTCCCCCATCACCAGTGAAAAAGGCGTCGGTGCCTCCACGCATGCAGACCACGCAGATCAAACGGAGTGAGCCTTTACGCACCACTGCTTCGCCTACCAAGGCACCAACTTTGCGCGCATCTTCGGTCGCTTCGCCAACTGGAGCACTACCCACTGCTTCTGCTGCGGGATCATCGCTGAGCAAAACATCGAAGAAAGCGGCCGCAATTGATTCCCGAAAGGCGGTGACGATTGACAGAATTGGGGCAGGTGCCAGCAAGTCAGCTCGACACACTCCCACGTCCCCGTTGAAGCAACAAGCTCAGTTCGCTCCCTTGGTAGCAAATGAACCAGCGGAGGCACCTATGGCAGGAATTCCTGTGGCGGCCGCCAAAAAGCCAGAAGTGACCCACGGCACCTCCCCGGTACGCGGCCGACCGGTGAATAGCTTCCCACCTGAGACACCTATCGAACGTATAACGAAGACAATGGAGATCATTGATCTGACGTCACCCTCACCTAACCGACCGTCAACGCCGCCGCCGCCGACGCATTTGCCACTCGAAGAGATTGAACAAATCTCGCCAACTGAGGGTTTATCCAAATGGATGGAAGGCGTGCGCATCGCAACAGCATCCCTCGAGCCGAGGCCGAAGACTCGGACGAAGACACCGCCGCCGAAACGACGGCCATCTCCTGGCATCGGTAAAGTGGCATCAGGCTCTGTCGCCGCCCTTCTTCGCAACTTCGAAACCATCACTATATCCACCTCCCCAGGCCCATGCGGATCCGCACCGCTAACTCCGACGAAAGTTACTAGCAAGCCGTATTTCGTCGACGCTTCTCCTAATAAGGTTACTACGAAGGCTGTTGCTGCGACTGCCATCAGAGTTGTTAGCAGGCCGGTAGATCCCGAAGTCGTGCAAAACAGTCCACACGTCATGGTCCGTCGCCGGGGCTCAAGGAAGGCGAGTGGAGAGAGAAGCGATGGGTCCATGGTGCCCACCGAGGGTCAGTCGCATCCGCCTGTCATTATGGCGCATGCCGGTAATGTAGTTAGGCGGGAGCCTTGGGCAGTGAAGGAGGGACCCGAGACTGTCAGAGTTGTCATCAAGGAGTGGATTGAAGCCGGATGGGAGGTGGTCGGCGAGAGTGATAAGCCCATGGAGGGATGCACCGTTTTGGAGGCCGTTCCGGTGGTGGATCTCACTTGCGCTTAAACCAAAACGTTTTGCAAGCAGACTTACATATTTCTCACTTACTTAATATAGCTACATGCTCACCAGCGCACTGGGAACACTGTGCGCTGACTTTTTGGATGTTTTCCCTTAGGATTTGCTTCACGAATTTCCTTTTTAGAGTTTTTTGGTGGATTGATGGGGCGGGATTGGGTTAGTCCATTTTACATCTCTTTTGTTTACATACAAGTACGGCCATTAGATGAGTCTCTTTTCCCTGTAAAACTCAATATATATCACTTCTCCGCATGTTAGTCCAATAGGTCTGGTGTTAATATCTAGTACTTTAGCGTGTGTACTTAGTATCTACTATTAGGGAGGTTCTGTTGGCCTCCGTGCACACGCACAAGAACTATCACCACAGCAACGGACGCATGACCTTCCGTCTGGAGGAAAGCATAGAAAGCCTGCACGCTAATTTTGTGCAGACCAGGGCCCTG
>Ga0307508_10001795_pt1 | contig 23820 bp, 22 predicted proteins | sample 9_EM_MG_FD_203089 | JGI IMG/M metagenome (GOLD analysis project Ga0307508, IMG submission 203089) | Populus trichocarpa ectomycorrhiza microbial communities from riparian zone in the Pacific Northwest, United States - 9_EM | ecosystem: Host-associated > Plants > Roots > Unclassified | place... | reverse complement strand
AAAAAAAAATAAAAAAATAAAAAAAATTGCTGGAAGTGGCAGCTGGTGGTTCGGATCTGGGAAAGTGGATGGAAGCTGCTGCGGGGGGGTGGGGAAACCGGCGGGGGGGAAAACGATGCGACGGTAGTGGGGGGGGGCCCGGCCCCCCCGGCCGCGGGGGGGGGGGGGGGGGCGGGCCCGCCGGGGGGGTTGGACAGTGGACGCGAACCGAACAAGTACTTATGTATGACACATATCTTGCCGTGACCTATGTAGGCCACATGCAGTCCCAAGTTTACGGCTCTACCACGGATGTGGGCCGCAAGACCGCGGAGAAGGGCACGGTAGAAAGGGAGTGGCGGCCCTCCCCGTCCGATTGGGGTGTGCGTGTACGGGTTGTGTGTGGACGGTATGGCCATGGCGGGTGAGAAGAAGTGGGCAGTTTTCATTTTGCCGAGTGCTATTTCCACTTGCTTGGCAGAAACGTGCTGCAGCGGACTGGTACGTGGGCTGCTGGGGCGGGCAGGAAATGTTTCTTTTGTTACTGCGTTCGTCATAGTCTCAATAGTAGGCTGCCATACAAACTCAAATCGATGAATCAATCAATCAATCAATCATATTCTAGATGCTTAACTATGATAGCCTTTCGCTTCTGCCCGGCAGCCGTTTCCCGGTCCCAGCCATCAGTCTAAGCCTCCACCGCGGAAGCATATCCCCCATACAAAGCACAGCACAGCAGCACAGCACAACGTCCACTGGAGAGAGTGAAGGAGGAAGGGAGGGAGGACATGCACCTGTTAAGTGAATACGATAATATTTACTTTCCCGCTTTACCAAAACCCTCCTCCCTCCCTCGGCCCGTCCCGTCCGTCCGTCCAGAGTACTGCCTCGCAAATGAGAAAGAGAAAGTAAAAATAGTCGAAACCAAAAAAAAAAAACCCATGGAAAAGGAAGAACCCAACAGATTGGAATAGAGCACCATAAAAGAAAAATGTTTACAATTGCAAAAAAAAACCCCAAAAAAACGCCCCAAGCCAAAGCCAAAAGCCAAGCAGCAACCCTGCACCATACCCGCAACGGCCCCAACCAGAAGAATGAAAATGAAATAAAAAAAACGAAAAAAAGCATGTGCACCCCCCATTTTTATCACTCGCCCACCCAACCAAACTATGACTCCCATTTACACCCACAACCGTCGTTCTCATCGTCGCTATCGATGTCGCTACTTTCGGCGTGCCGCGGCTTCAGCTTCGCTTCCGCGTCGACTTCCCGCATCGTCACCTTGACTAGCTCGGCTTCTGAGTTGTACTCTCGCAGTCCGCGATCCGCCTGCACGATCATCTTGCGACAATGTACTGCACCCGGCACCGCTTGGCTCTCGCGGTCCACGTCCGTTCTGTCGATCCCCAACACCCTCCGTAACCGATCCCGAGTGGGCCGGTACTCCTTGATGATAACTTTCCGCGAATATCGGTGAGGTTTGCTGCTACCGCGTTTAACAAGGCGCTCGATAAAAACGAAGTCGTCAGGATCGGTTGGCGTGGACGTGCTCGTCGGTGGCGGTGGAGGTGGTGGGGATGGCTTCCCATGATGGAAGCCAGGAGGACGCGGCGGACGCTCATTCGTGGAAGATGGCGGCACCGTTGTCGACGATATGGGGAGAACGTCTGTAATAGTGATAGTCGTTTTGGTGTCACCGTTATCGGTACCGTTCTCTTTGTCGTTGTCGCTACTCCCTAGAGCGTGCTTCCTTGATTGCTTCTCCAGTGCTGCCCTCGAGTATTCGTCAACCATCAATTCCACCTCGAGAAGCGTCTTGTCCCATGTGCACATCCACACCTTCTCCCCCGCCACCAATTCGGTTCCATTTCCGTAGCGCTGCGGGCTGGCTCCAGCAGAATTGAATGTCTCAATCATGGTTGTCTCCTTCAAGATCACCGTTTTGTTGTAGAGCATTGCGAACTTGTATGAATACGTAGTGATGGGTCCCGCTTCCCTCTTCGCGACAACCGAATCGTCCGGAAACCACGTAATGTTCATGAAAGCGAGTGGTTGGTTGTAAAAGGCCGGAGCTTGCATGCCCTCCCTGAAACCGCCCCCAGGTGCGTACTGGATACTTTCACCGTTGGGCGAAACGAACACAGTATTCTTCCGCTCCTCGTTGAATTCACCCTCCTGACTAGTAATCAGGTACCCTCCCCACTTGGCATATTCGAATTCCGCGCACACAATGGTGTCCGGGACAGTGCCAAGCTTGCTCAGCTCGGCGTCAACAAATTCCATCGGCCACTGCTCGATATCCCACAGAAGTGGTCTCTGCTCCGGTAAGTTGCATGACCAAAGTCCATTCGATCCTTGGCTGAAATATTGCGGTGATGGAGTACTGCCACTAGCGACGTTGCATCCTCCATGAAAGTCCTTGAGTGCAATGGGCGATATCATGCTTTTACCTGTCGGAATATCGGGGTACTCATTGTTGGGATCCGACTTAGGGGGACTAGTTTCTTCGGGCGATGGCCGATAGTTAGTCGCTGTAGTAATTATAGCACCAGATCCAGAGGAACTTCAGCAGTCAGATTGATCCTCCGCAATGACTCAGATGGACTACTTACTCCTTCGATTTTGCAGCACCGATCCCCAGGCCAACACCCAACCCCACAGCAATCCCCACCAATAGTGCAACGGCTCCCGAAAGAACAATCAGCCACAATCTACTCCCAAATATCCGTTTTTCACGCCATTCCTTCGTAGCGCCGCTGGTATCTTCGCCGCCGTCGGCACCCCCCGTATGCCCCACCCCTACCACCGCTGCTAACGCAACACCTGGGTTCCTTCTGCTCCTTCGCCGAACGTCTCCATCTCCCATAGAAATACCGGGGTCCGAATTTGTCACAACAGGGTTCACGACCACGTTGAGGTCAATCTCGTCGTCCTCCGGTTTTGGCGATGCGGTAAGCGTGTATTCTGTGTAAGGGGGCGGTAGGCTGCCAAAACTGCCGTTGTGGCTGACAGCCGACGAAGTTGGAGGCCGTTGGGTGATATTGTGAATTTGCCTATGCGTGTGTGGCCGAAATCCATCGCCAACCGGTATCTCGAATCCGTCGCCAAACGGATCGGGTTCGTCCACCTCTGAGCCGTTGATGGACAGCGTCTGCTGATGGCCACCATAATCGAACTGAGGCCGGACAGGCGCCACCACTTGCCTTGGGCTAGGTGGCGACGATATCCCCGAAATATTCGACGGTATCGAATAGAGGGTCGAAGAATTACTTGTTCCGTGAGAAGTAGCGGTGTTGGACCGATGCAAGTCGCTTGTTACACTTGTGACTGACAAAGAGGGCGTTATTGAGCGCGGTAGCGATACCGATCGACGATGCCCCTCAAATCCATATGACCATCCTCCATCCGCTATTGCTAGAGAAGAAAAAGACCTCGGCTCCGACGATATTGAGCTTCGACGTACTTCCGATGGTGCGCGAGTGGAGAAGTCACTTAAGTCAACAAGCGAAACGTTGGCGGAATTAAGTTGCGAGTGTGTTGGTGTCGCGAAAACATCGTCTCGTCCGACAACAGTTGGCGTGCCTGGCGGTGTGTCGAACACATTTTCGGACTCTTGTATGCTGGTTGTAAGTGAAGTGAAGTCGCGGGACAGAGCAGGCACGACGGAGCCTCGCTGCGGGACCACGGAAGAAGCAAACGAGTGCCTGCGATACTCGTCTTCGACGGTATCAAGGCTCAGGCGTAATCGATTCTCCATCGTGGGGCGAGCGGTCAGTTGCCAGTTGACCCCCGAGGTCAGGGACGAAGTACTGTTCGCCTAGGGTCAAGTCGTCCAACAGCACCGCGACCACGACGGATCAACCGGAGAGCGCAGAGGAGGGTGAAGCGAAGTATGAGTTGCACGGGTGCGTCGCGGTGCGTGAGTGACGGGAACGGAGAGCGCAGGTGAAGTGGGATATTCGAGGAGAGAAGGGCGAGTTTGGTGGTGGCAGACGTCGGTGGTTTTGGTTGGTCGGGTCCGGGTTGGTAGCTGGGGCAGTGGGCGCGGTGGTGTGAAGGGGGAGTTCAGTTGAGAGTGCGAGTCGCACGGGAACTCTAAGGAACAGAGAAGCCACTAGTTAACTAGTTAACTTGCAGTTACCATCAAAGGAGACGGGCAGGCAGAGAAGAAAACACTTGGAGACTCTCCACCATTCAGAAAAGTCAAATCGATAATACCCCAATGCAATCCTCCATAGCTTACATAGATACATTCGAGCGATAAATGATCGACAGAATAAGGGAACAGAAAGCGGACAATTGACCGACATGCTACATAGAGGAGGGGAAGCTGCCCATACATGGGGAGAGTCCCTCCACTATCCAGCCGCGTGAGTTTCCGGGGTGTTTTTCCAGGCATCATTTTCTGTCGTTTCGCAAGAGACGCTACCTAACCAGCAAACGCGTGAAGAGGCGGCCGCAAAAAAATCCAGAATCCACCCGTGCAGACATTCAGCCGGTGGTTCTCTCCCGACGAGGCGGCCATGGTCCATGATTACCGACGAAGTGGAGACCCATGATCGGTGCACATAATATGGAGATAGAATACGATTACTCCAGCGACTCTGCCATGTGGGGTCCGCTCATGTGTGTGCAAAGCTCGCAAATATCGCCCTTTTAACCTTGGGCGCTCTCTCTCTCTCCGTGGAAACCTTACCCGGAGTCACAACCAGAGGCGGGTTCTCGACAGCGTCTACGCTTGGCGTCTCGAGAGCGATGGTCTTGTAGCCTGGCGTGAGCTCACCGCAGTGACGTCGTACTGTGTGTCAGGCAGGTGCGGTTCGAGGCCCCGCAAGGGAGTGCCTGCCAGTGGCCGTCGCCACCCCCGCCTCCCCGACGACTGTACCGCTTCTCCTCACTCTATGCGACGGGGGCTACATACCGACCCGCCGAAACGTCCGGATCCGGAGAACGAAGGCCAGGGTTGTCGTGAGGAATGTAGATAGGGAGGTCTCCGCTTACGGCCATGGAGATCGCACAGCGGTGGGCAGCAAACTTCACCATGGGATCGCCATAGCTGGTGGGGTTGCCCGCATTCACCGCTTGTCGTGGGCTACTCACTCGCCATCACTCACGCCGAAGACGCAAATGCAAAAATCACCAGCATCCGCTGCTTGCTATTTCTGCCAGCCGCAGTCTCCCGCTGTTCCAGGGCTAAACTTGTGCACCCCACCAACGCTGACACTCGGGAACAAAAGCCTGCGCGGCGAATCAGAGCATCTCTGTATCTCGGTGAGGAGGCAGTGCAACGGGGAGCGCGGCACGGATAGGAGAGGGCAAGTGGAATAGTACCGAATAAGGAGCGGAGCCTGTCACTCCTGTCGATCCTGATTGTTTACCGCGCCGTGTGTTTCGAAGGCAGAGGCCCGTTTGTGGATTCTGATTTTGGGGCGGCCCGAGGAGGGTTAAGATGCTATATTTTTTTCCCTATTTTCTTTTCCATGGATACATATGGATGGGCGAGACGAGTGGACAAGCATCAAGCAGGCACCGACACGTGAAACGAAAGCCAGCAAACCCCTGCGGGAGCAATTCCTGGTTCCGCGAAGAAGCACAAGTAATCTGTCCAATACGAAGAGGCGAGAAAGCGCTGCTTGGAGAGAGAGGCTCATGCTCCGCGATCCACCAAACAGACCATGCCAAGGGAAAATCAGTCGAGTTTGCTGTCCCGTGCGTCGGCAGACGAGGAAGCAAGAGAACATTTCGGGGCGTTCTTCCAGAGCCGTCAAGGCTCCAGGAAGGTATTGGCTCTGCTGCCCTATGAGGTGTATGTCGTCTACACACCAGGCACTGCAGTGTCGGTGAAACCGGTAAGCAATAGCATCCACAACGAAGCCTTGCATGCTCGCACAAAGGATGCAGAGTATCGTATCCAGATATATGCCTGCGCTCTCCGAGCCAAACCCGGGTTATCGAAAGCGGAAAAGGATTGTGTTGCACCCGGCGGTATCGCTTTTCATTCCCCACCTCGCAATCAACTGAATTGGTAGTTAAGCCTAACGGCAGTTCTTCTCCGACAGCTAAGCAGGAAGTCGACATTTACTTCGTGTACACTATATCGAGACGACTGGAGACGCGGCCGAAGAGTCGAAGCATAAACTCCGCATTACCATCTGAGCGCACGGGGGTTTGCGAGGTTTACGCCCGCTTCCGAAGCATGTACCCACTGGATTCCCTTGCTGGCCCCAAGAGAAAAAAAAACCGGTGTCACCCGACAACAACGCCGAGTGGTTTTGTTATCCAGCCACTGGCCCTTCGTAATTCAGTGGGGCGCATTCGAATGCCAGACGTGGGCGTCCGCTGCCCTGGCCCACAGGGTTTGGCTCGCGGATCCGAACCTGGACTTCCCCGAGTGACACACCATGTGGCGACCTCGAGCATATGATTTCGGCGTACTGTCTATTGATGGATGGATGTTTGTAAGCGCAGCGGCGTATTTCCTGTGCATATACGTAGATATCCGCTCCGCTCTCGACAGAAACCATGCTTGTACAAGAGCCTGAAGGCAAGCACAAACTGCAACCGTGGTGTGGAAGGGGTATTGCTGAGACCACCACAGTTCAGCCGAGGTATGTACAGCATGGTTTGCATTAAACTACCGCATAGAGGCTATTTCCTCAGCGTCTTAACTCGAGTGACCAACCGAGATACCTATCCAAAGCACCAGGCGAAAACTCCGTTCGTCACTCACGAGCAGGGATTGGATGCAAAAGCTTCCTGCTTCGCTCGATGCCTCTTCATTTTCTTTCTTTCTTGCTGGCTCAATTCGACCATGCCGATCTCCCCCGACCTAAACGAACAACGGCCAGAAAGAGCACGATCCCACGGCGGAGGCCCGGACCTTCAGACGCGGTCTCTATTTCCCGGCGGATTCGGAATTGTGCTTTGCAGAGTCCCATGGAGGCTCGAGATGGCCGTTCCCGAACGAATATATATTCGGGTGAAGAGTACGTGTGCTCGTGTGGATGCGGAGATGCGGAGATGTCGATCATGCTGCAGGCGGAGCAATACGAAGCGGCTATCAGAGGTAGATATGCAGGCGGATAGACTATGTGCGGTCCCCCTGTTGATCGTCTGAGATGTGATACAATATTCGCTTTGTTGTTGAACCGCGAATTGCGTGCGATCTGACTACATAGATCACACATATAGCAAAATCGGTGCGCGGCGATGTTTCCCATCTCATCTCCCGAAGCAGCAGGTGGCCGGCGTAGCGTCACACCGAGATCATAGGAAAGCATAATGGATAATCGCCCACTCCGTTTCTCTCTCCTTCATCTGCTACTCTTGCGCCTCTCTTACAGCGTCCCCCTCTGCCACCTGTGGGACCGTCCGGATGAGACGCCGCTCAACCGTTAGCCCAGCAGAAACCGCAAGTGCAAGCTGGCGTCCCGAGTCCCGACTTGGCCATTTAAGGGCATTCGTGCCGCCGTTCCAACCACAAAAATAATTGAACATTTGCAGAAGCCCCGAGCGCCCACCTGTTGTGTTGCGTAGGCTTTTCAATGCTGAAACCTAGGTTGTGGGGCAGTGCAAAGGGTCTCGCGACGCTTCAAGTTCATTCGTCAAAGACCGGCAGCCCAGTACTTCGCTGCGGAGTTGTGCGTTGTTCCCTTGATGTCCAGACAGAAGGGAGGTGGCTGGGATGACCGACTTTAACCTCAACGGCAACATCGGTCGAGTGCGCCCAGGAGCGTGATTCGATTCTATACAGGAGTGTTGGTGGCTTATATCGAATCCACGTGGACTGGGACCAAGTTTACAAGGAAGTTACCGTTGCTTTAGCCAGTATGTACTTAGTAGGTATGTAGATACATACATAGGTAGCCATCTATACGAATGTGCAGTACTATATTTGGCTCCAGGTTGCTATCGCCGACGAAGGGTATTCTTGGTCGCCCCCCCGCGTCCCAAAAAAAAACGACTGCATATCTATCGATCTCTGAAGTATCATGACATTTCAGTAACATTTCATGGCGAGTGCATTACCATGAGGTAATTGCAATTTCTGCAACGGATACCAAAGACTAGGTGGTGGGCAGTTGAGCGCAGATGATGCTCCAGAATCTGGAGTGGCGGCATGGAGCTGTGATGTACCTATGTAGGTACATAGCAGAACATTTAAATTCGGCTGCAACGCCCGTCAAAACGTTGAATAGCCAGAACGACAAGGCGAGCGCGCGAATCAAAATTCATTGAACCTTCGCTGCAGAGGCCTACATATCTGTGTCACTTTTGCTTGCGCCACCACACCCCAGCCACAATATTCAGGCCCCTATAAAGACCCATGATATGTGGCACGGTCCGGTGAGGTTAAAGAAAGTCGTAAAAAACAGCGCCAGCGATTCCTCTCACCCCACTTTGGCTTTTCCTGGGGCTTTCCACTCGCTTGTGATTGGCTTTGGGGTCCTGCGGTGGTGTGAGGTTTACCAGTGAGGAGGGCCGTCGGGTGATCTTTTTTGTTTCATCATCTTAGCGTTCGACCATATAGACCATGCCTGTATATAAAGAACAAATCCCGTCCACTGCGGTCATGTCGACGTGGAACGACAGCATGCCGTCACGATATGCCGCCCGGCCTGCGCCGTCACAAGCAAAAAAGTAGTAGAGTAAAGACTGATATGGGCCCACGTGCCCGTTCCGCTCCCTACATTGCTGCTCTCACGCAGCTTTCCCAACTCCTTTTTGGGTTGGTTTGAGTGCCTTTCCGACCCGCCGTCCCTGCCCCGATTTTATCAGCTCAGGACAGGATGCTCACCTCTTTTCTGTTTCCCGTCCTTCTCTTCTCCTTCCCTTTGCCTTTGCGCTTCCTCTCAACCTCGTTCCATCTGTCTCATCCCCTGCGTGGGACTGGCCCCCACGCCCGCATGCTCCGAGTGCATGAGAGCTGATGTGGGGGGAGGTATCCCTCTCCACAGGCTGATGCAGGATTTGAAGCCCCGTCCGTTTCCGCTTTGCCCGTGGAGGTATATACACGGCCGCGGCTGCGTCGCTGGCACTGGCTTTTGCGCTTAGAGTGTCCGGTTCTCCTCGGCGGGCTTGTCGATTTGGTCACTCACCGTGGCCATCTGAACCTTGAGGTCCGTCCTTCATCTCGCGTGTTTTCTCTTTTACCGCTGATAAAAAGAAGTGTGACAGCTACTGATTGCTTCCCGATATCGGTGCATACGATCGCAGCGGAAGTAGGTGTGAAGGATCATTCTGAGCAGGTCGAAGGCTGTAAGACGGTCTGGGAGGTCGCTTTCACCGTCGGATTGATCCTCTTCTTCCGTAGCCCGTGAGGGGTGGAGGGCGGTGACGGTTCTCTCATGGTTGATTCATTACATACTCGCATGCGACCTGTTTGGATCATAGCGAGCCGGGAGGAGACTCCTAGATTGAAGTAGGAAAAGGCGATTAACATCTGCCTCTCTGGGCCCGAGAAGTCCTAAAACTCGCTAGGAACTCACGAAGAGAGTAATCTAAGCTCTAGGAATTCAAGGGCAGTGTGCGACGCAGCATCTCAACTCAATCTCTTGCTGCAGCTATTGATATTTAAGCACAAGAATTAGGCCTCTCCAAATAGGCTTTCCAGACCTAGGGTGAGTTTAGGGACCTCGCAAGTCCGGAGGGCGGTGGCGTGCAGCGTATGGAAGTTACCGAGCGATTGATATGCGAGTGTTATCTCATGAGTCCCAGCCACCACAGCCACACGCGACACGAAGAGATCTCCCACACTCCAAACTTTAGCTTCATCACCCCACCTCGTCCGTACACGCACGCCCACACGCCCGCACTATGTCGAATCCACACCAGTTTCCGAATGTCCGAGACAAACTCAGCGCGCCATCTAAGAAATCCGCGTTTGAGAAGGCGCGTCTGGAAGCCGAAGAGAAGCGTAAACGCGAGGAAGCCGAGACCGCCGCGGTATACAAAGACTTTGTCGCCTCGTTCGACGAGGGCCCGCCAGAAGGACCTGCGCCTTCATCGTCGTTCCGTGGGGGATACGGACGCGGCGGAGTGGGATTCAGAGGGGTGGGAGGTAGCGGCGCGCCGGGGAGGCGACATTTTTCGGGCGGGCGCGGGGGTCTGGGCGGTGTGCCGCCGCCCCCACTGAGGAAGCGGAATCTTGATGATGCGTTTGAGCGCGACGAAGAGGAGGGGGGGATATTTGGTGCAGCGGCGGCGTCATCATCGTCAGCAGCACTGACGGACCGCGAGAAAAGAAGAATCAAGGATGGAAGTTCGGGCCTGTTGGCGTTTGAGAACTCGGGACCTTCAAAGCGAAAGGAACGATACGCCGCGGATGAAGATTCAGGTTTGCACCATGGGGCCCATTGGCTATGTCATGGCGTCTAATTGCGTCTATAGATTCAGAAATGGCCCCGCACCCGAAGCCGACCCTCCTCCTCTCCTCGCTCCCTCCGAATATCACCAAGCCCACTATCACCGATCTACTCGCGCCCACGTCGCTGAAGATCGATTCGATCCGCATCATTCCCGCACCGCCGCCGCCGGGCCCGTCGCAGCCCTCACCGTCAGTACGCAAGGCTGCGTCCGCACTCGTCACCCTGTCACAGGAGACACCGGTCTCCGACATAGACGCCGCAGTTTCGTCGTTGAATGGACAATACATTGGCTACGGCTTCTGGCTCGGTATCGTGCGGCACCTGTCATCCGCAGTCGCCGGAAGCGCGGCCACTGGAATCCCCGTTGGTTCACAATCAAATCTATTCGGCGCCAAGGCACCGCCGCCCGCCCCAGGCGGCCATAGAGGTTCCCATCGTGGCCGCTTTGCGCCTCCACCATCCTTTGGACCCCCAGGCCGAACCCAACAGCAAGCGCAGTCGGGTCAATTGCAGGTTCATGTGCATCCTCCGGAGGACCTTAAGGTTCTAAGACTCATTCACAGCACGATTGAGGCACTTCTCACCCATGGCACCGAATTCGAGGCGCTCTTGATGTCGAAAGATGAAGTCCGCACTGACCCCAAATTCGCATGGCTATGGGATGCACGGAGCCCGACGGGTGTCTACTATCGGTGGAAGCTATGGGAGATTGTCACAGGGTTCTCCATTGACAAGCCGTACACCCCCACCGTCGACATTTTTGACACCTCCAATGCCGTGTGGGTGCCGCCGAGGAAGCCGTTGAAATATGAATGGGCTGGCAGTCTCGACGACGTGGTGGAAGATTACGATTTTATGAGCGACGAGCTGGATGAGGATGACAGTGACGATGACGACCGTGATGACCGGTCCGTTGGCCTTGCTGGCGGCGAAGGTAAAAAGGCGAGGGGCTATCTTGGCGTGCTCGAGCGTGCAAAGCTTGTCCACCTCGTCAGCCGTGTACCCACGACTACAAGCAAGGTCCGCCGGGGCGACGTGGGGCGAGTGATGGCGTTCGCAATGGAACATGCAGAAGGCGGCATGGGTGAAGAAGTAGTCGATATCCTCGTCTCCAATGTGATCAGACCGCTTGCATTCACCAAGGCTGCAAAACGCGACTCGGACTCCGAGGACTCTGGCGCGGAAAAGGAGAAGGACGGCCAGCCCGATACATCGTCTGCCAAGATTGTGGGATTGTGGATCATCTCCGATGTACTCTCCAACTCGTCACTCGGAGTCCGCGCTGCGTGGCGATATCGCCAACTATTCGATACCGCACTTCGGGAGAAAAAAGTGTTTTCTCACCTCGGCGAAATATACCGCGAGAGTGGATGGGGTCGCATGAGGGCTGAGAAATTCCGGCGGATGGTGGTTGAGGGTGTTCTGGAGGGCTGGGAAGTAGGTTTCCCTCGAGCAAACCACATTTTACATTCCAAATACTGACGTCAGCGAAGAAATGGTGTATATTCCCACAAGATACGTACGACGCATTCCTGGGGGCTTTCCTAAATGGACCCGAAAGGAAGGACTCGGGTTCTTCCAAAGAACAGAAACCACGTTCTCACACACCCACTGCTGTCTCCACCGCAGCACTGCAGACCGCCGCGGCCTCGAAGAGCCGTTGGAAAACAGTGGAAGCCGCACCGAGTGTATTCGATCCCAAGGCGCAGCCGCGGCCGGCCCCGGATGGTGGTGATGTGGACGGTGAGCCTATGGTTGATGACGATGTAGACGGCGAACCGATGGTGGAGGATGATGACGATGTCGATGGTGAACCTATGGTCGAGGATTCAGATCACTATGAGCCGTCGGAAGAAATCGCCGTCGACAAGCCGAAAGATAAGGTGGGGAAGGAGGAAAAGAAGGAGTCAGAAAGGGAAGACGAGAGGCTTTCCGTCCCTGCTCCCGCTCTCGGAGTCGGGGGTATGGCGGGATTCAAGATGGGAGGGCCGGCCGCAGGCGCGGGACCGAAGCGCAAGAGACCGAAGGCGGAGGATATGTTCGCCGACGATTATGATTGAGGATCTAGGAGGGAGCGGGCAGGGAGAATTGACTGGCCCATCGTTGTTTCTGCCACCTAACACGCATCTGCATAAGTACTGAGTTTGAGCCGGATTGTGTCCGTAGGATCGATTCAAGGATGTGTCTTTCCCCCGTGTGTTTTAAAAAATTGTCGAGAATGTGCGAGTCGATGAAATGAGTTTTCCATGATCAACTAACTTTTCCTCCAAAGCCGCACCATCGCCTTTGCCCTTTCCACAGACGGTACCATACGACTCTGCTTCTTTCGTCTTTCCGAAATCTCAGAGAGGACGCCAATTGAAATTCGCGTGCAGCCTTTGTAGGCCATGGCGGACACATAATACCTTACAAAGGGAAACACTTCCTGCCCGCCCTGGAGGAAGTCCCAAATTTCAAGACTTTTTCTTCTTTTTTTCTTCTTTTCTTTTTTCTTTCACTTATTCATTAATCGCATGCGACCTATCTAGCCACTGTCCTCGCAGCTCATTGTGGCTCTCTGCTCTCCGTCCTGGCGTCCCAAAATTCCGTGCACGGAAGCGCACATACATATCTATCTAGCATGTGGAGTCGGACCGCACCCGGAGTGAGAACCCATGAAGAAACACACAACACCCGGGGCTATGCCTATCCTATCGAAACGCGCTCACTGGCACCCTACATATGCGCCCTCCCCCCGGCACGAGCGCGAATTCTGTGATCCACACGCATCAGGTCACGCGGGGTGGAGGGGGTATCTACGGTATAAGTACCATATCGTTGGCCATTATCAAGAGCACGAGGATCCCTCATCTCATCTCGGCTCCTCCTCCTCCTCCTCCTCCTCTTTCTCCTGCGCGTAAACACGCATCCACGATCTCGACGCCAACGGGGAACTCGCAACACCCAAACGAAAAGCAAAAAAAACAAAAAAAAACAACAGACGAACGCAACGATGCTCTCCTCCCTCTTCGGCTCCAAGAAGAACAAGATGAAGACCAAGACTACCTCGTCGAAGCATAACCATCCGGCGGCGGCGGCGGCGGCTTGGGGCGGCCATACGCATGACGGAGGTTGGGCCGGTGCGACGGGAACTACGGATGGGTTTGTTCTCCCCACTGCAGTGTGTGTCTGTGTGGTACTTCGTGGAATCGTGGCTGATCGGATGGTGGAAGTGCGGCGTGCAGTGGCGATGGAGGTTGCGGAGGCAGTGGTGGCTGCGGAGGAGGTTGCGGAGGAGAAGGAGGTTGTGGAGGAGGTTGCGGTGCGAAATAATGGAGCTGGGTGACGGGTGGGATCGGATGGCTCGGACCGTGATACTACAACCGGTGAGGTCTGATACGAATGCAAGGGAAGAAAAAACGCCTTCGAAGATGGCCCCCTCCCCCAACTCCGTGAGATCAAGTATGTAGACAGACAGACGAACGCCAGTAGTAGTTTATCGGGCGGCACCTTCGTCTCCACCTTCGCCTTGGCCGCCGCCCAGCATATCGCCAAACTGATTTTCCAGCCATGACCCGCCCACTTTCACCCTGCGCTTCGCTTTGATCTCCTCGCGCCTCTTCTCCAGCTCCTCGCGCTTCCTCTTCCGCCTCCCCTCCCACTCCTTCCTCCCCAGCTCCGTCTGCCGCCTCTCGTTCGCGAGGCCTTCCATCTCCGCCTTCCGCGCCTCGGCGCCCGTGCTGAAGTGGTGGAAGCCGACGCCCTTCGTGCGCACCTCCTTGCTCGCGTCGTAGTGCGTCTCCAGGGCGTCCGCCTCCTCCCGCTCCGCGCGCGCGGCGAACAGCTCCTCGCTCGTCGGCACCGTGCCGAACAGCGGCGTGCGGAACGCGTTTGTCTGTATGATGTTCCCGCAGATGACGTCCTCGGGCGGCGGCGGGCGCACGCCCTCGGAGACGGCCGCGGTCGCGGCGCTGGCCATCTCCCGTTTCCGCAGCTCCCTCTCGGCCTCGCCCTTGGTGCCTCGCCGCGTGCGGCCGAACTCATCTTCGTATTCCACCATCTCGCCGTCGCCGTCGCCGTCGTCGCCGTTGTCGTCCTCAGCGTCGGACGAGGACGCACTGCCCTCCTCGCCCCACTTGCGGTCGAAGTCGACGAGCGCATCCGCTGCCTCGGCGCCGCCGCGCTGCAGCTGTCGGTACCGCTTCGATTTGGCCAGCAGGCTCTTCCTGCTCCGCTGCAGGTCGCGCTCGCTGAGTTGTGTCCCCCCTCGCACAACCTCAACCTCATGCCCTGCGCCCCCGCCGTCCCCCGATGCATCGCGCTTCGCCCGCTCCGACACGCCCTTGTTGTGGCCCCCCGAGAAGAGTGCGGCCGTTTTGGGCGTGGTTCTCTGTTTCGTGCGCGCGCGTGCCGGCGTCGACTTTTCTGTGCGGGAGAGCGCCGAGCGCGCGGCCGAGAGCTCGGTTGACAGCACGTGGATCGAGGAGGACGAGAGCGGGATCGGCTTGTTTTTGGGCCGGGGCGCGCCGTAGAGGTTTTGCGGATTCGACATGTCTGTCTGTCTGTCTGTCTGTTTGTTTGTTTGCGGTGTGCGTGGTAGATACTCTAGGTTGGGTGCGAATGTATGGACGAGAGTCACACAACATGTGATTCACTAGCGGACAGTATCGTGCTACTCCACAATGTATATAGCTTAACGGCCATCTTGATTTGAGGAAGATACGGACGAATAAGTATCGATCCTACTCATGAGCAGAGCAGTAATGTGATGAGATAAGACAAAAAAGTATGAAGCAGAGGAGGAGGAAGCCGAATGGGAAATCGTACAAGACGTAATGTTGTGGTATCAATGAAGAAGAAAAGAGCAGGGGCGAATACACACAGCACGCAGCATATATAAAAATGCAAGATTAATCGAGCAATTGCAAACGAAGCCCGTGTGTGTTCCGTGCGCGTCACTTAACCAAAAAAAAAAGGAAAAAAAAGCAAGAAACCCTCGCCATAAACTCCGACTCCAAAAACAATACTGACAGTCAACATCTCTTACTCGTTCACTTTGTGTACTATCAGATGCTAAACTCTGCTCCCGCCGGAACAGCACTCGGACCCATAGTGAATTCGGCGGTGGAAGATGATCGGCCCTGCCACATTGAGGTTGCTGCACCAAGGAGACCACTGAATTTGACAATGATGGCCATGATGAAGCTTATGGCCGCGGCGATGGCGGCAGCGGGGCCGGTGGAAACTCCCCGAAACACAGAGACGACACTTTCGGTCACCGTGTCGAAAACTTGCCAGCCAAATGTTGGGATGGAGGTCGAGTACACGGGTGTGGACGAGACGGACGGCGGGAACGCTTGGTAGCTGTTGCTCATCACGTTAGCTTGATATGATCTGCTAGGAAATGGGCTAGTTTGCCAACTCACAAGAAATAGGTCTCCAACAGGAACCACAGCAGGACGAGCTGGAACCCTACTGTTCCCACCTTCACGACCACCGATGGCTCGTACGGGCGCAGCAACCCGGGATCACCAGCAGCAGCAGCAGCAGCAGCAGCAGCAGCTACCTCCGCTTGCTCAGCTCTCAACCGTTGGCGTTGTCTAAGTTCTTCGGCCTTAATACGACTCGAGATGGCATTGTCATCTTCCGTCTCGCCCTCGTCGTCCACCCACTCGCCCTCGTCGCTCGATCCGACACCATTCAATCGCCGCTCAATGTAGTCGATACCCCGGCGTGCACTCCTGAGCTCCAAGTGGAGGGTCTTCAATCGGTTCATGAGCTGCTCGTGAGCATTCTTTTCCCGATCCCTCTTCCTGTCGCCAGCTGCTGCCTCCGCCTTTGGTCGGACGGGCCGGTTTGGATTGGGCTCGTACTGCCTGCTGCCGCCAAGCAGCATGTAGGTATCCTCTTCATCGTCATTCTTTGCTGGATTCAGGAGGTCTTGGTATTCCCGGTCCTTCCGCTGCAATTCGTCGAGGGGTGGCAGGTCGTCTTCGTCGTCTTCGAGCGCACTTTTGGGCTTCGGGAATGACTTCGGCTTTCCGGTCGAACGATCGTAGAGCGGTGATCCGGATGAACCCGAGCTCGCAAGTCCATAGTCACTCATGGTGGGGCTCAAAATGTGTTCCTCGGGTTTAGCGTCCTCTGAAGTGGATGCGGGCCGTGCGTTGACGTTGATGGGCGTAGGCGTATCGGGTGCAGGAGCTGTGGCTGCAGCGGTTGTCTGCTTGTTGTTGATTCCAAGGAAAGAATCGATAGAGTTGCCGCGCATTTTACGGATTGACGGGGAGTCCATATCGGGGTGGTCGTCGTCGTCGTCGTCGTCGCCTAGCTCGGAGGGTGTGACGTCGACGCCACCCGCTTTCTCTGAACCCTCGCTCGACTTGTCGGTCTTGAGGCTCTGTGTGCGGCCGAAACCACTGGGTCCTGGCATCGAGTTCGGAAATGATGTCGAGGGGACGCTTTCGGATCTCCTCATATACGAGGCAGGTGATCCTCTTCCGGTTACATGTGACGGTCTCGGGATTGATCTCTTTTCGACATGCAGCGACGGGTTAGGATGGCTTTCACTGCGACCGTGTTGAGAGCCACCGCGCTGCGATGACGATGACTCGGATGCGCGGCTGACGAGGGAGCCCGACGACGGAGCGTTGCGCAGCGGCCGGCGTTCGGTGGAGGACGAGATCGTGGAGGCCGTGCGACGGTCTTGTTGTGACGAGGGCCGTGATACCGACGGACTCGCAGACGACGGGATCTTCGAGTGTTTGTGAATGCCAGGTGATGTGAGAGTCCTTCGTCGTTCGCGTTCGGCACTCGACGCGCTGGTCGCGGATGTCGCTGACGCCGCCGACGTCGGCCGCGGTTCTCGGATTGCATCGCGGGCGTCGCGAGTGTGGGCAGGCGAGCGCGTGCCGGATCTCTTCTGCGCGCCGTGGAAAAGCGGCTCACCCTCCCTGTTGGATTTCAAACTCAAACTAGACGTTCGGCGAGGGGCGGTTGGCTTTGCCCCACCCGACCTCCGCGCCTCCTCCGACACCTTTCCATCAGGACTCGGGGAAGGCCACTCGCCGTCGCCATTCTTGTCCTTGCCCGGCGTCGACGGTTTTCGGCCAAAGATGTTTGGAAACGCCTTGCTGGCTCGGCTGGCCTTGAGCTCCTTTTTCCTCAATTTTTCGGCCAGTTCTGCCTCCTCTCTCTGGCGCTCCCGCTCCCGCTCCCGCTCCCTACGCGCACTGTCGTCGGGAGCCTTTGGCGGGACGTACTCATTTCGCGGCCGCGGCGCGAAGTCTCGGAACCCGTTCATGCCGCCGGCGCTGCTCGGCCTTTCTGGTTCGAACACTGGAGAGGTGGGGTCCGAGGGAGGGATCAACACCTCCTCCCCAGTTGCTACTCGCCGTCTTATCATTCCGGAGGCGGTGGCGGAGAAGGCGGAGGAGAAGGAGGGGGGAGACGGGGCGTCGACGAATCGGCGTCGACGGGATGCTGCTGCGAGTCTCTGTTGATCGCGAAGAGCGTCCCCCTTCGGCACGAGGATTTCCACGTCGGCGCCCGGAAGAACGGTCGGCCGATTGCGAAATAGCGGGTAGCGGGTGCGGAGGAGATTCCGGAGCCGTTCCGAATCGTCAGACTCGCTCACAGACGTGAGGGAGGATAGAGTTGGTGGATCAATCTCGAATCGCGGTGGCGGAGGGAAACCCTGGTGGTTGGTGATGATGCCACCTCTCCCGGCGCCGGAGAGACGTGGTGGGATATTTCTACTGGGACTCAGTGCCGGGGTGGCATGGGAGGCGGGCGCTGCGGGTCTGTGGGACAGCGGAGGAAGCTTCTCCTGCTGGGGCTGCGTTGTTTCGTCACGACAGCAGTGCTGGACGATTGTTGGGTGGGGACGAACAGCAGACTGACGTGGACGGCGCCGGACAAAAAAAGGATTGTGGCCAGCAGCCGGGACCGATCCCCGCCCGGTTTCTGCATTGCCTGGTCGCCTCCGGCCACGGACAGGAGACGGGACTCCTCCGGAAGCCGCAGTGCTGGCGCCGGCAGCAGGGCAGCCAGCGCCAGCGCCAGTGCCAAAACGGACATCGCCACCAGGAGGAGGACCGAAGGCACTGTCATGGTGGAGGGTCATAGCTGCTCATCGCTGGAGCATCCTCCGTTCTTTTCTGTCTTGCGAGCGAAAGCGATCGAACAGCAGTTGAATCGCGTTGAGTCCGCGAAGGTTCGTCTTTGCCGCTCCTTCTCCGATCTGCTCGCTTTCGCGGATCCTTGGAGTGGACTCTGTTCTCGGGGAGATGCAATCTTGGTCGGTTTAGATGCCAGCCACCTATTTTTCTTTCTTTTCTTTTTTTCTTTTCCCTCCTTTTCCCTCCCTTTTTTTCTTTTTTTTCTTCTTTCTTACCTCTTTCCCTTGTGCGTCTGCTATGTATGTATGCGGGCACGGTTGCAAAGTGCGACGTAGTTACTTCACTTTGTACGAAGGGAGTGCGCGCGGTCAAGTATTCGCTATATATCCCGTCTGCGGCCTAGATGGGTATTTCTTTGTCCGGTTTCGCGGACGGGAATCGTTCTCTGCGCCGAATCCTTCTCCCGGTCTTCTTGTTGCCGTTGCCGTTGCCGGCTGTCTTACTGTTTCTGCTACCGCCTGCGTTTGTGTGTGTATATTCTGCAAGCACAAACAGACGGCCGCCGGTGCGGACAGGAAGACGGCCAGCCACCGGCAAGCAGGCGGAGCGTCGGATCGGAGAGGCGGCGCCCTAGGATGTACCCAGATGTACGGTGGGCACGGTATGTGTTGTTCTCAGCGGCTGAGTGTGGTATGGTATGTGTGTATGTGCGGAGCATGGCTGTACGGTAGTATGTAGATATGTACGGTATGATGCAAGGGTTGTGGCTGCAGAGCGCGGCAGTGGGTGTTCCGAGGGGGTGGCCGCTCTCCGACTTTCTCTCTCGCGATGGGAGCGGCGAGCGGCGGGCGGTTGGGGGGAAGTGCATGCCCCGGCCAGGCTGGCTGCTAGCTCGCACACTGTCGCTGCTGCTGTGCGAGGGAGTCGGAAACACCTGCACGGCCAAATTGCACGGGGGGCCTCGGCACTCTAACCGAATGTGGTCCGACTCGGCTTACTTAACCGCGAACCTGCAGCCGCAAGACGGCAGCCGTGACAGGAAGTATGCGGAGCTGGGTACTTTGCGGTGCGTGGGTGTGCGCGCGAGGTTCGGGGTGGGCTCCCACGCTGACGAACTCGCTATGTACATACATATGCGGTCCGGTGGTGGGTGCCGGGCACCTCAGCTGCCCGCCGGACGGACGGATGGCTGGGGCACGGAAATGAAGGGAGAGGAGAGGGAAGGGAAAGGGCAGTGTTTGCAATTGACGTTCCATCCATCCATCCATCCATCCATCCACCGATCCATCGATCCGGCCATCCACCGATCCACATCCACCCGTCCGTCATCCATCCATCCATCCATCCATCCATCCATCCATCCATCCATCCATCCATCCCCCATGCTCCGTTCCTTCGCTCCTTCTGCGGCGACACACCCGCTTGCGTGCACAGAGCCCCGTTGTGCTGCTGCTGCTGCTGCTTACGTAACAGGCGATACAGGGCAAATCTCCCTGTGCGTGTGAGCGGGCTCTGTCCTCGGCTTGCGTCGCATGCCCCTCCCGCCCTTTTTCAGGCAGGCAGGCAGGCAGCGCAAGAGACAGGTATGTAGGTATGTATGTATGTATGTATGTATGTATGTATGTATGTGATAAATTTCTACTGTTTTAGCAGAAAGATTTCTCTCTACGTATGTATGTACCGAGCATGGCAGCAAGCAGGTCTGTGGTGGCATCGTAGCGCATTCGCATCGAACGACCGACTCTGCTGCTGCTGCTGCTGCCACGCTGCCACTCGTCCCATCGAACCACTTGCAGCCGCCCGCCGCTGGCTCCGTCACGGCTGGGAAGACGGGGGTGGGGGAAGCAGGAGGAGGTACGCAGAGGGATGCGAGCAACCAAGCTAAGCCAGCCAGCCAGCCAGCCAGCCAGCCAGCCAGCCCACTGCTGCCTGCCTGCCTGCCTCGCTGTGTGGATCAGCAGCAACTACCTATCTACCTCCCGGACCACATCCTACCACTGCGCTAGGTAGAGTACAGCAGATGCCGCTACCTTACGCAGCACTACCGCACGCACGCAGTCCACCACCACTGACTCTCTGCGCTGCTGCTGCCGCTGCCTGCGCCCACCGCCCCACCGCCCACCGCCCACCACCGCCCAGCGCTGCCCACCACCCAGATCCCAAAACCCACCTCTCACTACCACACCCCCGAACCCAAACCCTCCACGGCATAAACTGCTCCCTCCCACACTCCCCCGCCGTAAGTCTCTCTCCCTACTACTACTACTGCTGCTACCGCCCTCCGCCCTTCTGCGCCCTCCTCCACCAAAAAAAAATCTCCTCCCCTACGCTCAGGGTTTGTCGCGATAAGATAAAACGCCCGCCCTCTGGCTCTGCTGCTTCTCCACCCACTTTCCAAAAAACACAGAACTCTCCCTTCTCATCACTGCGCGATTCCTCTCGTCTTCCTCGTCGCCTTCGCAGGTTTGTCTTCCCTCTCTGTTGTGTTGAGATCCATTGTTGTTTCCCTCGTCCCCTTCAACTGGTCTTCGTGCTCGGTTTCGGCCTGACGCCTCGACTGCTCGCGCTCCCCCCCCCGTACCCAACGCACTCTACGCTCGAGCCGCACTACCCTATTGCGCTCGCCGCCGCTGCTGCTGCTGCTGCCGCCGCCGCCGCCGCTGCTGCTCTTCCCACCCACCCCCAATTCCCGTGTTCCCTTACGAACTCTCGTCATCCACATCGCCATCCCAACGTCACAACCGTCCCGTCGCGATCCGTCCTCGCAATCCTGTTCTTCGCGTGCGCTTCCCCCGGCTTCGTGCAAACAATTCCCTTTGCTGCTTGATTACATTCTCTTCATTTCTCCCTTTCTTTTTTCTTTTCTCGGATCGTTTGCGCTCCAAAAAAAAAAAATTAAAAAAAAAATACCCGCAAACTTTCATTTTCTCCCGCGAGCCCTTATTTTTTTACCTCTTTCGTACACCCATTCGTTTTCTGGCGTCACCACCGCTTCCCACCTCCTCTCCTTTACTACCCGGCTACTCCACTACAACCTCCAACCACACTCGTTCTCCCCCCCAAACGTATCCGCCTCCCATTTCCACTGCCACCACCCACCATCCCCTCCGTCCTGTGATTGTCCGCTCACAATCTCTCCACCAGAACCGAACACGCGTCAACACAACAAACAAACCGACATCCACAACCATCATCATGCCTAAGACTGAGAGAGCCCGCAAGCCCAAGGCAACCAAGAAGAAGAAGGGTACGTGTCTTGACCCTCACCCACCCCCCGTCCCAATCGTCCATCTGCGGTGACAGCATCTCTCGTCATGGCGCATTGCATCGCGCCCGCGCCCGCGCTGCGCGATCGATCGATTGGTCGCTGCTTCGCGATTGGTTGCGGCTCGTTCGTTTGTTGAACACCCTTGCTGATCGATTGTTTCTCTGCAGACCCCAACGCCCCCAAGCGCGGTCTTTCCGCCTACATGTTCTTTGCCAACGAGCAGCGCGACAATGTCAGGAACGAGAACCCTGGTATCGCCTTCGGTATGTTGCCATCGTCTCCCTTGTGCCCGCCGTCACGGCGGTTGCGCGCGCTTGCGGATTTGTACACGTCGCTGACCACCGTCGCCACGAACAGGACAGGTTGGCAAGGTCCTTGGCGAGCGCTGGAAGGCTCTCTCCGAGAAGCAGCGCGGTCCCTACGAGGCTAAGGCTGCCGCCGACAAGAAGCGCTACGAGGACGAGAAGGCCGCTTACGTGGTAAGTGCAGAGTCGCCGAGTCTACTATTGTGAGACGGGAGAATAACACCAATCACCACTCGCAGGCCGCTGGTGATGAGGATGATGAGGAGGAGTAAGGGCTTGCAAGTTTTCCAGCTTTCTTGATTGTCGGTCATTCGGTCGCTCGTGTTGCCTAGTTTCTTGGGTGGATTACCTGTCGAAAGATGTGCGATCTTTCCTTTAACATAACATCCGAACGGCTTAGAACATGGTCTGTGCTGATGATCACGTCCTGTATTCTAATTTCCTTCTGTGTTTCTGTCGCCTTTTTTTTTCGCCATTGATATCGCGGTTCTTTTTCTACTGTCACTGTACTGATTTCAAGTTGCTGGGGAATAGGGTGGATGTTTTGTCTGCTTGGGGATCAAAGGGGGGAGGCAATTGCTCAGAATCGAAGTGGTACGCCGCCTAACCCACTATCTTCACTTGTCCACTCGGTGCACGAGGTTCGCGTGGGCGCAACGTGGCTGGTTCCATCGCGTCCGCTCGCACTCGTGATTTCGTTTGCAGCCATGGGACGCGTCTCCGTTGCGTTCCACACCGCCAGCAGTCGCCACACTCACGCCTTGCCTCCACAGCACCCAGTCAGCGCCGCCACACATGTACATAGATCCGTTCGGCGGCGGTGTTTGGGGGAGGGCTAGGGCATCCCTGTAGTTATGAACACAGGGAAACCAAACCAGGCTGTAGATTACGTATGATGTATGATGTATGTATCGACATAACGGGTTTGGGGTTGGGCATGGGGGAGGGGGCTCGATCCGGGTTGCAATCAACCCGGGACGGAAAGTGGCGAAGGGCATCCATCCATCCATCCATCCATCCACCGATGTAGATACTTAAGGAGGATATATAACTACGAGGTATGTATCTATATATATATGCATGTATGTATGTATGTATGTGCATAGTTACTGTAACGTTTTTCCTTTTCTTTTTTTCTTTCATACCGGCCATCGAGCTTGGATAAGTCTACGGTTCGTGCAACCCCTATAGATCATGGCGATGTTACCTATAACTATGTACTAGTACAAGTCCCCATCCCGTCCCACCGCCCTATCCTATCCTATCCTATCCTATCCTATCCTATCCCAAGATAATAGAAACGCACCAAGGGAAAACACGACAGGGGGAAGACGGAAAGAAAGACAGGAGAAACCGCTTCCTTGCTCTCTTACTCCTCTTCCGAGGGGGGGGCGTTGGGGGGGGGAAGATCCGCAACCCCCTCCCACTTCCCCACTTCTCGCTCCCCGCCTCGCTCTGCGGTATGCACCCGCCGCCCCCCACGTCAGAAGTCCGGATCGCCAGGCTGCGCCGCTCGTCGTCGGCGAAAGAGGTCACGGATCACGGATCCTTCCCCCCCCCCCTCCCCCCCCCTCCCCGGTTTCTCTCCCGCGGTATCTTCCGCCGGCGCTTCCAATGCGGGGGGGGGACAGTTCTTGAAGCGTCCGGGTCCCGTATGTACATACTCCACACTCGGCGTCCCAGGCCATCCTGGAGGAAGCGCAAGTGCGCCTTGTGGCCGTTCCGCTGGTATCCCTCCGCGCCAGACGTCCTGTGTAGCCCGCCGCGCGCCGGGGGGGGGGGGGGGGGGGGGGGGGGGGGCG
>Ga0307508_10001794_pt1 | contig 23823 bp, 23 predicted proteins | sample 9_EM_MG_FD_203089 | JGI IMG/M metagenome (GOLD analysis project Ga0307508, IMG submission 203089) | Populus trichocarpa ectomycorrhiza microbial communities from riparian zone in the Pacific Northwest, United States - 9_EM | ecosystem: Host-associated > Plants > Roots > Unclassified | place... | reverse complement strand
TGAATAGCTGAAGTCCGAAGTAAGAAGCTTTAATATACATGAGGATATGTTCTACTAACCTGAAGTCTGAAGTAAGAAGCTAAGGACTTAAGATGGGAATACCTAGGATATATATATACTGTGACATGTGAGTATCACATATCTAACAGTATTGTTGTTCTGCCTCACATCTCGACTGGACCGCAGTTGCTCTTACAGGCATTGTCACAAGTGCAAAGCACTTTATTGCATAGATCATGAAACTTTTGGTCCATTGGTGTTGATGAAAACAGGATTGTTCCAGTCTTAGCTAATGAAAATGCAGAAATTGCAAATATGCCAGATGAAACCATAAAGCTATTCCTTCTATAATGTCAAATGCTTCTGTTAAAATGGTAATCATAGATGGTGTAGTGATGGGACCAGTACATTGTACTGCCAATAATTGCACTGCTAATTTATTAAATACTTGTGGTGAAGCATTTTGTGCTGCACATGTTACACAATTTAGAAATCAATATTGTGTTGTAAATTGTACAAATATAAAAGTGCAAGGGACTTAGGCTTGTCCTCAGTATCAGCAAGATTGGTCTCAACATCAGCAAGTATGAACAAGATCAACTTTGGCAGGTGTGTGCAGAATGTTGAATCATCCTGGTGAAAATCTGACTTGGCATTTAATACTCAAGTAAGTCAGTAATTAAGTTAATTAATTAGTGGTTTTGACTTTTTATATCAGGTATGTGAACAGTTAAATGGATGGCTTGGTGGTTTTTGAAGTGAATGACACAAACTAACTTCAATTGGTTTTTGCATGTTATCCTTTTCTACTATACAACAGATTCTCAACAGACAAGCTGATAATGATCCAGATATGGGTGATAATCCTGAGTTTTAAGATTTAAATTAAGTAGCTATATTACAGTTGTACTATGAATCTTTATATAACATTGCTATTAGTATGTTGACTTTTGAAGGATATTATATGTATACAATATGGAATTTGTGTTGAATAATATGGAATCTATGTAAAAAGTTTGTGAAGTGATGTGGAATCCATATAAAAAGTTATAGAATCCACCTCAGGTGGATTCTATGTGGAATAATATGGAATATCTATGGAAAGGTATGAAATCCATATAAAAGGTCATGGAATGCTATGGAATACATGTGAAAAGATGTGGATTCCATGTGGAAAGTTATGGATTCCATGGTGGAATGATGTGGAATTCATGTGGAAAGATGTGGAATCCATGTGGAGTGTGATGGATTCCATAGTAGGTGTGTGTGGAATCCATGTGGTAATGTGTGGAATCCATATGGTAGTAGTGTGTGGAATCTATGGGGTAATGTGTGGAATGGAACCATTCCACCTGGAATCCACCTGGAATGTGGGGGCAGGGTAAACTACTGGAACGGTTGCATTTTGAATCAGCCTTTTCTTCTGGCCTTGGCTGACACCGCCTCCCCATTCAATGTTGTTGGTAGAGTTGCCAAAAATAGTACACGTGTCGGCATTTAAATTCTGTTGGTGAAATGTCACGGTGAGCCAGAACACCACAAAATTACTGTATTATCATGGTACGACTACTCTCAGTCTGTAGAAAATATATATTACTGCTATAATAATAAAAATGGGAAGGATCAGTTCAATCCTCATGTATCAATGTCAGAAATATGATATTCACACCTCATAATCGATTTTTTCACCAACCCAAACTCCAACCAAAAATCAAGGAAAAAGTGGAGAAATGTTACTAATGCTTATAAACTCTCAGATCATAAATTTGAAGATGGTTGGAGGTGTTTTGGGGCTTAGAATGTATTATCAGTGTGGTGGTGAAACACTGGTACCTGTGGTAAAACACTGTGTAAGTGATAGTATCAGTCAGTTGGAGATAAGATAACTGAGATAAGATAAGACTATTGCTTAGTCAGATCTTAAAGACGAAATCACAAGGTGATTCTTAGTAAGCAGACTGGCTCTGCTATGAAACTTTGAGTGATACTTGATTAGAGGTGAGGTAAGAATCAATTCTTCACTACTTTACAATGCTGCATGGGCCAGTCTATTTATACCTTGCAGGGAGATCTGGCTTTGGTGATCTGCCACAGCCTCTATGTACTGAATCTAAGATCAATCTATCTGAAATTGTAAGTATGAGTAGGTAAACACAGCTTTGCATAGCTTTTGTATCTAGATTTTGCACAGCTTTGCATTGCCATGCACAGTTTTACAGATGACTAGGTGTTCTGAGTCACCACACAGCTTGCCACAGCAATTGGGCAGCCTTTTTGGTTTCTATAGTGATGCACTGCTTCTATCGGATAGCACTACTTGTAAGGGCTACTGCGGTCGGGCAGGACACGAAGCGGGACGCTGTACTAGCAGGAGATCCGAAGGGCTTAGATTATTATGTAATACTAATCTAAGACATGGACATACCTAGCAGGGGATCCGAAGAGGAAAGGATAAGGATCCCCTGCGGGTATGAGCTAATATACAGAGTGACGGATATAATAAATAAAACCGAACTCGGTAAATACATGTCAGTACATGTAAGGTACCAAGTTACGTGGCACGCCAGCGCGGGATTAGCGGAAGGCGGGTTGGAAGCAATGGCGGGTTGGGAGCGGTAGGTGCAAGGGGCAAGCCGGGAGCGCGAGCGGAAGGTGAGCGGGAGGCGGAAGCGGAAGGGGTTCCCCTTACACTACTGTGGTAGAGTCATTTTTGTTTGAAGTGTCACATGTCACAGTCGCTTGAATAGCATCACGGGTTGAGACAATGGTCTGGTGATTTGTTACATGTCACAGGAAATTAAAGTGGGTAAATGGGAATTGAACTGAAGGTCTTGGCAAGGGTCTTGAACTGTACCATGTTCTAGACTGGTGAGCCATAGGGCCCACTCTGGTCAGGTGTCCTTTTTGGCGATATGATCATCAGGTGACTGCTTTAAGGCCTTGTTCAATATTGATTGTTATTGAAATATGTGTTCAGAGGCTTGACTTCAGTGTCTTCTTAGGAAACAAATCTTTGTGCATGACAGTGTACTTCTAGCAAAGGAAGAAGGAAAAATGGTCTGTTGTCCAATATTTTCTTCAGTAGCATTTGGGTCAATTGCAACTGCATCCATTAGACCATGCCTGCTTTCTGAATGAAGTAATATAGTTGAGCTTGTTCTGAAAGGGCCCATGAGTCCACAATCCATTCCTGTACCAGCTTTCCTGCTATAAAAATCTGGAATGATTCATTGATCTGGGGAAAAAGGCGATAGCGAAAGTATTCTGTCTGTGTAACACAGGATTGTTTTCCATTGGATGCATCTGTATCAGGTTCTCCATTGCCAACATTTCCATCTTTTCTGCTGGTATAAGGAATATATTGAGTCTATCCAAATTGTCCAGTGGAAAAAAGAAGAACATAATGAAAAGCCTGATAAAATGGATGAACTTTTTTCTAACTTCATCTCACAATTCAGGGCCTGGCCATAACCCAGAAGAGCACCTGACTCCTCTGATCACATGACTAAGAGACAGCACAAGACTGTTTTAGATAATCCAATATTATCTGAGCTAACCCTTTTAAGAACATCTTCTTTAAAACAATAATAAGTTATCTATATGCACAGATAATTTTTTCTTTACATCTCAGTAACTAACGCCAAGCCTACTGTGTGTTTCAAAGCATAACAACTACAGACATAAAGCTACACCAACAGAGTTAACAAGTTCAAGCAACTAGCATTGCTTGCCAAACAAACAGATCAACAGACATACACCTTTTCTTTTCTTTTAATTGATACTAATTTCTATCAATATGTGTGTATATATATATCTGACAACATTCTTGACTATTAATGTTCTCTTCTACATAATCACTTTCACTTGTCTTTGAGATAAGCTTGAATATATTGCAATTCATTAGATCAATCCAGATCACACTTGCATAAGAAAACTTGGACTTAACTAAGAGATAATTGTGCAAAGTAGAATTATAGCCATAGCCCCTCAATAAACAACTGAAATAGCCTGACCAATATGAAACTCAAGAGAAAACATTTTCTTGTTATGAATTGGGTAAAAATGAGTGCAGGTTCTGAAAGAAGCACGGAAAAAAGAGCAGAAGCAGATCAGAACATGTCAGAAGAGCTTCAGAGCAGACCAGAAGCAGATAGGACATGGCTTCAACTCATGTATTGCACCCTCATGCACACAGCGTTCTATTTTGGATAGCTGATCAGACAGAAAAGGAATCAAAGGGGACCAAAGTTGATATTCAGACTAGAGATACAGGTGGAAACAACTAGCTCTATGAGTTGCTGGTGCTCTATTTGGAAGAACAAGGCTGAGAATACAATGAGAAGGACAAGGCTGAGAGTACAATAAGCAACTAGTGCTGCAATATCATGGATTACAGTGGACTCGAAATCTTCAGACGTATATACTCTACTTTAATATCAGAGACTAGAAGGGTTTTTATGACAGTGAAAAAATCCTCATAGGTTTGGTGCTTCAACCAGTGGTTAAAGTAAATGAGCAAAGTAATGCCCATTATACAAGTAATGAGTTTTTGACCTATGTTGCAGAATCCCATTATTATTTGAGCAGATTCAGAAGAGGAGAATAAATGTTTTTATAGATTGCTGATGCTCTATTTTGAAAGGACAAGGCTGGACTAAGGCCCAGTCAGAGCACACAGAAACAAGCCCAAATTTTGCTGTTAATACTGATATATTCAGGCTGCAATTCTGCAGTACTGTATGCATAAATACAACTATGTGAATGACAGGTGCTGGGCATCAACTTGCACAGTGGCTTGATCAGCTTTGGATCAAAATCCTGCTGAGGTAATGTGAGTTGCACTCATGATCTGAATCATCACTGCACCTTGACCACGCCACCTCTTTAACACCCTCACATACAAGTTAGATGGCTGAAACTGAACTATTGACCATCTGCAAGTTCAAGAGGAAGTTCATTGATTGCAGGCTCAGCAGCCACATATACAGGTTGCATCAAATTTTCAATAGAAATCACTGCTGGCTACTTTGGTAAATTGCGCCATATTGCCTCCAAGTTCAACAATCTCGAGACTATGTTGTGATCTCTATTTTCGTGATTAATGGTGAAAATCTGATCTTTCAGCTAATACAGAAGCACTCCTGAATGTCAAATCCATCAAGAAGAATGTTGGCACTTCATCAAAACCCATCGTGGTGAGTTCACATTCACCGATTCTTGAGGGTGCAATCAACCCGGCCCTAATCTTGACCAGATCAATTCAGTCAAACTCATTGGTGGAGTTCTCATGTCCCCAGCCATCTGAAACCCGTCTGATACTGAGGGTGAAGAGGATTGAAACCCTCAAAGGGCAAACACCACCACATGCCACCACACCCTCCACCAACCGTTCACCAACAAGGTGCACAAAGCTGTTGTTTTTGCAGATGTGATCTCCTTTAATTGAGGCCCTCTCCAACCACTTTCTTGAGATCTCCAATCTTCAACGCATCTAGTGGGATGAGGCCTCTTTTCTACCCACTTCACACTTCTTTCCTCACAAGCGCAACTATCTCTTCCAAGTATGCCAGCTTTTATCATTGATAAGGTGTTGGCCTGTTTCTTGGATGTCCAGGACCAGGAAGGAGGTCCTCCATCCTTCATGCCCTCCATGTACTTCCTTGGATTGATCCAGGAAGTTCCTCCTCCTCCTCTGGATTTATCTGAGGAAATTTGGGAAGGTTCCTTAAGAAACTCTAGGGTTATTGTGTAAATCGCAATCGAAAATGCATCGTCTGGCTTCAGGGTGTGCGTGAAAGGGCCAATTCCCTCTCAATATGGTAAGTTCTTCATTTTCACAATTCCGGCTAGACTGGAGGGTGACCCTTTGATAAGGTCACATTAGGGTCCATCAGCGTTGGGCTCGGCACCTTTGAAACTGAATCGCAAGGGCATCGGATTGGTGTAGGGTTGCTTGGATGGGAAGGTAGGGCTGATTTCAAGATCACGCTCAATTGTAATGCCCTGGTGAGTTATTTTGTCCCTCTCTTCTAGTCCCTCTGCTAACTCTTCATTTACCTGACAGCCATTCTTGTTCACTGCCAACTTTGTGTTGTCCTCCACCTTGGAACTGACTTTGTGTCATTCCACCATCTCAAGACTGACTTTGGGTCATCTTGCCAGGTCAAATTCTATCGTGTTCACCCCTTTTGGACACTCAACCATGGTTGAGGTGCTGTGTTTTTCAGGATTGACAGATTTGTATCCCCTCGTCTCCTCTTTATAGGAGGATTTCAGGTTCTCTGTGTTCATCACAGCCACTGCCCAGTCGATCTTGTCTGCACATTCACCATTCTCACCATTGACAGCTGCAACATCATTCTTTCCCTGTGCCTCTGGTTGTGCCAGAGGCAGCTCAATTCCTCTTGGGGTAGTCAGATCCTTTTTGTGGTCTATGAGTTGTTCGCTGGGATCTTCAGTAACAATTCCAGATTCACCAATTTCAATATTGGCAGTGTCTTGTTCAACTTCCAATCGACATTAATTGCAGGCTCATTTGTCAAAATCCAGGCACAATGAATTCACATTTGCCCATTCTCGAGTGCGCAATCAACCTGGCCTTAACCTTGACCAGATTGATTCAGTTGAATTCATTGGAGCTCTCGTGTCCCAGCCATCTGAAACCCATCCCAGACAAGAATAACTAAGCAATTTTCCACTGAAGGAAGATCAAAACCCCTAATGCCCTCAAAGTGCAAACTCGACAACGCCTTGTCTTCAACCCAAAATCCTTTGAAAACACATTTGGGAGGCCTCTCAAGGTGCATGATGTCACCCAGGGGTAAGTCCTTTCCTTCCATATGTGTTCAACACACAAACTTGACTGTTTCCATAACGTCCTGCAGATGCTGACTGACAGAATGCAACCCTGATAACAGGGCGTGCGGCTTCTTGTGCTTCGAAAATTTCACTGGGAGGATGTTTGAAAACACCAGGGGGTCATACCAGGTGTGCCATATTGTCCAAAGTGAGTTTTCCACCTCTATATGTGCTTTCCACAACCTTCTGACCCTTCTCATAGGTCTCAACAACCAAAAATGCTCAAATCACATGTAGGTAGTACTCACATCATAACAGGTCTTGAGATATTCGGAAACCTTCATGCAACCTACAGGGAGGTTCGTGACACCCGGCAGCAGCTCTGCAATGCATTTACACATAATCTTGAGTGCACAACCAGGCGGTTCGAAAGTTTTTGCGACAGGAGGGAAATTTGGAGCAGGGGTATTCATGGTGGCCAGTAAGTCCATCGTCTTGGCTTGATTGTCTTCCTTGCCTTTGAGACTGACACATACTCATTGCAGATGATACAACCCTCTTTCAGCCTAGGTTCCAACTTCATTTCAAAGCTGTGAAACCACCAATCTTATTTTTGGGGCCCTTGAAAATCTGTGGAATAACGCAACTCCTGACAATGCAGTCTAATGCCTTAAGCGATGATCCTTACCAGGAAACTTTCTATATACAAAAAGCTTGGACAATAAAGTCCCATGCATTCTCATCTGATATAACATTTCTCTGGCTTGGAGTCATTGATTACATTCCCACTGTACAAATTTCAATTGCCTAGCAAGTCCCGGCTCCCCTTACAAAACACACAACTAGGTCTCCATATGCAAATTTTGAATTCCAAATGCAAATCACAAAGCCTAAACAATTGGAAATCAGTACAATCTCTGTGAAAGCTTGGCCTAATAGAGCTTCTTGAATTTAAAACCTTTTAATTCACAATAGCGCCGCTTTGAGGCCTCATGCACACAGAATCTATAAAATGGCTCTTCTTCTCTATACTGCAAGTCAAGTACAAATGAGTTCTGAAAAGGTGGATTATCATTTAATATGACTCAAAGAATTCTTAATTCAATTTGATTCCAGGACTGCTCTCTGGTCGTCAATGAATTCATGTCGTCTTTAGAACAAGATGCCAGAAACCTTGGAATAGCGCTCAGCCAAAGGCCAACCATATGTCACAAATTCCAGAAGACCTCCAAGATGTGAAAGCAAATATCCAGAACATCACCATCAAGTATGACATGATTGCAGCATTTCAGGAAGCCAATGACTCAGAGATGAATGTTCAGGTTTATAATATATCCTTCTGATTATATCTCAGGCTGCTTATTTGTAGCAAGCTACCTTCTCCACTTTGACTTGAAAGGCATTGGTGTATCATGTTCAATCATTCCACATTCTCGGTTTATCAATGCGATTCAATCGACCACAGAATGAAACACAGCATCAATAAGCAAAGACTCTCCAAAGTATTTGCCTCCTTCTGGTGCAACAAGAAGGACCACATTGTCAACATTCTCACTAATGTTATAGAACTCTACGGAAGACCAGTGCATTTCATATCATTACTATTTTTTTTCTTTCTGACTTCTTCCTTAAGTCTGAAGCCCTGGCAAGGGTTCTTATTGACTGCATTATCAGTGAACTGTGCCTGTCCCTAAAGCGGAGGCTATCCTGCATTTCATTTATATTAGTGGAACTGACAGTTGGCAGTTTGTGTTACAAGCAAATGATTATTGAGAACAAGACAACAAACAATGCACTTGGCCTAACAGGGCATTTGGACTACACACTTTTAACTTTGCAGCTTGGGCCGACAGACCTGGCTAATAGTTTAGGGTTAGAGAACCTGGAGGTGGAATAAGGTAGGCAATTCCACAAATTTCTTTTGTCTTGTCTCATTTTTGAACAAGGGATTGAAGTTATCCCAAAGCAAATAAGCCTGGACACTTTGCTCATAATACCTTGAACTTCCAAAGTTGCAAATGACACCAACTATCTGAATTTTACAACTGTAGAGGCAAAAAGTCATGGCAAGGCACTGAAGTCATAAGAAAAATATGTCATTGGACAACAGCTAGCTGTGTAAGTTCTTTAATTCGTGGGTGGTTGATCACAAACTCATATTGCTTTAGTATGGAGAAGACTGGGCAAGTTTTTAAGTTTATATATTATAATGTCTTACAGCTTGAGTCTAGGAGGTTACGAATGTAGAGGTGTATTATGAATGGAGTCAAATGGCTCTTCAGAATCCTTTGAAAACAGGGTGAAAGCTTTGAAAGTATCCACATTGACAAGCCAATTGCCTTTAATCTCTCCTTGAAAGACACAAGCAATATCAAACTCATAATGAAATGTATGGTATTCTGGATAAGAATTCTCCCCAACTAAATCATTGCCTTTAATCTCAAAATCCCAGGCATATAATTCTGAGAAGAGTATTGACAGGGTATTCAACTATTGTATGTAATGGAGTTGTTTGTGAGATAATGAAACTGTTGCTGCACAATGGTGGAAAGAGTTGCGCTCAGCTAAGAACTGTTGATTATAAATCAACTAGTATGCTGCTCTCAGTGTCCAGTGTCGACGCCATGTGGGAGCTGATTACATAACCAGATTTACAGGTTTCCTTTTTTTCCCTAGTTAACAGCCTTTCTTAGATTGGCACAACCTGCAAGAAGTGTTCTGGCTCAAAGGGGCATGTTGCCCTCTGTAAGGTAGCAGACATTCATATTCGACAAATGTCACATGACAGCTAAAAAAGGAAATTATTCTATAATTTCACATTTTATACACAACTACGTTATTTAATGACAATCAGTTCCCAGAGAAACATTGGAAATAGTCTAATATATTCTTCTATAAAAATTTCAAGCAGCAGGACAAGATTTGGCCAACTTGAAAGGCCAGGAGTCAGTAGATTGAATTTTGATTATAACTAAGCAACAAGTGGGGATTTCCTGAAATCTAAGACACAGCTATATGGATATAATCAATATCTACAATCCTCTGGGAACTGATTCTCATTAAATGTCGTAGTTGTGTATAAAATGTGAAATTATAGAATAATTTTCTTTTTTTAGCAGTCATGTGACGTTTGTTGAATATGAATATCTGCTACCTTACTATCAAGCCTGCTTCCCTGCCAAAGAGTTGTCGGAGCAGTTTGATGACGGAGATATTTCAACAAAGCCCTTCAGAAGTGCTTACCGGAATGGGCTGCTCAGCACCTCAAAGCCCTCTGCATCTCTCTGGACACTGCTGAGAGTGAGGATGTGTAAGGGGAACCCCCTTACGCCACGCTTTTCCGTCTCGGACTCTGCTTCTGCTCCCGATGTGTCTTCCGCCTTCCAATGTGTCTTCCACCTCCAGATGCGTCCTCCGCCCTCCGATGTGTCTTCCGCTTCGCAACTCGTATTCTGCCTCCAGACCGGTCTCCTGCACTGCCTCCCACCATGGTCCCGTCTTTCGCCTGCCTTCTCACAGCATCCCCTGGCTGCCAGGACTTCCACTGCCATTCCGCGACATTCCGCAATGTCTCACCTGGTCTGCTTAGCATCCCCCTTGGCATCCACCGCACCGCTACGTCTTCCGCTGTACCGCTGCACATTCCGGCCACAGTCCCAAATGAAGATAAACGAGTCTTGTCAGCATAAATGATCAGAAAAACTGGACTTGCACCATCCGGCAACTTTGACTGTGAAATTTCGAGCATGAAATAAGTACCACTTAGACTGAACAACCAGTAGATGCCTTGCCTGTACATTCCACCAATCATGTGCTGTCCAGGGCTCATCAATGAAGTGCTCGAATTTTGTACCATTAAATTTGAAATGTTGTTCAGCATCCCATCGAAAATGTTGAATAAGTACGGGATCTTGGAGGATCTCGCAGCACCAGTCCCATATTGGCCGCATTGAAACATCATAACTTATGTCCATGCCCTTGTAAGGGACCGTAAATGATTTTGTTACAAACTAGAATCAATAGTACAGGTTACAACAACAACATCAATTTACAAATACAACACTGCATACCCCGGTACCCTTCAGGTTTCGGGCACGATTCCAGGTATTCTGAAGATCACGCACATCTGTAAGTAGTGTTTGGAAGTCCGGTCACAAGACCAGAAAAAGACTGTGACCGGACTGAACCAGGACCGGAAAAGAACAGAAATTGCAGGACCACAAAAGACCGGAATTGTGGTTCAGTCTGCAGTTCATGGCCATTTCGAAAAATTGAGGACCAATAAAGGACTGGTCTAGACTGGTCTTTTGCTGTAGCTAACTAGCTTATTAATTTCTGTGAAATAATACTCTGCCTGCCAGGTATGTGACATACGTGACATTGTTGATCAATCACGGTTCACCACCACCTCTGCCCAACGACACGCCGACTGCCATTTGCCATGCACACGACGACTTGGAAAGGATTGGACTGGTAGGAGAATGGGTGTGATTCATCCACTCCCCAAAACAGGTATGTTTCAAAGAAATATACATCATCAACTACTTACTAAATGTTTTACACAGGTTTTGACGTGATGAGGAGGTTTCCACACCTCATTGTTGCGTCTGCATTCCTTGCTAAACATGATGAGGAGGGACTCCCCCCTCCTCGTTGCATTTGTTACGTTCCCCATCCTCTCCCTTGCTCAAAACACGAGACGGAGTGGAAGTCTGCCTTCCTACACCCCGTCTCTCCCTCGAAATGGCCTCTTCTGCCAACAACCGCCCTCCGACTCGTGTTTCAAGCAACAGAGGGCTCATCCACATCCATCACCTCCCTCCCTCGCTTGAAACGCAAATTGGAGGCCTCTTCTGCCATCCACTGCCCTGCGTCTTGTATTTTGAGCAACGGAGGGTTCATTCACACCCCCCTCTCGCTTGAAACACCTCTTCTGCCAACAACCACCCTCCAACTTACGTTTTGAGCAACGGAGGGCTCGTTCACTTCCATCACCCCCCTCCTTCGCTCGAAACGCGAATTGGAGGCCTCTTCTGCCATCCACCGCCCAGCATCTTGTGTTTTGAGTAACGGAGGGTTCGTTCACACCCCCTTCTCGCTCTTCTGCCAACAACCGCCCTCCGACTTGCGTTTCGAGCAATGGAGGGCTCGTTCACGTCCATCACCTCACCTCCCTCACTCGAAACACGAATCGGAGCTTTTCTGCCACCTGCAAGGCCCCAACACCTCCCTCGCTCAAAAACACAAGACGGAGAGCCAACCAGGCCCAACCCCCACCCCTCCCTCTCGCATTTCAAGCGAGGGGGCTTTACAGCCACCAACCACCTCCCCTCCCTCTCGCTTTTCGAGCAAGGGAGGATTCTTCTGATTCAGTTGTTACATTATTGTTTATTTAAATTATTACACTGCATTGGTAGACTACATTATAGTACATAGTAGTAGATTTTATGTAATAAAAGACCAGTCTGGACCGGTTGCTGACTGGTTTGGACCAGTTTGGGTCCAGACTGGTTGCACAATAATCAGTCCCGGTCCGGTTTTTTAGGCAAACAGAAATAAGCAGGACCAGACCAGACTTTCAAACACTATCTGTAAGGGTGAACAAACTTTTCGACCAGGTGAACACCTACCTCAACACCTCACCCAAAAGTCTCGAAGGAATTCCCATCCCAATTGAACTTATGCAAGATGCACAAGAGGACAGAATTAATCCCAAGAATGGATCCCAACGATTTTTTCTACCTCATGTTGAGTACGTTCTCAGTAAGATCCTCACCCATTTAATCCATCTCCTATTGGACCTCAACCCCGGCTCGAGTTATTCAATATTCAACACATCGTCTCTCCTACCTACCCTAAGAAATTTGAGAATGATCCCTTGAACCTATGATCACCCATCCTTTCCCTCTACTGCATTCAATTTGTGTATTCCAAGGACAACGCTATCGGGAAGCCACCTTTATACTATTCAGGATGTTTTTCACGTCAAGCCGCCCTACGGTTCGACAAGATCCAGCCTGCCTGGAATGATGTACTCTACTTCTTACTCAATAAGACATTCGAGACCCTCCTCCTTCATTCAACTTCACCTCGAGGACCCTCAGGACTACAAGCCGAGCCTGAAATTGACTGGGACAATGTCACCACTCCTCACCAAGCCGAAACCCTCCTTGGAGTGGATCCACGCAAAGAAGACGAGCTTGGACCTTTATCCAGGCACCTCTCACATTTTTGTAACAACCATTGGTTTTGCCAAATTCATTTTCTTGTCACATGCTGCCAACAGCTTAACCTGGCCATCACAACACATCGACTTCTTCTTTTTAAGCCCTTCAGTTCGAAGATTTTGTTGACGCCATCAGAATTTTGGACCTCAACACACACCTTGACTTCAACTACTCCCCCTTTCTCACAGAAGATGAAGCCATCTTTCTCACTGCCACATACGAGTTCTTTCTCTGTGAACACAAGACATCACTTGCTAATTCATTTCTCACCATACTTCATCTTCCATTTCTCCATTCCCTTGAACTTGAAGCAGTCAAGACGCGAATACTTGATACAATTGAACCTTGCCTCACCGAAGGATGATTTGATAACTACAAGATCATCTAAGTCTGGCAAGTCTTCTATTTGTATTATTCATTTAGAAACATCTAATTACTTTCTTCAGATCAAATTTTCTCTATTTCCTTCTTCTAATTTTCTGTTGTATGATTCTTTTCTTTCTATTTTTAATTTAATACCTATCCACGTCTTATTCTCTCATTTTTTTCTTATTTCCATCCAGTACAAACAGTTTCGCCTAATAGTTTACATTTTTTTCTTTTCTCCCAATCCTTAAATCCACATTCCTACCATAATTCCCTTGCTACCCCAATTTATGATCCTATACACATTGTACCTAATAACTTGTGTAACCACTTGGTACTATCACATGTAATTGATAGTTTACTGAATTGTACTACCATTGTTGTATCAGAATCACTCGTAAGTCTGACAACATGCTTAAATAAAAATTACTTGAATTTTTCTTTAATCATGTTCCCTGTGCCTGACAACTATCTGGTACATGACAAGTTTATTATGCCCTCCTCGCATGATCTTAGATTCATTTCCTTTTTCAATCTGAGGCAAGAGACCTTAGTTTATTTGACAGAAGTCCCTAGTTACTGCAAATGTCCTATCTATAGACCTCCGCAGTGTGATTCAGAATATGCAAGGCCCTGTGATAGATCCACATGGTCTGGACCATCTCACAGTAAACATGTAAAATCTCTCAAGCCAACAATAGATAAACTACTAGTTCTCGCTGAATTCCTGGACTTTGGTAAATCCCACAGTGATTCAAATTGAACATATTCATGTTTTCTCATAACTGTCACACCTGAAGCAAAATTGACAGATTTCCATCAGACAACTCAGTTTGTTTACACAGATGTCATTCTTGCCATCAAATCTAAATTTACTGAGGCCATTCATATTCAAGAGAAGAATCATAAGTATAGGAAATATGAAATTAAGTCAATTATGACGAAATAAGGGTGTGTTTTTCGTGTTTGAAGGGTGGGTGGGGGTCCAGGAACGTGCCAAACATGAAAAGCACATCTGATGGACGTGCTTTCCATGTTGACATGCTTTTTGTATTGGAGGCTGGGGTGGGGCCAAGAACAAGGGGTGGAGAGGGTCACATTGGTGAGGAGGGAGGTGCCAAGTACGAGAACGCGCCCAATCGGGCGTGTTCTCGTGTTCGATGTGAAGGATGGGGTCAGGAAGGCGTTGAGCACAAAAAACACACCCTCAAGGGTGTGTTTTGCGTGCTCGACGTGAAGGGTGGGTAGAACGCGCCCTTTTGGGCGCATTCTTGTGTTCGACGTGAAGGATGGGGTCAGGAAGGGGTTGGGCACAAAAAACACGCCCTTGAGGGTGTGTTTTGCATGCTCGACATGAAGGGTGGGGGGTGCGTTCTCTTGCTCGACGTGAGGGTTGGGGTTAGAAAGGGGTTGGGCACGTAAAACATGCCCTCAAGGGTGTGTTTTACCTTGAGGGCGTGTTTTATGTGCTCGACATGGAGTGTGGGGAGAACACGCCCTTTCGGGCGCGTTCTCTTGCTCGACGTGAGGGTTGGGGTCAGGAAGGGGTCAGGCACAAAAAACACCCTAAAGGGCGTGTTTTACGTGCTCGACGTGAAGGGTGGGGTGAACGCGCCCGTCCGGGCGCATTCTCTTGTTCAATGTGAGGGGTGGCAGCAGAAGAGTGCCGAACACCCAGAACATGCCCACATGGGCGTGTTTGGGGTGTTCAGCAGTAGGGAGGGGGTCAGGGAGACGACGAACATGCAAAACACGCCCACAAGGGCGTGTTTTGCATGTCTGGGGTGTGGGGTGGGGGAGGAACACGAGGAACACGAACAACACGCCCAGATGGGTGTGTTTTTCGTGTTCCTCGTTGTTGCTGCAGTTCTGTGGTCGGCGTTGGGTGTTCGTTTGATGCTGTAGGGTGGTGGGGGCTATGGGGCTGTTGGCGTCGTTTGGTAGTTAGTTAGAAATTTAAAAAGATAAAAATATACGCTGTCCCCCCTACTACCCCCCTCGCCCTCTTGTTCTCGTCCTCGTCCTTGTCTGGCCACGATGTGGTGTTAGGTTTGGTTGTCGTGATGGTGAGGGAAGAGCTGTGTGATGTGACATGCAACTAATTTGGCCGTAAGTTATTATTAGCTCAACGAAAGAAAAAAAAAAAAAAACTCACCGGAGTCCGTTCCGGTCAATTCCAGTTGCTATTCCATTCCGGCATTCCGGTGTGCATTTCATCTGAAATCTGCCAGAATGGAATTGCCAATTTTGGCCTGTCTCTCAGCCAAAACTGATTCACACCGGATTCCGCCGGACTCCGGTAGGAATCAGTGGAGGACAGTCAAGACCTCAAAGAAACCATGGTTGCCAAGACCGTGGACGGTCTAAAGTTCAGTTAAGGGGAGATGATGAGTCCCTCATCAATCTAGCTGTGTATTTTCGCAATTGGCATATGTTTCGTGAGTACTTGCTAGCATACTATAACCGTACGGCACTAGTCTCGTCCCAATAGTCTGACGAAGCTAGGCCCAGAGTTGTCTAAGGAAACCACAACAGAGCTCGAGCAGACTCAGTTCATGGCAGCTAGCTAAGCAAAGTAGCCGTGATAAATCGTTTATATTGCACGGACTCTCAATAACACGAAGCCTCATGCCTAATAATACAAGGTAGAGGTCTTAGAACTCAAATAAGCACTAAGAACGAAGTGTTATTACATGTTCTAGAGCGAGCTGGCGAGAGCTAGCGCGATGTTCAAGCTGAATTTTGATGCATATCTAATCTAGGTGTCGGAAATTCCCAAAGTGCCTTACAATGCCGAAAATGCCAAAAAGATGCCCCAATATTGTAATGGCTTGTAAGGTGAGAGAAAGTTTGTAAGCACATGATGATTATAAAGCCGATTGACATTTATAAGGAACAAATAATTATAAGAATGTTGTATTTATAAGCGAACAAATAATTACAAGATTGCATTATATTTATAAAACACAAATAATTACAAGATTACGTTATATTTATAAGAATAACAAAATGCATTACAAGATTGTTGTATAAAATATAATATTAGAAGTCCATTATCAATCAGGCTGCCATTACATTGACCTTGTAACTCTGATAATATAGCACTTTCTCTGCAAATTGAACCTGGTGCATTGGTCAAACACATAGTGTAGCATAACCTGTGCCTGAGCAGATGTGATAATGGGAGAGAGGGTATTTTCTGTACGCAGACAGGAGGTAGGAGTTGTTGGATTCTCGTCAAGTTCATGATAGAGAGCTCATGGAGAGCAGTCAAACTTGGGGGTCTGTATTTGTTACCATGCATACCAATATCCGTGTCTGTGGAATTACGAAGCGGGTCCATTATCCTCGCAGGTGCTGCTACAAATGGAACTGTATTGCGGACTTGTCAGCCTGTGATGGATGTAGTAGGGGGCGGTACTCACTTGGGGTGTTGGTGCGGATTTGAAGGTGGTGATGCCCACTCAAGCGTCCATGGAAGATAGCACAGCTGGCGCTGTCTGGTCAGTACTCTGTGGTAGACACAGCAGGGTGGGGAACTCACAGCTGGCGCCGTCCAGTCAGCACTCTGTGATAGGTGCAGCAGGGTGGGGTGTCCCTCAGCGTCGACACCCCATGTGAGCACATTTTGTTTTGGGAAGTTTCACTGTGGGGAATGGAGTGGAATGAAGAGACGAAGAGGTGGCAGCTTACCTCAATTGTCTGGGTTGGGTTCACCTCATGTCATGGAGTTCAGTGGTCATCATGGGAGTTCGCTATTGTCCATGTTGTCAGCGGCCCTTGTCACAACTTTGTGGTGGGTGAATCACTAATACTCGGCTGATCTAAATATAGCATAAAATATAGGAAAATGGACATTCAGCTAAAAAGAAATTTATCAAATATGGACAAATTATATATATATCAGCAGTTAGCCCTTGATGAGGCAGTTCTAAATATAGTCTTTTCATTTATATAATTCCAAATATAGGTTGAAAAAAAGGAGTAGGAAACAAAATTACAAATTACTGTGTACTTTTTGACCTCAAATGTAAACTAATAATAGATTCAGATTTGATAGCATCAGTGGCTACATAATTTCTAAATCCAGTTACAAGTTTGGTTATCCTATATATTAAGAGAGCTTGGATTACATATGTTGCCTTTTTAGATAATTAAGTAAGTGGTTCCCATCTCCTCACCTGCTGTAATTTTATAGTACTTAAGATTAAATTATAATTATCAATTAGAGTTTCTTTAACTTACAGAAAGAGAGTGAAAGAAGAAAGCAAGGAAATTTTTATTGCAGTGAGTCTACATACTTAATCTTAGATATTACAGAGTGATGCTATGAAAAAGAGTTGACCAGTCTTGGGTTAAAGACCTTTCCTATTTGGGGGGATGCTCTAACCACTAGCTATCCAGTCTTAGGTAGATAGAGTTGGTATTGGATACACATACCAAGGATGGATGTGTTCCATGTGTCTGGCATCTGCTTCAGCACTGCAGCGGCTAGCTGAGATCTATTGACATGATGTGAATACAGAGGTCCTTATCATATTGAAGTGGCTTATCATATCACCATTTAATACTTAAGTGAGCTATGTAGAAGCCTGGAGACAGCCTCATGGGCAAGTTGAAGAGCTAATTGCTTTGAGAAATGATATTGACATATGTAATAAATTACTGTAACAGACTTCAAATACTAATCACAACTTACAGCAAGATTTTTTTGATATTTGGGACTAATTTTTTACTTATGCACATCAACATGAAAACACGATGATGACAAAATGCTTGAAAAAGGGCAAAATCTTTCATAATGAACTTTGCTCAATCAAAAAGCAAGACCAAGACCTTTGTAAAAGAGCTGTGTGGATCAGTATTGAGTGGTAGGTGAAGTTTCAATTGAATTACCAACAATTTTAATAGCTTGTTATATTAGAGTTTCTACTGGAAATCTTGCTAATTTTATTGAGAAAAGGCTTGTAGAAACAAAGGAGCAAGTTGAACTTCGTCATCAGTCATGTGCAGTCAATAATTCTGACAAAGTTATTTCACTTGAAAAGAAAGTGCATCAGATTTGTGCTCCAGGACCTGATGATAAGTCTACTTTAAAGGCTTTGTTTGCTCATTTACTTGCTGCAACCATTAAGCCCTCAAAAAATCTGAGAATATATTCTCTGCATACAATGACTCCAGAATTACAATAGCATCTTTTTTTCTTTCTGCGGTTGTCAACCATTTTCGATGAAGCCAGTTACCCAGCTTCAACAATGATTTATAATCCAAATGCTTAACTTGTGTATCAAGGGTATAAATTTGATTATAATACCCAGTAGAACTCCAGAATCTCTCAGCTGATTCATCATCTGACAGACCAAAACCTGGACACTTACAAGGATGATATGTGATCTGACAGGGCCATTGGTGACCAACAGAGATACCAAACACAATATAATCAAGAACATGTGGAAGAAATTTGAACTTCTCACAGCTTCTATGAAGTTGACAGGCAATGTCATAGAGAACACCCAATTGCATAAGTAAAGGAATATGTTGGAACAATTTGTCCAATAAACACAAGACATAGTGCTGTTTTTCACCTGCAGATGTCATGTTCACAAGCCAGAAAACATGATTATAACGGCACAAGACATTAACTCTGTATCAGCTAGCTTTAACACAGTTGGAATCTGTAGCCATAAAGGAGTTGTTACACTTATCAAGCACTGTAGAAGGAACATGCATTCCAGGCTTATAATCCACACCAGATGTGTTCAAATTCTGGGGTTGGTGTTTTTGTGGACGGATGTTACAAAGGCATAACCCATTGCTTTCTCTGATTCTTCCACCTTTTGAGTAAAATAAGCATCAATACAAACAATAGCATCAACACTAACCACCAAATCAATATATTTTATTTGAATATTAATTCAACTTACATCTCATCAGGTTTACACCAGTTTTCTCCTCCAAAACAAAGAGGGCAACGTTGATGAAGAAATATCTTCACCTTTTAAGCATATTATCTAGTGACAGAATATGTTAACCATCATCTACAAAAATGCAAAGCTCAAAAACCTGATAGATCTTCTTCTATTTCATTACTATTAGAAACCATCTCTTCTAATCAACATACAATCAAGTATAAACCAAAAACAAACAAAAACATAAATCTCACCATTGGGGGCTGTTGATATAACTTTTTGAAATTGATTCATCTTTTGAATCTATTAGCACTGAAAACCAGTGCAAAGCATTTCCAAAATGGCCTTGAAGACTATTCTATAAGAGAATTAGTACATATAATATATTTGAAAATAAAACAAATATTTACCCTTGTTGACAGCTTGAAACTCCAAACATTCCAGAATGATTCCAAAGTGTTGCACCAGGCTGTTATATTTGGAGCAGCATTTACAAAAAGCTCCTTGACAAATTCCAGTAACTGAATGTCAACAGCAAGTGTTAAAAGTATTGGTGCACAAGAAAACAAACACATATTCAATAATTGAATGGGTATATCACTGCATGTACAAAGAGATATCTTTTCAATTTCTAAGGCCAAACAGTTAGAAAAATAAAAGACAAATGCAAAATGCAAAAGCATACTGTCAAAGAAAACACAAAATATATCAAGAAGCTGTCCAAGCTGACAGCCAGTACAGCCTAAAACAGTCCAGACGGTATGGATATTTCGAAGACTGTCAGTTTGGAAAATAAGTCCAATATAAAGTCTCAATAAGCCTGAAATGACCACATCATTCCATTTCATCCATTGTCACTTCAATTTATTAGCCCTTTTCACTGCCTCCTCATCCAACTCTTGTGAAATAACCATAAGCTGATCCTTATCTAAACCAGCCATCTCAACATTTTCCTGGTTATCATAAAGTGAATGATGTGCAACATCATCCTCCATAGCATCAACATTGATGACGTGAGAGAATATACTTGTCCAAGTCACAATTCAGGCCCCAGGTAGAGCGTCAGGAAGATTTCCAGTCCCATATGGCAAATGAGCATGACCTAAGTTCTGAACAGGTATCAAACCTGTCTGTGGTTCCTGAGTTTTAGGCCTTGATGATTTCTTCAATAGCTTTGACATGGTGGTTAAAGCAAGATAAACATGATGGCCAAAATTTTTCAAAAACATATTAAGACCAAATTAAAATTTTATTAAAATTTCCCCCATTTGGGGGAAATACGACAATGTGTACAGCAAAGATCTATATCCAAAGCAAAATGAATATATGAACCTGAAAAAGCAGTAAAACACACACTTACAGAAACAAGAAAATGGCAAAAGCTGGCAAAACACATTAGTGTGGTGCAAGCAGAACCAGAAACAGACACACCAAGATCATTTACAGAAAGCATATAGGGATAGAACAAGGAATGGTGGGAGCCCTAGTAAAAAATGTTTGGCAGTAGAATGAAAAAGCGCGCTTCTCTTCTGATGGGCTGGATTCTCATCATTATCATCATCTAGTGAGACAGTGACATTCCTGAATTCACCCACCCTTGGAACAGGCCAAGTCAACAAGATGGCAATGGACTGGTTGAGAAAAACCAGACGGTTGAAGGAATCCTTGGCTGCTAGAGAGCCATCCCACATTGAAAACACATGGACCAGCAAATCGGTTGGAGGAGGGAAAACAAGATGCAACCTTCAAATCCCTCAGGCTAGCCTCAACCTCTGACATCTTTATCAGCAAAAAGATGGCGACCCATGATTGTGTTGATTGGAGGATAAGTCTTTCTTGTTCATATCGTGTGTCAAAAATCTAGTAGAAGGAAGCACAGTTGACAAGTCAGACCAGGCCTCAGGGTCGATAGCAGACAAAAATATCAGCCTGCAGGTGACAAGAGCCAAGGGTGACAAATCAGCCCAGGATGATAAGTCGGCATGGCCAAGCTGCCCATGGACAGAATGAAAGTCAAGGGTGAAGAGTCAGCCCAAGATGCAAGTCGATGGATGGGCAATATGTCAGCCCAAGAGGCGAAATGATGGATGGGCGAAAAGAAAGAAAAACAATAAAAGAACGTACAGATGATGGCAGTTGTGCAAGGAGAAATGATACATCCATGAATACTCAATGATTATATTTAAATAAATCACGTGAGGTTTGTCGTTGCATCATAGGAGACTCGTTTGTTAAATGTCTGGCTAATGCATTGGTGCAGTAAAGTTGCCCACAAGTAAAGACTGTGAATAAGAATATTACGAGCAACTGAAAGAATATAGGAGAAATATGAGTGAGAAAACTAAGTACGGATAAGATCAGGAATATAAGTTACGACCAGAACACATACTAGAAATGCCACTGGCAGATGGACAATGCAAACAACATAGAAAATATATAATAGAACCACACTAAAACAATCACTACTGAAACACGAAGCAGTGCGTACCACTATAAGAACAATAAATCAATTGCTTTACTGATGGAAGTATAAAACACATGAGTGTTAAACATTAAAGCGCGGTGCTTTGAATCGCAAGGTTGTAAAATCTGGATAAGGCAATTTTCTGTTCCAACAACCAGGAAGGGTTTTGTATATTGAACACGGAGCATCTTTCTGGAAGTTGAATGGTGACAGGGTACCAACGTTGCAAAAATGAAACTAGGTATATAAAAATCAAAACCTTTGCCTAATAACTTGTGATTGGCCTGCACGTATGCTATTATTGTCCCAACTCCCAACTATGAGGTAATAAGCCTGACCTGAGAAGGATAATGAAGAGGTTTAGTTTGCAATGACAATCTAGATTATGATTTCAGAATCAGAATTCAAAGAGATGAAGCACACTTACCAAGGTTTTGGCTGTGTATTACATTTGATGTGGACTGATTGTATCGCAAAGGGTGGAGGTGCTCTGTGAGCAGGATCATCGCCTGGATCGCCTGGTGCTATTTGTTCTGGGCAGGGAGTTTTACACTGACACAAATGAAAGATCGCAAATGAAGAGATGGGTGTATGGATGTCCGTGTCAATCATGGATGGCGGACCTACCATGATACAGTTGAACAGATACACATGAGACCCGGAATTTGATGTTGGCATTACGTGTTTCAGGTTCTAAGGTCCGTCAATGGCAAACACAGTCTATCACATGTGGTAGATCAGGAGTCAGATCTACTGGTGCATTACAGGCGACGATGTCAGCCACCAACCTAACAGAGCAAGAAGTCAGCTCTATTGTTGTCCATTGCAGACATTCTGGATACCAAGAATGTTGACAATATGCCTTTCCTAACAGAGTGACAAGTCAGCTCTGTTGCTGGATATTCAGGATACCAAGATTGTTGACAATACGCTGCGTTTCAGGAAGGTCAGCCAATGTTAATACTCTTAGACATCACAGAGTGATGCTATGAAAAAGAGTTGACCAGTCTTGGGTTTGAACCAAGGACCTTCCCTATCTGGGGGGACGCTCTAACCACTGAGCTATCCAGTCTTAGGTAGTAGAGTTGGTATTTGGTACACATGCCAAGGATGGACATGATCCATGTGTCTGGCGTCTGCTTCAGCGCTGCAGGGGCTGGCTGAGGTCCATTGACACGATGTGGACACAGAGGTCCTTACCATATTGAAGTGGCTTATCCTGTCACCACTTAACAAATACTGTCTAGCACATGGAGCAGATTGAGAGTCAGATCTACTGGTGCGTTAGGGGTGACGAAGTCAGCCACTAACCTAACAGAGCGACAAGTCAACTCTGTTATTGATAAAAATGATCGGATACCAAGAACAGTAATCGCCGGATTTATTTGTAAGTGAGCTTTGTTGATTTGTTGATTTGTTGATTTATTTGTTCACGTTGTTGAATCAAACTTAGTTTCTTTCTTTGTTCCTACTATGGCTGAATCTTGTGTGATGCAATTGCGCTGACTTGTTATGCAACCCTTGGATCTGACTTGTCAATCCTATGTCGCTCACTTCCATCGTCATCATGTTGTTGGTCGTATCATGTTGCTTGCATGTCTTTCCTCTTACCTGTACATCAATCAAATTCCAACTGGTTCCAACTGGTTCCAGGTGGATCCACCTGGATCCAACTGGAAACACAGCCATTTTAGTAAATTTACTAATAATAGTAAGAGGTTTATCTTATCTTATCCCAGGGAACCAAATCAAATGTTTTGCTAACCCAAAATAGTAATAATGCAACTGCAGTGACTACAATATTATTTTAAGTATGCTAAGGTAGGTCATCAACAAACTTCTGCATTTTGTTCGACTGACTGCGTCAACAAGCCGATTTCTGTCTGGATCACTTCTTCAATATCCACTACTATCTACCCCCTCACGACATGACAGAAACACGGCAACCACAACGCGACGGAAGGGCAGAGGAAGGCGGAAAAAGGCCAAGGGTGGGTGTACCAGGTACGCCTGCTGTATTTTTATCATTTTTTTCTATTATACTAACTATTGACAATTG
>Ga0307508_10001793_pt1 | contig 23843 bp, 21 predicted proteins | sample 9_EM_MG_FD_203089 | JGI IMG/M metagenome (GOLD analysis project Ga0307508, IMG submission 203089) | Populus trichocarpa ectomycorrhiza microbial communities from riparian zone in the Pacific Northwest, United States - 9_EM | ecosystem: Host-associated > Plants > Roots > Unclassified | place... | reverse complement strand
GAACGTCCCCGGCGTGATGAAGTCGATGTCGGCTTCATTGAGCACCATCTTGCTGTCGCCTCCCACCATCTCGATGCGCTTGGCGGTGACGGTGATCTCGCCGTTCACGCACACGATGCTCAGCGTGCTGTCGGCCAGCATCTCTAACTGGTCGGTGTGGGCCCGCAGGCTCAAGTCCCCAATGGCCGCAATCGCCTGCAGCTCGCCCTGGTGGGCGTAGAAGCTGGTGGTCTGCCCGGAGACGAGGCTGGCGGTGTGGGCGGCGGCGGCATGCACGTCACCTTGCGCTGTCAGGCTGGTGTCCTGGCCCGAGAAGCTGGCGATCGTGGCCGGGCTGGCCAGGATCGCCGCACTGGGCGTGTCCAGCACCACGTAGGGCTTGGCGAAGGTGTCCACCGGGTCGCCGGGTTCTCGGCCGTTGGCCTTCTTCTCGCTGGCGTGCTGGCCCTGGTGCTTGGGGTCGATGGACTCGATCAGGCCTTGCAGCGCCTGCTTCGGGTCGGCGTCGTGGCTGCTGAGCCCGAGCGCGCCTTGGGCCTGGGCCGCACCGCCCATGCTCTGGCCGAGCTGCTGCGCCCCCTTGAACTGGGACACGGTCTCTTGCGCATCCATCTGCGTGCCTTGCGCGCTGCCGTAGCTGCCGGGGCGTGAGCTGCAGCTGAGCAAGATGCCTTGGCCGGCCCGCAGCGTGGCCCAGCCGTCGGTGTGGGCGTAGAAGCCCGAGCCCAGCCAGGCGCCGCGGTAGCTGCTGGTGGCGCTCTGGCTGATGAGGTGGCCCAGGCTGAGTTCGCTCCAGGGCACGCCCCGGCCGTAGGTGGCCAGGCGCATGCGTGGTTGGAGGGTGGTGTCGTCGAGCACCCACTGGCCCCCGCCTTCGCCGTCGTGGTTGCGGCTTTGCCAGCCGGAGACGGTGCCGGGGTGGTTGGCGCCCGAGTCGACTCCGGCCGGCCAGGGCGGCGGATCCTGGGGCGAATGGAGCTGGCTGAGGATCAGGGGCTGGTCGAGGTCACCCCCGAGGAAGTCAACCAGAGTCTCGGTCCCGATCGGCGGGAGAAATACCGATCCGTGGTTGGCCCCGGCGTACTGGTGCGCCACGCGCACCCACTGGCTGGCAGCGGCATCGCCGGGAGCGTGGCCGGTGTCTTCCTGGCCGGGGGTGAGCGGGCCGCTGAGTCCGCCGGCGACGGGGGCTTGCCCGCGCTGCCAGGGGAACTGGATGCGCACGCGCAGGTCGCGGTCGGCGGTGACCACGTCGTTCGGGTGGCCGGCGACGAGAGCGATTTGAACCCCGGGGGCCTGGGGCTTGGGAATGTGCGGGGGCACCAGCCGGGCCGCTGCAGGCACGGCCTGGAAGGTGTTGCGGTAGCTGCCGGACTCCAGGTCGGTGCTTTGGAGCAGCTGGGCCGCTTCGCTGCCGAGGTTGTTGGCGGCTTCGTGCTGGATGCTGAGCACGAGGAGCTGGTTGTCGTCGCGGGGGCTGAGGCCGCTGTAGAGGCTGTGCTCGGTGAGGTGGAAGGTGGCCCCGGGAGCCAGGGTGCGCACGGCGCTGTCGCCGTGCAGGGTCTTCATGGCGAGTTCGTGGCGTGCCAGGGCGAGGGCGGCTTGGGCGTCGGCGTGGGCGGCGTGGAGGAAGCGGCGTTCGCCGCGGCCGTCGTAGACCTCCAGGGTGGGGAGCTGGCCGTTGTCGAGCGTGCTGCGGACCGCGGCGCTGACGCCGGCGAGCTGGCGGGGGTCCCAGGCGGCTTGGGTCACGGCGTTGGGCTGCACGCTGCGCTCCACGGCGAGGGCGGTGATGGTGTCTTCGGGGAGCCCGGCGCGGCGGATGTCGGGGCGGCCGAAGCGCAAGGGACCGAGGTCGGGGCGCTGGGCTTGGGCGTCGCTGATGACGAGGCAGTGCTTGGCGGCCTTGGCTTCGCTCAACGGTTGGCCGTCGTCGCTGTGCTCGAGGCGGTGGCTCCAGCCTTCCTGGCTGAGCAGCCGAGCAACCAGTTGGGCGTCTGTTTCCTGGTATTGCGTGGTGGTGTCGCGCACGGGCGCGGCGGCCAGGGCTTCGGGGCTGAGGTCGAGCTTGAAGTTGGCTTGAGGGTAGGCGCGCAGCACGCTGCTGATGATCTCGTCGGCGCGCTGGCCCAAGAAGACGCGGCTGTCCTGGCGCAGGCCGAGGAAGTGGGTGAAGGCGACGAGTTGCAGCCGGTAGCGGGCGAGGCCGCCGTCGCTGCCGAGTTGGGCGGCTTGGGCAACGAACCCATGGAAAACACGGTACTTTCCGTCGGCCTGCATCAGCCTCAGGCTCATCTGCTCACCGGTCAGGGCCTTGAGTTCGAGGTGGGCGTTGGTGCTCAGGCAATCCACTACCGCGATGAGCGGGGCGAGGGCGGGTGGTTTGCGGTCGGGGCCGAAGCCGTTGACGTTCTCGCGCCATTGGGCTCGTTCGACAACCAGCGTGGCGCTGGGGAAGGCGGTCTCGAGTTGCAGCAGGCGCTTTTGCTGGCCGATGTTCAGCGCGGCCTTCAGGCGGCTGAAGGCGTCTTGCAGGTTCATTGTTGGAATCCCTGATCGTGATGACGAACGGGATTCTGGCTGCGCGGCCATCGCCTCGGTACTGTCAGATGTTGCAGGGTGCTGCGGACAGTTTGCCGCTGGGGTCGCTAATGGTAAACACCGCTCGGCCGCGCTAGCCATCCCCGCCCCGAACCCGCCTGCGCTAGGGTTTTTCCCGCGCTCGCTACCTTGAGCGTGCGGGCGCATCTGCCCTGGGCCTTGCCCGGCCCGGTGGTGGCCCACCGCCTCCGGCGACATCGGGCGCACTCATAAGCGTCTCTTATCCCGGCCATCAGCAATCGGGGTTTGATAGGCGCTTTCACGCTTCGTACAGTCGGCCCGCCTAACAACAACGATGCGGTGTCGCACGGCGAATCAATCGCCGGCGGAATGCCGCTCAACAGGAGACAGCACCATGCATCATGGCCGTACCGGAGCCAGGACTTTCGTCGCCGCGTTGATCGCGGCCTTGGGCGCCACACTCACCGCTTGCGGTGGATCCAGCAGCGACAGCGGTGCCACAGCCGCACCGCCACAGTCGGCCGCAGACGCCCGGGAGAAGCCCGCGGCAGTGGCCCCCACCGGGCCCTGGAGCAGCTACATGCTGTCGCCGTCGACGCGCACTCTCGCGCCGGTCGCGATCTTCAAGACCAACGGCACGGTCCAGAACCCGAACAACCTGCTCACCGGCAGCGCCGCGATGATCTCGGGCCGCGGCAGCTACGTGGTGCTGGACTTCGGCAAGGAGGTGGGCGGCATCGTCACGCTCAGCTTCCCTGCTGCCGGCAGCAATGCCGAATCGGTCGGCCTGGCCTTCACCGAATCGAGCGAATACGTCGGCCCCATCAGCGACGGCTCCAACACCGGCCTGAACGCCGGCGCCAGCAGTTCCACCGACGGCGCCATCTACGCCAGCGTCAACAGCACGGGCGGCACCTCGTACACCATGCCCGCCGCGAGCCTGCGCGGCGGCTTCCGCTACCTGACGCTGTTCATGAACTCCAACGGCTGGGTGCACCTGTCCAACGTCCGGCTCAACTTCACGCCCGCGCCGACGATGGCCGACCCGAGCGCCTACCCGAACTACTTCTACAGCAATGACGCCCTGTTGAACAAGCTCTGGTATGCCGGCGCCTACACGGTGCAGACCAACACCATCGCGCCCAACCAGGGCCGCAAGCTGGTCAACACCGGCTGGGACAACAGCGCCGTCGTCAGCGGCGGCACCACGGTGCTCACCGACGCCGCCAAGCGCGACCGCACCGTGTGGTCGGGCGACCTCGGCATCTCGGCGCCCACCGCCTACGTGTCGACCTCCGACACGCTGTCGGTGAAGAACGCGCTGCAGCGCATGTACGACAGCCAGCAGACCAGCGGCGAGCTGCCGTACTCCGGCCCGCCCTTCGACTTCTACGGTTCCGACACCTACCACCTGTGGAGCCTCATCGGCACCGAGATCTACTACCTCTACACGGGCGACATCGACTGGCTGCGCTCGATCTGGCCCAAGTACAAGCTCGGCATGAGCTTCATCCAGGCCAAGGTGAACGGCTCGCACGGCCTGCTGAACGTGACCGGCACCAACGACTGGGCGCGCAACAACCAGGGCGGCGAGAACATCGCGGCCAACGCCATGCTGTACCGCGCGCTGGCCACCGGCGCCACGCTCGCCACCGCGCTGGGCGACGGCGCTGCCGCCACCAGCTACAGCAGCGCCGCGGCAACGCTGAAGACACGCATCAACACGACGCTGTGGGATGCGAGCACCGGCGCCTACCGCGACAACCCGACCAGCACGCTGTACCCGCAAGACGGCAACTCGCTGGCCGTGTGGTACGGCGTGACCGACAACGCCGACAAGCCGGCTGCCGTCGCCCGCTACCTCAACGGCAACCTGGGCACGCTGGGCGCGCTCACGCCGGAGTGGGGCAACAACATCTCGGGCTTCGCCGGCTCGATGCAGCTGATGGCGATGTCGCAGGCCTCGCGCGACGTCGATGCGCTGAACCTGATGCGCCGGCAGTGGGGCTTCATGTACAACCACCCGACGCGCGGCACCAAGACCTTCTGGGAGGGCTTCGGCGCCGATGGCGGCAGCGGCGGCTACGCGCCCTGGTTCGTCAGCTACGCGCACGGCTGGGCGACCGGCCCGACCTCGGCGCTGACCTTCTACACGCTGGGCATCAGCCCGGTGACGGCGAAGGGCCAGCAGTACAGCGTGATTCCGCACCCGGGCGACCTGACGCACGTCGAGGGCCAGTTGACCTTCGACGGCAACAAGCGCGTCAAGAACAGCTACGACCACGCCGCCGACGGCAGCTTCACGATGACGGTGGACAGCACGACCCACACCGGCTCGGTCGGCACGATCGCCGTCCCGCGCTTCGGCATCGACCGCCGCGTGACGATCGACAACGTCGAGGTGTGGAACGGAAGCACCTTCACCAGTGCGGCAGGCATCCTCAGCGCCGACCAGGACAGCCGCTACATCTACTTCCGCGGTGTGCAGCCGGGGCTGCGGACCTTCCGCGCGGCCGGCACGGCAGGCGCCTGGGTCAGCTGCGCGAACGAGGGCGGCCAGTGCGTCTTCGACGGCACGCGCGGCGTGCGCTACGGCAGCGGCAGCAGCTTCGTCTACGGCAGCTTCAACGGCAGCGCGGCCTGCGGCAACGCGACCTTCGGCGACCCGGCGCCCAACGTGGCGAAGCACTGCGAGTTGAGCGACACCGAAACACCGCCGGCGAGCGGCATCTGGACGGCCTGCGCCGCCGAAGGCCAGAGCTGCAGCTTCGACCGCACCAAGACCGTCGCCTACGGCGCGCAGTCGTCATACCGCTTCGTCACCCGTACCGGCCCGGTGGCCTGCAACAACGCCACCCTCGGCGACCCGATCTCCGGCGTGGCAAAGCGCTGCTACGTGGGCAACCTGCCGCAGAACGCCGGCTTCGAGTCGCCCGCAGTCACGGCGGCCAACGGCCTGCAGTACGGCGCGGCCAACGCAAGCTGGACCTTCTCGCCCGAGAACGGAACCAGCGGCTCGGGCCTGCAGAAGAACGGCAGCGCATTCGGTGCCACGGCAGCGCCCGAGGGCACGCAGACGGCCTTCGTGCAGAACGGCGGCGCAATGAGCCAGAGCCTCGCCGACTTGTCGGCCGGCAAGTACGCCGTGCGATTCAAGGCGGCGCGGCGCGGCTGGAGCGGCAGCGGCCAGCAGAGCCTGGCGGTCTACCTCGACGACACGCAGCTGGGAATTTTTTCGCCTGGGTCGACGCAGTTCGAATCGTTCATGAGCAACGCGGTCTCGCTGACTGCCGGCACGCACTCGATCCGATTCGTTGGACAGAACACCAACGGCGACAACACGGCGTTCGTTGACGTAGTCACGTTGGTCAACTACTGAGCACTCCCAGGGCCGGGCTGCCCAGCCCGGCCCCGCGGGGGCAAGCAACATTTTGCTCAGCCGATCTCCGTTCGCCTCTGTCGAAGCCTGGCTCGTGCATCTCCACTCTTTTCGTACACCGCCACCCGTTCGGCAGCCACCCGTTCGAGCACCAACCGTTCGATCACCACCCGTTCGGGCTGAGCCTGTCGAAGCCTTGTTCGCGCATCACCACGGTCCGCCTGTGGCGGGTCGAAGCCTTGTTCTGCTTTCGCGTATCTCTTGTTCACTGCGTGAGGCCGCGCCGGGTTTTCGTCCCGGCAGCCGACCTCCTTTCTTGTGTCGACAAGAAAGGAGGCAAAGAAGCGACCCCTGCCGACTCGGCCCTCGCTGCGCGAGGGCTGCCTTGCGCTGCTCGGTCTTTGCAGCTCGCGCCAAACTCGCTTCGTTCACTATGTTCACTGCGCTCAGACAAACGGCGCGAAGTCAGTTCACGAAGCGCGCTGCGCGCGCAGCTGCAAAGCCCTGTGCTGCTCAGCTCATCCGAAGGGGGAGACGAACACCAGATTCGCCTCGCTTCGCATCGGCGCCAAGGCGCATTGCTGTGCTCGCGCCCGATGCGAAGCGAGGTCGGATAGGGAAAGTTGCGAAGCAACGACCGTATTGCTCTTGGGCCCCGTGGGAGGCGTCGAGAAGCGCAGGGGTTTGGGGCCGCGTGCGCAGCACGCTTCGTGAACTGACTTCGCGACGTTTGTCTGAGCGCAGCGGCCGCAGGCCGCGAAGCGAGTTTGGCGCGAGGCCCCAAACACCGAGCACCGCAGAGCAGTCGGCCCTAGGCCGACCGCCTCCGTCGGGTCCCCCTTTCTTTGGTGACTTTCTTTTGGCGAAGCAAAAGAAAGTTACTGCCCTGTCGGGGGCATATCCCGACGCGGCCTCACGCAGTGAACAAGAAGTACGCGACAGCCGGCACGGGGCTTCGATACCTCAGCCTGAACGGGTGGTGGTATGCGAACGAGGCTTCGACAGGCTCAGCCCGAACGGAGGTGGTCGAACGGTCGGTGGTGCGCGAAACGGGTGGATGTACGCGAGGCAGGCTTCGACAGCCCGAACGGAGGAACGAGGCCGCAACCTCACCCTAGACATACCGCGCCCAACCCTGCCCCCCAAGCACCCGCTCAACATCACGCGTCGCAACCGTCAAGCTCTGCATGAGGCTGGCCTGCCGCGCCTTCGTCATGCGCGCATTGACGCCTGCCACGCTGATGGCACCCAGCACCTGGCCGAGGCTGTCCCTGAAGCTTCGGCCCACCGCCGTGACCCCCGGGGTGATGCGGTTGCGGATCAGGGAGCACCCGGTCTCGCGCGCCGCCTGCAGCGATTCGCGCAAGATGTGCTCGGGGAAGTTCCACTCCTTGGCGATGCGCTCCTGCACCTGCGCCAAGGTCGCCTGCTGCTCGTCGTCGCCCAACGCCGCAAGGATGGCCAGCCCGCCCGCCCCCAGGCCGAGCGGGCGGCGGCTGCCCACGTGCAGCGTGACGACCCTGACCGGCGTCGGCCCTTCGACCAGGTCGAGGCACACCGCCTCGATGCCACTGCGCTGGATCAGGTAGACCGTCTCTGCGACTTCGCTCGCCAGCCGCTCGATCAAAGGCCGGCACAGGCTGCGGATGTCGAACTGATGGGTCGCCGCCAGCCCCAGCTCATAGGCCAACGGACCCAGCGCGTAGCGCTTCGAGTCTTCCATCTTCATGGCCAGGCGCTCGGCGATCAGCTGGGCAAGCAGCCGGTGGACCGTGCTGTTGGACAACCCGGTGTGGCGCGCCAATGCAGTCAGCGCCGCACCCCGCCGGCCCGCCGTGGCGAGCACGCGCAGCAGGGCGACGGAGCGCTGCAGCAACCCCGCGCCTGCTGTTTCGGCGGCATTGGCCTTCACATCATGCATTTCCATTGAATGGAAATTCTAGGCCGAAGCGCCGACCCAAGCCCAAGAATCGATGCCAATGCAAACCGCCCTGTCGGCGGACACAGGAAAGACACGGAGCGCCCTACATGAAACTCGCCAGCCTGAAGCGCGGAGGCCGCGACGGCAGCCTGATCGTCGTCAACAAGGCCCTGACCCAAGCCGTGTCGGCGCGTGAGATTGCGCCGACGCTCCAGTACGCCCTTGAGCTTTGGCCGACCGTGGCGCCTCAGCTGCAGGCCTTGCATGAGCGCCTGGAGCAAGGGGAACTCACCAACGTGTTCGACCTGGACGCCGACTCGCTGGCCAGCCCGCTGCCCCGGAGCTACCAGTTCCTGGACGGGTCGGTGTATCTCCATCACATGGAGAAGGCGCGCAAGGCGCGCGGCGCCGAGATGCCGCCGAACTACAAGACCGACCCGCTGATGTACCAGGGCCTGTCGGACCGCTTCGACGGCCCGCGCGACCCGATGCGCGTGCCCGATGAAAGCCTGGGCATCGACTACGAGGCCGAGGTCGCGGTGGTGGTCGATGACGTGCCCATGGGGACGACCGCCGACGAAGCCGCCTCCCACATCAAGCTGGTGATGCTGCTCAACGACTTCACCCTTCGCACCCTGACGCGCAGCGAGTTGCCCAAGCAGTTCGGCTTCGTGCAGGCCAAGCCCACGAGTTCGTTCTCGCCGGTTGCCGTGACGCCGGAAGAACTGGGCAGCGCCTGGGATGGGCGCAAGCTCAGCCTCCCGATCTTGTCGTTCGTCAACGGGCGCGCGATGGGTTGTGCCAACACCGGGCAAGACATGTTCTTCGACTATCCGCAGCTGATCGCCCATGCGGCACGCACGCGCTCGCTGGGCGCGGGCACCATCATCGGAGCCGGGGCCGTGTCGAACCTCGACCCGGAAGCCGGCTACGCATGCATCGCCGAAGCGCGCGCCGACGAAGAACTCCGGTACGGGCAGGCCCGCACGCCGTGGTTCAGGTTCGGCGACACGGTGCGCATCGAGATGCTGGACGGCGCGGGCCGAACGATCTTCGGCGCCATCGAGCAGCGCATCGAGAAGGCCTGACGCGACATGCTGGTCGAGCAACGCACCTACACCACGCACCCCGGCAAGGTGCGGGAGTACCTTGCGCTGTACGAGGCAGAAGGCCTCGCCGTGCAGCGCCGCGTCCTCGGGCGCATGGTGGGCTACTACCGTTCCGAAATCGGTGAGCTGAACCAGGTGGTTCACCTGTGGGCCTATGCCGACCTGTCGGAGCGCGAGCAGCGCCGCGCTGCGCTGCTGGCAGACCCGCAGTTCAAGGCCTACGTACAGAAGATGCTGCCGCTGCTCGTGCACCAGGAGTCGCGGCTTCTCGTTCCCGCCCCTTTCTTCACCCCCACATGGCAGGACTGAGCCGCTGACGCTCTTCCGGCCTCCGTCACCAGGAGTAACCCACATGCTTTGCAAGAAACTGCACCACGCCGCCTACCGTTGCAAGGACGCGGACGAAACCACCCAGTTCTACACCGGGATGCTGGGCCTGAAGTTCTCCCACGCCATGGGTGAGGACCACGTGCCGTCAACAGGGAAATACAGCCCCCACGTGCACATCTTCTTCGAGCTCGAAGACGGCAGCTCCATCGCTTTCTTCGAGTGCCCCAAGGACCCGGGCGACATCAAGGACATGGTGTCCCCGGACTGGATCCAGCACTTCGCCTTCGAGGTGGAGAGCGTCGAAGTCCTGATGCGTGCCAAGGAAGATCTGCAGGCGAAGGGCTTGAACGTCGTCGGCCCGACGAACCATGACGACTTCATCACCTCGATCTACTTCTTCGACCCCTCGGGCCACCGGCTGGAGCTGACCACACGCACCTGCCGCGACCCCGCTCGGCTGCAGAGCTTCGTCGACGAGGCGCCGGAGGTTCTCGCGCTGTGGTCCGAGACCCATGACTGGTCGCAACGCGCCAAACTGTTCGGCAGCAGTTCGGGCTACCAGCGATCCTGAGCGGCAAACCCGCCGCACCGAGATGCGGCGCGACACTCTTCCAACTACAAGCACGAGACAAACCATGATCCGACGCCAGCTGCTCGCAGCCCTTCTTGCCGCCCCGTTCTTTGCCCCGCTCGTGGCTCAAGCCGCGGGCTACCCCGACCGCCCCATCACGCTGGTCCACGGGTTCAGCGCCGGCGGCAATGCAGACGTGGTCGCGCGCATCATCGCGCTGCCGCTGTCCAAGGAGCTGGGGCAGTCCATCATCGTCGACCCCAAGGCCGGTGCGGGCGGCAACCTGGCATCGGGGCAGGTCGCCAAGGCCCCCGCCGACGGCTACACGCTCATCCTGCACACGGGCGGGCATGCGGTGTCGGCCGCGATGATGAAGAAGCAGCCTTTCGACCCCTTGGAGAGCTTCGACTGGATCTCCGTGGTCACCACCTTCCCGCTCGTGCTGGCGGTCAGCTCGGAAAGCAAGTTCAAGAACATCAAAGACGTGCTTGTTGCTGCGAAGGCCGCGCCCGGCACCATCTCGTTCAGCTCCGTGGGCATCGGCTCGACCCAGCACCTGTCGGGCGAACTGTTCCAGTCCGTCGCAGGCGTCGAGCTCATCCACATTCCCTACAAGGGAGGCGCGGCCCCGCTGCAAGATGTGCTGGGCGGGCGTGTCGACCTGATGTTCGACTCGGTGACGGTGACCCGGCCGCACATCGAGTCGGGCAGGCTGCGCGGCCTCGGCGTCACCTCGGCCACCCGCGCTCCGCAGCTGCCGAACCTGCCTCCGATCAAAGACTCGGTGCCGGGTTTCGAAGTGGCGTCGTGGCTCGGTGTCGCCGCGCCGAAGGGTCTTCCGCCCGCCGTGGCGCAGCGCCTGCACGAGGCCTTGGTCAAGGTGCTGACCCAGCCGGATGTCGTCAAGCAACTCGAAGCGACCGGCGGTGTCGCCAGCCCTTCGGCCAGCGGTGCCGAGATGAAGGCTTTCGTCCAGGCGCAGATCGGCAAGTGGACCAAGGTGGTGAAGGACGCGAACATCCCCATGCAATGAGCCGTATGGGCCAACGGCGTCACCGACGTCGTTGGCCCGTGGGCATCAATCACATGGCTGAGATCAGCCCATCTGGACGAGATTGAGGGTCGGCAACGGCCCGCCCGGGAACTGCTGCAGGTGTGCGCCGCTCGCCAGCGTGCCGAGGTCCACCGGCGCGAAGCCGATGTCGCCCAGCAGCTTCTTCACCACGTCTTTGCTCTGCACGTCGTCACCGCACATGAAGAGCACGCGCCGGCCACCGGCCTGATGCGGGTCGCTGGCCAGTACCGCCGCCAGCAGCGTGTTGCCCGCCTTCACAACCCGCGCTCCCGGCGCGAGCGAAGCGACGACCTGCGTCGAAGCCCGCCCGCCAAGCTCCGCCAGGCGGAAGCCCGGTTGCACCACCGGGTTGGTCGCGTCCACAAGGATGCGGCCGTTCCAGGCCGGAAGGCCTTCCAGCGCAGCAGGCACCTGCTCCCACGGCACCGCCAGGATCACGAGATCGGCAAGCGCTGCCTCCTCGCGCTTGACGGCGCGTACGCGCGGGCCGAGGGACGATGCGCGATCGGCCAGCGCATCGGCGCCGCGGTTGTTGCTGAGCATCAGCTCGTGCCCGGTGCGCGCGATGTGCCCTGCGAAGGCGCCGCCGATGGCGCCCACTCCGATGATGCCGATCTTCATGCGCCACCCCCTTTCGAGGCGAGCAGCTGGTGTTCCCAGCGCAGGCTGGTGCCGACGTTGCCCATGTGGTCGAACAAGGTTTGCGCGAGTTCCGGTACGGTCGCTTCCCGCGCCCAGTCGCGCTGCAGCTCGGCGCCGAACACGGTCCAGGTGATGGGTACGGCACCGGCCTGCACCATGCGGGTCACGGCCATCTCGTGCGCCTCGAGGCTGACGCCGCCAGACGCGTCGGTGACGATGTAGACCTCGTAGCCCTCGCCGAGCGCATGGATGGCGGGCATGGCCAGGCAGATCTCCGTCCACAAGGCCGCCATGACGATCTTCTTGCGCCCGGTGCTCTTGACCCAGTCGACGACGCGCTTGTCTTCCCAGGTGTTGATGAAGGTCCGGTCGATGGGCTTCTGTTCCGGGAACACGGCCTGCAACGATTCGAGCAGGTAGCCGCCGCGCTCTTCGACGACGGTGGTGAGCAGTGTCGGCACCTTGAAGGCCTTGGCGGCTTTCGCCAGGCCGACCACGTTGTTGATGACGGTCTGGCTGTCGTGGCTGCGCAGCCCTGCGAACTGGAACGGCTGGTGGTCGATGAGCAGCAGTACGCAGTTGTCAGGTGTGAGAAGTGCGTTCAGGCCGTTCTTGGATTGGGTCATGGGTGTTCTCCTGGTTTGGTGGTTGTGGGGCGTCGACGTGGCGATGATCGGTGCCGACATCGCGTTCGATAAGTACCGAAACCCTAGAATCAACTTCAAGTAAAACTTGAAGCTGAACCCCGGAAAGAAAGCACCCTCGCGATGAAGGAACTGAACAATCTGGCGTCGTTCGTGCGCAGTGCCGAAGTCGGGAGCTTCTCTGCAGCGGCGCGCCGCCTGGGCCTCACGGCAGCGGCGGTCAGCCGCAACGTGGCCCGCCTCGAAAGCCAGCTCGGCCTCAGGCTGTTCCATCGGAGCACGCGGCACCTCACGCTCACCGAATCGGGCGAGCGCTTCTATCGCGAGGCCGGCGCGGGCGTCGAGGTGCTGGAGCGCGCATTGGCCAACGTGTCGATCGCCGCGACCCAGCCTGCCGGGACGCTCAAGCTGAGCATGGCCCCGTCGTTTGGGGCTGACTACATCGTGCCGCTGCTGCCCGAGTTCGTGGCGCGCTATCCGGCGGTCGTGCCCGACCTGCACCTCGAGAATCGCCCCGTCGATCTCATCCAAGAAGGCTTCGATGCGGCCATCGGCGGCGGCTTCAGCCTTCCGTCCGGCATCGTGGCCCGAGAGCTGGCGCGAGCCCACATCGTCGCGGTGGCTTCGCCCGCGTATGTCGCGCGGGCAGGCAAGCCTCGCGTGCCGGGTGATCTGCCGAAGCACGATGGCATCGTTCTGCGTTCGCCGTCGAGCGGGCGCGTCCGCTCATGGCCGTTGACCAACCGCGCCGGCGAGAGCGCGAGTGTCGAGTTGCGGACCCGCATGCTGATCAACGACCCGGAGTCGGCCGCCCGCTGCGCGCTGCTCGGCCTCGGCATCACCTTCCTGGCGACGATGAACGTCGTCCAACATCTGCGCAGCGGCGCACTCGTGCGCCTGCTGCCCGACTGGTACGCCGACATCGGCCCGATCTCGCTTTACTTTTCCGGGCGCGCGCAGCTGCCGGCAAAGACGAGAGTCTTCATCGACTACATCGTCGAAGAATGCCGCCTGCGAGGACTGGCAAAGCTGCTCTCGGCAACCTGAGCCTTCACGCTCGGCAGCGCACTTTTCTCAAGGCTTCTGCGGTATTCAGGTTCGAGCTGCGGCAACCGCGCGGATCTCGACCAGGAGCGTGGAGCGCGCCAACGCGGCCACACCGAGGATCGTCCAAGCCGGAAAGTCTGTCGTGATGTAGCGGTCTTTCACTTGGCGGAAGTCGGTGAGCTGCTTGTCGATGTCCACGTGGTACGTGACCAGTTCGACGAGGTCGCCGAACCCGAGACCGCCTGCCTCCAGGATCACGCCCAGCCGCTTGAACGCCCAGTCGGCCTGCTCTTGCGCCGTTTCAGGAATCGTCCCATCGGCGCGCAGCCCGATCTGGCCGGCCACGAAGACCAAGCCGCCGGCCCTCACGGCAGGCGAGTACTTGAACGTGCCGAAGACCGCTGTCGAGCCGAAAACCGGGTGGCCTTCGGGTACCTGAATGATGTGCTTGCTCATCTCAAACTGCCTTTGCTTCTGTTGCCTTCAATGACCCGCGGCGGGCCTGGTCCTTCTCTTGCGCTTCGAACAGCGCCTTGAAGTTGCCTTCGCCGAAACCGTCTTCGCCCCTGCGCTCGATCACCTCGAAGAACACCGGCCCGATCTGGCGTTGCGTGAAGCGTTGCAGCAGCAGGCGCCCGCCCGATTTGCCGTCGACCAGCAATCCGCGGCGCTCGAGATCGTTCACCGGCAGGCCATGGCCCGGGATGCGGCGGTCGAGCGCTTCGTAGTAGGCGTGGGCGGGCGCATCCATGAACCGGATGCCGGCGTTCTCAAACGCGTCGATGGTCTGAACCAGATCGGCGCTCAGCAGCGCGATGTGCTGGATGCCCTCGCCGCCGTAGTCGCGAATGAACTCGTCGTTCTGATTGAGCGCGCCCTCGGCGTCGTAGGCGCTTGCGGCGATCGGAATGGACAGCTTGCCGCAGGGCGCCACCATCGACCGCGCCCGCATGCCGGTGCGCTGGCCCTTCACGTCCAGGTACTGCTTCTGGACGAAGCCGAAGCTGGACGCGTAGAAGTCGGCCCAGCGATCGAGGTTTTGCGGGTGGACGATGTTCGACGTGTGATCCACGGCCAGGATCATCCCGTCATGCTGCGCAGGGCCTTGCTCAGCCGCCACCGGCTCGAAGAACTCATCGAGCGAGCCTTCGACGAAGTAGACGAGGCTCTCGCCGATCCCTTCGATCGCCGGCGTGTCCACCGCGTACGCACCGCACTCCGCTTCCGAGGCGAGGAGCGCGCCGCCGCGGGTGGCCGCACGGGTGGCAGCGGCCGCGTCGTTCACACGGATGCCGATGCCTCGCACGCTGGCACGGTGGGTCTCCAGGAGCCTGTTCGGCTCGGCGTTGAGGATGAACTCGGCGTCGCGCTGGCGATAGCGAAAGACCTGCTTGTGCCTGGCCCGGCCGATGAGCGTGAAGCCCAGGCGGCGAAACAATGCTCCCATGCTGTCCGGGTCGTTGGTGGTGAACTCGACGAAGGCGAAGCCATCGGTGACGACACGATCCTCGTTCGGGCTTTCAGCGGAAGCATTCATGGCGGGTGGCACCGGGGCCGGAAGCAGCGAAGGCAACGATGCTACGAACGCACGACACGCAGGTCCATGAGCCCGCGAAGGCGTTTTGGCGATCTGGTGGTGTTCGATAAGGCGAACTGCCGGATTCATGCGACCTCGGCCGCTGCCCTCACACCTTGAGGTCAAAGCTCTCATCGGCCAGCTGCTCCGGCGTCAACCGCGCGCGGGCACCGATCAGCTTGCGGCTGTGCATGTGCTCGGCGGGTCGGTTCACCGAGTGCGCGGCGACGAGCGTGCCCTTGCGCAGGTAGAACACGCTGAAACGGTCGCTCTCGGTGTCGCCGCGGACAACGGCCTCATCACCCGGCATCGCCAGCCCTGCCATCTGGAACTTGAGGTCGAACTGGTCGCTCCAGAACCACGGCACCGCGGTGCATGGCTGGGCACGGCCGACCAGCACCGACGCTGCGGCCCGCGCACCATCGTTCGCGGCCTGAACCGATTCGAGGCGCATCGGCACCGGCGCCATGCGGGCCACGTCGCCGGCGGCCAGGATGTTGCCGACCGATGTTCGGCCCAGCATGTCCGTCTCGATGCCGTTGGAGACCTTCAGCCCGCCCTGCACTGCCAGCTCGTCGTTCGGCTGCACGCCGATCCCGACCACGACCAGATCGCATTCGATCCGCTCGCCGTCTTGCAGCTCCACTGCCGAGACCCGGCCGTTTGCGCCATGAAGCGACAGCACGGCCCGGCCGGTGAACAGCTGCACACCGCGCTTGCGGTGCGCGTTCTCGACGTACGCCGACATCGACGGCGTGAGGCTGCTGCGCGTCAACAGCCGTTCGGCCGCCTCGACGACCGTGACCTCGATGCCGAGCGAGTGCAGTGCAGACGCGACCTCAAGCCCGATGTAGCCGCCGCCGATGACGCATGCGCGCCGTGCGCTGCGCGCAGCCGGGAGAAGCCTCAGCGCATCGTCGAGCGTGCGCAACTGGAACACGCCATCGAGCTGCGCGCCGGGCACGCGAAGCTCGCGACCGCGCGCGCCGGTCGCCAGTGCGAGCCAGCCGTACTTCAGCTCGGCGCCACCGGCCAGACCCAGCGTTTGCGCGTTCACGTCCAGCGAGGTGGCGCGCTCCCCAAGCCGCAGCTCGATCCGGTTCTCGTCGAAGAAGCCCGGGCCGCGCAGGGCCAGCTTGTCGGCCGTGGTCTTGCCCGTCAGCATGCCCTTCGACAATGGCGGACGCTGGTAAGGCGCATGGCGCTCTTCACCGACGATGATGATCGGCTCTTCGAAGCCGAGTTCGCGCGCGGTCGCCGCCAGTTGAACGCCGGCATACGAAGCGCCGACGATGACGAGGGCTTGTGCCGCAGCCATCAGACTTGCGTTTCCGGCACTTGCACGACGAGTCCGTCCAGATCGGCCGTCATCGGGATCTGGCAGCTCAGCCGACTGGTCGGCTTACGCTGCGCGGCGACACCGTCCAGCAGCTCCTCTTCCATCGGGTCCAACGGCGGCAGCCGGTCGAAACAGTCGGCCTCCACATAGACGTGGCAGGTCGCGCATGAGCAGCTGCCGCCGCACTCCGCATCGATGCCACGGACGTTGTGGCGGATGGCTGTTTGCATCACGCTGTCGCCGAGCTTGGCGTCGACGGTTTTGCGTGTGCCGTCCTTGAGAATGAAATGGATCGCTGGCATGTGGCTGCTCAGAACATGTCGAAGTACTCGCGGTGCTCCCACTCGGTGACCTCGAGGTTGAAGCGCTCGATCTCGGCTTGTTTGATGTGGCACAGGTAGTCGATGAAGACGCCCCCCATCTGCTCGGTCAGCATGGTGTTGGCTTTCAGGCATGCCATCGCTTCGCCCAGTGAGCGCGGAAGATGCCGATCGGCTGTCTCGTAAGGCGCGTCCGCCGAGGGGCCGGGATCGATGCGGTGCTTCAGGCCATCGAGACCGGAGAAAAGCTGCGACGCCATGTACAGATACGGGTTCGCAGTCGGCTCGCCGACGCGGTTCTCGATGCGCGTGGCGCTCTGGCCGACGCCGCCGAGCACGCGCAGCATCGCGCCGCGGTTGTCGCGCGCCCAGACCGCGCGATCGGGTGCCAGCGAAAACGGCCGGTAGCGGCGATAGCCGTTGATCGTCGGGCTGGCAAGCGCGGCCGCGGCGCAAGCGTGCTCCTTCAGGCCGCCGAGGTAGTGCATGCCGATCTCGCTGAGGTCGCAGCCCGCCTCGTTCGGCATGAAGGCATTGACGCCATCGCCGGTGCGGCGCAAAGACTGGTGCAGGTGCCAGCCGCTGGACATGACGTTGGGAATCCGCGGGCGGCACATGAAGGTCGCGTGGTAGCCGGCGCGCGAACAGATCTGCTTGATCGCGCTGCGCAACAGCACCATCGTGTCCGCCGGCACCACGCCAGCAGTCGGCCCGAAGGTCAGCTCGAACTGGCTGGGGCCGAACTCGATCTCGAGCGAGCGCAGCGGCAGGCCGAGCGCGAGAAGCTGCGAACGCAACAGCTCCATCACCGCATCGACCCGGTCGTAGCGCAACTCGGTGAGGTACTGGTACCCGTGCGTGAGCAGCGAGACCCGCGGCGGCTCGCCGGGCTGGCCCGAGTCACCCAAGCCCATGCGCGCGTCGTCGAGCTTGAAGACGTGGAACTCGACCTCGAGGCCCGCCACGAACTCGAGCCCGCGCTCGGCAAGCTGCGCCACCGCGCGCTGCATGATCTGGCGCGTGGCGTAGGGGCAAGGCCGGCCGTCGCTCATGTAGGCGTCGCACAGAACCCAGCCGGTGCGCGACGCCCAGGGCAACACCTTGAAGGTCGACGGATCGGCGACGATCGTGAAATCGGCGCCGCCCTGGAAGCCTTCGATGGCGAAGCCACCGCCCTGCGCGAACACGGGGAACACCGTCTTGTGCGACGTGTCCTTGGCCAGCAGCGTCGACGTGAGGTTCACGCCATCGCGCAGCGCGCCGCGTGCCTCGCTCGCCACCAAGGTCTTGCCGCGCAGCAAGCCATGCTGATCGGGCCAGGCGAAGCGCACGACGTCGAGGTCTCCGGCATCCAGTCGGGCGATGATCTCGTCGGCTTGCTTGGCCTGGTCTTGCGACCACAGGCCGTGGCGATCTGCGAATGCGCTCATGGCGTGAGCCGCCTCATCACGCCGCCAGCCGGGCGGAAGCCCAGTCCGACTTCTTGCGGCGTTCGAGATCGGCGCCTTGCCAGTAGCCTTCTGGATCGCTGGCGTCACCGATGCCGTCGATGGAAGGCGGGCCGGTCAGCGCCTTGGCTTGCGATGCATCCGGCAGCATCGGCGCGCCTTCGCCTGCCAGCGTGCTCTCGATCGCCTTCACGAGCATGCGCCGGTAGGCAATGATTCCCTTGTCCGTGGTGCCCAGGTGCTCGCGCGTGCGGTCCTGGATCGGGCCTTGCGATTCGACCGCCCACTGGTCGTGCACGTTGATGTCGTCGCCCATGCCGGTGTAGGTCTGGGTCAGCTGCTCCTGCAGATCGAAGCCGTAGTCGTTGCGCTTGTTCTTGCGCGAGGTGTAGTGAGGCAGCTCGTAGAGCTTCAGGCGCTGGTCGCGCATCTGCTGCTTGTTCACCGGGCCGGTGAAGCTGGTGAAGATCGCGAACCAGTAGCAGTGCGTGTCGTCGACAGGCACGTGCCATTGCGAGATCGTCATTTCAGAACTCATCGGGATCACGAAGGCCTGCGGGAACACGACGTTGGTGACGCGCACGTGCGTCTGGGTCTCGGAGAGCCGGCGCAGCGCGGTCAGGCGCAGCCCGTAGTCGGCCGGGGCCACGCTGATGTCGGGGCGGTCGTATTCGCGCAGCACCTTGGTGATGGGCATGTCGGAATCGGCCGAGGTGCCTCTGAACTGCTTTCCGTAGCCTTGCGAAGTGTCTTCGTCTTCGAAGAAGCGGTGCAGGTACGAGGCGTGTGCAGGGTCGATGCCCACTTCGAGCGCCTGCAGCCAGTTGCACTCGAAGAGACCCTTGAAGGCGAAGGTGTGCGAGTCGGGCGCGACGAAGCAGTCGAACTCCGGAAACGCCGGAGGCTCGCCCTCACCGATGTACGCAAAGATGACGCCCGAGCGCTCGGCGACGGGATAAGCCGACTGCTTGATGCGGCTGCACAACTTGCTGCCCGCAGGCTCGGCGGGTGTGTCGAGGCAAGCTCCTTTGACGTCGAAGAGCCAGCCGTGAAAGGCGCAGCGCAAGCCGCCGTTCTCGAGCCGGCCGAATGCCAGGTCGGCACCGCGGTGCGGGCAGTCGCGATCGAGCATGCCGAGCCGCCCGGATTCATCGCGAAAGAGAACGAAATCCTGGCCCATGAGCCGCAGCGCCTTCAAGGGCTTCGGGCCGGAGAGTTCATCCACCAGCGCCACGGGTTGCCAGTAGCGGCGCAAGAGCCGCCCGGCGGCGGCTCCGGGGCCGACCCGGGTCATGAGGTCGTTCTGTTCGGCACTGATCATGGGCGCTCCAAGGCTGGCTGTTCTTTGATGAATACCATTGCATGCAATCTCTTCGACGCGGCGCGATGTGTCAATCAAAATCGCCACAACTTAGATGTAAACCCTGATGATTTCAGCCGGAAATTAGCCTCAAAACCATCTCCATGAATTCGTTGCATGCATCATTCTGGCAATCTGGCACATCCTGGCAGCGCGCTCATAAAATCGCCCTGCCCTGGCTCCCCTGGAACACGATGGACTCCCAACAATCGCGCGTACTCGTGCAGCTGCGAGACATGATCCTCAAGGGTGAGTTCGTGCCTGGGGAGCGCCTCGCAGAGATCCCGCTGGCCGAGAAGCTGAATGCTTCGCGGACCCCCGTGCGCCTCGCGCTGAGCAGCCTGGAGCACCAGGGGCTCATCGAGCCCTCACCGAGCGGCGGCTACCAGATGCGGCGCTTCACCGCGCAGGAAATCAGCAACGCGATTCGGCTGCGCGGCGTGCTGGAAGGCTTCGCAGCGCGGCTCCTGGCCGAAGACGGTGCCTCTCGCCAGCTGCTGCGCAACCTTCACGAATGCCTCGCGGAAGGCGACAAGGCGGTCAACAAGGCGTCGATGGATCTCGACGACTATGCCGCCTACGTCGAAACGAACGACCGCTTCCACGCCCTGATCGTGCGAGGCTGCGCCAACTCGGCGCTGCACCGCACGATGGACATGCTCGATGCGCAACCCTTCGCCGCGCCCAGTGCCATGCTGCCGATGCAGTCTTCCATGGAAGAAGGGCACCAATGGATGAAGCACGCCCAGCGCACCCACCACGCGATCGTGCAGGCCATCGAGCGCGGCCAAGGTTCCCGAGCCCAGGCGCTTGGCGAAGAACACGTGGAAATCGCGCGCATGAACCTGGAGCAGGCGATGGAGCGCCCGGAAGTGGCGGCGGCCGTGATGCCCGCGATGCGGCTCGTCACCGACAAGACGGGCAGCTGAATTCGAACCTCCGGGGGAACACCTTGGCCCGGTCGAGTTTCCCCTCCGGTATGAGCAGGTCGGCAGTACCGGGCAATCCGCCCGGCGCCACTGCGGCGATGGCCTATGCCATGAGCACTGCCTTGATGTTCACGAACTCCTTGATGCCATAGCCCGACAGTTCGCGGCCATAGCCGCTCTCCTTCACGCCGCCGAATGGCAGGCGCGGATCGGAGCGCACGGCGTCGTTGACAAACACGCAACCGGCTTCGAGCAACTCGGCCGCAACGCGCTCGCCGCGCGCCAGATCGCTTGTGATGACGGCCGCGCCGAGCTCGAACACCGAGTCGTTGGCAGTCGCAATCGCCTCGGCTTCGCCGCCGACCGGAATGATCGCGTCGTCAACGGCGGCACGCGGCATCTCGTCGTTGGTCGCCAGCTTTTCGCCGGTACCGGCGCATAACGACGCGAAGCAGCACATGCCTGCGGCAGCTTGTGCGGCGTGGCATGGCATGGCGTTTGCCCCGAATTTGCCTTGTTGCCCATCGCACATTCCAGCGTGTCAAACCCGCCATCCCGGCCGATGCTGGTCGTCTCCCCTCACCTGGACGACGCCGTGCTCAGCTGCGGCCGCCTGCTGGCTGGCCGGCCCGGCAGCGTGGTGGCGACTGTCTTCGCCGGCGTGCCAAGCCGGCCTGACCAATGCACCGACTGGACCGCCGATGCGGCTTCACCAGCGCCGCCGAAGCGGTGGCCAAGCGCCGCGAAGAAGATTGTTCGGCACTGACCAGTGCTCGATGCCAAGGCGCATTGGCTTGACTTCTGCGATGCCCAGTATGAAGAGCCGGCACCCACGGACAGCTTGCGCGCCGCGCTGAGCGAGCTGCTGCTGCACTACCAGCCGGAGCGGGTGCTGCTGCCGCTGGGCCTCTACCACGGCGATCACCGCCAGGCCCATGAAGCTGCCTTGCCGGCCTGCCAAGGTCGGGAGGCCTGGCTGTATGAGGACGTGCCCTATCGCGGCATGGCCGGCGTCCTGCAGCAGCGGCTGGGCGAACTGCAGGCCATGGGCTGGCGCGCCAGGCCGGTCCGGCTTGTCCGGCAACTGGGCCCGGCGGGCGCAAAGGCCGCTGCGCTGCGCGCCTATGCCAGCCAGCGGCGCGGGTTCGGCCCGGCCGGGCTCGACGATGCGCAGGAGCCGGAACGCTGCTGGGCGCTCGAGCCCTGGCAGCGCGACGACCATGGCTGACCCGCGCATCGGCATCGTGGTGTTGACGCATGACCGGCCCGGCGAGCTGGCCGCTGTGCTGCAGCGTTTGCAGGCCTTGCCCGAGCGGCCGCTGGTGGTGGTCGTGGACAACGCCTCGCGGCCCGGAACCGTCGCGGCGGTGACCGCGCGCTTTCCCAGCGTCGAGACCGTGCGCTGCGAACGCAATCTCGGTGCCGCCGGCCGCAACCCCGGCGTGGCACGCCTGGCAACGCCCTATGTCGCGTTCTGCGGGGACGACACCTGGTGGGAGCCCGGCGCCCTGCAGCGCGCGGCTGACCTGCTGGATGCCCATGCCGGCATCGCCGCCCTGTCGGCCCGGGTGCTGGTTGGCCCCGATGAACGCGAGGATCCGGCCTGCCGTGCCATGCGGCGCAGTGCGCTGGCCCAGGCGGGCCTGCCCGGCCCCTTGCTGGTGGCCTTCATGGCCGGCGCGGCGGTGATGCGCACTGCCGCCTTCCGTGCTGTCGGCGGCTATGAGCCACGCCTTTTCCTGGGCGCCGAGGAGTGGTTGATGGCGCTGGACTTCCTGGCCTGCGGCTGGCACATCGTCTACGCGCACGAGGTGGTCACGCACCACCACCCTTCGCAGGCGGGACGCGATCCGCAGCAGCGCCGCGTGATGGTGGCCCGCAACCGCTTGTGGATCGCCTGGATGGGGCTGCCGCTGGGCGGCGCCGCGCGCATGAGCCTGCGCCTGCTGGCCCAGGTTGCACGCCAGGGCCTGCTGCGCCCGGTATTGCGAGAAGCGATGTCCGGCCTGCCATGGGCATTGAAGACGCGACGCTGCGTGCCGGCCAGCGTCGGCGCGATGGTCGAGCAAGTGTTTGAAGCTTCCGACTGAGCCGGCTGAGCCCCCCCTTTCAAGGTCGTGCGTTGCGCGCGGCCTCAGCCCGTCCCCTCACGGGCTTGCCGCGCATCCTGGGTCAGCACATCGATCAAGGCCCGCGCCGCCGCTGACAGCTGCCGATGCGGCGCAGTTCGAGATGAGAGGCGTGAGCCGGCTTGCCGGGACAAGCCCCCTCGATTGAAGCGTTATGCGGCGCTGCCGCTCCAAAGTGCGTGCAGCTCTCGTGCGTAACTCTCAAACTCGGCGCGAGAGGAGAAGGCACTTTCGGGAACGATGAGCGCGGTGTGCGGCAAGGAGAACAAGTACAGATGAGGGCCGTGAATTCCCATTCGCTCGATCGCACTCCATCTGGTTTCAGATCTCCCGTTGACTGAAGTTATGACGATTCCCGCTTGCTCGGGAGAGAACTCAAAGGGAGCAAGAAGTTTGCTGCCATTCTTGAACACAACAGACGCCACCGACCATTTGGCAAAGTAGGCCATCACGAAGTACAGAACCACTGCGGCAGCCAGGAAAAATCCATTCATCACGACGTTCCAGTAGTACTGGCTTTTCACCTTGGATGTAAGACTAAAAACGCCCCCAAATCCAAGCGCGACAAGGATGACGATGACCAGTATCAGTAGGTAGACAGCCGAATAGAACGGTGCTTGGCTACGTACGCTCTCGGATATGTGCCTTTCGCCGGCTGCGTAGTCGGCCTTTGTGAGGCGGATAGTGAGACGTTGCATCAGACGCAGCCTAACGTTTGACTTAAGCGGACCGCCGTAGGCGGTCCGCTTAAAGGAAGGGTTGGCCGCTGCCGCGTCACAAGCGACCTCGCCACTGTGCCTCAGTGACCACTTGAACCTTATTGCTGCCCGTTGTACTTGCGTTGGCTCCGGACACAACGACCCCAGTGAATTCTTTCGCGTATCGAACGTAGACAGGAGCGCCAGCAATGACCTCGACTTCTACCTTGCCGACTATGAAAGCGGGCATAAACGCGATAGGTGCCTTGACTGACACGGTGTATCTGCCTTCCGCCATTCGAAGACAGATGGAATCACCAGTCCCGAGCTTTCCCACTCGCTCGTCGCCAACGTAGACAAACGGCTTTTCAAAATTGAGAGATTCAAACGATGTCTTGTTTCTGTACACATAGACAGAGCAGCCCTGTGTTGCTTCGCTTGCTTCAATCTTCGACGCGGGCACACTCGGCGCCACGGAAGTTGAGGTCGACTGAGACGTGGCGCACGAGACTAGAAAAATTGCAACGGGAAGAATGAGAATGGCGGTTCGCATGCAGAAGATTTCCTTGAAAGTGAACGAGCGGCCTAACGTTTGACTTAAGCGGCCTGCCGTAGGCGGGTCCGCTTGAAGGAAGGATGTGCGCCCAGCATGGGCGCGAACTTATGGGGTGGAAGTCCCCTGTGGGAGTACCGACTTGGACTCATCATGAGAGCAAGGATAACCACGAGCCGAAGGCAAGGGCGATCCCGCGAGGAATGGTCCG